>VFQS010001194.1_pt1 | contig 24595 bp, 16 predicted proteins | sample 3512361 | NCBI WGS metagenome assembly VFQS01 (sample SAMN10412375, study PRJNA504923) | tailings metagenome | isolation source: Relicate 1 Philex TSF3 active mining | place: Philippines
ACTACAGCGATTTCCTGCGAACCATGCGCTTTCTGTTCGGCGACGTGGACGGCGACCTGCCCGTGGCTTACCAATATCTGAGCGGCGTCTCGGCCAATGCGACCGAAATCTTCAAACAGACCCTGACGATCAACGCGATGAGCCAGGCGATGCATTCGATGGCCGGCGGCAGTGGGGCGTCGAGTGTCGACGTCTATTCCCAGACGCGCGCCGATATCCAGACCGAGCGCACCTACAGTTCAATCGCCAGCAATGCGATGAAGTGGGTGCCGCTCCTGAACATCGTCCTGACGGTGCTGTTCTATGCGCTCTTCCCCGTCCTGTTTCCGCTGTTCCTGCTGCCCAAAACGGGCCCGGTCGCGCTCAAGGGCTATGTCACCGGCTTCTTCTATCTCGCTGCCTGGGGGCCGCTCTTTGTGATCCTGCACATGATGCTGATGTACAAGGGCGCCACCGACATGACGGCGGTCGCGGGATCCAATGGCCTCAGTCTTGCGAGCTTTACCGGTATGGCCGACGTCAACAGCGATATCGGATTGCTGGCAGGCTACCTCATAGCTTCCGTACCCTTTCTCGCCGGCGGGGTTGCCAAGGGCGCGATGGCCATCTCGCACCACGCGACCAGCTATCTCAATCCTAGCCAGAATGCTGCCGAAGAGGCTGCGCGCGAGGCGAGCACCGGCAACGTCGCCCTCGGCAATACCAGCTTCGAGAATTCGACCGTGCTCACCCGGCAATTCGCGCAGGGGACGATCGCGCCGAGCTTTACTTATGGCGCGGCACAGACCCGAACCTTCAGCGAGAGCGGCTCGATGACTACGAGCTTTCCCGAAGGCAGCTACGACCAGATCCCCAACTCGAGCTACCCCTTCACGCCGAGCCTGGGCCAGGAGTTCACTGCACGCCTGTCGACAATGGCATCGCAGGCCCGTTCGAACAGCGAGAGCTATTCGAATGTCGCGACGGAATCGACGGCCAGCGCCGTGACGAGGTTCCGGGAATTGAGAGATCAGTTCAGCCGCGGCTCGGCTTTCGAAAGCTCCACCGGCACATCCAACTCCGACAGCATCCAGACTGCCTTCAGCGAGGTCGATCAGGCCTCAACCAATCTGCAACGGCAGTTCGGGCTATCACGCAGGGCAGCGGACGACATCTCGACGGCTTGGTTCCTCGGCGGCGAGGCAGGCGCCAGTGCCGGAGTTACAAACGGCGTAGCGTCAGCAAATGTTGGTCTCAAGGGCGGAGGAACGCGGACATGGACCGATAGCGACATTGGCATCGCGTCGGAGGACCGCTCGCGGATCTTCGGTAGCTTGGCCCAGATGTCCGAAAGCAGGAATTGGTCGAGCACCCGCGATGGGTTCGTTCGGTCGGTCAGCACCTCGAGCAATTCCTCAATTTCGAGCACGGCAAGCGGCATGAACGCGTCTCTCACCGAAGCCCAAAGCTACAGCCGCGAGGCAAGGCGCGCCGAGGAACTTGCGAACCGCCTCGAAAGCCAAGCATCGTTCTTCAAGGGCAACAGCGCAGCAGGAAGCCTCAATCTGTCCCAATCCTACCGCGAATGGGGATTGGCCGAGATCGACGGCAACCGGGACTTCTACGGCAATGTGCGGTTCGACGACGTGGCCTTCCAGCTCAGCCCGGAAGGCCAAGCGCTCCAGGCCAAGTTCATTGAAGGCTATGCCGAGCAACTTCGCGACGGGATCGAAGATCGCCTCGTCCTGAACCCCGGACAGCCTGTGTCCCATCCGACGATCTCTGGCGCCGGATCCGTACGCGGGCGCGCCCAGATTGGCGGAGGGGGCGCTGGCACAGTGCCCCAAGTGGGCGCTGGCGATCTCCATGATGAGGTTCAAAGGGCTCAGGCCGCCGGTCGCCAAAGGATCAGCGGATCCAGGGGACGTCTGGACGCAGTTACCAAGGGAGCGCAAGGCGCCAGCGCAGAGTCAGCGGATGATGTGAAGGAGTGGTGATCTTCCAAGATCACCACAGTCCGAAAGACGCACCAGCCAAGTAGGAGAAACCAACGGCAATGACGATTAAGACAGTCATCGTCAGCTTGCGCCCCCATGGGTCAGCCCAAGACTTCTTGATCCGATATTCCATCAGGCGATTGTCGCGGATTGCCTGATCGATCTCAGACAGCCCTTCCCACTTGCGGGTTCCGTGCGCCTCGGCGCTTTCAATGTCGAAATTCGTCATGATGGCGTTCATCTCGTTTCTCCTTAGAACATAGGGGAAACACTCGCGCTGGGCTAGGAAAATTCTACAGACAGGGGTTCCCAGCAAAACAGGAGCTTTCTCTTCTCTTGGCAACAGGAGGCCAACATGGCGCACACGCCGCCTGCGGACAGCCAAGCGCTGGCTCTGGCCACTAGCCTGGTTATCAGATAGTCGTCGAATGACCTGTCGATTTTGCGCTACTCATTTTGGGGTTCCGGCTCTACGCAGGCTGGGCTAGGAACAACTCATGAACATGCGAGACGCCGATCATCCCCCACCGATCTACCTAGACGGGTTTGCCTCGCTCCCCCTCGCCCCTGAAGCGCGGAGCGCAATGCTCGCGGTCTGGGAAATCCCAGGCAATGCTGGATCCCCAAATCAGTCGGGTGAGCGGGCTGCCGCCATTATTGCCGAGGGTCGAGCTGCGGTAGCTGAATTGATCGGTGCGGCGCCAAGCGAAATCATCTTCACATCGGGCGCTACCGAGGCAAACAACCTGGCGATCGTGGGCGTCGTGACCGCCGTCGCAGGACATCAGCCGCATCGTAGGCGGATCGTGCTTTCAGCAATCGAGCACAAGGCAGTGATCGAACCCGCGGAGCAACTCAGGAAACGTGGCTTCATCGTGGCGTTCGCACCTGTCGATCGCAACGGAACTCTCGATCTCGAGGCGTTCGGGCGGTTAATGGGGGATGACGTCCTGTTCGCGTCAGTTATGCTCGTGAACAATGAAACTGGGATTGTGCAGCCCGTCGGAGAGGCGGCCGAACTCGCGCACTCCTGCGGAGCGCTGTTTCACTGCGATGCAGCCCAAGGTGCGGGTAAGATTGCGGTCGACGTGCTCGATCTCGACGTGGATTATCTTAGCCTGTCCGGGCACAAATGTTATGGGCCGATGGGGATCGGCGCGCTCTATGTGTCTGCGGGAGCACCGAAGCCGGAACCGCTGATATTCGGCGGCGGACAGCAGGCTGGGGCACGCCCGGGAACTGAACCGGTCGCACTCATTGCGGGTTTTGGAGCCGCCGCTTCAGTCGCGCGATCTCGACTGGTTGAAGACCAAAATCATGGGTCTGCAATGATTTCCAAGCTGCTGGAAGGTCTCCGCGACCGGCAGGTTTGCCTCTCGACAGTCAACGGACATTCTCCCACCGTGCCAGGCGGGATTGCCGTTTCCTTCCCGGGCGTCGACGGGGACGCGCTATGCTCAATGACCGCGCGTCACGTTTCGCTATCCACGGGTTCCGCTTGCACTTCCGGGCAGATCAAGACGTCACATGTTCTTGAAGCACTTGGATTTTCTGCTAATGATGCACGTTCCGTTGTTCGAATTTTTTGCCACCGATACACCGCGGCTGTGGAAATCGACAAAGCGATCGACGTAATTTCAGACGCTATCAACCGTTCACGGCTTGCTACTGGAGAGGTTCACCAGTAGCTTTCCCTCATGGCGAGGGATGGTCTAAAACTTGATTCGAAGGTGCAGTTCGCGGGGCATGAAACATTCCCCCTGCGCCTCCTGTGGCTGAAGAAAGCCTATGACGCTGTAGGAGCCGAAGCTCCCATTGGAACGTTCCAGGAACAAGAGGCCATCGCACGCTTTGGCGTGGGGCGCAATATGGCTGTCTCAATGCGGTATTGGGCGACTGCGTCGGGTTTTTTTGAAGAGGTTGACCGGGTTATCCGGCCCACCGTCCTAGGCCACGCAATTCTCTCCGATGACGGCCTTGATCCTTACCTGGAGCAGGCAGCGACGATCTGGCTGGTCCACTGGCACATCGCCAGCTCCCAGACGAAGGCTACCACCACCTACTACGCGTTCAACGTGCTGAACGCGATCGAGTTTGACCCGGCCACCTTGCTCGACGAGCTCTTTGGCGTTGTCAGCGCTCGAGGATGGCGGGCGACGCGCGGCACACTGAAGCGTGACATCGAAGTTTTCTTGCGCAGCTATGTCCGTAAAGGTGAGACTTTCAGCGAGGATGCCGCGGAGCCACTTTTGGCGGAACTCGCCCTCATCCGCGAAGCTCGCTTGGGCGGATGGTACGAGTTCGTGCGCGGCCCCAAGCCGACGCTACACGATGCTGTGTTCGCTTATGCCCTTGGTAGTTTCTGGGAGCGAAGCGGCGGAGCTACGACGATGACGGCCGAACAAGTCTGCTATGCAGCAGGCTCCCCAGGGCGCGTGTTCAAACTCGACGAGGACAGCGTCATCACGCGCCTGATGCGGATCGACGACGTAACGGAGGGCGCATGGCAGTGGGTCGATACGGCCGGGCTGCGTCAGATCCAGCGGAAGCAAGATATTGATGCGACAGACCTGATCCCTGCCGCCTATCCCAAGCGCGGATCGTGGAGAAGCGCAGCATGACGCTCCTCTCGTCCAAGGTTGCGATCGATCGAAGGTTCGCGAGGTCTGCGCGTCTGGATGCCGATCTCAACGGCACGCCACCTCTCGTCGGATATGTTCTCCAAGCGACCGTTGCGAAGGCACTGACGCTGCTCGCCGAGAGCCAGATTGAGAGCCATCAAGGCGCCTTCACCTGGACTGGGCCGTATGGTGGTGGCAAATCCAGCGCAGCCTTGCTGCTGGCGAACCTAGTGGCGGGCGGGCGCGCAAACCGCAAGATTGCGAAGGATCTGGCGGGTCCGGCGCTGACCGAGCTTTACGCCAAAGCGTTTCCCAAGAGCGTCGGTGACTGGAGCGTCGTTGCCGTCACCGGCGGACGAGTTCGGCTGCGCGATGCAATAGCCGATGCTGCGGCAAGTGCCTTTGGCTGGGACCAGCCCGCACGAGAGCGATTTGGTGCCAAGGACGAGGCATTGATCAGCGCATTGGTACCTGCAGGGAAAGCGGCGGGCGGGACGCTTGTCATTCTCGATGAGCTCGGCAAGATGTTGGAGCACGAGGCGCTCGAGGGCGGAGACGTGCATCTGCTTCAGGATATCGCGGAGCGAGCCTCTCGCAGCGATGGGCGGCTTGTCGTCATTGGCATCCTTCACCAGTCATTCGAGCAATATGCGGCTCGAGCCGCACGCGATGCCCGCCAAGAATGGGCTAAGGTTCAAGGCCGCTATCAAGACATCGCCTTCCTCAGCGGCGCGGACGAGACGGTGGCCCTCCTCGGACGCGCGATCACAAGCGAACCGCCATCGTCGGCGCAGACCGAGGCCGCCGAGGTTGCGGAAGCGATTGCGAAGCGGCGGCCCATCGAGGTTCCCGCACTCGCCAGGGCTCTGGCGGAGACATGGCCTCTGAATCCGGTGACCGCTCTGCTGCTTGGCCCGGTGTCGCGCGCGCGTTTCGCCCAGAACGAGCGGAGCGTCTTTGGCTTTCTGAGTTCGGCCGAGCCGGCAGGGTTCCAGCAATTCCTCTCAGCGACCAAGATCGGTGACGGCACCTATGATCCGTCAATGCTGTGGGACTATCTGTCAGCCAATTTCGGCATGGCCCTCGCGAGCGGACCGGAAGGCAGCCGGTTCAGCCTAGCCTTTGAGGCAATTGAACGGGCCAGTGCGAAAGGCGGTCCGGAACATGTCGCACTGACCAAAGCCGCCGCAGCCATTGAGTTCTTTCGGAACGGATCGGGCCTGGCGCTGGCGGACGACATTCTTGCCACCGCTCTGCCGACCATTCCCGCCGAAGCCAGGACCTCGGCGATCAAGGATTTGCTCGATTGGGCGGTGCTTATCCGCCAGCCGCGCCTTGGGGGTTATGCGCTGTTTGCCGGGAGCGACTTCGATCTCGAAGATGCTATCGGGCGTGCAATCGCACCCGTGGGAAATCAGCAGCTCGAAGAAATACCGCAGCGGGTTGGCTTTGGCTTTGCAACGGCGAAGCGGCACTACTTTTTGACGGGCGCCCTGCGGACATTTGAGATCGCACTGCAAATCGTCGGCACTAACGACACCGCCGACGAGCTGGCCACGTCCCTCCTCAACCGGCCAAAGCGTGGTAGCGGGTTGCTCGTGCTGACGCTCTCAGATGGATCTCTCCAGGCATCGGACGTCGATGCGCTTGCGAAGGCGACCGCCAAGAAACTGAAGGGCGAGGGAAGAATTATCGCGATCGGTGCCGCAGCCGACAGCTTTGCGCTTCGTTCGACCGCGGCCGAGCTCCTGGCAGTGGAGCGCGTCATACGCGACCATCCGCAGCTCGAAGGCGATCGTATCGCACGTCGAGAGATTGCCGCTCGTCAGTCCATGTGCATCGATCAGCTTCATCAGACGCTTGAGGCTTCCCTAGAGACCGCGCGTTGGTTCCTGGCCCCCTCCCCCAACAAAGGCCTGCGCGAACCGCTTGCAGTAGTCGCGAGCGCACTCGCCGACGCAGGCTACCCTTCGGCTCCGATCCTCAAGAGTGAGTTGCTGCAGCGCGACAAGCCGTCTTCGAACGCGATGGCCGCGCTGCGCGACCTAGCCCACGCGATGGTAACACGCTCCGCCGAAGCGGACTTGGGCATCACGGGCTATCCGGCGGAACTTGGGCTCTATTTGACGACGTTGAAGCCATTCGGTCTGCACCATCAGCTCCCGTCTGGTGCATTCTCCTTTGGCGAGCCCGATGACAGCGATGAAGGACAATCGCTCCAACCAGCTTGGGGCGTGCTCGACGAGCTAGGTACGGAAGGGCTCGACGCGGTCTTCAAGCAGTGGGCTCTCCCGCCTTTCGGCCTCAAAGCGGGCGTCATGCCGGTTTTGGCCCTCGCTTACATGCTGGCCCGTAAAGACAGCGTCGCGGTCTACATCGACGGCGTGTACCAGACGGCGATCGACGAAGTTGTTGTCGACAAGCTGCTGCAAAAGCCCGGCGGCTTCCGCCTGCGCCGGATTGATCGATCGATCCGCGAGACGGCGTTCCTGAGCGGGTTGGCAGAACGTCTCGCCACGGAAGCCAGTGAGGGCTCACTGCCCGTCGCGGCCGCTCTGTTCCAGCGTTTTGAAGCCCTGCCCGCTTTCGCGAAGCGGACTCATAGGCTGGATGATGACGCGCGCGTCGTCCGCAGCGTCGTGGTGAAGGCCGACGATCCCGAGGCACTGTTGTTCGATGCTCTTCCAGAAGCGTTCGGGGAGAGATTGACGCCGGAACTCGTATTCGAGGGACTGCTTGCGTGCGAGGCAGCATATCCATGCCTCCTCGTGGAATTGCGCCAGGCGCTCGCGCGAGCACTCGGTGTCGAGGTCGAATCTTTCAGCGGCATTTCCGATAGGGTGGCATCTGTGAGGGGCCTCACGAACGACTATGCATTCGATGCGTTCGCGGACCGTGCGGCCGCGATCGAGCAAGGAACTGGCGACCTCGAAAGCCTAGTCAGCGTTCTACTGCACCGACCTGCCCGGAACTGGTCCGATCGCGACCGTGAAGAGGCACTGACCGAGATCGCTCGCTTTGGCCGGCGTTTCAGGGAGCTAGAGGCGCTAGCGGTTGTGCGCGATCGCCAGTCGCATACCGAAGCCCTCGCCCTGGTCGTAGGGCTCGATCCGAAAACTCCGCCACTGCTGCGCAGTTTCGTTCTGAACGACAAGGAGAAGAAGGCTGCGGCGAGCTTGGCGAACCGGGTCGTCGCCGACCTACGGGCCGACGACAAGACAGGACGACTTCGCCTTGCGGCGCTCGCCCGTGCGGTCGCGATGCTCGCCGCCGAAACGGATGACGAGGTGGAAGCCGCATGAGCCGGGAGCGCCACATTCTTGGTCTTTCGGGTGGCCGGGACAGCGCCGCGCTTGCGGTTTACATGCGCCAGTATCGCCCCGAGCTACCGATCGAATATTTCTTCACCGATACCGGCAAAGAGCTTCCCGAGGTCTACAAATTCCTCGACAAGCTGGAGGGTTTTCTCGGCCGCCCGATCGAGAGGCTGAACCCCGATCGCGACTTCGATTTTTGGCTCGAGGAATATGGGAACTTCCTCCCGTCACCACGCACACGCTGGTGTACCCGCCAGCTCAAGCTACGCCCTTTGGAGCATTGGCTCCGAGACGACTTAGACAGTGGGACTATTGTCCACTCCTACGTCGCGATCCGTGCGGACGAACCAAGCCGCGAGGGGTATCAAGCCACCCACCCAAACATGCGGGTTCATCTTCCGCTGAGGGATGCGGGCATCGATCGACCTGGTGTGCTCGAGATCCTCAAACAGTCGGACGTCGGCGAGCCTGAATATTATCAGTGGCGATCACGGTCGGGATGTACGTTTTGCTTCTTCCAGCAGAAGATCGAATGGGTTCGCCTTTTCGAGGAGCATCCGGACCGTTTTGCCGAGGCCGTCGACTACGAAAAGACCGCACTTCGTGATGGTTCGCCCTTTACCTGGAGCCAGGGGGAGAGCCTTACGGAGCTCATCGAGCCAGCGCGAGTAGAGCAGATCAAAAGCGACTATCGAAAACGGCGCGAGCGGCTGTTCCGCAACCGTCGGATGAACCCGCTATCGGCCAAGACGGCAGAGACGATCGATGACGTCTACGGTATCGACGAGGGATCGAGCAGCTGCGTCATCTGCCATAAGTAGACGGTGAGTGCTCGACCCCACGGTCTCAAGCATTTTTTGCCGACTTAGCTCTCCACAGCGTCGTTTGCTCTAATCGCGTCCACGACGGCATCAATGTCGTCGTCGGACAGAAATGGTGCCTGAGCATAGATGATTGCAGGTTCACCACTCAGCCGTGCCGACAGATGGCCGAGACCTAGCAATTGCTCAGCACCTTTTACGCCAAGGGCGATCTCCGACGTTCCCACACTCGCTACCTTGAGAATGAGCCGGTTGCCGAGGTTATCGCGCAACTGCATCGGCATGACGTTCGCGTCTGGCCTCTGCGCAGCAAAGATGAGATGCATGCCGGCAGCGCGTGCCTTCACGCCTAGGCGCGACACATTCGCGGTAACCGCAGCCTTATAGTCCTCGGTGAGCATCCACTCGGCGAACTCATCATGGACGAGGAACACATAGGGCAACCGCTCCGCGGCAGTGACCTTAGTGTTGTAGGCGCGGATATCTCGAGCGCCGTTGGTCCGGAACAACTCGTAGCGTCGCTCCATTTCAGCAACGAGCACCTCCATCACCTCGACAGCGCGGGTCTGATCGACAATGACCCCACCCTGCAGATGAGGAAGCTGTTCGATCGCTGCATAATCGACCCCCATCTTCGGATCGATCAAGTAGATATGGGCCAGCGCGCTTGAATTGGTGGCAGCGATGTCGAGCAGCAGAGCCTGGATGAGAACAGACTTACCCGAGCCTGTCGCGCCCGCAACGAGCGTGTGCGGCTCGTGCGGTTGTCCGCCGGCGAATGCCCCACCGAGATTGAGGTAGAGGATGTCCCCGTCGAGCTCCTTCAGGCCGAGGACGAAGGATGTGTTCACGCCGGCCGCGTTACGGTTCACTTCACGGCGGCCCCAAACATCCCAGAGTGACACTATCTGACGCTGGGGCCGAGCGACACCAACGACGATCTCGCCCGGAAGCGGCGACACCGAAATTAGACGAAGCCCATGCGTGGTAAGCAAAGCCGACTGCTTTGCCTCGATATCTTCGACGCGCAAACGGTCGCTTCCCATAAAGCGGATCAGCGCCGCGTTCGGCGTCAGTCTCGTTCCGAGGACCTTGGCCTGCAGATTATAGCCCATGAGCGCCGACCGGAGCTTTTGAGCGGTAGTATCGAGCCAGGCCTGTTCTTCCGCGGAGTCCGCGTGTGCCTTCTGCGCGTGGGCCGCAATCAAGGCAGCAATAGTCGTCGATCCGGCCGCAGGCGTTGGCGGTGCCGGCTGGACGATCGCTTCGTCGGGAGCCTGCGGCGTGGTCGCTGAGATTGGAGCAGGTTCCAGTTCCGGGATCAATTGGATCGGCGCGGGCGGCTCGGGTGTTGCAAGAGTAGGCTCCACCGTCCCTGGCGGCACGGCAGGTTCAGCGGCGACGGATGGCTCGAATGACTGGGGGACAGTCGCCAATGCCCCGTCCTCATCATCGTCTTCGTCGTCGTCATAGTCATGCTGAATCGGCTTGGCCGAGACCGCAGCCTTTGGCTCGACCGCAAGCTCCTTTGTCCAATCAACGCGCGGCGCAGGGTCACGATACTCAGGGTGGTCCCAGCTATCAGTCCCGCCCAAGGTGGCGCGCAGCGGCTTCAAAGGCTGTCCTGCCTCATAGGCTTTGAGCAACTGCCGGAGCCCTTCACGGGTGAAGGTCTCCTGTAGCCCTGCGTTTACATCGGGAATCACATCCTGCTCGCCGATCGAGGACCCATCAGTCGCTGGGCCGGAGATGAAGATGTGCGAGTAGCCGCGCAGATCGATCGGAACTTCGCCGCGCCGAATACCGTCTCGGACCCGCTCGAGCAGACTCGCCTGCCCAAGTGCAGCTGTGCCGTCGAGCAGGAGGTCCGCGATCCGCGAAAGCCAGAGGTCGCGATCGAGACGTCCCGGATCGCCAAACAGGGCGTCGTCGATGCGCGCCACAGTCTGCCGTAGCTGCTGGCGAGACTTCCGGCTCGCTTCGGCGGACCCGCTTTGATCGACGTATTTTGCCTCGGTGACGATCGCACGCAAGTACGGTGCCCCAAGCCCTTAAGCGCCGCCTTCCATGCCCCAATTTGACTGTCGGGAAGCCCCAAGCCTGCTGCGGCGGCCTCCACCCATGGATCAGCGTCCTCGGTAAGCTGCTTTGCCCCAATGAGCGTCACATCGCCAAGTGAGGCGCCTTGGTCGTCGTCAGTATTCGCCAACAGCAAGGCTTAGGGGCACGACTTGCTGATCAATCGTCTCGCGCAGCGCGGTCTTGCGTTGCGCGGAGTTGTCGTCTTCGCCCAAGGACGCGAGCCGGGCCGCGACAGGGCGCACCGCGAGTTCGATATGTATCAAAGCGTCGGCCAGCTCCTCAGGTATAGCCAGGCCTTGCGCCGCGACGGCAAGGCGCTCACGCATCTCGGCGCGAAACCGGTCCTTCTGGAGTTGCTCGACGCGCTCGACGTGAAACGGCAACAGCCGATCGGACACGACACCCTCGTTGCCGACGCGCAGGATGCTCGGCACCTCGCCAGCGCGAGCAAAGAGCTTGAGCACCGCCTCAGCGGCATTGTTGACAGCCTCGTGCGCCTGGCTTGCGAGCAGGACGTTGCGTGCCAGCCCGGAGGTAAGCGCGGCGTGCACCAGTGCCGCGATAAAGACAGTTTTGCCCGTGCCGGGCGGGCCTTGGACAAGGGCAAGGGGACGAGTCGCGAGCACTGCCGACAATGCTTCGGCCTGCTGGTCATTCAGCGCGTACTGTTCCTTCAATCGGCCGACCGGCTGGCGATCGGGGAGCGATTGCGGGCTTGCGGAGGTGCGAGGGTCGAGAATCCCGATGAGGTTGCGCGTGCGCGAGGTCCGACCCACGATCCGCCTGACCGCAGCTTGGCGGCGATCGAGGCTGGTTTCCTCCATGCGACTGCGAAAACGAAGCTCGTCACCCTCATCGACTAGCGGTGGTGCGTTCCGCTGGTCTGGCCGCAAGCTTTCAAGAAACAGCGTGTCGGGCTTGGATCGTTGGAGGTCGAGTTGGCCAACGGGCCGCCAGTTGCCCCCGCGATCCTCGCGCTCAACCATGACCCGGTCGCGGCGATTATAGTCAAACGAGCCGCTCAGAAGATCGAACTGGACCTTGTGTCGGCTGATATTCCTATCGAAAACGCTGTCTTCGGCGACCTGTCCGTAGGTAACCAGTTCCCGTTCGGCGTCGACGAGGATTTCCCAGAGCCTCGCTACATCTACCTGTCCGTTGGGCGGCGGCTCGGCAGCGATCGCCTCGATCAGGTCGTCCTCGGGCGGCTCTCCGGGAACGACGTCACGCTCCTCGGCAGGCTGTTGGTCGTCCTCGTCAGCTTCCGCCTCGTTTGCCTTGGGCCGGGCTGGTGCTAAGGCCGAGACGACGTCGTCGCGCTCGAGCACCGGAGTGAGGTCTTCGAGCCGGCTGGCAGGACCATCTTCGACGACGATGGCAGCCTCGAGCGAGCCGAACTCGAACCGCTGGTAAAGCCTGATCCGGGACTGCTCGACCGCGCGCCGGTTGAGCCGGAACGGCTTGCCGTCCGCATTGATACTGACTTCAAGCTCCTCGCAGGCGCCGCGGATAATCAACGTTCGACCCCAGGGGGGACGACGCAGGAAGTAAAACCCCTCGTCGGGCAACAGGGGGCCGGCGGCGACGTGGGGGCTGGTCAGCCGAATTGTCGCAACGTCGGGGTCGGCAGGTTCGCCGGCTGCGAGCACGTCGATCAGGGGCAGAAGGGTCGCGTTGACCGGTTCGTCATTCCGCACCTTGGCGGTCGCCTCGCGCAGTCGGCTTGCTATCTTTGACGTGCTCGCCGCGAGGAGTTCCTCAGCGATAGCCGCAACCGCGAAGCAATCGCGCTCGTATCGCCCACCGCTCTCGGGCGCGTAACGCGCAGTGACCGTGTCGCCCTCGGCCTCTGTGCTGAAGTCGCTAAGGTCGACGATGACAGGGTCGCTCGGCGCCGCGGGATCTACGAGGATGTTGGCGGGTTTGAGGTCACCATGGGCCAGCCGAAGTGTATGCAACTCCTCAATCCGCCGGGCGAGCGAGTCGATCAAGATGAGGCGGGCCTCCTCGCCCAGTTCGCTTGGCCGTTGCGCGAGGACATACGCAAGGTCGGGCCGGTCTACCCATTCCTGAACCATGACGATCGCGTCGCCCAGCCACATCGCCCCCAAGATCTTCGCGCAGCCCTCGGGCTCGATCGCCGAAAGCTCGGCAAGCTGATCGAGGAAGTCGAGGATGCGAGGCCCCTCTTTCTTCTGATCGCCCCAAGAGGCGCGCTTCCAGACCTTGACCAAGAGTTCGCGCCCGTCCTTGCTGGTACGCCACAAGGCGCGCATTTCGTCGTCGCGAAGTACTTCGACAGGCGGGTAAGCTTGGAAGAGCGCCATCTGGCTCTTGATCACACCGCGATGCCGCTCAAGCCCCTCAAGAACTTCAGCTGGTGTTGGCCGGACGGCTACAGCCGCGTTGAAGGCGGTCAGCGCATCGCCGGCGTCCTTGAATCTTTGCGACGGGTCGGGTGCAAGCGCCGTTGCGAGCCATTCGTGTAACTCTAGATAATCCAACGTTTTGTCGGCCGCGTTATCCCATTCGGGAATTCCGCTTGAAACCGCCGGGGCGGTGCCTAGCAAGATGCGGTGAACCGCAGAAGCGGCGAGGAAGACGTCTCGACGTTTGGGGGTCGATTCTACGCCGAAGAGATCCTCGGGCAACTTGCCCGTCGACAGGAATTGGAACCGCGAGTCTCCGAGCGACCGCACATCGGGGTAACTTGCCGCCATCAAGTGCGAGAGGCGGATCGTGGACGGTCGCTGCACCCAGACGCTGTGCGGTCCAAGATCGAGGTGCGCAGCCTCTGCGAGGTGGAGCGCATCAAGTGAAGCAAGCAACTGTCGGGCAAGCTCGATACGGTCGGAGCGACCAAGATCTGCCAACTCTGTGCTGGCGAAGTCAGTCAAGCGGTGAAGCCGCCGCCGACGGTCGTAAACTTCCCAGTATCGAACGCCAAAGTTGGGATCGCGTGTCTTACCGTCCACGATGACACTGTCGCATTGCTCGCATCGGTCCTGAAGGTATGCAATAACCTCCTGCTCGCGACCGGCGATCTCGCTGCGACCTTGCTCGGTTTGAAAGCGCGTTTCCGCCTTGGAAAAGTCCCATAGGCGGAGCACGCCGAGGGTTGGCGATTGTCGCTCGTCGCTCGCCTCGAATTCAGCGAAGATGCCCTCGGGATGTTCGAAAACAGGGGCCGCGGACGTTGCGTAGAAACCCCCATAGGTTCGTCGGCCTGGGACAAAGACACCCTTGGTGACATTGAAGAACTTTGACAGCTGGTCCTTCCATTCGGCTGAAGTCAGCACGCCCGCTGGCGGTGCTTTACCGAACACCTCGATGCGCTTTGGGACCGATTTAAGCGTCGATGTGAACGCGGCCACTGGCATCACCGCTTGGCGCTCGGTCTCCGAGATACCAGCAAGGTCCGTGACCTTGGTGAGGACCACTAGACCCTGCACCCTTGGGACGATTGGCTTGGTGCCCTTGGCGTGGCGCTTGAGGTGGGCCTCGAGTTGGATGAACACCTGACGGGAATTTGCCGAGATTTTGGCTACCGGCGACGGACCATGGTCGCGGCCAGCGTTGAACCAGTGACCCTCGCGGCTTTCGATCGGGCCGAACCAGTCCTTGAGATCGACCACGAGGATGCGGTCGTCTGCCACAATGATTACATCGATCTCGCGGCTTGCCCCGGGGGCAGTGGCAAGATCGAGGTTGGTGTATGCAAACCAGTGCGGAGGTAAGGAGGCGAGGCTCTCAATGCCCTTCACCTCGCGTTCGTGTAGGCCCTTACCGCAATTGATAATTTTCAATCTAATCCCCTAGGTACTTTTAGCCCAATCAAGCCGAATGTTAGCCTAGGATTTTGCACAGGCAACTTCGTATGGCGGTATTCGCATCAGAAAGCGAGTTGATGATGCCGAACACATATTGCCCAAAATTGGCTCCGCCTAGATTCCGATCTCGAAAGGCTTAGTGAGCGAGCGGTCCAGTTCCGGCGGTTCACGCGCCGGTGCCGGCGCCCGGTCCTTCGCCTGGCCTCGCGCAGCGGCATCGCGCAAGAGATCGACGGTCTCCAGAGCCGATCGCTTCATGCCCGGATTGCGTTCGACTGCGGCCTCGAGTTTGCCGGCGTTATCGACGAACAGGGTCAAGCCGTCGCGCAAGCGGGTGACCGTCACCAGGAAGGTTTGCTGGTTCGCCAGATTACGCTCCCGGCTGTCCATGACCGCGATCCCCCGATCGGAAGTCAGGCCCTGTGCCATGTGGGCATTGAGTGCATAGGCAAGGTCGAGCCGCTCGAGCATCGGATCATCGCGGCCCAGTGTATGCTCGGCGCCAAGCGAGGTCTTCACCGTGACGGATTTGCCATCGACGGAGGTAATGCGAGCCTGATCGGCATTGAGGAGGCCACGCTTGTGATCGGTCTCGGTCCAGCGGATCCGGTCGCCCGAATGGATGTCGAGGGCGCGAACTTCGAACAGGCGCAGCGGATCCTGCTCGCCTTGCGGCCGCAACTGGCCGGGCCGGAACTCGAAGCGGCGGCCACGCTCGTTCTCGAGGCTGACCCGCTCCCGCGCCATGTCGGTTTCGACAACCTGGTAGCGCCCCGGTCGCAGACTCTGGGCCCGCTGGCGCCGGTCGACCTCGACCACCATCCCGGCTGCGTAGCTGCGTGCATAGCGCAGTTCCTCGCGCGTCACGTTGATGCGCGAGAGGGTTCCGAGCCGCATCGACCCTGGCCCCAGTTCGCCGTTGGCCTTCAAGCCGGTCTGGACGGCCTCATTGACCTCACCGCGTAGCGCCCGGCCAGAGGCATAAATCGATGTCGTCTCGCGCTCCGCCGTCGACAGGGAAAGCCACGCGGCGGCCGCTTCGACAGCCGCCCCATTTCCGGCTTCGACGACATGGGCACCCAGATGCCGCAGCGCCTCGTCAATATGACCGCCCTGGGCGGCATATTGGGCGTCGCGCAGCGCCTTCTCACGCGCGCGCAGGTTGACGTTTATGAACGCGGTTTCGACGCCCGCCTGCTGCATGACATCGAAGGGTTTGCCGGCATCGACCGCGCCAAGTTGCTTTCTGTCGCCGATGCTGGCGAAGCGGTCCAATTTCAGCAGATTGGCGAGACGAACGAGCTTCTCCTTATCCGCATTGCCGACCATCGAGGCTTCGTCGAGCAGCACGACGGTGCCGCGCATCGCAGCCCTTGCCTCGGCGAGCCGCGATGGGGCGGCCCCTTCGAGCAGGTCTCGATGCTGGCGCAGGAAGCGCGACACCGTCATCGAAGGAATGCCGGTTTCACGCTCGAGCATCTGGACCAGCGTGTTTTGCACCGCGAGGCCGAGCACGGCCCTGCCCTCCTCGCGCAGCACATCGGCAACGGGTTTCAGGACGGTGCTCTTGCCGGCGCCGGCGACACCCTGGATCGCGACGATCCGGTTGTGCGAGGCCAGCAGCAGGCGTCCCGCACCTTCCTGGCCCGGGTTCAATGTCAGGCCGTATTTCAACTGGGAAAGGGCCTGCAGTCGCTCCCCGGCCACATCAGGTGACACGATCGCGGGGGCGAGGCCGCGCCCGCTTTCGACGGCGGCAATAATGCGCTGTTCAAGGCCGAGCGCATCGCGGGTCGTGACAAGGTCGCGATCGGCGCCCTTGCCCTTTAGGAGCTGCCCCTGGCGCAGTAACTGGTCCACACGCTTCTCGATGTCCACGATCGATGTGGGGAGCGCGAAACCGAGCGCCGCGCGGAAAATGTCGGCGCGGGTGAAAGCCGCCTCACGCTCACCGAGATGACGGATGGCGGAGGCAACGGCATGGACAGCGGCGACCTGCTCCGGTGTCCGGTTCCCCATCCGCGCGGGCAGGAGCGGGTCACTGTCCTTGAGGCCGAGACGGGTCGCGAGGGCGGCGGCAAGTGCGCTGCCCTGCCGCACGAGCCGGAGCGCCGCCTGCCCGAAACCCGCCACGTTGCCGATGTCATGCGCCGCGCGCGCGTTGGCCCGGGCGATCACCTGTGCGGGATCGAACCCGAGCTTGGCCGCGGCCTCTTCCCACTGCCGCGCAAGCGCTTCGCGATCCACGATCCGCCCTTTCTCCGCGCGCGTCATGAGGTTCGCGACATTGCGTGCCGCGAGCCCCTTCCCTTCCATCGTCGCGAGCCGATCGAGGATTTCCGCGCGCCGGGAACTGAAGGCGTCGCGAATGGCCTTGGAGACGCCCACGGCCTCGAAATTGCCATGCTTGCCATATTCGCCGACCTCATAGCCGAGCTTTTCGACGGACAGGCGAAAGCGCGCCATGGCCATCGCATTAAGCAAGGTATTGTGCTCCCAGAGCTTGTCGTTCCGGAGCGCCCGCCACTTGCCGTCCGGACCCTGCGTCACATTGGCAACGACCGCATGAAAGTGCGCATTGGGCTCCTGGTTGCGGTTCGTGTCGTGCTGAAACAGACCCACGACGAGATTGCCCGTCGTGACAACCCGCTCCTTGCCGCGCACCTCCATCCGCGTCTGAGCGAGGTTTTTCTCGGCCCAGGCCAGGGTCTCCCTGACCGCTGCGGCATAGGCATCGAGGATGCGCTTGTCTCCGCCGACGAGCGCAAGGATCGACCAGCTCTTGGGCATCGAAAAGGTGAGATCCGTGCCCGCACGATGAACACGATTGTCGCTGCCGACGCGGCTCCCATCGGGCAGCATTCCCTTCAATACGGCCTCGAACTCCTTCGCCTCGATAGGCCCACGAAGACTAAGCCTGTCGGCGCCCTTGCCAAGCCATTCGCCCGATCGGTCAGCATCGGCGCGGGTGTAGTAATTGTCGGCGGCGAAGTAATTGGCAGCGCCGCCGGCGGTGCGGACATTGGCTACCGAGAGCATGATGCCCGGCCCGGCCGTGCGGCGCTTGGTTTACGCATCACAGTTCCAGATCACCGAGATCGGGGCCTTCGCGTGACGAAGTATCGCGCTCAGGCAATCCGTCCTCGACCATCAGTCGACGGGCCTCGGCCTCACCGGTTCGACCTGCCGCCTTGTCGGTATCGATCGGCCGGCTTGCCGGTGCCTTTGCCGGTAGGGCGTCAGGCCGCCCGGTTTCTCTTGCGTCCCTTTCAGGATCGCTTTCGGCGGTCATCCGATCGCTGCGAGACCCCGATCCCGCGCGCGGCGCAATCGGGATTGGGGCGGCATCCGATGATGCCTTCGCGCCTCTCGTCTTCTCTGGTTGGGCGGCGCGGGAGGGCTTGTCGGTAGGATCATTCGCTCGCGCACGATCGGCCTCCCTCAAGCCTTTCTCTGTCGTCCGCGTGCGATCACTGGCGCCGGGAACAAGCGCGAGAACACCCTGCTTGGGAACCACCGGCTTGCCCGCCCCGTCGTCGTTGGAGGACGGATGCTCGGCAGCGGTAGAGGCCAATGGATTAGTCGGGACATCGGCGGGCGCCTGACTCCGAGATGAGGCGGTGACCGGGCGCTCCTCGGCCCGCCCGATGAAGGTCTCCGCCAGCCTCGGCCGACTTATCGGCTTCAACCTCACGGGAGCAGCCGGGAAGCCGTCGGGGAACTTGATGTACCCCGAAAGCCGGGACAGGTTCATCAGCTGATCTGGCAGGAGCAGCGGCTCGATATGTTTGCGCGGCGTCAGGCTGACTGCATCTCGGGCGTTGTTGTAGCCGTAGGTGTAGCCTTCCTCCATGTCCCGGACCTGACGGTGGCCGATGAAATCCGAGCACCAGGTCGCTGTCTCGCGGTCCGCCGTGCCGAGGATCAGTTTGGTGCGGGCCAGCGATGACAAGGTCATCGCCATGTTCTCGCCGTAGACCTCCTTAAGCTTGGCGTAGGCGTGCAGGCCCAGGACAATCGCGCCACCGAAATTGCGCGCGGTCTGGAGCCCTTTCTCAAGCGCCGGAAGCCTGTGCAGCGCTCCCAGCTCGTCGACGAAAAACCAGCACTTGAGGTCGCGGGTTCGTGGGCCAGTCATCAACGTGTTCATCGCCATGTCGAGCCAGAGCGTGAGCAACTGCGCGCAAACGCTCATGTCGACATAGCGCGCCGAGATGAACACGACCGAGCCCTTGCGATCGTCGTCATGACCGTCGTTCTCGATCCACTGGCGAACCGAGAAGTGCCTGCCCGAAGTCGGGAGGAGCTTCAGCGCCTTGGCGTTCACGTTGAACACGGCACGGATCGATTCCGCCATGCGCGCCGCTTCCGGCGCGGTTAGCGGATCGGCGATCGTGCCGCGCATCATGGCATGGACGCGCGACAGATCGGCGGTCATCAATTCACGCGCGAGCGCCTCGTTCGTCCCCCTGCCCTCGGCGACTAGCTTCAGGCAGAACTCGACGAACAGCGCACGGGCAGCGATCACCCAGAACTGGGCTTCACCGCCGCCATCATGCGGGACAAGCGCTTCGGCAGCGGCCCAGAACTCACCCTCTGTGCGGCATTCGTCGAACAGGCTCCACTGCGGGCAACGGGCGTCGAGGGGATTGAGGATGGTGTCCCGATGGCCCTCGTGAAAATGCTCGATGTACGCGCCGGTGAGATCGAAGACGACGCAGCATTGCCCTTTCGCCCGGGCCTCCGCCAGCATGTCCGACATGGCGACGGTCTTGCCCATTCCGGTCGTGCCGATGAGCATCGCGTGGCTCTGTTCGAGACGCCAGGGATAGATGACCGTGGCGAGGTGCGATGGCTGGTAGGGAAACGCCCGGGCCAGTTCGCGCGGGGTACACAGGCGCCATTTCCACCCGAGTGTTTCCGACAATTCACGGGCACGCTCGCGCCGGTTGTGGTCACGCAATTCGTCGACGAGTTCCGGGAGCGTAACAAGCATGGCGCCTCGCTCGTGCTTGCGCTCCTTGGAACGGCTGCCGAACCGCGCGGCGAACCAGTAAAACGCCGCGAAACTGGGCACGAGAAACAGCGCCGATCGCACGAGCGCAGCGCCAAGCAAATCGAGCATATGCTCCCAGGCGCGAACCACTGGCGGGAACGTATCGAGCATAGCGATGGGGAATTGAACGGAACCGCCAAAGGCTGTTTCGAGCGCGATCTTCTTGGTCGGATCGAACTCCATGAAACCGTAGAATGCGGCATAGGCCCGCATCCAGACGAGATAGACTTCCTGGTCGGTAAGACCTGTCGAAAGGGTCCACCACGAGGTCCACGCCATCACGATGACAGCGATGATCAACGGCCCCTTGAGGCCGGCTGCGAACATGAAGCTGAAGTGTCCGAGGAGCTGACTGCCGCGGGTGAAATTGACGAGGTTGCGTTTCATGACACGCCTCCCTTCTCGGAAGGAAGCTCGAGACCAAGCTCGCGGCATTTGCGGGCATAAGCCTGGTGCGCACGCCCACGGAGATCGCGGTCAGGATGGCCGGCGAGCAATGCATCAACGCCCACCATGACAAACACGTTCTGGCGGGCCTCACGATCGGTCAAAGCGTTCGGCTGGGTCGCGGATTCAGCACCGTCGCACGCTGCAGCAAGCAACGACCGCGCCCATGCGCTGACATCAAGTTGGCGCGCTCTGGCTACGTCGCGAATGCGCTCACCAAGCTCGCGGGAAACATATATCTGGATACAGATTGGCCGTGACATCGACGGACTCCAGGAATTCGGAGCCCGGAACGCACTGCGAAAGGCACAATCTATCTAAGTCAGCCTTTGGAACATGTCAAGAACATCGTGGATCTGCAGAATCCTGCGCTTCTCCCCTTCCACGCCTAGCCGATGGGCTCAGAAGCGATATGCCAGTCAAATTGACGGAGAAGCTGCCCTTTGCGATTTTGAGAAAAAATGAACGCATTTTCAGCGATATACTTGCAAACTCCACGGCGACCTGTCGCGTACGGTGTGCCCCCTGTCCCCTGCTTTTGGAGGTGGACCAGCAAGCCGATCCGACCTGTCCAGCGAGCCCGGAAACGAACTCCCGGCAGGATGGAAGCGTCCTCCTACGCACGTGGGATCGGCCAGGATCGACGCTGGGCGGAATGCGAAATTCGGGGTATGATCGCGGACAATTCCCACCGACATGGAGAGCGACAATGGCCAGCGTGACCTTGTCCGCGACGCCCAAGGGCAACGGGTTCCAGGCGACCGTCAGCTATGACGGCTGGGTCTCGATCAGCTCGGCAGAGACCTACCCGACCATGGCCGAGGCGATCTCGGCGGCGGCGATCAAGATGCTCGACATGCCCGAAAGACTCGAAGCTATGGACCGTGCGGACCAGACGGTCTGACCACCGTCTGACGCCGCGATCAGGTCGCCGAGCATAAGAAAAGGAGGAAGCCCGGTGCGGACTTCCTCCTTTCGAATGTACTCAAGCTTCGTCGCTCAGCTTGCTCGGTACGGTGTCAATGACCCGGTCCAGCATCCCGGCCGGAAGTGCGCCATAATCGCCCTCGTCGACCGCGATATAGCCCGCCTCGTCATCGGTCAGGACGTACTGCGTGAAGTAGCTGTGAAAGGACCGGGCATGGGCCTGATCCAGGGCTGCAACGAAGGCTGCCTGATCGGCGGCGGGACCAGCAGCGGCAATGTTCAGTGAAGCGTACATGATCTTTCCTCCTGATGTTCGATGCGTCGCATCAGGAGCTGCGAAGGATGTGGGTGACGGGCTGGGTCAGGGACCGCGATAGCGGCCGCGAAGCGGCGATGGGGGCAACGATTTTTGCCGGGCTTGCCCGGTAAAAATGGTGGGGCCCCGTCGTCCTTGACGCAGCCCCAAAGCCCGCATCACACTTGGTCTTTCTGCGAGAGAGACCTCTCCAACGCCTGCGCAGAAGCGCGACGCCTGCCCCACAAACCATTTTCCTACACGCCCCCGCAGTGCCAAGATCGGGAGCGGAGGGGACCAACGGCCAGCAAGAAGGAAGCAATATGGCCAGGTCCAAACCTACTGCACGAGATGCGCTGAAGAAGCTGCGTGAACAGCGTGCCCAACTCGAGAACGAGGAAGCTCGTCTCCGCGAAGAGGCAGCGACCGAACTCGGAAAGCTGCTGATCGAGTGCGGCGCGGAGACGATCGAACCAGCACAGTTGCGCCAGATCGTACGCGCATCGATGGCCCTCGGGATCGAGGAAACGCTGAAGCGGATTGCTCCGGCGTAAAGTCCACTCCGCGGCGGCAAGGGGTTCGATGCCCCGTGCCGCCGCATCGCTGGCGTACAAAAGAAAGGCCCCGATGGCGTCTGCCACCGGGGCCTTGTCGTGAGGGAAAGACGTTCAGTCCTCATCGATATCGGGAGCGCCCTCGTTGCTGCCGGAGCGGCCCTTGGTGAGGAAGTCGACCTTGTCAGCGATGATCTCGCAGCCGTAGCGCTTGGTGCCGCTCTGATCTTCCCACTGGGTGTAGTGGATGCGCCCTTCGACCGTCACGAGCTGGCCCTTGGTGCAATACTTGGCCACATTCTGGCCCAGGCCGTTGAAGCAGGTGATCCGGTGGAATTCGCTGTCCTTGGCGGTGTAGCCGTTTTCGTCCTTGTAGGTCTTGCCATCCTTGCGGGCGGGACGGTCGGTCACGACCGAGATCGAGGTGATGCTGGTTCCACCCTGGGTGGTGCGGGTTTCGGGGTCGCGAGCGATGCGGCCAACGAGGATAACGAGATTGGTCATGGGCTTTCTCCTGATCGAGCATTCCGGGTCCATCCCGGCTGCAAAACCCGAGCAGAAGCGCCCCATGGCGAAGCGCACCGAAGGGGAACCCGGAACTGGTTCGGGTGGTGCGGGCAGCCGGGCGCAGCCCGGCAACTCGGCCGGACCTGATCCGGGTTGCGCGTCTCGACGGGGGGTGATTCAGGGATAGGTTTGCATCGAAGCCGGGTGGAGCTGGATGCCTTGAACAGGTTTGCCCTGCCTCGTTTCCCTCCGATCTTTGCCGGATCATCCCTGCTGACCTTCCACCGGAGAACCACTTCTTAGATCATCGTACTGACCGCTCCTCCAACAGGTGGCACATTCTTGGACGCAACTGCTTCGCCAGGGAGAGGCATGTCGATCGTCACCCCTTCAGCGCCGTCCAGAGGATTGCCCCGCAACATCCAGGCCTGCGGCGTGATCAAGCGCGCCCAGTCCGCAAAGGAGGGGATCGAGCCCAAGTCTTCGCGTACGTGCTGTTCACCGACCAGACGCACCGGAACGACCCGGCCATCGGCATTGACGAGGGTCTCGCCGAAGAGTGTTTCGAGCATGAATATCCCCTCGGCATGGTGCCGCAGCGCGCGGTGCCTTGGGTCTGCCAGGATTGCCTTCGACTGGTCGAACCACTGGTGGAGCGGCAGATAGTCATCGACCGTGCCGCCCCATTTCCGGACCGACGAGAGGGCGTGGTAATAGCAATGGGCCATGCCAAGTCTCCTAGAGCTCGGTCGAGTGATCATCGGTCGCGGTGAAACGCAGGCTGCAGTCGAGCACGAAGGTCGCTTCAGCCACATGGATCACCAGTTCGCCGCAGGCACCGTCGTTGATCTCCCAGCCAGGATGGTGACGTTCGAGCGCCAGATAGGTAAGCTGCTCGAGAGCTTGCCCGAGTGAGTGCAGCTCCGCGGAACCGTCACCATCCGAGTTACCTGCTTTGTCTTCCAGAATGGTCACATCGGGGCACGCGATCGCTGCACCAGCGGCATCGAGGCACGCGCATTCCTCAACAGCACCGCTGTCGCCGCAGCCGTCAAAGCGGATCTCGACGCGGGCGATGCCAGCTTGCTGCAAGCGCGGAAGAATGGCGACCTTGAGCTGCTGAATCTCTTCTGCAACCTGCATCTGCCGCTCGGCCTGGCGAACGGCAAAGTCGGCCATCACGGCCTCGATATCGATCATGGAATACCTCCTGTAGAAAGGAGCCATCGACCATTCGCTGGCTCCAAACGACAGGCGCGCGCCTTTCCTCTGACGGACGACGCCAGCGCCGGCCCGGCGCTGGCGCGAGGACCGGCAGGGCCTTAGTCGGTTCTGGCCGAAGTGTTCTTCGGATTGGTACCGAGGGGCCCGCGGCGATCGACCACGGTGATCCGCCGAGCCTTGGCCTCGATCACCAGGCGTTCGAGTACGCCATTACCCGGGAACGCGATAACGTAGCGCGGATCGAGGGAGAGCATCCGCTCGTTACGCTTGAAGCCGGCACGGGCGCCCAGCCGCATGTCGAGCGAAAACGTGACCTGCGGGATGCCGCGGCGTTCAGCCCAGCTCGATGCCAGGCGGTCGACTCCCTTGGTGTCGCCACCATGGATGAGCACCATGTCGGGAACACGGTCACGAACCTTGTCGAGGGTGGCCCAGACATTGTTGCCGAAGGTCAGCGCATCGTCTTCGGTAGCATGACGGGTGCGCCCGCCAGCGAAGACGACCGGGGTTCCTTGGGGCACCGCCGCACGGCGCTTGGCCTCGGCACGGGCACGCAGGAAGTCGCGCCCTTCGACGAGCGCCGAGGTGAGCATGGCGCTGTGATTGAAACGCGAACTGGAGACCGGCTTCCAGGAGGAACCGAACTCGTTGAGGTAAAGGGCTGCTGCGACCTCGCGCATCTCCTCGAGCGCCAGCATCGCACTTTCGGCGCACTGCGCCCGCTCGACCTGCGTCTCGAGTTCATGGGTGTGGACCTCGGATCCATCGGCCGTAGCAATCAGCGCGCGGACCTCGTCGGTCGCCCGGTCGACGGCAGTTGATTTACGTTCGGCCGAGCGGTGAAAGATGTTGACGAAAGCCCAGCCAAGATCCTCGGCGTCGGCTTCGAGAGCGGTCCCGGACACCATGGCGAAAAGATCGGACCAGACCGCTTCGAG
>VFQS010001195.1_pt1 | contig 24593 bp, 15 predicted proteins | sample 3512361 | NCBI WGS metagenome assembly VFQS01 (sample SAMN10412375, study PRJNA504923) | tailings metagenome | isolation source: Relicate 1 Philex TSF3 active mining | place: Philippines
CTCGCCTAGTGTTTCTATGATTCCCGTAAACATGTACTCGATTTTTATCGTACCAATTGAATGTACCCCGACAAGGGCTGCGCGGTCTCTTTTGCCCCTCCGAGCCGCTGCTCAAACACGCGGCACACGAAGAAGTAAGCCCCTGCGGGAAGTTCATCCCCTGCGAGGTTGCGGCCATCCCAGTTGATCTGGGGGTCCGAAGCCTCAAAGACCAGTTGGCCCCAGCGGTTGAACACTTTGAAATCTACCCGTTCGATAAAACAGAACGGATAGGGCGTGAACAGGTCGTTCTGCCCGTCTCTGTTGGGCGTAAACGCGTTGGGGAGTTCGTACCGCGGGCAGTTGTCCACGCAGACGGTATCGCTCAGCGGGCTTTCGTTCCCTAAGAAGTCCACCGCACTGACGGCATAGCAGCCGATGAGGCCAAATTCTGGTCTGTGCTCGAACGAACGGGCCGTCGCGCGGTTGGTTTCCCCGATTTTCTTCAGCGACTGTCCTTTTTCCGGGGCGTAGTAGATTCGGTATCCGGCTACGTCCTTGGTCTCGGGGCACACAGCCGCCGGATCGGTCCACTCTAATCGGTTCGCCAGGGTCGAGGTATCGCAGCCGCTCCCGCTGCTGCACGCGTTGATTACTTTGAGGGTAGGTGCACAGGGCGGCACGTTGTCTATCGGCACCACGCAGATCTCCTGAGAGTAGTTGACCAAAGGCGTCCGGACGCCGGGAATACCATACGTGCCCAGGGCCCGGATGCGATAGCAGTAGCGGGTTCCGTTGGTCAGGCCTTTGTCCTGGTAGGCCGTCGAGGTACTCACCCCGACGGAGTCGAAGCTACCCTGCGCATTTTTTCGCTCGATTACAAAGCGGAAATTATCCCAGGTGGTATTTTCCTGCCAGCTGAGGTTCACCGCCTGATCGGTCGGGGAGGCTTGCACGAAAACGGTTGCGCTGCCCGCACTTTGCCCCAATGGCTGGGGGGACGCAGCGGTGAAGAACTGCACCTTATAGCTGTACGCCCCTTCTTCTGTATTCAGGCCCTGATCCAGGAAGCAGGTATCGTTGGCAGAGGACAGGCTGGGGCTGATTTTCCGGGGGCCGAGGGCGGCGAAAGCGGTGGTGGCCGGGCTGATTCCGGGGGCGCGCATCAATTGGTACGCATACGGCCCTGGATAGCTGAAGGTATCCAGGTCAACCGGCTTGGTCCAGCAGACCTGTACTTCTCCCTGTTGCCGATCCGTGCGGCGTACGTCGGCAGTGACTACGAGCGGCAGGTCCCTGTTCTGGAGGAGGCAGATCTCGCGGGAGGGGAGGCTTTCGACCAGGTTATAGGCGTAGCGGCCGTTGGGGGTAAGGCGTGCAAATTCGGCGACGATGCGGTAGCAGTAGGTTTTCCCCGGGTCGGCATTCCGGTCTGAATAGACATATCGGTTATTTTTGCTTTCCAGGATGCTGAACTCCGTCAGTTTTTGGTAGCCCCGGCCTGCAAGTCCCGGCTTGCAGGTATCTGGTTCGAAGGCATTGCTGCCCTCCCTTCGCCATACCGTGAACCCCCGGAAGTAGTTATCCAGGGCATCATCGCAGGAATAGGGTTTATCCCAGCTCACCTCGACGACGCTCGCCGATGAGGTGGCGCGGACGCCGGTGGGCGGTGGCCCTACGACTTTGATGCGCACCGTTTTCAGGGTGCTCAACCCGGTGGAATCCCGCGTGAAGTAGTTGTCGGCAGCCCGGAAGACAACCGAATAGTACTGATCTCCGATGTGTTCGCAGGAGGTTTCCCAGCGGAACGTCTTCACGACCGGCTGCGTTTCATAGACTGCAGTAGCCGGCAGGAACGTAGCCGGGTTGACGGCGGTCTCGAACGGGCCGCCCAGCGCCGTGAGCTTTACCCGCTGCCGGCTTTCGCTCAAGGGGGCTGTAGCGCGCACTTTGAACTCGAGCACATCGCCGGCCACCACGCAGATTTCCTGGAAGGGCGTTTCGATGACTGGCGGCAGGTTATCGCATTCGAGGATCAGGATTTGCATATCCCGGATAATCGTATCAATCGGGATTCCGTCGCGGTACTCGACGATGATCATGGCCAGGTTGTATTCCCCGGCGCGCTGTGGAGCATCCCACACGATGTCTCCAGTGACGGAGTTGATGGTTAGATTGTTGCGGGGTCCGGGAGCTATATTATTTGGGAACAAGTAGTTGGGGACTTGAAGGCCCACGTCTTGCAAGGGGGTTACGAGGTGGTAGCTCAGGCTGTCGCCGTCGCTGTCGTACGCATTGGGGTTGTGGATGAACGGCCTGCCCACACAGCCGATGTCGATGGGAGGCTGCAGGAGGACGGGCGTGTTGTTGCAGCCCTGGAACTGGGGGTTGGGAAACGTGTAGGTGGTCTGGATGTAGAAGCGGATTTGCTCTGAGTTGGGGAAGTTCACGTTCAGGATACCCCCGTTTCGGTTGGGGTCGGTCATGGAGATGACATAGGTGCTGCGTGCAGGGTACGTATGGTAGGCGACGTAGATATTTTTCTTGGTATCGTTTTCCAGGGTTTCGCCCTTGTGCGGTATGCCGGGGCCATTGACGCGGGCCACCTGTTCGCATTTGCCATCCCCCCAACAGATCGTCAGGGTGTCGCGGTCGGCTTGTGTACTGCTTGCTTTGGTGTAGGTGGTGATCGTAGCCCGTATCCGCAGGCTGGAGGCACAGTCCCCTTCCTGGCGGATGGATATCTCGCCAGCCCGATTGTGGGTAGCCCGGGCGGTGTTGGCCAGCAGGAGCAACACGGCCAGTAGAAGGCCATTTTTCAGCATGGTTTTTATCGGATAGGACATACGTATAAAAGATTTATTCCAACAGGAAAGTTCACACATCCGAAGATTTCACAGCCGATTTGCGCCCCTGGCGAAAGTTATCCCAGTTCCCGGATACAGTCTGCAAGACTATCGCGCCAATAAGGGATTTCGATGCCAAACGTTTCTTTGAACTTCGTTTTGTCGAGCACGCTGTAGCAAGGGCGTGACGCGGGGGTGGGGTATTCTTTGCTCATGATGGGCAGTACCTTCACGGGCAGGTTGCTCAGGTCAAAAATCGCTTTTGCAAAATCGTACCAACTGCACACTCCCTCATTGGAATAGTGGTAGATCCCCCCTCTCCCACCGGCCTTTCCCGATCGGATAATCGAAGCGACGGCCAGGGCGAGGTCCCGGGCATGCGTAGGGGCGCCGATCTGGTCGCACACGACCCGCAGTTCAGGCCGTTCCCGGCCTATCCGCAGCATCGTCTTCACAAAGTTGTTGCCAAAGCGGGAGAACACCCAGGAAATGCGAAAAATGAGGGCCTCGGGATGCGCTGCCAGGGCAGCGAGATCGCCTTCCCATTTGGTGCGGGCATAGACCCCTTTGGGCGTGGCCGGGTCCTCTTCCCGCAGGGGGCGGTTGATATCGTTGTGGTAAACGTAATCCGAAGAAAAATGAATGAAGGCAGCCGACTGTGCCCTGCATTCCTCCGCTAACAGGCGCACTGCATCCACGTTGACTTTGGCGGCTTCCAGGGGATGGCTCTCGGCGAGGTCCACTGCGGTATAGGCGGCGCACGACAAGCAGTAGTCCACCTGGTTTTCCCTAAAAAAGCGCTGCACTTCCCCTCTGTCCGACAAATCGAGCTCCCGGCGGGACGTGAAGACCCATCTATATTCCGGAAACAGCGGCTGCAGGGCCTGAAATTCCCTTCCCAACTGGCCATTGGCCCCGGTCACCAACAGAGTAGTCACGCGGGCAAGTGGTTTCCGAACGTCGGGAGCTGGCCGTCTTTTTCGGACAGGAGCACATCGCGGGCCGGTAGCCCCCAGTCAATACCCAGCACCGGATCGTCGAAGCGGATTCCCCCTTCCGATGCCTTGTGGTAAAAATTGTCGCACTTGTAAAAAAACTCGGCGGTGGGGCTCAGCACCACATAGCCGTGGGCGAAGCCGCGGGGTACGAAAAGCTGCTTCTGGTTTTCGGCGCTCAGCAATACGCTGTACCACTGCCCGTAGGTAGGCGAGCCTGCGCGCAAGTCCACCGCTATATCCAGGACTTCCCCTTCGAGGACGCGCACCAGCTTAGCCTGCGCATGTTCCCCGCACTGGTAGTGTAGTCCGCGGAGCACCCCATAGGTAGAGCGCGCCTGGTTATCTTGTACAAAAGTAGTATCTATACCCGCAGATTTAAACGTATGGGCGTTATACGACTCAAAGAAATACCCACGTTCGTCCCGATGTACCTTGGGTTCAAACACGAGCAAGCCGGATACAGGTGTTTCGATGAAAGGCATTCCAAAAGCTATTTTTGCCTGAAAAACAGAGCGATAGGTACCCCGTTGAAATTATACAACTTGCGGATTTGGTTTTCGAGGAAGTTCTTGTAGTTGTCCTTGATGTAGTTGGGGTGGTTGCAAAAGAACGCGAAGGCCGGGTACGCCAGGGGTAGTTGCGTCACGTATTTTATCTTGATGTACTTTCCCCGGTAAGCTGGCGGCGGTGTTTTTTCGATAATTTCCAGCAAGCGATCGTTGAGTTCGGACGTTTTGATTTTGCGCTTGCGGTTTTGGTGTACCTCCATAGCGGCCTCTACGGTGCGGAAGATGCGCGTCTTGTCCTTGACCGAGATAAAAAGGATGGGGACATCTGTGAAAGGGGCGATTTTCTCATGGATTTCCTTCTCTACGTCGCGGGCGGTATTTGTTTCTTTCTCCACGAGGTCCCATTTATTGACGAGCAGGACGATGCCCTTGTGCCGCTTTTGGGCGAGCTTCAAGATGCTGACGTCCTGCGCTTCCATTCCCGTTTGCGCGTCGATCAGCAGGAGGCAGATATCGCATTCTTCCAGGGCGTTGATGGCGCGCATCACCGAGTAGAACTCCAGGTTTTCGTGTACTTTGCCCTTCTTGCGGATACCTGCTGTATCCACCAGGACGAACTCCATCCCAAATTTGTTGTAGTGCGAGTGGATAGCATCGCGGGTCGTGCCGGCGATATCCGTGACGATATTGCGTTCCTCCCCGAGGAGGGCATTGGTCAGGGAGGACTTGCCCACGTTGGGCTGCCCCACGATGGCGAATTTGGGGATATCGTCCGACTGCGGCGGTTCTTCCTGTATATTTTCGACGACGGCGTCGAGGATTTCCCCTGTTCCGCTACCGGTGAGGGACGACAGGAAGAACGTTTGTTCGAAGCCCAAGGCCCAGAATTCGTTGGCTTCGAAGAGGCGCTGGCTGTTGTCCACTTTATTGACGGCCAGCACGACCGGTTTTTTGGAGCGGCGCAGCAAATCGGCCACTTCGGCATCCAGGTCGGTGATACCGGTTGTGACATCCACCATAAATACCAGGACGGCCGCTTCTTCGATGGCTATTTTCACCTGAGAACGGATGGCCGATTCGAATACGTCCTGGGAGTTGAGGACGAAGCCCCCTGTATCCACGACGGTGAAGTTTTTTCCGTTCCAGAAGCAGTTTCCATACTGTCGGTCGCGGGTAACGCCCGATATGTCGTCAATGATTGCTTTTCTTTCCCCGATGAGCCGGTTGTACAGGGTAGATTTTCCCACATTTGGCCTTCCGACTATCGCCACGATATTTCCCATATTCTTATTTAAACTGCAAAGGTAGCAGATTTTAGTTGACTTGTTGCGGGCGGTAAGCCAGGAAGGAAAAAAGAGCTGTTTTACCCTGTTGCCACACCCCTAATTATACCCAAGTTGCCGAAGCGCATGGTCATCGTCGCGCCAGTTTTCCTTGACTTTCACGAAGAGTTCGAGGAACACTTTTTGTTCCAGGAAGGCTTCCAGGGCAGTCCTTGCTTCGGTGCCCAGTTTTTTGATGGCTTCTCCCTGATGGCCAATCAGGATGGGCTTTTGGGTTTTCCGGGCTACATAGATCACGGCGGAGATGCGCACCAGGGGTTTGCCTTCGCGCGTCGTTTCCCCTTCTTTGAAGGATTCTATAGCTACATCCACGGAGTACGGGATTTCCTGATGGTAGAGCAGCAGGATTTTTTCCCGGATGATTTCGCTGACGAAGAAGCGCTCGGGGCGGTCGGTCAGCTGGTCTTTGGGATAGTATTCCGGTCCTTCGGGCAGCACCTGCAGGATTTCCTGCAGGAGTTCCTGCGTGCGGGTATGGTGCAGGGCGGAGATGGGCAGGATGCGATCGAAGGGGAAGCGGGCGGCCCAGCCTGCCTGCCATGCCTCGAGGCGGGCCTCATCCAGGAGATCCACTTTGTTGAGTACGAGGAACCGCGGGATGTCGAGTCGGTGCAGGGACAGCAGCAGGGGGTCGTCGTCGGGGTAGGATTCCCCGGGCTCGGTCACCAGCAGCATGAGGTCGGCGTCTTCGAAGGTGGAGCGCACGAAGGCATTCATCGCGTGTTGCATGCGATAGGACGGCTTTTCGATAACCCCCGGTGTATCGGAGAACACCATCTGAAAATCCTCGCCGCTCAGGATGCCCAGGATGCGGTGGCGGGTCGTCTGTGGCTTAGCCGTGATGATGGACATGCGCTCCCCTACCAGCGCGTTCATGAGCGTGGATTTGCCGACGTTGGGCCGGCCGATGATATTGATAAAACCCGATTTATGCATAAAAAACATATTTGCGGCCATTGGCCTCCTCCTACCCTTTCCGAACAGCAAGCCTGCCGTTTTGGTTGTACCGACGCCTTAGGGCAACAGTCCGCGCACGCTGGGAGGGACTTCGAGCCCCTGTACTCCGGCGGCATCCTCTTCGGGGGCCTGGTAGATAGCTTTAGACGGTACGACCCCTGCCCAGATGGGCAGTGCGTAATCTTCCTGATCGTCTTTGGGGCCACCCGTGCGGACTTTACACGAGGCCTCTTCGATGGTCATTTTGAGCACTGAGGTAGCCTTCAGTTCGTTGGGCGTAGGGAGGCGCACCTCCTCCCAGCGGCCCCGCAGGATTTGCTCGGAGATGAGGCGCAACGCTTCGCTCTTTTCGGCCTCGTCCTCTATTTCGACCGCTTGCCCAAAAGCGAGTACGCTGCGGTAGTTCATAGAGTGGTGGAAAGCAGAGCGCGCCAGCACCAGGCCGTCGAAGTGGGTGACGGTGGCACAGGCCGGAATCCCTTCCGACAAGGCACCCATGGTGCGGCTCTTAAGGGAGCCGTGGAAAAACAGGGTATCCCCCTGGCGACCGTATGCGGTGGGGATGACAAAAGGCTGGCCGTCTTGCACAAAGCCGAGGTGGCATAGGAAGCCCGCGTCCAGTACCGCGTAGATGCTCTCGCGGTCGTACGCTCCGCGGGAGGGCAGTCTTTTCAAGGTGTTCCGTTCGCTTTTAGGGAAAGAATCCGACATTATGGGCAGGGTTTTACCAGGTGATGATCTCGATTAAAATAATGAGCAGGGCAAGTACGACGAGCCCTATGATTCCTTTGACCAACCAGTCGGTATTTTTGGACGTATCCGGTTTGGCGGGCAGGGGGCTTTCTTTGTCGAGCTGCTCCCAGATATCGAGGATTTTAGCCACATAATGGTTTCGGATGCGCTGTTTTTCCTCTTCGTTTTCAGCGCGGGCAAGGCGCTCGGTCAGGTCTTGCTGGAGTACGTAGGTACTTCCCAGCCACTCGGAGTGGGGCGCCTCCCGGGCGAGTCGTTTGAGCAACATAGCCGAGGCTTCTTCCGCTTTGCCGGCGGATAGCGCTTCAAAAAATTTTTTTTGCATGACCTTTAGTTGTTCGCTTTCCGAACCGGGGTTTCCACTTGGAGCGAGTCTATGGTTTCTTTTTCTTTCTTTTCCCTTTGGAAGATCCGCCTGGCTGCTTTCGCTTTTTCCGTTTCGCCCTGTTCTTCGTAAATTTTGACTTTCAGGAGGTGGAGATCCAGTTTTTCCGGATTGATTTCCAGTGCTTTGTCGGTTTGTCTTTCCGCTTCTTTGAGGCGGTTGGCCTTGAAGTCCAGGATGGCTTTGTTGGTCAGTGCCGTTTTGTTGTCCGGCTGGATGCGCAGGGCTTCCTCATAGTTTTCGGCTGCTTTTTCCGGTTGGTCGAGCATTTGGTATGCTTCGGCCAGAATGACGTGGGCGTCTGACTTAGAGCTGGGTGCGGCCACGACGCCCTTCATGGAGTCGGGGGGGGGGCGCAGCTCGGACTCGGCGACCTGCTGTGCCAGTCCGATAGCTAAATCGGCGCGGTTTTCCACGAGGAAGGCCTGGGCCAGCAGCAGTTTCGCCATCGTTTTGAGGTTGGCCGACAGCTCGGCCTGGTCGCGGTGTTCGAGGAGGCTGTCCACGTCTTCCTGTTGCGTATGCGCCACGGGCAGGCTGACGTAGCGCACATCTACGAAGGCATCCCCATTGCTTCCGGAAGTACTGTATTTCCCCCAGACCACGAGGTCGGGGCCGCAGGTATCGAGGAGGGTTTCGGCATCTTCGAAGGTCAGGTAGTTCTCGTTAGGGTCTTCGTGAGCCACTTTGGCGGAGCCCGGATAGCCCAGGCGGCGCATCAGGGCGTTCAGTTCGTCCTGGAGTCCGATGTGCAGGGGCATATCCTCGCCCTGGGTGAGGTTGAGAAAGGGCAGGATGGCGATGCGCAGCTCCTGTTCCGGGGAAAAGGAGGGGCAGTCGAAGCCCGGCTTGGCGGGCACGACGGGAGCGACGGGGTCTGGCTTGTGGAACAGGACCCAGGCTAGGCCTACCCCTAACAATCCGGCTGCGGCCAACAGGACGAGGAGCCTGCTGCGGCCCTTCGTTTTAGGCGGGGCAGGTGCCTCCAGCAGGTCGAGCAGGTCGAGGATGCGCTTGTTGATGGCGTTCATGCGCGCTTCCGCCGTATCGGAATCCACTGTGTTTTGGAGCTGGTCCTCGCGCAGGCGGTTGTACTCCGCTTCGATTAGGCGCACGGCCTTCAGCGCGACGCCGGCCTGAGCGCTGTGGGCGCTCAGGCCGGAGACCAGTGCTTGAATCGCAGCACCCGTATCCCCTTTCCGGATAAAATCGAGGACCAGTTCCTTCATAGCCGTATCTTAGGCATTTCGGTGGATGCAATTCAAGTCTTCAAACGCCTGGCGAAGCCGCGCGACGAATGTCTTTTCCCCTTCGCGAAGCCATTGGCGCGGGTCGTAGTACTTCTTATTCGGCTTGTCTTCCCCTTCGGGGTTTCCGATTTGGCTCTGCATGTAGCCGCGGTTTTTTTCGTAGTAGCCGCGCACGCCGTCCCAGAAGGCCCATTGCATATCGGTATCGATATTCATTTTCACCGCCCCATAGTGGATAGCTTCGCGGATTTCCTCCTGCGAGGAGCCGGAGCCCCCATGGAAGACGAAGTTGACCGGCATAGGGCCGGTATGGAATTTCTGCTGGATATAGTCCTGGGACTTCTTCAGGATGATGGGCTGCAGGTGGACGTTGCCGGGTTTATAGACCCCGTGGACGTTGCCGAAAGCCGCTGCAATCGTGAAATTCGGACTGATTTTGGACAAGTGTTCGTAGGCGTAAGCCACTTCCTCAGGCTGTGTGTACAGACGAGCATTGTCCACATCGCTGTTGTCCACGCCGTCTTCTTCCCCGCCCGTTACGCCGAGTTCGATTTCGAGGGTCATGCCCATGGGGGCCATGCGTTCCAGGTATTGGGCGCAGATTTCGATGTTTTCGTGCAGCGGCTCTTCTGAGAGGTCCAGCATGTGGGAGCTATAGAGCGGGAAACCGTGTTTTTTGTAGTGTGCCTCGCTCGCGTGGAGCAGCCCGTCCACCCAGGGGAGCAGGTTTTTGGCGCAGTGGTCGGTGTGTAGGATGACCGGGACACCGTACGCGCTGGCCAGCTGGTGTACGTGCATGGCCCCTGAAATCCCGCCGAGGATAGCGGCCTGCTGGTCTTTGTTCGACAGCCCTTTGCCGGCATAAAAAGCGGCTCCCCCGTTGGAGAACTGGATGATGACTGGCGAGTTGACTTCGCGCGCCGTCTCCAGGACCGCGTTGACCGTATTGGTGCCGGTGACATTGACTGCGGGAAGTGCGAAGTCGTTGGCGTTGGCATAATTCAATAGTTCGCTGACTTCAGCGCCGTGCAGCACGCCCGGCCTGAAGCGGGCAGAAAGTGAATTGGACATAATAAACGTTGGTTGTCAAAAAAAATGCCTGTTCGCTTGCAGGCTTGCCTGAATTCAAAAATAGTCCTTTTTTCGCGGATAGGCACTTATTTTTAGGGCGCAATTCAAAATGTCGCCGTAAGGATGTATTTCCCGGATGTTTTCCAGATAGGTAGCGACATGGTGAAGTACACCCTACTTTTGCCTGTGAGGAGGCGACAGTGTGGATGGCACCCTTTTTTCGCCTCCTCCCCTGCTTAGGGACGAGCTGTTCAGATTACCCCTTTTTCCGCGAGGTAGCGCTCGGCATCGAGGGCGGCCATGCAACCGGTACCTGCGGCGGTGATAGCCTGGCGATAGATTTTGTCCTGGGCGTCGCCACTGGCGAACACTCCTTCGACGCCCGTGTGGCTACTGCCTGGAACGGTGCGGATGTAGCCCGTCTCGTCGAGTTCCAGCCAGCCCTTGAAAATATCGGTATTTGGCTGGTGGCCGATGGCTGTAAAAAAGCCCTTCACGGGGATTTCCGTTTTCTCCCCGCTGAGTTTATTTATGATCCGGATGCCCTCGACCTGTTCATCGCCCAGGATCTCTTCCACTTCTGTGTTCCAGTGTACGACGATATTTTGGGTTTTCAAAATCCGCTCCTGCATGATTTTAGAGGCGCGCAACTGGTCGCGGCGCACCAGCAAGTGCACTTTGGGGCAGAGTTTGGACAGATAGGAGGCTTCTTCGGCTGCCGAGTCGCCGCCGCCTACCACAGCTACCTCCATGCCCCGGAAGAAGAAGCCATCGCATACCGCACAGGCGGAGACCCCCTTGTTCATCAGGCGTTTTTCCGACTCCAGGCCCAGCCATTTGGCACTGGCACCGGTGGCGATGACGACGGCTTCGGCCTGAACGACGGCTCCGCTCTCCGACCAGAGGGTATGCGGCGAAGTGGAAAAATCCACTTTTGTGATTTTTTCATACCGGATTTCCGTACCAAAGCGCTCTGCCTGCTTGCGCAGGTCGTCCATCATTTGTGGCCCCAGGACGCCGTCCGGATAGCCCGGGAAGTTCTCTACGTCGGTCGTGATCATCAGTTGTCCACCCGGTTCGTGGCCAGTGTACATCACGGGCTTCAAGTTTGCGCGGGCGGCATAGATGGCGGCGGTATAGCCCGCCGGGCCGGCGCCGACGATGACGCATGTTTGGGTTTCTGTTGCTTGTGCCATATCTCATATTAGTTTAGGCCGCAAAATTAAGGAACCCTTCACGATATTACTGTGATTTCTTACACCAGACTTGCTGGGAGGAGCTGAAAAGGACCTTTTTAATCCCCTTTAGGCCTTTTTCCCGTCCTCTAAGGCCGTTAGACACCCTCCAAAAGTATTCGTATAGATAAAAAGTACTCTTTTTTCCGTCCTCGCTCCCCCTCGCAACCAGTCTACAGTTTTTCGATTTCTTCCCGGGTAAGGCCGGTAAACCGAATCATCTTATCTATTGACTCGCCCTCTGCTTTCATCTGACGGGCAATCTCTGCTTTACCCTCTGCTTTACCCTCTGCTTTACCTTCTTCGAATGAAGTATCCACTACGTTTTTCAGGTCCCGGTAATATTTCAGGCTTTCTTCGTACCTATCCCTGTCCTCCCGGTTGAACCGCGCAATTTCGGCGGTGTCGAAAAGCTTTTGAAAGACCCGTTCCTGAAGTGCGAGCGGGCGGTTTTGTAGATACGGAAGCTGTTTCAGCACATACATCCACTTGTCGAAATTGCTGGTAAGCTCGTTTTCTGTTTTGTCGAAGTTCGGCATTTCCAGATAGATATAGGTCAGCTTATCGTAAAATACCCGGCATTGCTTATCCCGGAGCTGTACCTCATGCCGCACCTCCTTCGACGCCCCGTCTTCTGAAAAAGTAAAATCGAGGATTCCGATCAGATACACCGCGGCAAGTTTATAATTCCATTCCCCTTTCAGCGCCTGCTCCTGGATGGGGAAGGAGGAATAGTACACGCTCCGGTCCTTGAAAAAATTTTGCTTTGCCTTCTGCATTTCCACGATGAAGCGCTCTCCGTTGGCCCCTATGCAATATAAATCAAAGATCGCTTTTCGGTCGGCTTCCGAATTGCCCAGGTGCTCTGAATGCGCATAGGTCAGGTCCTTGACCCGATGCTTTTGGGGCAAGACCTGGTTTAAAAAATCGATCAGGAGGTCTTTGTTAGGTTCGGAACCAAAAAGTTTCTTGAAGCCAAAATCCGTAAAGGGGTTTATGTACTTGTCTTGCAGCGCCATACAATCGCTTTTGAAGGTAAAAACAGGGATTCTTTCCTTTAGACGTGTTGCGAAGGGAATCGGCGAGAAGGGAAAAAAGGGACTTTTTAACCCCTTGCTGCCCCTTCGCAACAAAGCTATGATTCTTTTGTCAAACAACGCATTGCGGACGAAGATGGTTCCATGCCGGGAAGGCCTTCGCCGGGTCTTTCCGCAGTACGGAACCATTAGACTTGTTGCGCGGGGTCGGCGAAGGCCTTGACCTTTCCCTTAAAACCCGCCATCTTTGCATAAAAACATGGGTATGGCCTATCTGTTGGGGTTTGTGTTGGCCTGTTGGTCGTTAGCACTTTGGTTTTTGCGACCGGCAGCGAAGGTTGGCCGGCTGTTGTTTACCGTGGCGTCGTCGGCATATATCGGCTCCCTGCTCTTCTCGGGTGCGCCGGCCATATACCTGCTGGAAACCCTGGTGCGGGATTTGTTCTTCATCGCTTTCTTTGGAGCCTTTTTCGGCTTCCTGGCGGGCCGGCCCCGCTGGGCTATCCCTGGCATAGGGCTGGCAATCTTGTCTTTGTGGGCATACGCGCAGCGGGAGATGGCCCACACCTTCCCCTATCGCCCGGAAACGACCCCCGACCCTGCTGCCGAGCTCCTGCTGGAACTCCGGGAGGGCAGCGACCTGCCTTCGCTGGCACACCTGAGCGAGCGGTACGGGTTGCGCCTACGGCGCGCCTTCTACCCGGCAGATGCCGCCTATACGACCCTCGACAACTACTACGTAGCCGACATACCCGCTTCGCAAGCTCCCCGCCTGCGCCGCATTGCGCGGCAGCTCGCGCGGCACACCGGGGTAGCCTGGGTGGAAGAAAACGAAATCGTGCAGGTAGCCCCCTTGCCCGCCGAGCGGCCGAACCACGGCCTTCCAGGCCCTGCTGCGTACGGGTTGAACGACCCCGGCGTGGAAAACCTGTGGGCCTTCCGGGAAATGGATATGGCCGCGTTGTTTGATTTCCTTGAAAAAAGCGGGGTCAAGCCCAAAAAAAAGGCGCTGATTGCCATCCTCGACACCGGGGTGGATGCCGGGCATGAAGACCTCAAAGCGAACTACCGCTCTTTGAAGGCTCCTTACGACAACGACCCCAAGGGGCATGGCACCCACTGTGCGGGGATTGCCGGGGCGGTTTCCAACAACGGCACCGGGATTGCCTCCTTCTCGCGCGACAACCGCTTTGTGGACATTACCAGTGTCAAAGTGTTGGGCGCAGGAGGGTTCGGTACCCAGAAAACCATCATAGAAGGGATGCTTTTTGCCGCCGACCAGGGAGCAGACGTCCTCTCCCTCTCGCTGGGTGGCCCCGGGAGTGCTTCCAAACAAGGCGCATACGCCAAAGCGGTTCAGTACGCCCAAAAAAAGGGGGCGATTGTGGTAGCGGCCGCCGGCAATTCCAACCGGAGCGCGAAGGAATTCACCCCGGCCAACGTGCCCGGCGTACTCTGCGTCAGCGCAGTGAACGAAGCCCTGGAACGCGCCGATTTTTCAAACGATGTACAAGGAGTGGAGATGGCACTCGCAGCGCCCGGGGTGGACATCTACTCCAGCATTCCCGGGGGGCAGTACACGCGCTACAGCGGCACCTCCATGGCCGCCCCGCACGTAGCCGGCATGGTCGGTCTGATGAAAAGCATTCGACCGGAAGCGCAGGTCGAAGAAATTTACAAGGCGCTCCACGAAAAGGGAAAGGAGACTAAGCAGACGGCCCGCACAGGGCGGTTTCTGCAACCGGCACCCACTTTACGCGCTTTTATCAAAAAATAGACCTCCTCACAACAAGTGTGACCGGCCCCATCAGCGGCGTTTTTTCATGGCCGGAGACGACGGCGGCGCGATTCCCATGCCGGGCATCTTGCTCATCTTGTGCATCATTTTGCGCATGTTCTCGAACTGCTTGATGAACGTATTGACGTCGTGTACCGTATAGCCGCAGCCTTTAGCGATGCGCTGTTTGCGGCTCATATTGATCAGGTCCGGATTAGAGCGCTCTTTGGGCGTCATGGAGAACACCATAGCCTCTACGCGCTTGAAGGCGTCGTTGTTGATGTCTATATCCTTGGTGATTTTGGCCATGCCCGGGATCATATTCATCACGCTTTTGAGATCGCCCATTTTTTTGATTTGGTTGATCTGCCCCAGGAAGTCATTGAAGTCGAACTGGTTCTTGCGGATTTTCTTTTCCAGGCGCTCGGCTTCCTTTTCATCGAACTGTTCCTGGGCGCGTTCTACGAAGGATACGATATCCCCCATGCCCAGGATGCGCTGCGCCATCCGGTCGGGGTAGAACATATCCAGGGCCTCCATTTTTTCGCCGGAGCTGACGAATTTGATGGGTTTCCCAACGGTGTATTTGATGGACAGAGCAGCACCACCCCGGGTGTCACCGTCTAATTTGGTCAGCACCACCCCATCGAACTGAATTGTTTCGTGAAACGCTTCGGCAGTTTTGACGGCATCCTGGCCTGTCATGGAATCCACGACGAAGAGCGTTTCCTGGGGCTGCAGGGATTTTTTAAGCGCGGATATTTCCGCCATCATGTCCTCGTCTATGGCCAGACGGCCGGCGGTGTCCACGATTACGACATCCAGGTGCTGTGCTTTGGCCTGTTCGATGGCGCGTTGGGCGATTTGAATGGGGTTTTTGCTTTCCAGGTCGGAGAAGACCGGCACGCCGGTCTGTTCGCCCAATACTGTGAGCTGGGCGATTGCGGCGGGGCGATACACGTCGCAGGCTACGAGGAGCGGTTTTTTGTTGCGTTTGCTCTTCAGCCAGAGCGCCAGTTTACCGGAGAAGGTCGTTTTACCGGAGCCTTGCAGGCCCGCAATCAGGATAACGGCGGGCTTGGCGTTGAGGTTTATCCCTTCCGCCTGGCCTCCCATCAGCTCGGTCAGCTCGTCCTGTACGATTTTGACCATCAACTGGCCCGGGGCGACGGATTTCAGCACGTTCTCCGTGCCGAGGGCTTTATCTTTGACTTTGTCGGTAAATTCCTTTGCAATTTTGTAGTTTACATCGGCATCTACCAATGCGCGCCGGATTTCCTTGATGGATTGGGCAACGTTGATCTCCGTGAGCTTGTTGGTGCCGCTCAGTACCTTGAACGCGCTATCCAGCCGATCGCTTAAACTGTTGAACATATTTCAGGACTTTTTTTGGACGTGCAAATATAGCACAGGATTTACGGGATTTATAGATTTTTGGGAAACGACTTGAAATACACCACTTAAAAACACGACGAATGAAAAAAGTTTATCTCTCCACCTTCTGTGTACTGTTCGGCCTGCTTGCCACTGCACAGCCCCGGCCTCCCCAAAAGGCGGTAATCGGATATGTCTTTGGCTCCCGGCCCCTGGACATTTCCCGGATAGAGGCCAATCGGCTCACCCACATCAACTATGCGTTTGCGGTCATCGTCGAAAACGAGGTCGTCCCTTCTCCGGGCAACCGGTACGATGAGCAGAACGTTCCCGCCCTTCAGAAGCTCAAGCTCCAAAACCCGAACCTGCAAATCCTCATCTCCATCGGGGGTTGGGGCGGCTCCGGCGGCTTCTCGGATGCCGCACTCAGCCCGGAGAGCCGGGCGGCGTTCACCCGCTCGGCCCTGGCCTTCCTGCAGCGCCACCAGTTCGACGGCATTGACATAGATTGGGAATACCCCGCGCAGCCCGGGGCGGGAAACCCCTACCGCGCGGAAGACCAGCAAAACTTCACCCTCCTACTGCAGTCCCTGCGCAGCGCGCTCGATTCCCTCGCCACCGCGCAGAGCCGAAAGCCCTACCTGCTCACCATAGCCGCCGCCGCCGGGCAGCGCTTCATCGACCTCACCGAAATGCCGGAAGTAGCCCGCTATCTCGATTTTGCCACCATCATGAGCTACGACTTCACGGGAGCCTGGTCAAAAGAAACCGGGCACCACAGCAACCTGTACGCCTCGAAAACGGGCAAAGGCTCCACTATGGACGGGGCAAAGAGCGCCGAACTCCTCATCGCCGCCGGCGTACCAGCCGATAAACTCGCCCTCGGTGCCGCTTTTTATGGAAAAGCCTGGGCCATGCCCCATGCAGAGGCCAACGGCCTGAACCAAACAGCGCTTCGCTTTGAACGGGAATACCGCTACCACCAAATCCGCGACAGCCTGATCGCCCAGGCCGGATACAAGCGCTTCTGGGACAAAGACGCAAAAGCCCACTACCTGTTCCACCCCGGCGCCAACGTATTTGTCACGTATGAAAGCCCGCGCGCCATCCGGGAGAAGATGCGCTACATCCGCAGAAGAGGGTTGAAAGGCGTCATGTTTTGGGAATACTTCGGGGACCCCACAGGGGAGTTGCTGAAGCAAATGCAGTAGGATTATTGCGAGGGGGTCAGGCCCCCTCGCAATAAGGCAAATTCCCCCTTAGCGCACCACGCTCACCCACTGGCCTTTCACCGAAGCGGATACCGACTCGTCGTACATCGCGCTACAGGACGTTGCGGGCAGATAATATTTGCCCGGGTATGCAGCGTTGAGCTGGACGCGGAACACTTTGGTCTGGTTTTCGGATAAATCGAAGAACGTGTTGACCCGGTCATCGCGGAAGTCCTGGTAATCGAAGCCGCTTTGCGTGCCTGTGCTCAGGTCGCCCATGCGCGTATTGATGATTTCCCAGCCGGAGGGAAAAACCTGGGCGAGGGCCAGCTCCTGATAAGGCATTGGCCTTGCCCCGGGGTGGCTGACCTTGACCTCGGCCACAAAGTCTTTGCCCTGGGGCAAGTTGGCCGGCTGCAGGATACTGCCATCCAGGTTTTTGAACGTCACCGCTATATCGAGGTCATTCGAGCGAGCTGCTTCCTCTCCGGGTGCAGACTGCCCTTTCAGGATAAAGCGCACATACAGGCGCGATTTTCCGGTATTCTTGACGATTGCTTTCCCCGCCCTCAGTTGGGCTGTCGGCAGCTGGATTTGCATCAAGGCGCTCTTTGAGCCTCCCTGTACGCTTTTCCCTCCCGGCATCTGCCAGGTGAACGAGAAGCCGTTGGCCAGTTTGTTATCACCGGCATAGCGAGCCATCGCCACCAGGGCCTGGGCAGTGCTCTGGGTGCTGTACCATCCGGAGGAGGCCAGTTCCTCGGAGATGTAGCTGGCGATTTGCGCAGCCCGTTTTTTATCTTTGATCAACCACAACGTTTCCAGCATGAGCGCCCGGTCCCGCAGATCCGAGCCGTAGGTAGCGGCCAGTTCGCGGTAGGGTTGGACGGTCAGGTCCTGATCTTGTACCAGTTGGCGGGCGATTTCCATTTTGCCGGCGACCGCATAGGCGGCAGCCAGGCGCCAGCGGGCAGCTTGCAGGAGAGCACCCGATTCCCTCAAGCGGTTCATGGAGGCCAGGTCTGCCTGTCCGGCGAGGGAGAGGGTGTATAAGCGGTAGGACTGGGTTAACTGGTGGGCATCTTCACTACCATAACCCAGGGCAGGTAGTTTGGGGTCCCAGACCCGGGCGGCTTTTTTCTGAAACTTCACCCAGTCGCTCAGCAAATTTTGCGGGACGGCATAGCCGCTTTCTTTTGCTTCCAGCAAAAAGTGGCCTGCATAACTCGTAGTCCATGCGTCAGGTGTGCCTACTCCCGGCCAGTACGCGAAGCCCCCCTCTGCGGTTTGGAACCCCTTGATACGGTCAATGGCTGCTTTGATGTGTTCGTCCGCTTTTTTCTGGTCTTCCGGGCTAAGCTCCATCAGTCGGCTGGTGAATAGCTGCGGGAAGCCCGCCGACACGGTCTGTTCCAGGCAGCCATACGGGTATTGGAGCAGGTATTCCAGTCGTTTGCCCAGGTTGAGGGGTAGGACGGCGCTCACTTCCAGGATGCCACTCTGGGTACCGGGCATGCCTGCAGGTGCGATCTCCGGGTTCCAGGACTGGCCTGGCTCCAGGACTTCCGAGTACAAGGTCGTCGTGTAGGGGTTGGGGTTTCGGATTTCGATTTCGATTTCCTGCCGCGCCTTTTCGCCCTTGCCGGTAGCGGTGATTTCAAAGCGGGCGACCCCTCTGGTATTCTTCACCCGGACAGGGAAGAACGCCATCTGGCTTCCGGTTTTCGCAAAGCGCAGGGAGGCACTGGACGCCCCGTCCGGGACCGTCTTTCCACTTTTATCGCGGATACTGACCTCTACATTTCCTATCCCGGCATCATTGGCGAACACATTGACCGGAATCTGGAACACGTCGCCGGGAGAGAGCACGCGCGGTGCGGTAGCCAGTACCATGAGCGGGTTTTGTACTTTAGCGCGTTGCTCCGCTTTGCCGTACGCGCCCTTTGAGGCAGCCACGACCATCACGCGCACGGCCCCTACGTAGTTGGGCATGGCGATTCGGTGGGTCGCGCCAGCGCCGGCCTTCAGTTCGAACGGCCCGAGGTGGCGCACCACCGGTTCAAAGCGGTTGGCTGTGTTGTTGAGGGCGGAGGGGTCCAGCGCCTGGTCGCCGCCGATGGCGACGACGTTTTCCAGAGCGCCGCCATACGCGCCCAGCACCGAGTTGTACAGATCCCAGGAGTGGACGCCGAGTGCTTCGCGGGCATAGAACACCTCTCTTGGGTCAGGGGTTCGGAAGCGGGTCAGGCCGAGCAGGCCCTCATCTACAACGGCGAGGGTGTAGGCCATCGCCTTGCCTGTTTTTTCCCGTACTTCCACTTGAAAACTCTGTTCCGGTTTCAGCACGGCAGGCATTTTTATTTCCGGCATCAGGCGGGTTGCCGGGTCTTCTACCCGGATAGGTGCCACGCCGTAGAGGCGTATAGGCAGGTCGTTTGCCACCTGCCCGTGGGGTTGCAGCAAGGAGACATGAGCATACACGTTGGGGGCCATTTCGGGTGTCACCTTGAAGGAGACCTGGTTTTCGCCCGGTTTGGAAGAGGCCCAGAACGCCTGCAACACCCGCGTACCGTTCTCTATGGACACCAGGATGCGGCCCGATTTACCTCCCGGGATAGTCAGGGTAGCCGTCTCGCCCGGGGTGTACGATTCTTTATCGCTCTTGAAGTTCAACATCGCGGCCACATCGCGGTAGCCGGCATCCTCCGAGCCGCCCTGCCAGGGGTTGCCCACGTAGATAAACCCGCCGGCGCAGTGTCCGCCCTGTTCATCGCACACCCTCACCAGGTACCTGCCCCACTGTTTCATCGTAAACGGCCAGGTGGCGATGCCCTGAGCGTTGGTGTTCACAGAAAAACGCCCTTTCGCATTATAGTGGTTGCCCGAGTTGTAGTTCGACACCTGCTCGTCGTACTGGTCCCACCACCAGCGCCACTCGACGGCATAGACGCCCACGCTCAGGGTGCGGTTGGCCAGGGGCCTGCCCTCCGGGTCTGCCAGGGCAAAGCGGAGGGGGGCGCTTTTTCCCGTTTCGATCTGTGGTTCGCCATACTTATTTTTTGGGATTTCCACGCCTGCATAGGCCGGGTATGGAGAGTAAGGCAGCACGACATTGTCGGTACTGAAGTCCCCGCCCGGCTCGAACACCCGAGTGCGGAAAGCAGCGTTCAATATTCCCGGCGCTTCCCGGACGGAGAGCGCCTCTGCGGATACGACAGCCGCCCCGCTGCCGTCGAGCTTGCCGTCGAACAGCACGATGGGGTCGCCCGACCCCATTTTTCGGGCGGGGTCGCTGAACGAGAACGAAGGGAAGCCGGGGAAGGCTGTGTTCGCAGCGGAGAGCTGTGCTTCTACGATAGCGGGCATGCCCGAGGCAGGAGCCCCGTGCAGCCAGTGAGCCTGGAGTTTGCCGGAGCCGGAGCCGGAAGCCCCCAGTTTGTTCTTCCCGAAAGAGAGGTCTATTTCGATGCGGTTGGGCTTGACCGTTTCTATTTTGAGTACTTTTTCAAACAAAGCCCCTCCCGCTTTGACTTTCACCTGCCAGTTGCCCGTAGGCGCATCTCGCCGCGTCGCAAAATGCAGAGGGTAAATCCCGCCCACGCTCCTGGAAGTAGTCCGTTTTTCCTGCAACTGGCCGCGGGCGTTGAACAGCTCGACGCTGATCGGATAGTTTTCCGGCAGTTGGCCGCTGCGATCGTCCAGTACGAAATTCAGAAAAACAGAATCCCCCGGGCGCCACACCCCGCGTTCCCCGTAGAGGAAGCCTTTCAAGCCTCTTTGCACGGCTGCCCCGTCCACATCGAAGCGGCTGATATCCAGGGCTTCCCCATCCGTCAGGCGCAGGTAGCCCCGCTCCTTTCCCTGTTTGGCCAACAAGAGGAACGGCTTGCCCTTGTAGGAAATACGGGACATGCCCTCCTGGTTGCTGTTTCCCTTCCCAATCAATTGGTGCTGATAGTCATAGAGTTCCAGTTCTACGCGCGACAGCGGCCCGGCGGTCCGCAGGTCGGTGGCCACGACCCACATTTCCCGGTCGCCGCCTGCTTTGGCGATGAGGCCCAAGTTGGAAGCCAGTACATTGCGCTGTACGAAGCGGTCGGAATGGTAGTATTCCGAGGCACAGGGGTTGTCCCTGTTTTCCCAGTTATACTCTTCTGTCCATCCTTCTGCGCCGTACCAATAATCCAGGATACTCCTCACCTCCTCCTCGTCTTCGAACTCCAGGGACCTGGGCGGCTGTGCGAAGGAATCCTCCTCCTTTGCGTCCTGCCGTTTCATGCAATCCAGTGCCGCGTATTCCGGTCTGAACCCGATGCGGATGGAGTATATAGCCTGTTCGTCCTGGCCAACCAGCTTTTCGAGGTCCAGGGCGTATGCGTGCCACTTACCCGGCTCGGCGTTGGGGTTGAGGCTTTCGAGATCTATTTTTTGCTGTAGGACGATGCGGCCCACTTTATAGAGATCGTAGTTCCCGTCAATGGCGTTGTCCTGCAGAAATTGCAGGATATTGTTGTGGTAAATTTTGAATACTTCTATGTCTACTGCGGTCAGGCCTACGGCTTCGAAGGGGAAGCGGAGTCCGTTCGAATGGGGCATGATCACGCCGTTGCCTGCCAGTCGGACCTGCGGTTCGACCGACTCGAAGCGCAGGTCGTAAAAAGCCTCCCGGCTGATGCCGGCGTCTTTCGAGTTGCGCAGCCCCTGCCGCGCGGCGAGGCGGAACGAGCCGTACAGGTTATTTTCAGGATACACGCGCACGCGGTTGCTTTCTATCAGGTAGCGCAGGGTACCCTCGTACCCCTCCAGGGCTATCAGGCCGTCGAGGATCTGGTCGGCGAGCAGCGGGTCGGAGAACTCACAGAGCACATACTGCTCCTCCCCCTGCACCACTTCGGCATCCAGCAGGGTGAAATCGCCCAGGGCGGGGATGGACAGCGTTTCTTTTTCATCGAGTTTTGCGCCGATGGGCTTCCCGCTCCAACGGAAGGAGACCTCGCTTTCCCGCTCGCCCCTCGAGGCTCCGTCAATGCGGAAGTAGTGCGTCATCAGGTCGCTGCTGTGTTCCCAGGCGACTTTCAGAGCGCTGCCTTTTTGGCTGGCGTCCAGCATTTTCGCCACTGCTTCGGGTTCTGCCCGGTCGGCAGTGCGCACGGCACCCCGGATTTGGATGCGGCTATAGTCCCGCTCATTAGGGTAAAAAAGGCCGTCTATATGTGCCCGGGCGAACTGGTCGCGGGTGCGGAACGCAAACGCGAAAGCCGCGTCCTCTCCTTTTGCGCGGGGGATGGCTTTCTGTACGGCGACCTCTACTGAAAAAGTAGTCGCCGCGGGCAACGGCTCTTCGGGCTCAAAGCGCAGGGTGCGCTCATCTTCCCAAATCAGGGCGCCGGCTACCGAAGGGGAAATATCGAGCAGGTCTTCCGATGCCGCTTTGCCGACATCGTCCTGCCCGACCGCTGCTTCCGCAAACTGGATGCGAACGGCACTGGTTTTGGATACTACCCCTGACGTATAGCCATACACAAACGGGTTTACATCGGTCAGGGATTGAAGCTCGCCGCTTCCTCTTTTGCAGGAGAATGAAGCGACTACAAGAACGGCGGAGGCCAGGAAAACACGCAGAGAGGCATTTCGCATGGAATTGGGTTTGAAGGTAAAAACGAATGGAAAGAGGGATTTCGTACAGGGAGAATAGGGAAACTACAGGAGATAACAGAGCCGTCTGGAGGGGTCGAATCAGGAAGGGAAAAAAGGTCGTTTTACACCCCTCGATGATTCCCCTCGCAACAAATCTGGAAAGCCACACAAGTGCCGGAAACAGAGGTTTTGAGACCCCTGAAAAACATGAATAAGGCCGTCTTCCTGGTTTGGTAATCCCCTTGTCCTTCAGGTTGCCCTGCCGGAACCCGTTGCCGGGCTGAGGCCCGCCCTTGCCGGGTCGAATCGAACCCTAATTTGATTGAATTGTAGAGTCAAAATCCTGGTTTGGCACCTGTGTGGCATGAGACTGCCGCGAAAAGCCAAACAAAAGGGGAAAAACTTTTTCGCCCTTCGTAGATTACTTCGCGACCGCTCTTGTACCCTGCTTTCAAGGCACTCTTCAAATATAGGGCTTTCTTTTAATCGGTGCAAATATTTTAATCATTCCCCTCTATATCCGACCTCCCTCAAAACTCGGAGGGCGATTTCCCGTACCGTTCCCGGATGAGCTGGGCGAAATAGCGGGGGGTCTTGAAGCCCACGGCATACGATACCTCGGCCACAGTCTGATAGACGTGGGCTTCGAGGAGCTGGCGGGCCCGGTTTAAGCGGACCTCGGTCAGGTAGTTGACCGGGTTCAGGCCTGTGTAGAGCTTGGTTTTGTACTGCAGCGAGCGAAGGGAAGTATTCATGCAGGCCGCCATCTGGGTGATGGTAAAGTCGGGGTCGCTGATGTTTTCGTGCAGGATTGCCTCCAGGCGGGCGAGCCACTTTTGATCGTAGCTGGTAGCATCGTCGTCCTCCTCGTCCGGTTCTGCTTTGGTGGCTTTGCGCACGGCCTTCCGCTTCAGCAGATTGGACAGGCGCACCTGCAGCTCTTCTTCCAGGAAGGGCTTGGTAAGGTAGTCGTCTACGCCCATACGCAGGGCGCTCATGCGGTCCTCGCTGTCTATGCGGGCGGTGAGGAAGATGAAGGGTATGTCCACCCCCTGGGCCCGGACGGCCTCCAGGAGCTGAAACCCGTCCATTTCGGGCATCATGATATCGGAGAGGATAAGGTCAACCGGGTACTGGTTCAACTGCTGGAGGGCATTGGCCCCGTTGTCGGCCACGACGATATGGTACTCGCTTTCCAGGATGCTTTGGATATACTGGGACAGGTCGTAGTCGTCTTCCACGACGAGCAGGGTTTGTGCCTGGGCGGGGGGAAGAGGCTGCCGGTTCCTCGAGGCCGGGGCCCGGCTGGGACGCTTAGCAGCGACATCCCGGGATGTCTGCAGGGGGTGTCGCACCGGGAATACGAAAGAAAAGGTACTGCCATTCCCTACGCTGCTTTCCACCTCTAAGTCGCCGCCGAACAAGCGGGCATACTCCCTGGACAGCGACAGCCCGATGCCCGTACCGCCCTGCAGCGGCGCGTCGGGGCGTTTCGACTGGAAGTAGCGGTCAAAAATATAGGGCAAGTCTTCGGGAGGGATACCCCGCCCGGTATCTTCCACCCGGATACAGAGGCTGCCGCTTCCCTGGGAAATAGTCAGCAGGATTTTACCGTGGGAGGGGGTGAACTTGAGCGCGTTGCTGAGCAGGTTGCTGATGATTTTCTCGAGCTTGGGGGCGTCGGCCAGGATCGTGAGATCGTAGGGGCAGTCGTAATGGAAATTGAAGTGTACCTTGCGGTGTTCTGCATATGGGGCGAAGGAGCTGAACAAGCGCGACACAAAGGTGTAAAGATGCATAGGTTTCTCGTCGAGAGCGAGCTTTTGCGACTCCATCTTCGACAGGTCGAGCAGCTCCTCGACCAGAATGAGGAGCTTTTGCGCATTCTGCTGTACGGTGTGGAGGCTCTCCTCGGCTTTCGGGGGCAGCGAAGCCCCCTGGAGCAGGCGCTCTACCGGCCCGATGATGAGGGTCAGGGGGGTGCGCAGCTCGTGGGTGACATTGGCAAAAAAGCGGGATTTCAGTCCGTCGAGGGAGCGCAGCTCCTCGGCCTGCCGCGAGATGACCTGGATGTTGTCCTCGATCTGCCGGGTGCGCCGCTGTACTTCGGCTTCGAGGGACGACTTCGCGGTACTGAGCTGGCGGTTCTTCCAGTAGCTGTACGATAAGGCGATGGCGGCGATACCACCTGCAACGAGCAGGAAAAAGGGCCAGCGCAGAAAAAAGGGACG
>VFQS010001197.1_pt1 | contig 24531 bp, 23 predicted proteins | sample 3512361 | NCBI WGS metagenome assembly VFQS01 (sample SAMN10412375, study PRJNA504923) | tailings metagenome | isolation source: Relicate 1 Philex TSF3 active mining | place: Philippines
CTTGCTCGGTCGCAACAGGGACATTGCGGTTTACGCGAATCTTCCCTGCTGGACCATTTTCACCTGTGACGGTGAAACCTGTTGGGACGCCCTCGGCGTCAAGACCAGGCCATTGGGCAGCCTTGCCGGTCTTGACGTATACGCCAGAGACCATGGTTGATGACTTCTTAGCTGGCATCGAGATAGATGGGGCAGGAACAGCCGATTCTGTACTTGGAGCAGAATCCGCAATCACACCCGCTGAATCGTTTGAAGAAACTGTAGGAAGTACTCCCTCGCGACCTGTCATTGAGTTAAACCCAAGGAAGGCGGTAACTACTAATAGTAAGGACAAAGCAACCTTGGAAGACTTAGCAGCAAGCTCCGATGCCTTCTTATAGGTGGTTGAAAGCATGTCGAGAGCTGTAAGGCCACGCTCTTGATCAATAACAAGCTCTGAAAGCACACGACGAAGAGACGTGCGAGCGCGTGACACTGTGTGGCGCACTGCAGATTCCCTGATTCCAAGCTCTGCTGCAATCTCTTCTGTTGAACGACCCTCCATCTCCCACATCACAAGCGCTGCGCGCTCGGCAGGGGACAGTAGAGCCAAAGCCTGACGAATAATCGCAGCATCCTCAGCCTGTGTGAGGACCTCTGAGTGATCCCCAGAAACCTGCCACTTAGCCTCAACTTCAGCCTGAGCGTCGTCAATAACCACAAGGTTTGGACGGCGTCCTTCCAAGCGGAAGTAGTCAATGCAGAGGTTCTCAATGGTGCGGTGTAAGTAAGAGAGTGCATGCTCTTCTGATTCAAGCTCAGGAGCTGCGAGCATGAACTTGATAAGTGAGTCTTGGGTGATTTCTTCAGCCTTAGCTGAATCCTTCAATACCCGATTGGCATGCGCGAGTAGCTCTGAACGGTGCTCAGTGTAGAAAGCCCCCAGTTCAGCAACTGTCCATACGCTAAGTGCCACTTTATTGATCCTTCATAAACCGGTTTTGTCTTACAGAACCAGCCGTCGCTGCCTCTATCCCCTACTACGAATCCCAGTCTAGATTGTCGCGGGAAGGGGACAAAACGGACATATCGCTTGAAAGTCTTATTTTGGAGCTTGCGGTTCAACAGCATCAAAGTTGTGATGCAACTTTAATACGGAGTGAAGGACATCAAATATCTCTTGGTGGTTGAAAAGGGTTGCTACCGCGAAATACCAAGTGGCGATTTTCTTCACGCACGTCACCATGCGATCACTAATTCAGTGACAATCTATCCAGCTTTGAATCAATTTCTCAATATTTTGTGAGCCTGCCCCACTAAAAAGGGGGTGTGGTGTTCCTTTATCAAGACTTTTGACTTTACGTACCAGCGCCGGTGCAGTGACGTTAGCGCTTGGCGTCCAAAGAGACAGCCAATCCGGACCAACTTCATCTAATAAATCTAGTGACCCTGAGTTAGGTACGGAGATAACTCTAATGCCAAGCATCATCGCCTCTCGCATTGAGCGCCCGTAAGATTCAAATGGCGCCAGATTGAGCAGGCAGTCAGTTTTGTTCCAAAACTTATGCAGTTCATCCGAAGCCAAGAATCCTAGATTTTCGAATTCTATTGAACTGGGAAATTTGGCGCAAATATCCTGAATAGTAGAGTCATCTACTCCATTCCCAGCAAAAATAAATTTGAGTTTAACATTCTCCCTTTCAAATTCTTTTGCAAAACAATCAATTAGCGAAATGCCGCGATCTTTTTGCACTCGCCCCAAAATCCCAATTGTGAATGGGTCATGGAATTCTTTATTTGAATTAAGCGTTGTTGGGGTATTCAGGGGGACGGGAACAACTTGAATTAGAGCTTTGCGTCTTGCAATTCTCTTGATGTTTTCTGACTGCCTATTCGAAACCGTTCTAATATTATTCGCATTTTTTATGACTAAATAAGCAATTAAAAATTTTAATCTGTTCTTGAGAGAATGAGAAGCCCACCCTCTTGCAGCCAAATCCGCATGAACTTGATATTGAATTGGGATTTTTCTGCCAGAAAATATCTGACTTAATAATGCTTGTAATCCTGAAGTAAAAACGTCTCCTGACACAATTAAATAGATATTCCTATTATTAGAAATGAATCTGCGAAGAGCAATTATATTTCTTACAAATGAGGGGCCGGTTCGGCTAATTCTAAGGAATAATTCTCGATGCTCGGGGGCCACATGGCTAAGTTCGCCGGTAGTTAAAATCTTCAGTGCAAATTTATGGTTTGTTCTTTCGCTTAGTCTGTCAGCATACAAACCGTGACGAGCAATCACGTCTTTTCCGCCATTTATGATGACCTGCTGGAAGTCGAGTATTGCAATAATTTTCATTAGAATGTATCGCTGAGCAGATTGAGTATCTGCTCTCTTCTCCTTTTTCCGTCGAATCCTAAAGTCACTGTCGCAATAGCTTCACGAGATAATTCTTCATACTTGCCTGTTTGATTTTCAATATTCCGAATTGCGTTTGCTATTAATGTGCCCTCAATTTCTGAAATCACTCCGTTGTGGTCGTTGGTCACAACGATTCTGTTGCCGTCATTCCCTGAAACAATAGGCACTAAACCACAAGACATTGCTTCCAAAAGCGAAAACGATAAACCCTCGTAATCCGACATTTGTAGAAAGTATTTAGCCTTCTCCATTTGTTGCGGAACTTGGGTGGATGCAAGACTGCCGAGAAATTCTGCTTTTACACTTCTCTCGCGAGCTAAGGTTTCCAAGCGCTTTCGTTCAGGTCCATCTCCAACGATGATTAATTTGGTATCCAATAGTTCGGCAGCTTCAATCACCGCGTCGATATTTTTCCATGAGACCAGTCTCGAAACCGTTATTAATGCAAATTCATTCTTACTCTGAAAATCATTGGGTCTATCCACTCCGTTTGGTATGTAAATTACATTCTTTTCAGGCAACCTATTTTCGATCATCTCCACTAAAGCCGGACTTGGGCAGGTAAGTAAGTCAAAAGTTTTCCACGCCTTACAAAATATCCAATTGGTGATTTTGTCTTTTGCTTTCCATGTTGCTTCTTGAAAATTTTCGATGTCCAGGCTGGTTCGATTGCCATTGCGTGCCTTCTCCCACACCGGATCCCCGACAATTTTTGCTAAATTTCGCCTCTTTATTAGGCGTAATGCCAACGACGTTTCTATATAAAGCCCGTTGCAAAAGACTGCATCTGCATCTTTGGCTTTCGAAAGAACGGCTATGGCTGTCCAAATTACCCTTACTAGCTTGGGTAATGATCGCGAAATTGAGATCAATTCAAACCTCGGCCCGATAGAGGCCTTCGTTTCACTTCCTAAAGTTATGATGCAAACTTCTTCAAATCGACCTAAGGCATCATCCGCCAGCAGTGGCACGAATGTCGCGGGGCCGCCTATATCGGGGGGATAAATTCCCGTGACGAGCAATAACTTCACGGTGCGGATTCAACCCAACTATTTAGCCGCTCTCGTATTCCGTCTGGTCGTGCCCAATCTAGGAATTTGCCTATTCCCTCTTCAATCGTAGTTTCTGGAGTAAACCCAATCAGAGACTGTAGTTTTGTGCTATCGGCTTTGGTTAATTCGACATCGTTGTCATTGGCCGCCATAAATCCTATTTCAGGGGATTTTCCTAGTTGTCTCGAAATTTCTTCAATTAAATCTCTCATAGAAACAGGACGTCCGCCACCAACATTAACTACATCGGCGTAGCCCTCGTTTCGATTTTCAAGTTCATCACCGAGTAGTAGCGTTGCACTTACGACATCATCTATATAGGTGAAATCTCGCTTTACGTCGCCATTACCATAAAGAGTAAACTTCCGATTGTTCAAGATTGCATTTGCAATTCTAAAGTAGGCCATGTCTGGTCTTCCCATTTCGCCATACACGGTGAACAAGCGCAGTCCGCGGGCTCGAGTCGTCGAGTTTCTCACCATAACTCTGGCGATTGATTCGTTAAAAAGCTTTGTCCCCCCGTAGTAACTTGTAGGAATAGTCTCTGTCGAGTTCTCATTGAATTCCAGATCGGTCGTGTTTCCATAAACGCTAGATGAGGAGGCATAAATGAAATTAGGAATTTGTTCAGAAACAGCAAAATTAAGTATATTTGTGAACCCGTCTACGTTTGAGTGGATGTACTGGTTGTAGGCACTTGGGGCGAGTCTTACGCCCGCCTGTGCAGCAAGATGATAAATCGAACTAATCTTATATTTCTTGCCTATTTGAAAGAGGGTTTCATAGTCATTTATGTCGGCCTGGATAAAATGATAATTTCCGCTCTTGTTTAGTTCGGAGTTGCGAAATTCCTTTAATTCAGGATTATAGTATGAGTTCAAATTGTCTAAGCCTACGACAGTATGTCCCAACTCAATGGCTTGACTTGCAAGCCTCGCACCGACGAAACCCGCGCTCCCAGTAATCAGTAGAACCATTCTTGGTTTGAATCCTCACTCGTATCCGATGCGCTGAGCCTACCTTCGGTATCCACATTTAATTCGATTTTGGTTATAGTTTCTATGTGAGAAACCATCTTCTCGTTATAAATTATACAATGGATTCAAACCATCCTTCTCTTTCACATCAATCAGAAGTTGTGAGTCAATTGGCGAGCCGCTTTACTCGGGTAACAGTCATAACTAGCGAGCCCCCAAAAAGTATTCAATCTTCAAATGTCTTTGTGCGGGTATTGAAGTGGGAACCAGGTAGTCATGTATCCAATGCATTGAGGCTGGTTTTGGAATTCGCAAAAATATTGAAGGCTGATCGTCCAACCCAAATTTTCACTCATATGCTGCCAATACATGCTGCAATAATTTCCCCATTTTCAAGAGTTCTAAGAATTCGCCATACGCTCTGGTATGCGCATGCTGCCAAACCTTTATCACTAAGAGTTGCCACATTTTTAACGAACCAGGTTGTCTCCTCTACACGCGGTTCCTACCGTATCAAATCCAAGAAAGTCGTTTTCATCGGCCAGGGCATAGATTCAAGTGACTTTAAATTCAGCTTGAGGGACTTCACTGAAATCAAAAATATTCTGCACGTTGGGAGAATGGATTCATCTAAAGGGATACCCTCCATAGTTGAGGCCGTCAATAATTCGAGGCGAGAGTTTCCTTTGATACGCCTATCGCTTGTTGGCAATAAGTCAGAGGACCTAGAACTGGCAGCACCAGAATGGCTTTCGATTAAAGGGGCTGTTCCACGATCTGATTTGCCTAAAATCTATTCTGAAAGTGAAGTATTTATTCACGCTTTCCGTGGTTCTTTGGATAAAGTCTTAATTGAAGCGGTTCTTACAGGCTTACCTGTCGTTACCCAGAATCAAGAATATCTTGACCATTTTTTTGTAATTGGAAGCCCGTCCTCTGATATTTCGACTCAGTTGAAGAATTTGTTGAAAAGTGAAAGTAATGAAATCGAGGCTTTGGTGGCGAAAAATTTGGAAATCGCCAAAGCTAATCATGAAATTACTGCGTGGATTAATCGTCTAGACGCTGTCATTCTCGGCACATCTAAGCCTTAGACATCTCGCCTGTAGCCTATATCTAAAAAAGTTTTTGAATTATGCGAATAAGACTAGAGCCCCATGTTGCCTAAATTGGCAGCAAAACTCACATTCTTGCTTCTAAGCTCCTCAAAAGTGCCGGAACCTGAAATCACTCCATTTTCAAGATAGATAACTCGATCCGCTTCTCGAACCGTCGAAAGCCGGTGTGCCACAATAATTAGAGTTCGCATTCCTTTCAGCTTCAAGATTGAGTCTGATAATCTCTTTTCAGTCTCAGAATCAAGATTGCTTGTTGCTTCGTCAAAAATGATTAGTGAGGGCTTCGAGATTAAGGCGCGTGCGATTCCTATTCTTTGTTTTTGGCCGCCACTAAGATTGCTTCCACTTTCTCCAACTTCATAATCCAACTGGTCTGGAAGTTCTCGAACAAAATCCGCTAATTCTGCCTGTTCGATTGCTTCCCAAATAAACTGATCTGCAATCGTTGCTGAATCAAAGCCTATTGTTATGTTTTGTTTGATGCTGTTGTTCGAAATAAAGACGTCCTGAGGCACATATCCAATCGCCCCAGGCCAAGATTGAATCGCCATGGCTGGCTCGCGACCTGAGACAAGAACTTTTCCTTGCTGAGGTTTACTAATTCCCAAAATAATATCGACTAACGTCGATTTACCGCCACCAGATGGACCGACAAGCGCGACCATTTCGCCTTCTGGAATTTCCAGTGAAATGTTCTTTAGTGTTGGAGAATTTGAGTTTATGTAGGTGAAGCTAACTTCAGAAACCGAAACTGTGGCCTGGAAATTCTCGTGCTTTCTCTCGAAAGAATTCTCAGCCGTGCTTATCATTGGGGTTCCCAAAAGTTCATCCGCGAGGTCAAGTGTGGGCTTTGCGGTTGAAAGATTAGACTTGATCGATATCGCTCCTTGTTGGAGTCTCATAACTGCCGGCGCTATTCGAGTGCTTGCAGCCATAAAAACCGCTAGTACCGCAATGGCTCGATTGCTGTCATTTACAGAGAATAGAATCGTGCATACTAGTAGGGCTCCTACAACTATCGCTAGTTCAGTGACATACTTACTTACATTCGGGAGAAACTTAATTTCTGCGTCATATTCGGAGAGTTTGATTCTATGACTTCGAATTCTATCGATGAAACGTGGAAGTGCTCCCCTTACAAATAATTCGCGGAAAGCTTCCATCGCCTCAAGCATTTCTTGATTAGATTCAATGGCTGTAGAAGAGAATTTTGAGCCCAAACCTTGGGCTCGCGAGTGGGTTAAGTAGAATAAAGACACCCCAATTAGTGAAAATACTCCGAACGTGATGATACAAATCAATGGGTCTATAATCAATAGACCAACGGTGAGTACCAAAAGTAGAGAGGTGTCGGCGATAATTAGCACTGAGGTCGTGAGCACTCCAACTGTTATATTTGTTACCCCAGTTGTTAATGCGTAAAGCCTTTGTTGCCTACTTTCTGATGTAATTGTTTCGACGGAAGTCGCCATTAATTTAGAAAATAGCGAACTCGAGATTTCAGCAGACTTAAAACTCAAATGTCGTAGAGTTCTTCTCAAGAAATAAACAGAAAAAACGGTTTTTAGTACGAAAGCGATTACTGAAAGTACACCTAAAACCAGAATCTGAATCTTGATTTCTCGATTATCAAGCTGTAGAAAACTTAATACCTGTGTGACTCGATCGCCCGCACCTTGAGATTGTATCCCGCGAATGGCCAACGCGGTGAGCATCCCTACAAATGCTACTCCCGCGAGATCAAGTAATCCAAATAGAATCTGTATCACTGCGACTAACCCGAGGTTTCTTTGATCTCTTCTACTCAGTAGATTCATTGCACGAAAAAAATCTCTTGGTAGTGCTGGTTTCCCAATTCGCATGTGACCAGTATATGACGAGGGAAACGCTTTCCTTAGCTTTTAACTTGCGTGTATATTCGAAGTGTTTCCGAAGATAGTTTATGTAATGAGAACTCTTGCAATCTTGCTTGCTGTGCATTGACTGAAATAGTTAATTCCCCCGCCAAATAAGATTCAACTTTCTTTGCAAGGTCCTGGGGGTCACCTGTGTTGAAATAAATAGCAGCTCCGCTATCGCCTAGTATTTCTAGGGCGGTTTCAAAGTTGGAACAGATAATTGGTAAACCAAGTGACAATGCCTCAAGAAGCACCATTCCAAATCCCTCGAACTTACTACACAAAATAAATATTGAGAACTTTCTCATTTCAATTGCAGGTGTTTGGGTTCGCCCACATAATTCAACTCTATTCCTAATTTTCAATTGCTCAATCTGTAATTCAAGTTCGTTTCTTTGATCACCCTCTCCGAAAATTTTAAGCTCAATATTTCCTATCTTTTTTTTATTCAGCAAAATATTCATCGCGTTTAAGAGAGTTGGGAGGTCCTTTTCACTAGAAAGTCTCGCCATTGTTCCGATTATCACTTTATCATTTACCACATTTTTTGCAAGAGTTTCAATTCCGCTTAGGATCGCTTCAGGATTAAAACCGTAGTGAACGACGTTTATTAGATCTGGGTTCTTAATTTCATTCAAGTTAATCAACGTTGACTTCACGAAATTTGAGATTGCAATAACCGAAGCCGCACCCCTTGTCGCATATCGAGAGAGAAAACTAGATATAAATTTCCTAGAGCCCGGCCAAAATTGTCCCCCGAAATGCCTTGTGACTATGTATCGCTTAATGTTCGCCATAGACACAAGCAGTTCTGCCTGAGGAAGATGACAGTGAACAATTTCGTCATCCAAAAATAGCTTTTTTCGTAGCCTTAATACTTGACGTAAAAAAGTCAAATTGTGCAAGCTTAGATTTATTTCTGCACCTAGCGCTTCAAAGCTTTCCTCAAGTTCTAACTCGCCTTTGAGTGGGTAAATCCTAACAACTAGGCCTTCCTTCAACTGTTGATTCACCAAAACAAGAAGTTGATTTTCGGCTCCACCTCGTTGGATAGTTGTGATTATATGATTTACTTTCATTTGACTTAAGACTATCTTTTCTTCTTTTGCACTTTAACAAGTCGAGTTGTGAGCCATCCATAGTCATGTTTGAAGAAATCTCTATTAAAGTATCGTTTGACGAGATAGTTGCTGGTATCGACTTCATCTACTAGTTGGTTCACGCCGAAACCAGAGTTTGTCCCGTTCTTGTTTGTGTAGTCATCAAAAAAAATAACTCCATTTTCCGTGAGTAAATCCTTGCAAAGAATCCAATCCTTTTTAACAGTTTCGTATGCATGGCCGCCATCAATGAAAATTAGATCAAACTTAAATTCTTTCAAATTAGGCAGAACTTCATCGGAAAACCCTTGGAGTAATTTAACATCGGCCTTTGGGAATTCACTTTCTAGAAGGGCCAGCACATTATTTTTGGAATCTGGCCACAGTGACGCTTCCGAGAGGTAGTTTTGATCCGTTTGTAAATCCTTAAACAAATCGATCCCTGTGTAATGTACATTTTTTGAATAAATATTTGCTTCTCTTAACATGCGGCTAGCAAAGTGCCCGTTAAATACTCCAATTTCCAAAATGGATTCGGGCTGGTTTTTACGTATCCAGGACAGAAGGGGGCTTTTTCTATCTTTACCAATTTTGTATCTAGCAGACTGGATCAATTCCAGAGGATGTCGATTCAAATCGATGGGGGATTTTGCCATCTAGAAATTCTACACTAATGAAACTTGCGTCAACTTATTCATTTACCCATTTGTTTCACAAATTAGAATTTGGATCAGTAATTCGTCTGCTCTAGATAAAGATCTTGATATCTACGCTTGAAGTCTGCCCATAGCAATCTATTATCTCGGAAAAAGATAAGTCGTTCATAATAATTTTTCCTAGGTAGTGACAAAGCCTTCTCTAGCGCCGCTCCTATTTCGGCACTCTTCTCCATGTTGCACGCAAAAACGCCTTCGATTCGACTAAGAATTGCGTCTGCAGGAGTTCCATGATGAATAATCAAATTTGCTCCTTCAAGACTGGCTTCAAATGCGGGAAGTCCGAACCCTTCGTTTAAACTCGGGTGAATCACGACTTTGGCTTTTCTATACAACCAAACCATCTCACCTGGCTCTAGGTAGTTAAAGTGTTGACGCCTCTCTTGCGGTATTTGTTCAAGTTCATTCATTACCATTTTGTTATCTTTTGTGAATGAATTGCCGACGGTTACCAAATAACAGTTACCGCTTTCCATCATTTTTGAGTTAGAAATCGCATTCACGGCAGTATGAACATTCTTGTATTCTTGCCACCTTCCGATGACAACAATGATTTGTTTTGCTCCAGATGGTAGTTTCAATGGCACTTCGGGTTCATCTGTAAACCCATCGATTCCATTTGGGATTACTCTGATGGCGGATTTTGGAATTTTGTAGCTGTTAGCTATCTCGGATCTGCCAAATTCCGAGACCGCTATAATTGCGTCCAGTTTTCTCCAAGATGATTTCGCAACAAAATTGTAAATATTTTTTGAAAATAGAAATCGATTCGCTTTTACGGTGACATCTCCTCCGGCGTGAAATGTGCAGAAGAATTTCTTTGCGGGAAATTTCCAGAAGAACGGATACAGACGAGCCACAGAAAAATGAAGTACATCAACATAGTATTCAGATTTACGGGTCATCTTGTAATACTGAATTGAAGTATTAAGTTTTGGAAACTTGACTTTAGGCATCAATTTGATTGTGGCCCTGTTAAGCAAAGGATCATTTTTTGCTAACGACAACTCGTATTCATTTCGAGCGAAAATAACCACTTGATATCTCTCTGGTAATTCAATTAAGGCTTGTATGGTCATGCGGGCTACATAAGCAGTTCCAGATGCAGATCGACCAACAAAACTACCCGCAAACCAACCAACGAGGATGCGTTTAGTTGTGCTCGTTTCTGGCATAATTTACTTTATCATTCTCAGGAAAAAGAGCAAACAATTACTAATATTTGCGAATCGTTAAACTGAGAGATAGTAGAGTGTTTATTTGGGGGAAGAATGTTAGTAGTCGACGTGGGAGCAAATGATGGCTCGCTGTGTAAATACTTGCTTGAAAATTTATCCTCTTCCAATGTGATTGCTGTTGAACCAAATTTTGTTTTGCATAGTCCTCGTTTTGATGATTTGAAAAGGATTTACTCGGATAGGTTCCAGTTTGCTCCTTTTGCAATTTCCAAGGAGACTGGTGTAGCGCAACTCTATGGAAGTCATGTCAACAATGGTCAAATCGCTAGTCTATTGCCAATAAATAACAGTGCTGATTGGAACCATGAGATTTCTTCAAAATTAAGGCAAGATGATGTTATGCATGTTCAAACTCTCACTGTGCGAGATTTCCTTGGGACGTATGGAATCAAAAGCATAGATTTTCTTAAAATCGATACCCAAGGAACGGATCTAGATATTCTTGAAGCGTTCCTAGAGGTCTTGCCTATTAAATTGATCGCTGTGGAAATTGAACTTTCGGGCGAAGATAGTCAGCACTTTTATCAAGGCGGTTACAATTCCCTTGGCCGCTTGGTAGATTTGACTCGAAAATATGGTTTTCAGGTATACCGGATGGTTCCAGTCTCTGGAAGTTGTATTGAATACAATGTATTCCTGTCAACCGACATTGAGACATTCTCTGCTATTTCAAAAATGATACGTCTCAGAGATTTGCCTCCTTTTAAGCGCTTTTGGGAAGTTATTGGCGTCGGAAGTGATACTGACTTCAACACAACTGACCGACATAAAGCTTTGCTGAGGAAACTGTTTTCAGCATTGTGGCACCCTTGGACATCTTATAAGTCAGTATTAAGAAAACTGACAGCTTAATTTTTAGGTTAAGACCCAACTAATCATTTCCCGGACTTGATGTTTGTAGGCCCTAAAAAGCCTCCGATAGTGGTGTCGTACTTTCTTTGCAAGCAAGATCATTATCCGAATCCATAGATCGGTTCTTGTTGCTGGCAACATTCTCGCGGGCAGCCTCAAAGAAATTAATCCGCTGAAATAATTTCTTGAAAATCCTGACTCCCGGTAAAGGGTAAAAATGAAAGAATTCCGCTCGGCCTGATAAACCTTGGTTAATAGTTCGTACGAAATGTATTGTCTTCTCAGGGAGCTAAGAATTTTCTCAAGCCGAAGACCCTCGTGTCTAGCTAGGAAATTGAGACCAATGATTTGTTCGACAGTAACTGGATATCGAATATTTCTCCTAGTTAGAAATTCTTTATTTTTTGACCAGAACTCTAATGAGTCCATCCACAAATAAATGCCGGTTTTCTTTTTGGTCACTACTAGTACATCCGGAATCATTCCTAATAGACCATTCACCGAAAAGCTGATTCCTGTATAATTCTCTATGAAGAATGCAACTTTCCCTTCATCAAGTTCCTCAAAAACTTTCGAAATCCAGTTTCCGAAAAGGTCTGCATCCTCAGGTAATAATTCAATGCGGCTCTTAATGACAACATCATTACAAGCTGCTTCCACTCCGTTTAAAGACGACGAAAATTGCCTCGTAATATTCGACTGCACTCTTCGTAATTTGGGAAACATTGGCCAGGGATCCGTCTTAAATTTATCAGCGCCAGGATCAGGATTGATTATTATTCGATCAGCGATTTCTTCTAGTTCAGTAAACCATTCATCTTCGTAAGTTGAAACAATAATCTCATTGGATGAATTTAGGCTCTTGATAATTGTTCTGGTTCGCCGGAGTGCCTCTATAGTTATTTTGTCGTTCAATCTTGACTTAATTGGTCCCGCAATAACAAAGGTAAATGGTAATTTCAATTCTTAATCCCAAGAAACTCACATGTTGCCGAATGTCGTGCGAGGTTGTAAAGAATTATTTGATTTCTGGTGCCTACACTTAGGGCGGTTTTTATAGATTTGGCAAAATCCATAAACCCGTTTTCATTTACTCCTATTCCGAAGGAAAACACTTCCTCTGAAAAACCAAGCCCTCCAGGACATATGATAGGAATTATTCGATCTGCAGCCTGATACAGAATGCCAGAATCAGCATCTGCGTAGGAAATAGGGTCATAAGGCAAATAGACCAAGTCGAAGAGATTAAAGGTTCTCTCAAATTCTTCTATGGTTTGTATCGCGTCCAATTCCATGTACTCGATTCCTGAGTTGCGAATTTTGTGAAGAACCTCCTCATAGCCTTCCCAAGGATAGGGAGCCTTTTGAAAAATGATTCGAAATTCTATGCCAAGTTTTGTTAGGTGAGAGATAATCTCGGGAATCCTGGTTGTTCCTTTTCGAGATTTTGCAGCTCCAGGAAATCCAACGGTTAGCACTTTTGATTTATCGATAGGTGAGAGTAAATTCAATCTCTCAGGAGGCAACGGGCACCAGAGGATTCTTTCTGGGTAATTAGCTTCCGCTTTTGTTTTGTCTAATAATTTCGGGGTAGTTATTCCCAGTCGGACTGTTGTTCTTCCAATACTGTTACAAAGCTCTATTGCTTCTTCGAATTCAGTTCCACGCGAAAATGGATTCTTTAATTCAGATCCGATTCTTCGTATTGATACTTCGACTCGTAAATCTTGTTTGATTATTTCTTTAACAAGTTGAAGGCTAAAATAATCTAGTGTTGGAAAAACCATTACTAAATCTGTTTCGCTACCTAGAGTTAGGATTTCTCTAAATGGTTTTCTCAAAATGAATTTTATTATTGAAGCCTTTGCACATCTACCAATCTTTGTATCTCGGATGTAAGGGTAAAGTCTTTCTGAAAACAATGAAATTGAATAAGCAACTAAATCTCTAATTGATCTAGCCCCGTATTGGTTGGAGGTTAAAAAGCACTTTATTTCTGCAACCTTGGAAAATTTTTGAATAATTTCAGAAGAAGCGTAGCTCGGGAGCCAAATTTCAGTTTCGTATCCTTGCTCACGAAGTAATTTTGCGTAGCCAATCATGGAAGACCAATGATGAGTCATCACACCACTGCAGTTAAAATCTGCAATCACGTATTTCCTTGGCTGGGTCATGAGATTTCCAATTCTCAATGGATTATTTGTTATAAATATCTGAGAAAACTATACAATTTGAATTGGGTTTGGCTCGGCTTAAAACCTCGCCTTATGGGTTAAACTTACACCAGATTAAAGAAAGCACGTTATTTATTCAATTTCTTTGGGAGATTTATGACTCAGACTAGATTCGTCCACGACAAACTTCCCCAAGAATTTTATGATGCTTTTAATCAGTTTATTTTTTCAAGTGACTACAAAGTTTTTAACAAATTGCTTTCTAAGCAGGAGTTCCTCCTTAAGACTTGCAGCGTTCCTGGAGCAGTCGTGGAACTTGGGGTCTTTAAGGGATCCGGAATGGCTGCCTGGCTGAAAAGCCTGAAATATCTGGGATTGAACCGAAAAGTTTATGGATTTGATATTTTCGATTCGAAGTTGCTCGATTCCAGTATTTCAACTGCGGATCGAAAATTGATGGCGAGTCTGTTCTCGGATCGTAGTTTTGAGCCTAAAGGTTACGAAATCGTCTTGGATGGAATATTGATGGGGATGGGATTTGATAATTTTGAGTTAGTTTCAGGAAATATTTTTGAGACACTTCCGAGTTTCTTGAAGGCTAACCCTGGCTTCAGGGCCACATTAGTCAATTTCGATCTCGATACCGCTGAACCAACTCTTTTTGCTCTGGACCAACTTTGGCCAAGGGTCGTTCCCGGGGGAGTTCTGCTTTTTGATGAATATGCTCTCAACGAGTGGACCGAAAGTGATGCAGTAGATGAATTCATTGAACGTTTCAATTTAAAGTTGGAATTCACAAACTACGATTCTCCTTCTGCATATATAGTCAAGCGATAGGTTCGCGGGTATCTTTCACAACAGAAGAACCTTCCTAGCACTAATATGAAAATTTGTGTAGTTATCGATGCTTTTTCTGTAGGAGGAGCACAGCGAGTTTTACAGAATTTGATTCCCATATGGATTAATGATGGACATGAACTTGATTTGATATTGCTGCAATCGACAGAAGCAGAGCTGGACTCCGTCTCCCTCGAGCTGGCCGGGGTGAGAATTATCCGTATAGAATCAAAGAATCTACTAGATATAAAAGCCTTTTGCCTATTTCAAAAACATTTAAGACGGATTAGGCCCGATGTAATTCATGCACATTTATTTTGGAGCCAGATTTGGTCTAAACTGGCAAATCTATTGAAGACTACAAGTCCGAGTATTTCCTGGATAGAACATAACACTTACTTGAATAGAACTCGTGCGCAATGGTTTGCGTTTAAATCACTATATGCGTTAAAAGTAAATCTTGTTGCTGTCTCACAAGAGGTTAAAGATTTCTTAGACTCCAAAGGTGTTCATAACGCACAGGTGATTTTCAATCCGATTTCTCCAGATTATTTTGGGTTACCTGGCACAACCAGGAAGAATATTGTTCTTTTTGTCGGTAGATTGAATGATCAAAAAAACCCGATTCTCGCAATAGAGGGTTTTGAATTCGCGTTTGCTAACAAATTGATTCCAAGTGACTCAGAATTTTGGATCGCTGGTTCTGGTCCTCTATCTCAGGCCGTTAATGCGAGAACTGAACAATCGATCTGTAGAGACCAATTTAAATACCTGGGATTTCTGTCTGAAATTGAACTTGCGAATATTTTTAAAATCTCAAAATCTCTAGTCTCGACATCTAAATTTGAGGGTTTTGCATTGGTTAGACCTCAGGCTTTAGCGGCGGGTTGCACAGTCGTAACGACTCCCACGGCGGGCATTAGGGGTGTGCTTACTGATTCTCTTTCTAACGGGAATTTGGTCCAAGGTGTATTTTTGATTGATTCTTCTCCTCAGGCACTTGCTGAAGGATTACAAAAATCTATGCAGCGAAAGTACTGGACGACCGAGAGTGTGAACCAGAGAAGAGAGTCGGTCTCTAGATTTGCACCATCAGTTGTTGCCAAAAAATATTTAGAAACACGGGCCGACTAAATCGAAACTCAGTCATATCTAATTTTGTTTGGGTGAATCCACTTAATCAAGGACGACAACACCGCTGGGAGTCGAGAGATGCACTGCAACAATCCCTGATTGCTCGTCATTTGTTGATGGGTCAACCCACTCGATTTCTACATCTCCGAGTGAAGCAAGGATGTCTTCTTTAAACCATGAATCTGCAAGCTGATCGTTATCGGAAATAACAATTTTCTCAATCTCTGCCAGCGGGATTCCATCTTGAGAAGGGTGGTTTGCTGATAGCCATTGGATGAAGAATGGGAATTCGCGGGTATCCGCAATTTCCTTTACGCCGATCTGCTTCCATTTCAAATCTGAACCATTTGGACGAGTGCGGTGACCTTCGATGGCATCGCGCCCAAACTTTTTTTCAATAGGTGAAATATCTTTTGTACTAAACACCCAGGTAAACCACCCACCTCCTTCATTGGCTTTTTTGGATACAGCCTTACCCCACGGAGTTTGTTCTGTTGCAGGGTGATCAAGCGGACAAACAACTTCAATGTACTGACCGTTCTTCAATGAAGCTGTGAAGTTTCGTGTACCGAACCGCGGGTGAATTCCACCATCTACGAAGGTGCTGCCGAGGCGCGAACCTAAGCGTTGTACTGTGTCAGCAAGTTGATCATGGGAAGTCATATAAGAAACATAGTCTAAACGCATGGTGGATAAAGGGTTGTGGTTGTCAGTCGGGGGTGGAAGTGTGCGGGGTGTTCGCTTACATCAGGAGCGTTGTATGACAGATCATGCCCAGGTAGTTCGGAAGTATGTTGAAGCGGTAGATGCAGTCTCTGTGCTTTTTGGGCCAGACCGCTGTGAGATGGTTAATTTCAGAGAGTTCTCGGTGGCAATGCAGCTAGGGGTTCTGGCTACAGCGGACTACGTGGCTTCGCTTAAAGAGCAGGGCTTTGTGGTGCCGTATGGCCTGGAGGAAAGAAACCGCGCGCAGGCGGGGATTTATTTTCCACATGGGTTTAAGACGGTCGATTGATGGGTTGTGGTTGTCGGTGGGTGGTGGGAGGGTTTATCTAGAAAGTCCTCAGAGGAGCAGAATGACAGAAGAATTTAAATTCGACCCAACTCAGACGATTAATACAGCGGGAATCTTGTTTCGTATGGCCGTGCAATCGGCCAAGCGATCCAAACAGAAGGGCGTACTCGCACAGGGAGAGTTCGAAGAATCTCGTTTTCGAGAAGTTGATGAATATATTGTCACTGTCATGATGGTCCATGCCGCTATCGAGGCGGCATGGCACTGGGAATTCATCCTCCATGGAGTCTCTTCGTTGCATTGGCCAACTAAGTTTTATGACGGCGAGGGAATCAGATTTCTTTGTGAGAGAAATTCACGAGAAGTTGTTTCGGTTCCCGAGGAGGTATTAAGTGCAGTTAAGGAACTTGGGGCGTGGAGAAACTTTCTCCAGCACGGTGACGCTCGAGCTCGAGCCAATCTCGAAGAGTTTATTGGCACAAGTGATTTTCGCCCATTTATGAACTATGAGAAAGCTCGATACTTTCTCGAGGTCGGGGATCGATTTTTTACCTTTCTTGCAGGCAGTACGGGCTCACAAAACTTGGGACAGTCGAAATTCTTGTGGGCAGGGTGGGATTGAAAATGTTGGCACCCGGTGAGAGTGTTTGACTATGACTCAATTTCTAATAAGTTCCGGAATCGCTTTTCTCACTGCCATGATTGCTCTGTTGGTTTACCTTCACCAGCGCGCATCAGCAAAGCGTGATGCTGCTTTACTTATTCTTCAAGAGATTAGATTTGCAGAGGCGCAAATCAAGAGATACAACCCAGCGATCGGTTTTCAATTTTATGAAAAACTTTTGCCCACAGATAATTGGAATAAGAATATTCATCTTTTCATAAATGACTTCGAAGAGAGTCAAATAGATGCCATCAGTAATTTCTACGCTAAAACACATTACCTCGATGACGTTATTCGCAAATTCTCTCAGCTTGTATTGGATGGGAAGGCAATTCACATAAATAATTTTCCTGCGCAAGGAAGTCCAGGACCTCAACCCCAGAAGTTAGCTGCTCAAGATTTATTGGATTCCGTCTCGTTTGGTTTGAAACTGGATCTAATTCACAATTCCGCTGTAGGGCAGAGGTTGCGTGAAATTTCCAAGCGTAGGCATTGGTATTCGATTTAAAACAAACTCTCTGTGCTTGCTTCGAGTGAATACTTCACAACGAATCCGATTGAATCTTTAATCAATGAAACATCTGCGCATAGGAATGCTGGGTCGCCTGCGCGGCGATCGGATTCGGTTGCAAATACATCGGTGTGGTCGGCGGCGGCGAGGAAGGCGAGCGCGAAATCGCGCACGTCGACGTAGTCGCGGATGCAGGTTCCGTCTATGGCTTCCTGATTATCTGGGTTGCGCTGGCTCATGTTCGCGGGTGGAACTGCTTGAACGTATGCCTGAGTGGGTAGAGGTGTGTGGGATCAGTGACTGGTTACAGAATTTAAGAGTGTGGGTTGGAGGTTTGAGATTGTCGGTAGGTGGTGGAAGGGTCTCTTGTACGAAAGAAAGAAGTTCCATGTCACCTGTGAGACACCGCCCCAACAAACCAGAGCTGGCATGCGAAACAAAATTGTGGAGGTACTTTGACCTGGATGGTTCGCTAAATCTTCTGGGCACAAATACACTCAAATTCAATCAACTCGCATAATCCATTGGCGGCTGTTTGGAGTAAATGGGATTACTACGAGCACGAGAGTGAGGTGCGCTTGGTTGTCGATGCGAATAATTTTCATGAGAGCCACGGGCCTCAGTGTGTATGCCAGGAGCCGGAGATTAGGTCGATCGAGCTTAATCCGAATACTTTTACGCGGGTTTATGCGCATCCGAAGATGGGTGAGGATCTGTTTTCAAGTGTTGCTGCGCGGTTGGAGTCTTTTGGTGGTGGGCTGAGGCTTGAGCGTGCGGGTGTGAGGTTGTGATCGGTTCGGTTCTCGGTTCGGTTCTCGGTTCGTGGCGCCTGGGGATTGAGTTTGTCGGTGGGTGGTGAGAGTGTGCGGGGTATGGATATGCAAAGAGTGAATTCGAGGTCTATTTACTCAATCGGGTACGACCCAAACTCTCAAACGCTAGTGATTCGATTCTGGGGTGGGCTCACCTATAAGTATTTCGGTGTTCCGCCGTCTGTGTATTCGCAATTCGTTAGTGCAAGCTCAAAAGGAAGATTTTATAATTCCTACATTCGAGGAAATAGGTACCTGGGTGAGCGACTCAACTAATACGACCTTCGCAATCACTTTGGTCCAATTGCTTCCCGTTCTTGGAATTGCTCTGGTAATCGAAGCCCGCTGGTTAATCCACTCAAGTTGGTGGATTCTTCACAGTAAGTCATGGCAAGAGTCCCGATTGTTTAGCATGCTCTTTTCTCTTGCTTGGATATTTATTGCAGAGTTGAGCAACCTTAATTTTTTAAGTTCGGGAAATTACCACAGCTACCAGACGGACTTCGGATGGATTGCAGTGGTCACGAGCCTGATAAACCTCTGCTGGTTGCCTCTAGAAGAAATTGCAAATACGGCCAATTTAGATAGAAGGCATCTTTCGAAAGAAGAATAGTCAAGTTAATATACTTGATAATTGGGAATATATCTCAGTTACTGCTTGTTTAAAAAGACTAGAGAGGCGAGGTGGCAACGCTCACCTTCCAAAAAAATCAGCTGCTGGAGTAACAAGTGGCAAAGCTCCAAATAAGTAATCTGCACACTGAAACTAAAGAAATCGTCACTGCGGCAAACAATATTGTCGATGGCGAATGGATCGTCTTTTTAGACGGACATGGACTGGTCTCAAGAAAGAGATCAGAAAACATCGAAAGTATCGAGCGTATAGATAACTAAAAACCAAGAAAATCGAGGGCAGTCAATCGGCTGCCCTCGATTTTCTTTTCCTGTCGCTAATTTGTTGCGAATTCCAGGAGTTCTTGGAAGTTGGCCGTTAAGTCAGCCTGCTTCAAAGCATTTACATACGACTTTCGATGTAAATCCGGATCGGCGTTAGACTTAGCTCCCCAGGTAAAAATAGCTTGATTGTTTGCTATCAAATACGCATTGGCGAGTTCGCGTGACCACCGACCATTTCCATTTGGAAATGGGTGTATCCAAACGGCTTTATGTGAGAGCTGTGCAGCGATCATTTGGTGAGAGAGGTTCCAGTCCTCTAACTGTAAATGTTGCTCGAGTGCGTTATCGAGTGCTTGTTTGAGTTCAACTGGAATACGAGTCCAATCCGCAAGACCAACGTTTTTCTCTGATTGCCTGAGTTTTCCAGCCCAACTCCAAACATCGCAGTACATTTTCTTATGAAGAAGCTTTACCCATTTTTCGGTGAGAATCTCTGAGGTTGAAATCTTCTTCTTTCTATTTGCATACCAGTTTGTGGCAAGAGCGATATTGAGTGCTTCAGCCTCATTAAGTTCCTCCTGTGTCGATAAAGGAGGAATGAGCCCGGCGGTTTCCTGCGGATTTAGAGGTGTTGAGGAGACGTCATTAGATTTATGAATTCCATCAGACATCGACAGACCAGTGCACGTTGTCGTTTGCGATGAGTTCGTTCGCTAGAGCGTCAATCTTCTTCTTCGTGAATTTCACGCTCTGGTTCTCGAGCTGCATGGTGTTCTCGATGCTCGCCAGTTGCGCGGTCGCGATCGCGTGCGCGCGCTCGACGTAACGTTCGTGGAATGACTGACGCGGAACAAAGGCATAGACGAGATCGCAATCAAGGGCGTTGGCAACCTTCTCTAATGATTCGAGGCGAATTTTGGCGTTGGCTTCTGAAGTTTCCAGTTCGTGCAGCGATTTTTGATTCATCTGCAAGATGGTAGCCAGCTCGACCTGACTCATCCGAAGGGCTATGCGGATTGTGCGGATCCAGCCGGTGCGGGGTTGTGGGAGCTTGATGGCTTTAAGAGCATTGGTCTTCTCGTCGAGAAGCACTTGGTCTTCGAGGTATCTGGCCATGGGGAATCCCTTCTTGTTGGCTTTGTATATTAAGGTATTATAACACCTTAATATAGAGCAAGTTAAGGGGTTATAGTACCTTATTAGTTCTGGGGATCTACAGAACTATTCACCTGTGTACGAGCATTGAGTTTGTCGGTGGGTGGTGGGAATGTTTCGCTTTGAGGAGTTGATATGTATGCCACTAGTAATCCGGGAAGACTCAGAGGAAATCCTGAAGCGAGTTAGGGTTTGGAGATATCTGCAGGCAGATGCCTTATTTTTCACCCTACTAAACGCAACACTTAGATTTACACAGGTTGCGGAGTTCCAAGATCATTGGGAAGGCCTCATAAGTTCTGCCAGCAGACGAAGACAAACTGAAATAGATGAAGGCATTGCGAGCCACTCAGGAATTCCGTCTCCTCCACAAGCTTTTGACCACTTTGAGAATTTTAATAAGTATATGAATTACGTATCGTCATGGAGTCTGAACACACCAGACAAAATGCTAATGTGGCAAGCATTCACTCAAGGTAACGACGGTATAGCTATAGAAGTTGACTTAATTGAAATTTGCCAGCAGTTGACCTCCAGGGTAGACGCAGGTGAAATTGGCTTAATCGATTATGCGAATCTTGAGGAGGTTCCGGCTAAATCTCTGCATTGGCGAGAGGAGTTGTTCCGTAAAAGACCAGCTTTCGAACATGAGAAAGAAGTACGTATAGTTATTGACCATATGTTCAACGGAAAATCTGGAACATTCCAATACTCTGATTTTCCAAAACACCACTTCGAACCAATCGATTTAAGTTCTATTAAAGCAATTCAAGTCCATCCTTACAGCACTACTGAGCTTGAAAATAGCTTGATTAACTTAGTAGAAAAATTGGCGTTGGATATTCCGGTAACTCGTTCAACAATTGCAGACTTTCCTAAGAATTGAGTTGCGACCAAATGTTCATTATTCGACGATTCTCGAGCATTCAGGAATAATCCAATGGAAAGTAATTCCTTGTTTGAGAGCAACTCTTCTGGTGCTAGTCAAGAACCACAACGCCGCTTGGTGTTGAGAGGTGGACTGCTACGATTCCAGATTGATCATCGTTAGTGGATGGATCCACCCACTCGATATTAACATCTCCGAGTGAAGCAAGGATGTCTTCTTTGAACCAAGAATCAGCTAGTTGATCTTTATCTGCAATAACAATCTTCTCGATTTCTGCCAAAGGTGTTCCATCTTGTGACGGATGATCGGCTGAAAGCCACTGGATAAAGAATGGGAATTCGCGAGTATCGGCAATTTCTTTTACGCCGATCTGTTTCCACTTAAGGTCAGTTCCATTTGGGCGAGTGCGGTGAGCTTCAACTGCATCGCGGCCGAATTTTGATTCGATTGGTGAAATGTCTTTTGTTGAAAAGACCCAAGTGAACCAGCCGCCGCCTTCGTTAGCTTTCTTGGAAACTGCCTTGCCCCACGGTGTTTGCTCTGTTGCTGGGTGATCGAGTGGGCAAACAACTTCGATGTATTGGCCGTTCTTGAGTGATGCTGTGAAGTTACGTGTGCCAAATCGTGGGTGGATTCCTCCGTCGACAAAAGTGCTGCCGAGACGTGAACCTAGTCTTTGGACTGTGTCTGCAAGCTGATCATGGGTTGTCACATAAGAAACATGGTCGAGACGCATGGAGGAATTCTGCCTTATGGCAAGGGGTGGTTATGACCACTCTCATGGAGAAATTGAAAGGCTATTTACGCGCTAATTGACACATCAGCGCCTCACATGTGATCAGTGGGGCGGCGCTGTGACCCAAATCTATGCGGGCCTGCATGATGGCGCTTATTTTGTTGAGGATTGAATGAGGCGTCGTGCTGATAGCGAAATTTTGGACTTGGTCCCGCAGGTCTGTATTGATTAGCGCATCCTGGTTGCCCGCTTGCACCAGCATGACATCGCGAAAGAAGGTAGTTAGGTCAAGCAGCGCTCCATCGATCGAGTCGCGAACCATTCGAGTTTCACGAGACTTTTGTTCCTTTTGTAACTCTTTCACCGCCTTTGCAGCACCTGTCGCCATAGCTCGACCTGTGGCTCCTTTGCCGTATGCCTCTTGGAGTTTCTCTATTTCTTTTTCGTCGCGTTCTTCAGATGATGCATTGGCTTCAGCGGTCGCGAGGTCGACAAGTGTTTGTGCTGCTTGAAAAGCTGCAGCAAGTGAAGCAAGTTGAAGTGGTAGTTGCATGATGGTTTTGCGGTTGCTGCGGACAGTTTCATTAGTTGCTAGATATTTTGCGCGGCCGATATGTCTTTGGCTTATGCGGGCGGCAAAGTCGGCCATGCCGGGTGCGATGTGATCGCGGTTGATCAGAACGTTTGTGACAGCTTCAAGACTTGGTGTGCGCAGATGTAGGTGGCGACAGCGCGAACGAATTGTTGGCAAGACATCATGAAGAGTTGGTGCACAGAGCAACCAGACAGTGCGAGTTCCGGGTTCTTCGATTGCTTTGAGTAGTGCGTTTGCTGCTGATTCAGTAAGTCGGTCTGCATCTTCCATAACAACCACACGCCATCCACCCATAGATGGTGCCCATGCAACACGAGTGAGGAGTTCACGAATTTCTTCTACTTTTATTGAAAGTCCTTCTGTTCGAATATCTTCAACATCCGGATGTACACCTGTTGCTGCTGATTGGCACTCATTACAGGCTCCACAGCCTTGGTTAGGGCATACGAGGGCCTGAGCAAAAGCAACGGCTGCAGAGGATCGGCCTGAACCTGGGGGGCCAGTGAAGACCCAGGCGTGGGTCATTTCTTGCGATTCAGCGCCTGTGCGTGAAGCGGTGACGGCGCTCCTAAGGATGTCGATGATGTGATCTTGGCCAACCAGATTATCAAAAACGGAAGTCATTTACTTGCGGAACTTTCGTTTTGTTTCCTGCGTTGAATTGCGCTTAAGAGCTGGGAGTTCGGCAACTCGGTTGGTGATTTGTGAATGAATTTCATCGACTGATTGTGTTCCGTCGACTACGAAGTAGCGTTCAGGATCCATCATGGCAATTTGTAAAAATTCTTGCCTTACGCGTTCGTGGAAATCAATGGGCTGTGATTCAAGTCTGTCGCGTGATTGCAATCTGCTTAAACCAATCTCGGCTGGTAGATCAATCAGGATTGTAAGAGTTGGATACAGACTTTCGGTTGCCCAACGAGAGATACGAGCTACTTCTGTTGGGTTAAGCACGCGACCTGCTCCTTGATATGCAGCTGAAGAGTCAAAGTAGCGATCAGTGATAACTACTGCTCCACGATTAAGTGCTGGTCGAATTACTTCGTGCACATGGTGAGCGCGGTCTGCTGCAAAGATGAGCGCTTCAGCGCGTGGTGAGATATCACCAGTTTGATGGCCAAGAAGAATATGGCGGAGTTCTTTTCCTAGATTGCTTCCACCGGGTTCGTGGGTAAGTACAACGGTTTCGCCTTCTTGTTCTAGCCATTGAGCAAGTAATTTAGATTGTGTTGATTTACCTGTGCCTTCGCCACCTTCGAAAGCGATAAAGACTCCTTGGGTTGATTGACCGGTGATGGCGCCGAGTTCTCCTTGGAGGGCGGCCAAGATGTCAGACCAAAGCGAAACGTTTGGTCGATCTTTCATCTGGTGGTAAGAAACTGAACCGATTAGGACAGCGATAAGTCCCGCGATACCGATGGTGATTTGAGCGCCGTTGTAATCGAGTGTGAGGTTTTCAAATTCGTAGCGGTGTTCGCCAATGGTTGCAGCGATGATGGGAGCAATGGCTAAGACTGCTACCAAAGTAATGCGGATCAGTGATTGCACAAAGGCAAAGGTGCGGCCACGGATTTCGTCGTGGACTTCCATGCCCAGCATAGTGAAGCCAGTTACCCAAGCGATGCCGCTGAAGGCTCCGAGAATTGTCACGATAAAGACAGAGAGAACTAAGTTAGAGATGAGTGCAAGAAGAACAAGGAAAATTCCTGATGTTGTAAGAGATGCACCAAATAATCTGCGGCGAGAAAACTGTGCAA
>VFQS010001198.1_pt1 | contig 24524 bp, 26 predicted proteins | sample 3512361 | NCBI WGS metagenome assembly VFQS01 (sample SAMN10412375, study PRJNA504923) | tailings metagenome | isolation source: Relicate 1 Philex TSF3 active mining | place: Philippines
TTATTTCTTCAATTTTCAATTTCAAATTTTCAAATGAAAATCTATCTGAATTATTTTTGCCAACATATCTAAATACTTCTTCTCCTTTTTCGTTCAACAATACCAAAGCTGGGTAATGTACTATTTGTCCATGAAATGAATAACCATTAGGGATATTAAACTGATCAGCTAAGTTGGCATTTACATCTTGATAAACAGGCAATGAATTGGTTGATTTTAATTTATTAGCCCATGCCTTAATTTCTTCTTCACTATCTGGTTTAATGAATACTTGAATCACATTAGCTAATGAACTGGCTTTTTCAAAATATTCACTTGTATGTCTAATACAATATGGACATTCTGTTTTAAGTAAAAAGTGAAGTGCTATAAACTTACCTTTTGATTTGCTGAGTGTAAATGTACTTTTATCGGTTATAGATGTTAGTGTAAAATCTTTTATATTTTGAGCTTGAGAAGCAATGTTTAAAAAACAAAAAAGTAAAAGTAAATTTAATAGTTTCATTGTAATTTATTTTTTAGAAAAATGCTTTAAAGTTAAATCTATAGATATACCCAACATGGTAACGTCTTTTACTATAGAAAATGAAAATCCATTCTTTAAAAAAGTTAAAGTAGTTAAAAAAATGATACAAGATAAAATTGCTCCATATTTTTCTTTAAAAATTAATAATATAAATACGATTAATTCAAAATAGCCTAAAAAATAATTAGGTCCCATTGGTCCTAAAATAGTAAGCCAAGAAGTTAATGGGTTTGTCTCTACCATTTTATAAATTCCTTCAGGAACACCTTTCCAAGCAAATACTTTTTCCATCCATCCAAAACCCAAAATGATCAATAAACCTATCTTACTGAAGTTAGCAGTTTTTAAAATCTGTCCAAACATTAGATATTGATTTAAAAAATTAATATAATGACAAGTAAATTTATTACATATATCTCAATTCAACATTTCAACTCCAATCACACATACTTTCCTTCAAAAAACACAAAACCTGACCCAAACTTGGCAGACAAGAAAAAACCACCTATGAAACGAATAATAAGTGGTTGATTTTCAAGTGGGCCCACCAGGGCATATAGATAGGGTTTAAAAATGCAATGCTTTCACTATAATTTGCTGTTAAACAAACATTTGAACAAGGTTTTTTCTACAAAGAGCTTTTAAACATTGATTTAGCACATTTGCTAGCACAAATACAATTGCAATTTATCAATTTTGTTTTTAGCTTACAGATTAACTTTTATAAATTTGTGTTAATCTGTTTCCCCCTTACAGAGTTTTTTATCATAAATATACATTTTAATTATGAAGGGGTTTTATAATTTGAAACTGATTCTAGCTGTTTTATCATTTTTAATATTTTTTGTTTCTTGCACAAAAACTGATACCGGTAATAATAATTCTACCACAACTCCTGATACACCGACTCCACAAGTTTCTATTCCTGTTGTAAATACTACTTTACCTACTACAATTACAATGAATAGTGTATTATCTGGGGGTGAAGTAGTAAATGAAGGAGGAGCCTCTGTTACGGAAAGAGGTGTAGTATATTCAATTAATCAATCTCCAACTGTTTCATCTGGAAATTTAGTTTCAAATGGAAGTGGAACAGGTATTTTTTCTTCAAATATTACTGGATTAAATTCTGGAACTCAATATTATATTAGAGCTTTTGCAACAAATAAGGCTGGTACTGGTTATGGAAGTGAAATGAATTTTTTGACTAAATATTGTTTTAATGTTGGATTTTCGGAATTTTTACAACCGGATGTTCGTGAAATAATAAGTACGAAGAGTAATGGTTTTTATATTGTTGGGGATATATATTTTGCAAATAGCAACAAAATGATTTTGAAATTAAATTCAGATGGAACTCCGGATTTAAAATTTGATGTTGGGGGGATGTCGGAGTTAATTTTTAGAGGTGGTGAAGGCAATGTTTATTCTGTTACAGAACAATCAGATGAAAAAGTTATCGTTGTTGGAGGTTTCAATATTTTTAAACAAAGTGATGCAATTAGAATTGTAAGAATAAATCCTGATGGAACAATTGATAAAAATTTTATAACAGGAACTGGTTTTGATGGAAGAGTTTATTCTGTTATTGCATTACAAAATGGGAAAATAATTGTAGCAGGAGCTTTTAGAAATTACAATGGTAGTCCAACAGGTTCAATCGTAATGTTAAATTCAAACGGTGTATTAGATAATTCCTTCAATACTGCAATTAATAATTATAATAATGGGTGGACATATACAACAAACAAAGTTTTGTTTAATCAGTTTGATAATAAGTTGTATGTTTCATCACAAGGAAGAATTTTTAGACTAAATCTTGATGGAACTATAGATTTAACTTTCAAAGAAATTCCATTTAACCCAGTTTCGGGCTTCCATCCTATTGCCTTTCAGTCCGATGGTAAAATATATATTAGCACTTCAAGATATTTAAGCAATGGTAATATTGACGAAAGTTTTAAATTAAATCAAGGTGTGGCTGGGTTTGATGCAGGAAGGGTGACAGCAATCGCTGCTCAATCGGATGGGAAAGTGCTTGTTGGGGGGACTTTTGTCAAATACAACGGTATGTCATACAATGGGATTATGAGATTTAATAATGATGGGACAATTGATAATACTTTTAACGCAGGCTCAGGTCTTTCAAATAGTGGTGCTTCTTTTTATGTTTCCAATATTTTAATAGAAAAGAGCAGTATTATAGTAACTGGATATTTCAGAAGATACAATAATATAAGTAAAGTCGGGCTAGTTCGCTTAAATATGGATGGGACTATATGTAATTAATGAATAGACTTGGCAAGACTAGAACCTTGATTCAAGTTGCTCTACATTTACTTGTAAATCAGTTGTAAAGAATGCTTAAGTATTATCTGTTTGTAAAACAGCACTAAATTTAGCACTAACAAGAGGTTTCTTGCATTCGTTTTCCTATTTACGTGCAATAAATGTGATTTTCTTTTTAACCTTAGTTTTCACAAAGTTGACCTACTGAGTAAACAGAACTCAGTTTCCTTTGAGCACTCATTAGCTAATTTATATAGTGTAACCCAAAGAGAACATCTATTAGATTTATAAAAACTCAGTGTTTAATTTTATTCCTGATTTTTATTTTGTAGATTTAATATGTTCTATATGCTTTAAATAAATATAATTATGAAAAAATTACTGTTTTTATGTTTTTGTATTTTATTATCTAGTAGTTTATTCTGTCAAACTATTAAAGTTAAGTCAGATGATATAATTGATTTAAAGAATGAGATTAGTAGTTTGAAATCAGAAAATCAAAAACTTAACAATGAGTTATTTCAATTAAAAGATGCCATTGCTTCTTTAGAGAGAAGTATGAGGTCAAATTATTTAGAACACAATTCAAACATAGATAAAATACAAAAGTCAATTCTTTTTCTTGGCCAAGATATAAATGATTTATTTAAAGGGTATTCAAAAAATATGCCAGAAAAGTATAGTAATAATATAATAAATGATAAAAATACAGATGTTAAAAAAGAATCATCTAATCAATATTCAGGTCAATGCAATGCAACTACTAAGAAAGGTACAAGGTGTTCAAGAGCAGCAAGGTCAAATGGTTACTGTTGGCAACACGGTGGTTAGATAAAATTCAGTTTTAATTTTTAACACTATTATTTAAACAATCAATTAACTAATCACTAGGTCATTATGGCTTTAAATTAGTTGCACATTTTTATCTAATATATTAGTAATAGTCCAAAACAAGGTATTTTCTGTAAATAGGTCTGTTTGTAAAATTACAATTCATCAACCACAAGCCATAACACGCTATCGCATATCATCGTGTACATTTTGTTGACAACTATGAGACATACTCGTAATTGTAAATTTAGCTTTGTAATATGGCTAAAAATGCAAGACGAAGGTATTTAGTACCTCAAAACTTAGACTTTGAACAACTATTAAATGACTATAATCCTCAGCTTTTTATAAGTAAGAGAAGGCGATTTAGACTAGAAAATCTGTTGATAGTTATAGACACGCTATATAGGCTAATGTCCAACCCTAAGAAAAACATATATGCTGAAGGCAGCTTTACACCTATAAAGCAAAAATACCTACGTAAGTATGTACCAAATGCTGAAGACTACTTAAAGTATTTATTAAAAGCTGGAGTTCTGTTATCAGACAAGCAGTATATAATAAACTTAAAATCTATTGGATACAAATTCAACAGTAACTACATAGGTACACCAACTGTATATTGCTTAGGCAATAAGTTAAAGGAAAGCGATAAAATTAACCTTGTAGGGTTTACGATGCATTCAAAGAAGCTACCACATTTATATAAATGGTTTAATGAAAGCTTAACTATAAATATATCAGGAGCACTTAAAGAGGCGTTTGCTAGCTATTGGCAAAGAGATGGCGAACAGCTACCTATATACTACGAGGACATAGACTTTTCAAGTACAGCTAAAATTGGAATAAACAGACGCAGCGAGAAATTTGCAAACGAACTACAAGAAAAGCAATACAGTAGTTTACTTGGAGGTATAATTATACCAATGTCGTCATACGAACAAAAGGAATTCTACTTTCAAGTAGACGAAAGTGGGTATAGGGTTCATACAAACTTAACCAACCTTAAGAAAGGAATAAGAAAATATGTAAAATACAAAGGTAAAAACTTAGTATCCTACGACATTAAAAACAGCCAACCATTCTTCCTTAACGTACTATGGAATGAAGACTTTTGGACTAAAAGCAAGCTTGGTGAAAGAATAACTATGGGAAAACTACAGAATCCCTCAGGGACACTGAGGGCTTTCCACAGGAAGGCGCCAAAACACCCCCTTACGATGCGCACTTTTGATGAAAGTCAATATGGTAAAGGGTTTCAGCTATTCAAAAAAGTTACACTTGATGGTAGTTTGTATGAATTTATATGCGAAAAGCACTTGGAACTAACTGGTCAAGTATTGGAAAGATATAAAGCAAAGAAACAGCTCATTACGCTACTTTATGATACAGCTAAGAAACATAGGCACTACGTTTATGATATTGAGGATACAATTGATGTGGTTTTCCCTGGTTTAATGGACTTCTGTAATACTTTGAAAACAAAAACAGACTACAATAAATTAGCATTGCTTCTTCAGAATATAGAGTCAACAGTAGTACTAAGAATGGTTGCTAAAAATATAGCCCAAAAGTACCCTGAAATGCCCTTATTTACAGTCCACGATAGCATTGCTACAACAGAGGATTTTGCGCCTATTTTAGGCCCTTTAATGGCCTCTGAGATAGAGTCTGTAGTTGGCTTTAAGCCTACAATAAAGGAAGAGCCTTGGTACTGATTTTATTCAAGTAATTTCATAGCTTCTCCTAGTTTTCTTGTATCTAATTTGGCGTAGTGCTTTTCAGTAATTAAGCTATTGGAATGACCCATAAGTTCACTTACAACTTTAATAGGTACATTGTTAAACAACAATACAGAACCAAAGGTTTTACGAGCAATTTTATGTGTTAATGGGACTTCAATTCCAATTATGTCAGCAATCTCTTTTAAGTAACTGTTCAGCTTTTGATTGGTAATTCTAGGTATCAAATAGTCGTTTTTAAGCCCATATTCCCTGAATTTAACCAATAGGGCTTGCGCCTTATTTAAGAGCGGTATTTGGATTCTTTTGCCTGTCTTACCCCTTACATAGTCTATCCAAAGATTTCCATCAATTCCTTTAACTAAGTTGGAATGTGTCAGAGACATAGCATCTGCGAAGTGAAGACCTGTATAAACACTAAATAAGAACATTTCCTTTACCCTGTTTAAACGAACCTGAGACAGAATGGTGTTTTCTAGTAATGCCACTTGTTCCATAGACAGATAAATAATTTCTGTTTTTACAGTCTTGGCTTTGTGACCAATGAATGGGTCTTTGTCTATCCAGTTACGTTCAAGTGAATAACGTATGATTGACTTTAGAGTTTGGGTTATCTTGTTAATGCTAATTGCTTTCATAGACCTCTTTGCTCTTAGATACAATTCTAATTCCTCAATAAACAGCCTGTTGATTTTATTGAGGCTTATGTCAGAGATATTTAATTCGTCTTTTAAATAGTCTTGGACAGCATTTGCAAGGCAGGTAAATTTTACGAGTGTTGTTTTCTGATAATCCTTGCCAACAAGTAGCTTAATCTTCTCAAACCTGATTTTATAAACAGCCATTAGAGTAGTTACTCTATTTTCTTTTTTGCCGTTTAATTCTTTGATTATGTCTGAGATTCCGAATGGCTCATTAGAATTTAACAGCTTATACTGTATTGTTTTGATACGCTGACAAAGGTCTTCAATGTTTCTGTTCAGAATATTAACTTCAACAGCTTTCCCTTTTCCTCTTTGTTTTTTGGAGTCCCAATTCTGTGGATGAATACTGAGATTAGTAGCAAATCTTTTTGACTCTTTGCCTGATGACAAATAGCAATAAATAGGCACTTCTTGATTTAGTTTCTTTCTAGAACTTAGGGCAAAAAAGCTAATTTTTAGGTTCATAACACTTTCATTTATGGTTTTAGGTTTAATGAAGTGCTAGTAATAAGTGTTAAATCAAATGGCACAAGAAAAAATTACAATGGCACTAAATAAGGCACTTTGAATTCTCTCTTTAGCTTCGTAAAATTTCAATCTTAGTTCAAGATGAATAACTACCTTAAAACGCTATGATAGTTGAAAATGTGGCATTTCTTACCCCAAACAAAAAGGGTCTAAGCCTTTAACAGCATAAACCCTTGAAAATCTTGCCTTTCGGCTGTGGGCCCACCAGGGCATGATCCTGGGACCCCCTGATTATGAGTCTCACTAATATATTTAGCAATTGTTTTCTAATAATTGTAATTAATTGAAAATCAGTATTATTATTGATTTATTATTTGCTAATATATTTAGTAAATTACTATAATTTTGTATATTTGTATGCAAATTGTATGTACAATGAGGGTATCAATTGAAGTTATATTAGATAAGCGAAGGTCTAAGTCTTCGGGTCTTTATGCTGTTAAAGTAAGAGTAACCTATTTGCGTCAGCAGAAGTATTATTATGTAGGGTTAGATATGTCTCAAGATGAGTTTGATAAAGTAATGGCATTAAAGGTAAAGCTTGCAAACAAAGACAAAAGAGTCATTATAGATAATCGAGTGTCTGAAATAAGAAATGCAATTGATGCCTTACCTAATTTTTCTTTTGGTCAACTTGATACAGTTCTTAAAACTGCTGTTACAGATTCCAATGATATTTTTCCATTGTTTGAAAAGATGTATCATGAAAAAATTCAAGAAGAAAAATTTGGAACGGCTTCCACTTACAAAACATCAATTAGATCATTTAAGGACTTCCAGGGACGTATTGGATATTTTGATATTACTCCATCATTTCTTAAGCGATACGAGGCTGCAATGCTTAAAAATGGCTATAGTTCAACTACTATTGGTATAAACATTAGGAATCTTCGAACACTATATAATAGAGCAGTAGCTGCAAAAATTATTACAGACAGCTCTTTGTATCCTTTTAAAAAATCTAAGTATAAAATTCCTAAGGGCAGAAATATAAAAAAAGCTTTAAGCAAAGAAGAAATAAGAAGCATTTATCAATTTGATGATTTTCATTCAAAAATAGAACAATGGGGTAGAGATATGTGGATTCTGAGTTACTTGTTAAATGGTATTAATCCTACGGATTTATTTAGGTTAACAAAAGAAGATTTCGATGATGATTATATTACATTCTATAGAAAAAAAACAGAAGATTCGTCAATGTCTAATCTACCAATTGTGATTTATGTTAGAGAAGAGGCAAAGGAAATAATTAATAGATGGTCCGACAAGAATTCAGTGTTTCTAATTAATGGTATAACTGAAAGTATGAGTGAAGAACATAAGTTCAAGACGATAAAGCAAAAAGTAAAAATGATAAATGATTACATGAAAAGAATTGCTGAACGAATTGGTATAGATAAGCCATGTACTTGTTATTATGCTCGTCATTCCTATGCACAATCATTAAAAGAATCCGGTGTAGCGATTGAAATTATTTCAGAAAGCCTTGGGCACACTTCTCTAACTACAACTCGATCTTACTTGTCTTCATTCAAACGCGACACTATTAAAAAAGCTACAGAAGGACTACTTTAGTAAACCTGGAAAGTTTAATTCAATAAACTTTTTAGAGTTAGGAATTCATAGCTCTATTCTTCCGTACTTTCTCTTGTAAGTCGTTTTCATCCGTTGGTTATATATAGTTTCTGTTGTATGTTATTATGTAGGGACACTCATCCCCCCTATGTAAATCTAACAACATGAAAAATTTATTTTCGGTAGCAGAAGCGGCAAGCTACTTAAAAATGCCGTTGCATTCTCTTTACAAGCTTACATCAAAAAGGGCAATCCCATTTTACAAGCCGGGGAAGCGTATTCTATTTGATGTATCTGAATTGGAGGCCTGGCTTCAAGATAGTAAGAAGCCTACATTAACAAATCGTAATTCATCTTTAAACCACAAATTAAAATCCTAAGCCATGCAAAGTAATTATTCAATTTTTGAAAGTATTAGAAGTCAATTAATTAGTCAGGGTTATAATTCAATTATAATTATTAATAAATACGAAGGTCCGGAGCAATGTTTTTTATCTAAGAAAAAAACGCTACCAGATATAGTATTAAAAACAAATTATTTATTGGTACCATTAATTGATTTTTATGCAGTAGAAATCATTAAAAAACATTTTGATGACAAGCAATGCATCATTAGAACGTTTCCAAGTAAAGAGCTATTAAAGACAAATAGAACTATTATTGACAATGAATTTTTCTTTGAAATCACCGAAGAAAGATGGTTACACATATTCAGACGTGGTGAGATGATTGATACAATAGACTTATGTGAGCACAGAAGAAGGTGTTACATGAATTTAAAAGAATTCATAGAAGAAGACGTATTAGACAAAAAATATTTCACTTTATCTTTTGGTTATGCGTTAATGCGATACCTGCAACAAACCTTGCCATTTGAAGAATTTGATCTGGAAGAAATCTTTTATAATTACGAAGTAGAGGAGGCTGGTTTTGAAGCTAAATGCTTTGAAATGGGTGTAGAATACATTCCCAATTTAAATCGAAGTGAAAAAATTGATTATCTAGAAGGAGCCACTGGTAAATCTGTTGAATTGCCTTTTTATGGCTGCATGGATGATTTTTATTATCACTGCCAAGTAAACTTGTATTATAAGATGCTACAGCTTGGTTTTATCATGACAAATCCATTGGGAGAACTTTATGAACCTATTAAAATAGATCTAAGCATATGATATCTCAGCAGCAATCAATAAAAAATATGAGGTTTATGAGTGTACTCACTACCCCTGCCTTAAGTTCAAGTTCTTTAACAGTTTCTACACCAGAATTACCTGGTGTAGAAACAATATCTGAAAACGTCAGAGATGTTCTTAAGGAACTGCTACTATACATCCATTCTAAATCTCCACGTGAAGCAGGTCAGATTCAAGATGATGAAAATATAACGGAGCGAATGCAAATAGTCATTACTGTTTCATTCTTATTAGAAAAAGCTGAGAAGCACCAATGGCCCCTTGTCCGTTATCAGAATTCATTTTATTTATACACTGGAACATACTGGCAGAAGATCAATGAAGATGTACTCAGGGGTTTTCTTGGTACAGCAGCTCAAAGAATTGGGATTCATTCACTCATAGCCAAACATTATGGTTTTAGGGATCAACTAATTAAACAATTTAGGTCTGATGCATTCTTTGAAATACCCCAACAAGATCATGCTACTACTATGATTAATTTATCGAATGGTACATTCGTTGTATCTCCAACAGCAAGATATCTAAAGCCATTTAATAAAGATGATTTTATGCTGTACAAGCTTTCCTTCCCATATGAAGCCACAGCAAGCTGCCCTAAATTTTTATCTTACATCGATAGAGTTTTACCAGATATCAATAAACAAAAGGTACTTGCAGAATTTCTAGGGTACGTTTTTTTAAAGAACAATGTTTTAAAGTTGGAGAAGGGACTAATCCTTTATGGCGATGGATCAAATGGCAAATCAGTATTCTTTGAAATAGTATTAAAATTACTTGGAACCGATAATGTCTCAAACTATACACTTCAGTCTTTAACAGATGCAAGTGGATATACAAGATCCTTGTTGCCTGGTAAGTTATTAAATTACGCTTCTGAAATTTCTTCTAAAATGAACCCTACGATGTTCAAGATGCTAATTTCTGGAGAGCCCGTAGAAGCAAGAATGATCTATGATAAGCCTTTTCTGCTACAAGATTATTGTAAGTTTATGTTTAATACCAACGTTTTACCCAAAGACATAGAGCACAATGATGGTTTCTTTAGACGATTTATAATTATTCACTTTGATCAGCAAATACAAGACGAGGAAAAGAATCCTAAACTTGCCCAAGAAATAGTTGAGACAGAATTGCCGGGCATCTTTAATTGGGTCTTGGATGGATTAGATCGTGTTATTAAACAACAAGGTTTTAGTAAATGTCCCGCAATAGAGGCTGCTATTGCAGAATACCGAAAGCTTTCTGATTCCGTTGCTCTCTTCTTAGAAGATGGCGCATTTGAGCCTTCATTAGATGATTTTAAGTCTTTAAAAGATGTTTTTAGCTCATATAGACTATTCTGTCAACAGGGTAATTATACATCTTGCTCTGAAAGGACTTTTTCTGATCGTTTAAAGGGGCATGGATATCATGTGGTCCGTAAATCTGCTGGACGCGTAGTAGGAATTGCTAGAAACTCTCAGAATTAAGCGACACAATCCGACATCCGGCATAAAAATCATGCCGGATGTCGCTAAATGTCGCATGTTTTGGAAAGTATTTCAGATGGATAAATGATTTGGTGATATTAAATACTATAATCTTCTAATGTTTGTTAAATTTGAGTAGTTATAAATGGTAGATTCAAAAATCAAAGGAAACTAATTACAATCATTTCAAAAGGCAAATTATAAATTATATTAAGGATGGCAAACATAGCACAACAACAACAAGAATTACGGTCTAAAATATGGAGAATTGCCAACGATGTGCGTGGCTCAGTTGATGGATGGGACTTTAAACAGTTTGTCTTAGGAACGCTTTTCTACCGCTTTATTAGTGAAAACTTTACTACCTATATTGAAGGTGGGGATGATAGTATTGCTTACGCAAAATTATCAGATGATGTAATAACACCAGAAATTAAAGAAGATGCAATTAAAACAAAAGGGTATTTCATCTATCCTAGTCAACTTTTTGTAAATGTTGCAAAAACCGCAAATTCCAACCCCAATCTTAATACTGATTTAAAAGCCATTTTTGATGCTATAGAAAGTTCAGCAAACGGCTATCCATCTGAACCCGATATCAAAGGTTTGTTTGCCGACTTTGATACCACAAGCACAAGACTTGGAAATACCGTTGAAAGTAAGAACAATACCTTGGCTAAAGTATTAAAAGGAATTGAAGAACTAGATTTTGGAAATTTTGAAGACAATAATATTGACCTTTTTGGTGATGCTTATGAGTTTTTGATTTCTAATTATGCCGCTAACGCAGGGAAATCAGGAGGAGAGTTTTTTACGCCACAACACGTATCCAAACTCATTGCCCAATTGGCTATGCACAAGCAAGAAAAGGTGAATAAGATATATGACCCTGCTGCTGGTTCAGGCTCCTTATTGTTACAAGCCAAAAAACATTTTGATAATCATATTATTGAAGAAGGATTTTATGGACAGGAAGTAAACCATACTACATATAACCTTGCTCGTATGAATATGTTTTTGCACAACATCAACTACGACAAGTTTAATATTTCATTAGGCGATACGCTTCTGAACCCACACTTTGGTGATGAAAAACCGTTTGATGCCATTGTTTCTAATCCCCCATACTCAATTAACTGGATAGGCGATGGCGATCCAACATTAATTAACGATGATCGTTATGCTCCTGCGGGTGTTTTGGCTCCAAAATCAAAAGCAGATTTTGCCTTTGTGTTGCATTGCTTAAGCTATCTATCAAGCAAAGGCAGGGCAGCATTGGTTTGTTTTCCAGGTATCTTTTACCGAGGTGGCGCTGAACAGAAAATAAGAAAGTATTTAGTAGACAATAACTTTGTGGAGAGTGTAATATCTGTTGCACCCAATTTATTTTATGGTACTTCCATAGCTGTAACGCTACTGGTTCTTTCAAAACATAAAACCGAAAACAAAACCCAATTTATTGATGCCAGTGGCGAAGATTTCTTTAAAAAAGTAACAAATAATAATTTACTTGAAGACAAACACATCGAGCGAATTATGGAAATCTTTGATGGCAAAGCCGATGTGGAATATGTTGCAGTTTCTATCGACAACACCAAAATTGCAGAGAACGATTATAACCTTTCAGTAAGCAGCTATGTGCAAGTCAAAGACAATCGTGAAACAGTAGATATAGCAACTTTAAATATCGCAGTTTCTAAAACAGTAGAAAAAATAAATACTCTTCGTTCAGAAATTGATAACATCATAAAAGAAATTGAAGCATGAACTATTTAGATAAATTATTAAAAGACGTTCAAGTGGAATGGAAAACACTAGGAGAAATTAGTGAGATCTATGGCGGTCTTACTGGAAAAAGTAAGGCTGATTTTGAAAATGGAAATGCAAAATATGTTTCATACAAAAATATATTTGGCAACATTGAAGTTGATTTTGAGAAACTTGAAAGTGTAAAAATTTCTTCAAATGAAAACCAATACCAAGTAAAATATGGAGATATATTATTTACAGGTTCGTCAGAAACCCCCGATGAAGCTGGTATGTCTTCTGCTGTTACCACAAACTTTGAAGGTAGTGTTTACTTGAACAGTTTTTCATTTGGCTTGCGTTTTAATGATGATATTGAACTTTTGCCAGAGTTCTCTAAATACTTGTTTCGCAGTTATTTTATGCGTCTTGAAATTTCAAAGACAGCAAGTGGTGTAACTCGTTATAATGTTTCAAAAGCGCGATTTAAAAAAATCAAAATACCAATCCCACCGCTTACAGTTCAAAAAGAAATTGTTCGTATTCTTGATACGTTTACGGAGCTTACAGCGGAGCTTACAGCGGAGCTTACAGCTCGTAAACAACAGTATGAGCATTATCGCAATAAGCTATTGGATTTCAATGGATTAGATATTAACGGGGGGGGGGGTATAAATATTTGACTATGAGCGAATTAGGCGTATTAATTAGAGGTAACGGATTACCGAAGTCGGATTTTACAGAAACTGGTGTTCCTGCAATTCACTATGGACAAATTTATACCTATTATGGTACTTACACTAAAAATACATTATCGTTTGTATCTGTAGAAACAGCAAAAAAATTACGCAAAGTAAATTACGGTGATGTTGTGATTACTAATACGAGTGAGAATATTGAGGATGTTGGCAAAGCTGTTGTATATCTTGGAGAAGAAGAAGCAGTAACAGGAGGTCACGCTACTATATTTAAACCGTCAAAAGATATTATGGGAAAATTCTTTACTTATTTTACACAAACTGAACATTTCGCAATTCAAAAAAGAAAATACGCAAAAGGCACTAAGGTTATTGATGTGTCAGCAAACGATATGGCAAAGATATTAATCCCAGTTCCTTCACCAGAGGAACAAGAACGAATTGTTGCTATCCTCGATAAATTCGACACAATCACAACATCCATTAGTGAGGGTTTGCCAAAAGAGATTGAGTTAAGAAAAAAGCAATACGAGTATTACCGTAATTTATTGCTAACGTTTCCAAATAACAACATAGAATAATAATATGGGACAATCCTTAGTTGAAATAGCTCAAACACTCAAGGATGCTGATAAAAAGGCACAGTTAATCTATGCTTTTAATGGCTCGGGTAAAACTCGATTATCAAGAGAATTTAAGGAATTAATTTCTCCAAAAGAAATTGATGAAGAGCAGCAAGAAGAAACAGGTATCAAAATTCTGTATTATAATGCCTTCACAGAAGATCTATTCTATTGGGATAATGATTTAGAATCGGGCTTTGATAGAAAATTAAAAATACATCAAAACAGTTTCACAAATTGGGTACTTCGTGTGCAAGGTCAAGATAGAAATATTGTTGACAATTTTCAAAAGTTGACGAATGACAAATTAACACCACAATTCAACCAAGATTTCACAGAGGTTCGATTTTCCTTTGAGCGAGGAAATGATAATGAAACTGAATTTATCAAAATATCGAAAGGCGAAGAAAGTTGTTTTATTTGGTGTGTATTTTTCAGCTTATTAGAGCTTACCATTAGCGTGTTAAATGTAGCCGAAGTAGAAGGAAGAGATACAGACCAATTTGATGATTTACAATATGTATTTATTGATGATCCAGTTAGTTCTCTGGATGATAACCACTTAATAGAATTGGCAGTAAATATTGCTGAATTGATTAAATCAAGTGAATCTAATTTAAAGTTCATTGTCACAACACACAATCCTTTATTTTATAATGTTCTATACAACGAATTGGGTACTAAAGAAGGTAATTTACTGAGTAAAAATGAAGATGGAACATTTGAAATAACATCCAAGTGGGGCGATTCAAATAAGAGTTTTTCTTATCACCTATTCTTAAAATACACTATTGAAGAAGCAATAAAATCTAAAAATGTTCAAAAGTATCATTTTACATTACTTCGTAATCTTTATGAAAAAACCGCAAACTTTTTAGGATATCCCAAGTGGTCTGAGTTATTGCCAGATGATAAGCGTTTATACTATAAAAGGGTAATCCAATTTACCAGTCATTCGACTTTATCTAATGAAGTAGTAGCAGAACCTACTGATCCAGAAAAACAAATTGTAAAAGTATTATTAGATCATTTGGTTAATAGTAAATACTGGAAAGAAGAAATTATAAAAGAAGTAGAACCAACATCAACTCAAGTATCACCAATACAACAAAAAAATGGCACAATATAATACCATAGCAGAATCAAATAACTTCATAGTACTTGATAAATTTACCAAGTATTATGAGGTGAACGAGGCACCTGCAGTTTATCAAACGGAAGCCGATCTTGAAAAGGAGTTTATTCAAGATTTAATCAATCAAGGATACGAAAACCCAGCGTTAAAAACGTACCAGGAAATGTTGGTGAACGCAAGAATACATTTACAAACGCTCAACAATATGACATTTTCAGATAGTGAGTGGGTACGTTTTGTAGAAGAGTATTTAGACAAACCAAGCGACAACCTTGTGGAAAAAACTAGGAAAATACATGACAATTATATTTACGATTTTGTATTTGATGATGGTCATATCAAAAACATTTACCTAGTCGATAAAAAAAATATCGCTCGTAATAAAGTACAAGTAGTTTCTCAATTTGAACAAAACGGAACACACGCCAACCGTTATGATGTAACCATACTGGTCAATGGCCTACCACTGGTGCAAGTTGAACTAAAAAAGCGTGGAGTTGCTATCCGTGAAGCATTTAATCAGGTGCATCGCTATTCAAAAGAAAGTTTTAATAGCCAAAACTCACTATATAAATACTTACAGATATTTGTCATTTCCAACGGCACAGATAGTCGTTATTTTGCTAACACTGTGGAGCGAAATAAAAACAGCTTCGACTTTACCATGAATTGGGCAAAGGCTGACAATACGTTGATTAAAGACCTTAAAGATTTTACATCAACATTTTTCCAAAAACATACGCTTCTAAATGTGCTATTAACTTATTCGGTTTTTGATATAAGTGAAACGCTTCTTGTAATGCGTCCTTATCAAATTGCAGCAACAGAAAGGATGCTTTGGAAAATTGCAAGCTCTTATCAAAGCAAGAAATGGTCAGATACAGAAAGTGGAGGATATATCTGGCATACTACTGGTTCAGGAAAAACATTGACCAGCTTCAAAGCGGCTCGTTTAGCCACTCAACTTGATTTTATTGATAAAGTATTCTTCGTAGTTGATCGTAAAGATTTGGACTTTCAAACAATGAAGGAGTATCAGCGTTTCTCTCCTGATAGTGTAAATGGATCAGATAGCACTGCAGGTTTAAAGAGAAACATTGAAAAAGATGACAATAAAATAATCGTTACGACTATTCAAAAACTCAATAACCTCATGAAAACCGAGGGTGATTTAGCCATTTATCAAAAGCAAGTTGTTTTCATATTTGATGAAGCACACCGATCCCAATTTGGCGAAGCACAAAAGAATTTGATTAAGAAATTTAAAAAGTTCTATCAATTTGGTTTTACAGGAACGCCCATATTTCCTGAAAATGCTTTAGGATCTGAAACCACTGCAAGTGTATTTGGCCGAGAATTACATTCATATGTCATTACTGATGCCATTAGAGATGAAAAGGTACTGAAATTCAAAGTGGACTATAATAATGTACGACCTCAATTTAAAAGCATTGAAAAAGAAATTGATGAGAAGAAACTAAGTGCGGCAGAAAACAAAAAAGCTTTACTTCATCCCGAACGCATCAAAGAAATATCTCTATATATTTTACAGAATTTCAGGATTAAAACCCATCGTACTCAAGGAGGTAATAAAGGTTTTAATGCAATGTTTGCTGTTAGTAGTGTTGATGCTGCAAAATGCTATTACGAGGAATTAAACAATTTACAAAAAGGGATTGATAAACCTTTAAAGATTGCCACAATATTCTCTTTTGCAGCCAATGAAGAACAAAGTGCAATAGGTGAAATTGTGGATGAAAATTTCGAACCTTCTGCAATGGATGTTAGTGCCAAAGAATTTTTGACAAAAGCAATCAATGACTATAATTCAATCTTTAAAACGAGTTATGGAGTAGATAGTAATGAGTTTCAAAATTACTATCGTGACCTTGCAAAACGAGTAAAAAGCAAAGAAATAGACTTAGTAATTGTTGTTGGAATGTTTTTGACTGGGTTTGATGCTCCTACACTCAATACGATATTTGTTGATAAGAATTTGCGTTACCATGGTTTAATACAAGCTTTTTCAAGAACAAATCGCATTTATGATGCAACAAAGACATTTGGCAATATTGTAACATTCAGAGATTTAGAAAAAGCAACTATAGACGCTATTACTCTTTTTGGTGACAGTAATACCAAAAATGTTGTTCTTGAAAAAAGCTATAAAGAATATCTAGAAGGCTTTAAGGACATTGCTACAGGTGAAGCACGCAAAGGGTACATTGAAGTAGTAAAAGAGTTAAATGAAAAGTTTCCTAACCCTGATGAAATTGTAAAAGAGAAAGACAAAAAAGAGTTTGTAAAACTATTCGGTGAGTATTTGAGAGTTGAAAATATACTCCAGAATTATGATGAGTTTAACCACCTTAAGGCATTCCAGGCAATTGACATAAATAATTCAGAGACAATTGAAGAATTTAAAAAAACTCATTTTGTGTCAGATGAAGATATTGCAACCATGCAAAAAATTGAATTACTAAAAGATCGGAAAGTTCAAGATTACCGTTCAACTTATAATGACATACGTGACTGGTTAAGACGTGAAAAAAGTGGGACAGAATCAGAAGACTCAAAAATTGACTGGGATGATGTAGTATTTGAAGTTGATCTATTGAAATCGCAAGAGATCAACCTCGATTATATTCTTGAATTAATATTTGAACATAACAAAAAGACCAAAGACAAAGCGACTTTAATTGACGAAATCCGTAGAGTTATTCGTGCTAGTGTCGGAAATAGAGCAAAAGAAAGTTTGGTAGTTGATTTTATAAATGAAACCAACCTTGATATTCTTCAAGACAAAGCAAATGTCATAGATACTTTTTTTGCTTATGCTCAAAGAAAACAAAAAGTAGAAGCCTCGGAATTAATTACCGAAGAAAATTTAAATGAAGAAGAGGCAAAACGATACATTACAGCTTCTTTAAAGCGTGAATACGCAAGTGAAAGTGGCACTGAATTGAATGCTCTTTTACCAAAAATGAGTCCTTTAAATCCTCAGTATTTGACAAAGAAGCATAGTGTTTTTCAAAAGTTGACTTTGTTCATTGAAAAATTTAAAGGAGTAGGAGGAAGTCTTTGATAATGTAAAAACATTAAAAACAATTAATTGAATATAGACGATTTTTTAATCCACAACATTTTATATATCATTATAGAAAATAATGTTTCGCATTGAAAAAATTTAAAAAATGGTTAAGTAAAAATTAGTAATAATGAAGAACTACTACCGTATAATGTTAGGTGCAAAAAGCATGTATGCAGATAAGTGCTATAATGATACTTTTGTAGGGGCAGATTTTGACTTTGATTGGGACTTGTCAAATGTATTACACGAAAATTGGAGAGAGTTCAATAAAGAACAAATTCCATTATGGTTAAAAAATCATCCAGGTAAGAGCAAGGTTGCTGCAGGATTGGCATGTGGTTTTACTTGGACGGTTTCTAAGGGTATTTTAAAGGGGGATATTGTATTATGTCCAAATGGAAGTGGAAGCTACTATGTAGGTGAAGTTATTAGTGATTATGAATTCATAAAAGGTGAAATACTTCCACATAGAAGAAAAGTTAAATGGTATCCTAATACTATTGATAGGTCATTAATGAGTGATGCCTTAAAAAATTCAACAGGTTCAATTGGAACTGTTAGTAATATTACTAAGTATGCTAACGAAATAGAGAAGCTATTAAGTGGGAATGTCCCATCTACTATATTTTCAATTGATAGTAATGTTGAAAGCGTTTCCGAATTTGCTTTAGAAAAGCATTTAGAAGATTTTCTTGTTAAAAATTGGAATCAAACTGATTTAGGTAAGGAATTCGATATATATGAAGAAGATGGCGAACTAGTTGGGCAACAATATCCTTCTGATACTGGACCAATAGATATTTTGGCTATTAGTAAGGATAAAAAGACATTATTGGTGGTTGAACTAAAGAAAGGTAGGGTAAGTGATACTGTTGTAGGTCAAATTCAGCGATATATGGGATATGTTAAGGACGAGTTAGCTGAACCTGATCAAATTGTCAAAGGCATTATAATAGGCTCTGAGGATGATAATAAAATACGAAGAGCATTATCAGTAGCAGTAAATATTGAATTTTATAGGTATCAAGTAAGTTTTAAGCTTTTTACTAATAATAAATAAAATAACTCTAACTCATCTATATTGTAAATTAATTTTAATAATGAATGACTTACTAGAAGCATATAAAAATACAAAATACAAGGTTTCCCAACATGATATAGTTATTGAAATTAACAAGTTCAATGATAAACTTAATGAGTTCTTATATAAATATAATTCAACTGAGTGGGCATTTATTACTGCATTTAACCCTTACTCGAAAGTTTTAACTCAAGATGAAAATATTGAACGTCATAATGAATTGAAAGAGTTGACGACTAGCTATATAACATTTGAAGGGCATGGTGTTGGTGACGATCCAATATGGGAGCCAGAGTTAAGTTTATTTATTATTGGTATAACTAAAGCAGATGCAATTATAGTTGGGGAAAAGTTTGAGCAAAACGCAATTGTGTGTGGAGAAATTAATTCTACTCCTGAGTTAATAATTTTAAATAAAGTACATTAAATGTAATGCTATGTTTTCAAAAACCTTCTTTTTACAAGCTGATCCTGAATTTTTTGAATATTTTATAAATCACCCACTAATTTCTATAGGTGCTATAATCTTAGCAATAGGATTTTTAGAAATTGGATCAAAATTTTTAAAATGGATTGAATTAACTATTAAAGATGAGTTTATTTGTAAAATATTTATAATTCTTTCTATGATTGGATTAGTATTTTTATACTTTGCAATAGTTCATCAATTCAAAGAAAATTAATCATAAGTAATCTTCAGAAAAGTGTAATAGATATGTCATTATTAAATCGAGCAATTGAAATTGCAACTAAAGCCCACGAAGGTGCAACAGACAAATACGGAGCACCCTATATCAAACACGTAACAAGGGTTATGAATATGGGAGCAACTGTTGATGAGAAAATAGTTGGTGTGCTACACGATGTTATAGAAGATACCTATTGGACTTTTGTAGATTTAGAAAAAGAAGGGTTCTCTAAAGAGGTAATTGATGCACTGAAATATGTTACAAAAACATCAGAAGACGATGACTATGCAGAATTCATTACAAGGGTTAAAATAAACCCCTTGGCGGTCAAAGTAAAACTAAATGACTTAAGAGATAATCTGGATATTAAAAGGATGCCAGAAGTCTTAGAATCCGATTTAAAAAGATTGAACAAATACTTGAAGGCATATAATGAATTGATAAATCTTTAATCTATGGCTAAGAAAAAAACAGTCGATATCATAATAGACAGTAAACCAAATAATGAAATTTCTCCAAAGGAAAGAAGGTTGATGGAACTCATAAATGGTGCTGAACCCAAAGATGAAAGTGAAAAACAAATGGCTAAGGAAATTCAAGAGATAAAAGACAAAGGTTATGTAGTTTGGATACCTTCAGATTAATTTTTATGCTGAAATATCTCCTCAAACTTGGGTTTACATTCTTGATTGGATGTTCTGACACCCAAGAAGTAAAGCGTCCAACAAAATCGACCTATGTCCCTCCTACAATTAATTATAAAGGTCAATTCAGAAAGGGATACATAAGAAAATCTGTAAGTACCAATCCTAATGCTATGAGAAACCAGTCTAAGTCCAGATATTACTATAAAACCAAAGGAAAATATATCAGAAAACGGTCTAAGAAAAATTAAAGTAAATTTGAGTATGAAAAAGAAGATTGTATATGTTGATATGGACAACGTCCTTGTCGATTTCAAATCGGGTATTGATCAATTAGACTCAGATACATTTGCTTTCTATGAAGATCGATTGGATGAGGTTCCAGGAATTTTTTCTTTAATGAAACCAATGGATTGTGCAATTGAATCTTATAAAACACTTTGTAGTCATTTTGATACCTATATTCTTTCAACATCCCCATGGGAGATGCATTAAATGATAAGCTGGAATGGGTTAAGAAACATCTTGGATTTCATGCACACAAAAGATTGATTCTATCTCACCATAAACACTTAAATCATGGTGACTATCTTATTGATGACAGAGAGAAGAACGGTGCGGGTAAGTTTGTTGGAGAACTCATTTTATTTGGTAGCGAGAAATTCCCTAATTGGAAGTCTGTTATGAACTATTTGATTCCTTAAATAAAAAATAAAAAACAGCAATTCTATACTTAGAAATTTGCATTAATAAATGATACTGCCTTGTTTATTATCAATTGTAAAATAGATTATATATTGTTTTTTTTATTCTGACGATTTATATTATGAAGTTTATCTTTGGTACTTCCAGGTTATATTATATCCAACTTGGCTATTATTTCCATATTTAAATTTTAAGACTAATTCATTACTAGTAGCTATTACTGGTAATAAGTTTATTCCACCCCAATTAAACATTTTAGCAGTTTCGTCATAATACCAATAACCGTTCGCAGTAACTGAGATAGGTGCGCCTAAATTGACGTCACCTAAATTAGTACCAGCGTCTTTTGCATCTTTTGCATTTGTTCCGCCTAACGCTGATGTATTTGATTTAGTAGCTAATAATTCTATGTAAGGTGTTCCCTGAAATGAAGTATAGGTGCTAGTTGAAGCTGTCAAAGAGCCATTAACATATGTTGAATCCGACTTACTTTTAAGAAACCATTTTCCTTTTACAGTATTTTCAGTGCTATTAAGGCTTGATGTTGTGGTGCTAGTTGAATCATTTTTAGAACAAGATAAAAGTGTCAAAGTAATAATTAACAAAAAGATAGTGTATTTCATATTGTAAGTTTAATATGTAAATATATGATATTTTATAATATATTAAATGTAATTATTATCACCACCTAAAAGAAGAAAGATGTAAATATCATAAAATGATTGAGTAAGTGATTATTAAGCAGTATCATGTATTATTTCAAATCTATCATTACTAACCTAAAGTTTATAAACAGATTTGCTGAAACAATAAAAGATACTGCCTAAAGAACTAATTATAAATCTCCATTATCTGCCATACTTATATACTGGTCATCTGGAGTTATAATAAGATGGTCCAGTAGTTTAATGTCTAATAACCTTCCAGCTTCAGATATTTGTTTAGTTATATTTCTATCTTGTAAAGAAGGTTTTGTATTTCCAGAAGGATGATTGTGTGAAATAACTATCCCTGTTGCTAATATTTTCAAAGCTGTCCCAAATAGTAATCTAACGTCTGCAACTGCTGATGTCAGTCCGCCAATTGATAATTTCTGGACTCCGATTACTTTGTTTGCTTGATTTAAATACATAACAACAAAGTACTCTTTTAGTGCAATTTGATTTTCAGGGTAGTGTTCTTTTAAAATTAGATATGCATCTGAAGAACTTGTTACTTCAGGTTTAGACCCAATAGCTGGTTTGTAGGATATTTCAATTTCAGAAACTTCTTCAAGTGTATTTTTCATTATTAATAATTAAAAGCCTAGCATATTATTGCTAGGCTAGGTTAGTTAAGATGTGTTAAAATATTTAGTTGTGTGTTTCTTGAACTAATATTTCCCTTTTCCTTTTTTCAAATTCTGGTCTCAATGTTTCTTTTAGATGCTGATACTTGTTAAATAATGATAACAATTCTGCAACGGATTTACATTCATTTATGCGTGTATTTATATCATTTCCAGTTTCTTCTTTACCATAGTTACACCATTCTAATATAGACTTACCAGTATCCTCATTGATTAATTGACCCTGTTTGTTTGAAAACAAGCCGGTCCTATCTTTAGTAGACTGTGCAATGTGATTTCTGTCTATCTCAAATGTTAAGGTAAAAAGGTACTCAAGGTCATCTCTTTGTATTGGTTTTAATCCAATTTTTTCAGGGACCATCTTCCCATTCCGTTCGTTTAATACATAATCCTGTTTTGTTCTAACTGTTGCAATAACATGTTTATCAGCATCAAGCAATCTTTGGATAAACTCGTTGTGCCTAGGTGTAACCTTACTCCAATTTGTAAAACTATTACCTGATAAAGAAGCGTGAAAGTTGATGATGTATTCCCATTCATGGCTTAAACTATCAATAATAATTACCTCTATACCTGCCTTAACACAAACTTCAATAGCTTGCATATATCTTTCAGGAGTATAAGGACCTGTTAATGATATGGTGTTGTATTCTCCAAGCTGTGAATAAAGATCTGCTGAGTGATTTTCAGTATCTATCACACAAATCTTAGCCCAATCATTACACAGTCCATAAGCCAATAGTAATGCTGAATATGTTTTACCTGAACCGCTAGGTCCTTGTAAACACATTTTTATCTTTGCTTTTTTTCTTGATGCTTTTTGTAAATGCATAAGGTGTGAATTTTAATGGTTTAAACAATTTTGATTTAAATGAAAAGGACCAGACAGCCGAAGCCGCCCAGTCCCTCTTACTAACCACAATAAGACCGCACTATACTAGAATGTTCGAAGCGGTTAGTTATTATTTGACCTTCTAATGGTTCAGATAATACAGTCTTGTGTTTGTGATTATTATGCTAATTCAAGTTGGCTCACTCTTGTATGCCCAACTGCCTCCATAGCGCCTTCTGCTTGGTAAGCATATGAATGTTGCAATCTCATGATCTCGCCTGTGGTTTTGTTCTCGTATTCATATGGTTCACATATTACTTTTACGATTTCACCAGGTATTCTTTGTCCAATAATTGATTCTGCAACTTGTTTACTAAAGGTGGACGGAATTGAGCATTTCCTAACTGTAGCATAGTACCTGCCAGAAGTACTAGATTGGATTAATTCTGCGCCACCTGTAATTTCAAGTGCAATAAATGTTGTGCCATCTTTACGTTGGCGTTCGTTGTAACCAGTTACTGTTACCATGTTTTTTAATTTTAATTGTGATTAATAAATGCTCTTACATCTTTCAGAATTCTTTTAATGCGTGCACTCATTTTAGAATTCTAAATACATAATGACTTTAAGAAGGGGAGCAGATGGTTAGTCTACTTTTCTTTTAGTCAGGGGGTTGATTAGAGATCAACTTCTGTATTTAAGGGGTTATGCGGAGCTTCGGTAGGGGGTTAGTCCTTGCCAGAGCGGAGTAGGGGTAGCTTTTTGGATAAGTACTCAGAGTCTTAAATGCACTTTAAAAATTTTGGTCCAAAAAAATATTTTCTAAACTTGTGAAGTTTAATGTGACTTTTTTGAAGTTATAGCTATCTTATCCGTATATGGGATACACTATTTATTCAATTTGTATGATATCATTTTGAATGTATAGAAGAGTATGCACACAGAGAAATGTATGCAAATTGTATGTACATAAAAAAAGCAGCTACGAGGTATGTTTCGTAACTGCTTGATTTCCAAGTGGGCCCACCAGGGCATGATCCTGGGACCCCCTGATTATGAGTCAGGTGCTCTA
>VFQS010001199.1_pt1 | contig 24503 bp, 20 predicted proteins | sample 3512361 | NCBI WGS metagenome assembly VFQS01 (sample SAMN10412375, study PRJNA504923) | tailings metagenome | isolation source: Relicate 1 Philex TSF3 active mining | place: Philippines
AAAGAAAGACGTAGATCATTCGAAATCACATACTTAGGAGTCAAGGTTCATAGACAGCTCTATCCGGGTATGCCCCTGCTGAAAAAGTGGGTAACGGTCGAGAATAATAGCCGCGAGCCTGTGCTCGTAGGCCAAATCGTACACGAAATTCTGGCGATGCCGGAAGAGGAATCAGCAGTGGTAGGCTCGGCAGCCCAAATGAAAAAGCCGGCCCGCATACATGTCGAAAATACGTTCGCGTTCAACAACGCCATGCGCTATGACCTCTCTGACCAGGGTTCACACTGGAAAGTGGACAGCAGTTATACGTCCCAGGTAAACTATAACTACCAGACACCCTGCGTACTGGAAGTATATCCCGACAAAGGGATAGGAGTGCGCCTGGCACCTGGTGAGCGCCTGGGCTCCATCCAGTCGTACGAGCTGCTGCTCGACTCCTACGACCGCGAGCGAAACGGACTGGCCCGGCGCAGGATGTACCGCACCATCGCTCCCTGGACCAACCGGAACCCCATCTTCATGCACCTCATCAGCACTGATCCTGCCCAGGTCAGATCGGTCGTTGACCAGTGTGTCGAAACCGGGTACGAAATGGTCATCCTCAGCTTCGGTAGCGGACTGAACATGGAGGACACTTCACAGGCCAATATTGCCAAGTTTAAGGCACTGGCCGACTATGCACACCAGCGCGGCATAAAACTGGGAGGCTATTCCCTGTTCAGCAGTCGAAAAATAGACGCTGAAAACGATGTCATAGACCCGGCCAGCGGACTGCCCGACAAGCACGCTTTCTTTGGCAATGCCCCCTGCCTTGCCAGCAAATGGGGGCTCGCCTATCTCGAAAAAATCGCGTACTTCATCGAGACCACCGGCTTTGACCTGCTGGAACACGACGGCCCCTATCCCGGTGACGTTTGCGCTTCTACCTCCCATCCCGGCCATGAAGGGCTGCACGACTCCCAGTGGAAGCAGATGGAGCTGCAAAAAGGTCTCTACCGCCGGCTGAATGCCCGCGGCGTATATATCAACGCCCCCGACTGGTACTTTCTCGACGGTACCCACAAAATCGCCCTTGGCTATCGGGAGGTCAACTTTTCCCTGCCGCGGGAGCAGCAGAAGATACTGAACCGACAGAATATCTACGACGGGACCTGGGAGAAAACTCCCTCCATGTCCTGGGGCTTCGTACCCCTCACCAAATACCATGGCGGCGGTCCGGAATCCGTACTGGAACCCCTGAGTGAACATATAGACGACTATCGACAGCTCATGGTACAGTACTACGGCGCCGGCGTGCAGGCCTGCTACCGCGGCCCGCGCCTCTACGATACAGAGCAGACCCTCAAAATGGTACAGGACGTAATTGCCTGGTACAAACAACATCGCGACATCCTGAATTCCGATATCATCCACCTGCGCCGCCCTGACGGCAGGGACTGGGACGGCATCCTGCACGTCAACCCCGGATTGCCGGAAAAAGGGATGGCTATGTTGTATAACCCTCTTCCGACACCGATTATCCGCCGTATCAAACTTCCTTTGTACTACACGGGTTTATCAAAAAAAGCTACCATACAAATGGGAGAGGAGGCACCGCAGAAGGTACGGCTCGACAAGGATGGCCATGCGCTGCTGGATATCCGCCTGCCCGCGGGGGGCTATGTGGCAATTGTAGTCAAATAACCTAATACCGGAGGTCTTTATGTCCGATTCTCTTCTTGAAAACGCACAGCAAAAAATCGCAGAGGGTAACTTGGCGGGTGCTTTACAAGACTTGAACCGCGCCTTGGAATCCAACCCGGGCTTGGGTATAGCGATGTTTCAGCGCGGGATGCTGCACTTGCGGATGCACAACTATCAACAGGCCCTGGCAGACCTCGATTATGCTGTCGTATCCGGCATAGCCCTCGCCGATGCGCTGGGGCAGCGCAGCCTGGTCAAAATCCAACTCCACGATTACACGGGTGCGATTGCAGATAGCGAGGAGGCCGCCCACCTCGATCCCGGGCATTTTCAAAACTACCTATACCAGGGTCTGGCCCGCTTCAACCTCGGTGAGTATGCTGCTTCGATACCTTGTTTCAGCGAATCGCTTCAGCTCAATCCCGCCCACACGGAGAGCCGCCGCCTGCGGGGGATGGCCTATTGCCTATGCGGTCAATTCGCCGAGGGGCGAAAAGATATCGAAACGGTTTTGACAGAAAATGCACAAGACGACCAGGCCTGGTTCTGGAGAGGGTATCTGTGCCAACAGGAAGACGATCTTGCAGGGGCTTTGGAGGCATTGTCCCGCAGCATTGACCTAAACGCATACAATAAAGCAGCTTTTGTGGGCCGGGGCAGGGCTTATCTAGGATTGGGCGATAAAAAAAAGGCCCTTGCCGATTTTCTCAGCGCCCAATCCCTGGACCCCAACTGGGAGGTCTTGCCCGACCTGATCCGCGAAGCCCGCCGCAAAGAAGGGGGGCGCGGCGGGATATTCAGTATCTTGGGGTCTTGACCCCTCTTGACAAGTCTAATATGATTTTGCAAACAGTACCCGCTGCACAGAGGGCTTTCCGCTGAACACACAGATACCCTGTTCGGGGTCGTTCTCGAGTGGGATACAGCGGATAGTTGCTTTTGTGGCCTCTTTGATTGCGAGCTCTGTTTCTGTAGTTCCGTCCCAATGCGCGGAAATGAACCCAGGGATATCCGTTTCGAGCAAGTTCTGGAAATCGGCAAACGTATCCACGCGCGTCGTTTTTTCTTCGCGGAATGCTTTTGCGCGTTGGAAGAGGTTTTGCTGGATATCGCCCAGCAACTGCTGTACATAATCCGCTATGCCATCGAGGGGCACGGAGGCTTTTTCCCCGGTATCGCGGCGGGCTACCTCGACCTGATGGTTGTCGAGGTCGCGCTGTCCAATAGCTAAGCGCACGGGGATACCGTGCATCTCGTGTTCGGCAAACTTGAAGCCCGGCCGGTTTTTCATGTCGGTGTCGTACTTGCACGTAATACCCTTGGCTTTGAGTGCCCGCATGATGGTTTGGGCGGCTTCGTCAATGGGAGCAGCGGGTTTGGGTACGGGTACGATGACGACTTGAGTCGGGGCGAGCCGAGGAGGCAGCACGAGGCCGTTGTCATCGGAATGGGTCATGATGAGGCCGCCGATAAGGCGGGTAGAGACTCCCCAGGAGCTCGCCCAGACGTGCTCTCGCTGGTTGTTCTCATTGAGAAAGGTCACGTCGAACGCCTTGGCGAAATTTTGCCCTAAAAAGTGCGAAGTGCCGGCCTGCAGAGCCTTGCCGTCCTGCATCAGTGCTTCGATGCAGAAGGTCTCATCCGCGCCCGCAAACCGTTCGTTGACGGTCTTGATGCCTTTGATGACGGGCATAGCCATGTATTCTTCTGCAAACGTGGCATAGATGTCGAGGATGCGAAGCGTCTCTTCCATCGCTTCTTCCTTTGTGGCGTGGGCGGTATGCCCTTCCTGCCACAGGAACTCAGCGGTGCGCAGGAAGAGGCGGGTGCGCATTTCCCAGCGCACGACGTTGGCCCATTGGTTGATGAGCAGGGGCAGGTCGCGGTAGGAGTTGATCCAGTTGCGGTAGGTATCCCAGATGATCGTCTCGGACGTAGGGCGCACGATGAGCTCTTCTTCCAGGCGTGCCTCCGGATCCACTACGACTCCTTTGCCGTTGGGGTCCACCATCAGGCGGTGGTGGGTTATGACAGCACATTCTTTGGCAAAGCCTTCCACGTGCTCGGCCTCCTTGCTAAGAAAAGACTTGGGGATGAACAACGGAAAATAGGCGTTTACATGGCCGGTTTCCTTGAACATGCGATCGAGCTGGTCGCGCATGTTTTCCCAGAGGGCGAATCCATACGGCTTGATGACCATACATCCCCGGACAGCGGAGTTCTCCGATAAATTTGCTTTCTTGACGATATCCAGATACCACTGGGAATAATCTTCTGAACGGGAGGTGATTTCTTTTGCCATAATTCTTGAACGTGATTCCGACCTTGCGAAAGGGCTCGGGGGGTAGTATCCAACTTGTTGGAAGGGGGCGAAAAGTCCTTTTACCTCCTTTCAACAAGCATTTTTTTGTCCACAAGCGTTTTTAACAAATACGACCCTGTTTAACAAGCTGATTTAACGCAATATTCGTCGGATTTATGAATGTTTTAACTAAAAAGCAACACAAAAGTAATAATTTCGATGTTGTAAAAAGAGACTTGTTGCGCACAAGGGCGTCTAATGTAGAAAATAGCCTTCACCGCCCGGCATCATCTCCCAACCAATCGTTATAAGGCTAATTTGATCATTTTGAAAAAAGGCAGTATCATGAAAAAAGGAATGCTCATCGCCACCCTGTTCAGCCTGCTCGGCATAGGGTATTTACCGGCACAGGTATCGGACGATGTCTATTTCGATCCCGATAAAGACCGGGTCGCCGTTCCGAAGCAGCGAATGGAAAAAAGTAGCTACAGCGACTATGACGGCAGTGGATATGCCAACTCGTACGATGATGAGTACGACTACTACAACGACTACGATTATTACTACACTTCCCGCATACGCCGCTTCCATCGGCCCTACTACGGCTTTAACTTTTTCGACCCGATTTATGTGGATGCGTGCTATTACGATCGCTTGCTCATGCCCGGAGTATCCGTGCTGATCTATGACGATGTGTTCAGCAACCGCTACTTCTCCCGCTGGAACCGCTGGAACTCCTTCGGACCGGGCTGGAACTCCTTCGGACCGGGCGTGCAAATCAATGTGTTCAACTCCTTTAACTCCTTTGGCGGGTTCAATACCTGGGGCTGGGATCCCTGGTATGGCAATAACTCCTGGAACTCCTGGAACCGCTGGAACCGTTGGAACTCCTGGGGCTTTGGCGGCCCCTATCTTTTCAATGGTTTTTCTGCTATTCCGCCGAGCTGGGGCAATGGCTATATCTACAATACCGGTGGCAATATGGTCGAAGACAGGGGTTACTTTGGCCCGCGTACGGGGGGTAGTGCAACGGGTCCGGCACCGGGCTCCCGCCCTGGACGTGGTCCCGGTATCACCGATAACAGCCCGGGTGTAGCCCCGCGCACCATACAAACAACCGGAGGCCGTATCACCGAAAGCGACCGCGACCGCATCCCGGCCAACACAGGTAGCCCCCGCGACAATATGTCTCCGCCCTCCGAGCGGCTCAATCCGCAGACGCGGGATGTCAACCGCTATCCGACTACCCCGCGCCAGACGGAAAGCAGCCGCGAGTTCGGAGGCGACCGCACCGCACCGAGCAATCGGGAAGGGTATAACAACCCGGGGATACGCGCTACCCCTGCTCCCCGCACCGCTTCGCCACAGCCAAGCACCGCCCCGCGCTCTTATACCCCGCCGGCCCGTACGTACGACCGCAATGGAAGCAGTGCATACGACCGTCCCAGCAACACACAGGGCAACAGCAGCTTCGATCGCCCGCGCAGCACCTCTTCGGGCTTCGAATCTCCGCGCAGTAACCCTTCGCCGAGTTGGGGGGGGAGCTCCCCTTCTTCGAGCCCACGCAGTGCACCGGCTGCTTCGCCATCTCCTTCCTCCGGGGGGCGCATCAAAAACTAATCCGTAAGGGAGAGTTTCAAAAATAATGGCACTTTTGACCCCTCGCCACCCATCTGTCAGACGGGTGGCGAGGGGTCAAAAGTGAAAAAATCTTTTTCTGCCTCGCTGGCTCCTCGCAGCAAGTCTAATAGCCCGCAGCTCCTACGCTGTAAAACGCTCCTCTGAAATATGTATAGATTGCTCTTATCCGCAAGGAGAGCCTTGTGGTTTGCTCTACTTTTATGCGTGGGCATCGGGTCATCCCATGCCCAAAACGTATCTGATGCGCTGCGCTTTTCTTATTTTGAGTACGGCGGTACAGCCCGTTTCAACGGTACAGGAGGGTCCATGAGCGCACTCGGGGCCGACTTATCCGTCACCGGCACTAATCCGGCGGGGATTGCGTGGTTCCAAAAATCGGAATACACCATCAGCCTGGGCATGGCGGGTGCCAATACCCAATCCCTTTTGCTCGACGCTTCCGATAACACTGCAACAGATGCTTCCCGGGGCAACCTGAATGTACAAAACCTCGGCATGGTATTTACTTCAAGGCCTCAGGCCGGAAAATGGAAGGCCGCCAATTTTGCCATCACGCTGAATCATTTGTCCAATTTCAACCGCTCTTTTGCATTCAGTGGCGCTACACCGGGCTCCATCACACAGCGCTACCAGGAAATTGCCAACGGAAGCGCGGGGTTGAACGACTACGAGAGCTCCCTCGCCTCCAATGCCAGTGCAATCTACGATATTGACGAAGACGGAAGATTCGATATTGACTACGAAATCCCCCAAAAGCCGCCGCTCCTGCGCAAAGATCAAAACGGATTTTCTAAAGGCTCTATGTCTGAATTCAGTTTTGCCCTTGGGGTCAACTACGACGACCGCGTACTCATCGGGTTGAGCGTCGGGATTCCCTTCTTTACTTTTACCTCCGATAAGACCTATACGGAAACGGATGATCCCGCCATCGCCAAAGGCGGTGCCATACCCTATTTTTCAAGTCTGGCCCTGCGCGAGCAGCTCACTACGCTCGGGGGGGGAGCCAATGCCAAACTGGGCATTATCGTGCGTCCGCACCAGAATCTGCGCCTCGGTGCCTCCGTACATACTCCGACCAATATGACGCTGAACGATTCGTACGACGCCAACCTGGAGTATATCTATTTTGAGGATGCGGCCGAACAGGGCAGGAAACTAAATGGCAATGCGAGCGCACCGGGCAACTTTGAATACGGCCTCCGCACTCCCTGGCGGGTTCAGGGCGGCTTGGGCCTGCTGCTCGGCAAATTCGGCTTCGTCTCTGCCGACCTGGAGTTTGTGGACTATGGGAAAGCCCGCTTTAGCTATACCGGATATGAGGACGCCCAGGCAAATATCAACAGCGCTATCCGCAATCAGTTGGGCGATGTGCTCAACGTGCGTTTTGGAGGGGAGCTGGTACTCGATGTCTTCCGCCTTCGCGCCGGGGTAAACCGCCTCCCTTCGCCCTTCTTGAACGACGACAGCAGTCGTTTCGCCCTTAGCGGTGGCGCAGGGGTACGACTGCGTTCTTTCTACTTTGACTTGAGCTATCGCCGGGTCAGCCAGGACGAACGCTACTACCCCTACGTCAGCGACGCGGCCCCGGTGCAAGAGGTGCTGCAGGAGTCCAGGCTCGGAACCCTGGGGATGACCCTGGGCTTTAAATTCTAGCGCCGGGCAACTGTCCCGTGCCGCTCTCGCAGTACAGCTACGACGTTTTCGAGGCTATAGCCCTTGGCAGCCAGTAGCACGAGGTAGTGGAACATCAAATCTGCTGCCTCGTTGAGGAAGAGCGCTTCGTTGTCGTCCTTGGCTTCAATCACCAACTCAACGGCCTCCTCCCCCACTTTCTGGGCGATTTTATTGATGCCTTTTTGAAAAAGGGAGGCTGTGTAAGACCCCGTGTCTTTCTGCTCCCTGCGTTCGCGGATGACCTGTTCGAGATGGCGTAGAAAATCCGGTGTTGCATTGGCTTCGTCAAAACACGTTTCGCTGCCGGTATGGCAAACCGGCCCCTGCGGATGTACCCGGAAAAGCAGCGTGTCGTTATCGCAGTCGGACTTCCATTCTACTACGCGTAAAAAATGCCCGGAGCTCTCCCCTTTGGTCCATAATCTGTTCTTGCTGCGGCTAAAAAAAGTCACAATTCCTTCCCGCAGGGTTTTCTCCCAGGCGGCCTCGTCCATATAGCCGAGCATGAGTACCTGCCCGGTGTGGGCATCCTGAATAATGGCGGGTACTAACCCGCCTGATTTTTGAAAATCGGGTTTTTGCATGATCGTCTTGATTAGCGGATGGCCACTCCTTTTCCCCGAAGGTAGTCCTTCAGATTCTGGATTTCGATTTCTTTGAAATGAAAAATGCTGGCGGCCAAGCCGGCATCGGCTTTGCCGACCGTAAATACGTCGTAAAAATGCGCCATGGTACCCGCTCCGCCAGATGCGATGACCGGGATGTGTACCAGCTCGGAAACGCGGGCTGTCGCTTCGAGGGCAAAGCCGTTTTTAGCCCCGTCATGGTTCATAGACGTGAACAGGATTTCCCCGGCACCTCGCGACTCGGCTTCCCGAACCCAGTCGTACAGCAGGATATCGGTAGCTATGCGACCGCCATTGAGGTGAACCCGCCATTTGCCTTCGACCTCACGGGCATCCACGGCTAATACGACAAACTGGCTTCCGAACTGCAAGGCGAGGTCTTCAATCAACCGGGGGTCGCGCACCGCTGCCGAGTTGATGCTGATTTTATCGGCCCCCGCTTCCAGCAATGCCGCTGCATCCTCTACCGAACCAATCCCGCCGCCGATGGTGAACGGTATACTGAGCCTGCGCGATACTTCACGGGCGAGTTGCGCCATGGTCTTACGCTTTTCATGGGTAGCAGTAATGTCGAGAAACACCAGTTCGTCTGCTCCTGCAGCACTGTACAGGGCCCCGAGCTCTACCGGGTCGCCTGCATCGCGCAGGTTGAGGAAGTGGACTCCTTTGACGGTCCTTCCATCTTTGATATCCAGACAGGGAATGATGCGTTTTGCCAGCATAGTGATTCTTTTGAACGTGTACGATACATAAATCCGCCACAGGTTTTGCCATGAGCCCCGTCGCTGGCCCCTATCCTGCAAAATTGCGCAGTTCTTTCAGTGCGATTCGGCCTTCGTAAAGGGCTTTGCCTACAATGGCACCATAGCAGCCGATAGCCCGGAGTTGTTCCAGTTCCTCCATGCCTGTGACCCCGCCACTCGCAATGAGCTGCAACTCGGGTAGCTCCGATCGGATTTCCTCATACGTTGCACGGGCGCTGCCCTGGAGCAGGCCATCCTTCGAGACATCTGTCGAGATAGCATAGCGCACCCCTTTATTTAGGTAATCTTTTAAAAAAGGGAGGAGTTCCCGCGTGCTGTTTTCCTGCCATCCGCTTACCGCGATGTGCCCGTCGCGGAAATCAGCGCCCAGTATGATGGCTTCGCTGCCGTAGCGGCGTAACCATTCCAAAAAAAGTTCAGGAGCCTTCACGGCAATGGTCCCTCCGGTGACTTGTTTAGCGCCACACTCGAAGGCTATGCGCAGATCATCGTCGGATTTCAGGCCCCCGCCAAAGTCAATGTGAAGCTGGGTTTTTGCCGCGATGCGCTCCAATACGCGATAGTTGATGATGCGTTGTGCTTTAGCGCCGTCGAGATCCACGAGGTGTAGACGGGTCAGGCCGGCATCCTCAAAGGCGAGGGCCATGTCCAGCGGGTCGTCGTGATAGACCGTTTTTTTTCCATAATCTCCTTGCGTGAGGCGCACGCATTTGCCTTCGATAAGATCTATAGCAGGAATGATGAACATAAGAGGTTATACGTTTAGAAAATTGCGCAAAACCTGCTCACCTACCGCTCCCGATTTTTCGGGGTGGAACTGAGTAGCGTAAAAATTATCTTTTTGCACTGCGGCGCTGAAGGGAAGGATGTATTCGGTTGTAGCCGTGGTGTAGGGTCCTTCCTCGACATAGTAGCTGTGTACGAAATAGACATAGCTGCCTTCCAGTGCGGAGGTAAACACCGTATTGTCGGGGCATACCTGTAGGGTATTCCAGCCCATGTGTGGCACTTTTTCGCCGCGTTCCGGTCGGAAGCGGCGCACCTCCTGCGGAATAATGCCCAGACAGGGCGTATCGTTTTCCTCTGAATGTCGGCAGAGGAGCTGCATGCCCAGGCATATTCCGAGCACAGGCTGCTCGAGCTGTTTAATCAATGTATCCAGGCCCTGGCTTTTCAGGAAAGCCATGGTGGTGCTGGCTTCCCCCACGCCGGGGAAAATCACTTTTTCCGCTGCTTTGATTTTCTCCGGGTCATTGGTGAGGACAGCCGCTACGCCCAGTCGCTCGAGGGCAAAGCATACGGACTGCACATTGCCAGCATTATAGTCTATGATAGCAATCATGATTATAGTTTTCCTTTTGTAGTAGGCAAATCCTGGCTGCCCGGGATGCGTGCTGCGGCCATTCGGACAGCGCGCGCGAAAGCTTTGAACAGGATTTCAATTTTGTGGTGCTCGTTTTCTCCTTCCGCCTTCAGGTTGATATTGCAATGGGCCTGATCGCTGAAAGATTTGAAAAAGTGGAAAAACATTTCGGTGGGCATCCCGCCCACTTTTTCGCGCTGGAAGGTCGCGTTCCAGACCAGCCACGGCCGTCCGCTAAAGTCAATGGCTACCTGGGCGAGGCAGTCGTCCATGGGCAATAGGGCAAAGCCATAGCGGCTGATGCCTCGCTTGTCGCCGAGGGCTAGGCGAAACGCTTCCCCCAGGGCGAGGGCAGTATCTTCTATGGTGTGGTGCTCATCAATATGCAGGTCTCCATATACGGCGATTTCCAGGTCACAACCAGAGTGCCGTGCCAACTGATCGAGCATGTGGTCGAAAAAGCCGATGCCGGTATGGTTGTCGTAGCGCCCGCTCCCATCGAGATAGAGTTGTACGCGCACGTCGGTTTCATTCGTTTTCCGATGTACGCGGGCACTGCGCCCCTGCTGCGCCCGCAAAAAGTGGTAGATGTCGGCCCAGCTCCGGGTGCTGAGCGCAATGGTTTCGCGGAGTACTTCGGAAGGGATTCCGGTCTCGTCGGCCCCATGGCCGGGCTTGTTGTGTAGGTAGATTGCTTTGGCTCCCAGGTTTTTGGCGAGTTCCACATCGGTGAGGCGGTCGCCGATTACAAAAGAGCTGGACAAGTCAAAACCCTCGTTGAAATAATGGGTCAGAAGGCCCGTCCGGGGCTTTCGGGTCGGCGCGTTTTCGTGTGGGAAGCTGCGGTCTATGAGGATTTCCCGGAACTCCACGCCCTCGTTTCGGAAAGCTTGCAGAATGGCATTGTGCGCGGGCCAAAAGTCAGGTTCCGGAAACGAATCGGTGCCCAGGCCGTCCTGGTTACTGACCATCACCAGCTCGTAGTCCAACTCTGAAGCGATGCGGGCGAGGTATTGGAATACCTGGGGGTAGTATTCGATTTTTTCCAGTGCATCAATTTGAAAATCCGGTGGTTCCAGGATTAGGGTGCCGTCGCGGTCTATAAAAAGGATTTTTTTCATGCGTGTCCAGGCTTATCAGGCTAAGAGAGAGTTTTTTCAGGATTGGGGGCCTCTTGCAAGGCGGTGATGAGGGCCCGGTTTTCTTCCCGGGTGCCGACAGTAACGCGCAGGCTTCCCGCGCAGAGGTGTACCGCGTGGCGGTTTCGGACGATAATGCCCTGTCCGACGAGATAGCGGTACAGGGCGTTGGGGTCACTCACGCGGACCAGCACAAAGTTGGCATCGCTGGGGTAAATGTGCTTGACAAAAGGAAGGTGCTGCAAGGCAGCGACCAGCTGCGCTCTTTCGGCGAGGATCTGTTGTACCATTTCCTCTTTGCGGGAAGGGTCCCGGAGGGCTTCCAGCGCTTTTTCCTGGGTGAGTTGGTTGATGTTGTAGGGTGGTTTGACTTTGTTGAAAAGGTCTATTATGGCTCTGGAGGCGAATGCCATGCCCAGGCGGATACCCGCCATACCCCAGGCTTTGGAAAAGGTTTGGAGCACTACCAGATTGGGGAAATCCTTTAAGAGGGCTATTGTAGAGGGCTGGGCAGAAAAATCTATATAGGCTTCGTCCACCACCACGATTCCCGGGAAATCGGTAGCCAGTTGCCGGATGGCCTCTGGGCGCATATCGTTGCCCGTCGGATTATTTGGGCTGCAGAGGAAAAGGATTTTGGTCCGGGAATCTGCTGCAGCCAGGATGGCAGCGACGTCGGGTTGGAAATCGGGTGCCAGGGACACTTCGCGCACCGCTACCCCGGCGATATCGGCGGCTACCTGGTACATTCCATAGGTAGGCGGCAGGGTCAGGATACTGTCTTTTCCCGGTTCGCAGAAGATGCGCACCAGCAGGTCGATGGCTTCATCGCTGCCGTTGCCGAGGAAAATTTGGTCTGCTGCAACACCCTTTAGCTCGGAGATTCGGGCTTTGAGTGCTTTTTGTAGGGGGTCTGGGTATCGGTTCAGGCCATTTTCAAAGGGGTTTTCATTGGCATCCAGGAAGACATCTGCTTGTCCTTTGAACTCACTACGCGCAGAAGAATAGGGGGTGAGGCTGAGGATATTCGGTCTGACGAGTTGGAGCAAATCCATAGTTCTGAAATCTAAAAATCTGAACAATTGGGTGATGATGGACGTATTGCGAGGGAAGTCATCAGGGGCATTGTTGAATCAGGGGAATGCGGGTATTTAGCCCATTGTTTTTTTCCAGTACCAACCAGTATATGCCATTTGGGAATTTAGGGGTGGATAACTCAATCGTGGCGGGCTGACTTGTCCATTCGATTTGTTTTTTTCCATAGCTGTCGAAGACGCTCATTTTCTCCCAGGAACCCGCTTCGAGGGCTTCGATTTGAAAGGAGCCGCAGCCGGGGTTGGGGAAGAGGCGAATGGGGTTATGCGCTATTTCTGTGATGGGCGTGACGGTCTGGCAGCTTGGCAGAGGGGAAAAATAGTGGAGTGTGAGGTACTCGAGCAGGGATTTGGCGAGGCTTTCCGCGAAATAAGCCAGGCTGATTTCGCTGTCTCGTACGCCTTGGTAGTTGCATTCGATTTGGATAGCATCGATACTTCCCCCATTGGCGGAGCCGTGGCGATCCGTGCTATAGCCGCCGCTAAAGTAATCCTGTCCGCTTCTGGGCGCGGGGTCACCTGAGCTCGGTACAGAAGCGTAGCTCGCTTTTTCCAGTAGGGTTCCCAGGCTTTTTTCGCCCCGGATGAGCTCGGCGTGGGGTAACTTTTGGCGTCCATCGGCCACTAATTGCCGGATACTGCTGTTAGAGAGGACATCGGGGGTATTGAGGGCCTCATTGCTGCCGCGCAGGGTAGTTCCGGAGAGGAGATAGCCCAGTTCGAGGCGTTGGATGCTGTGGCCATGGCCGTGCAAGTCTATGAAAAGGCCTCTTTTGGCTGTTGTTTCAATTCGTTTTTTCGCACTATCTATAAAGCCGTGGTATTCTTTCCAGGCCTGTTCGGCATCCGGGTTTCCGAGAGCTGCTTCCTGGATATCGCGGTTGGCATCGAGGCGGCTGCGGCGCAGGCGGTTGATGACGAGGTGGGGATAGCAGCCGGTTTCTTTGAACACGGCGTTGCGCACCATGCGCCCCAGTTCCTGGGTGTTGAGGTCCGTCGAGGTGACGCATCCACTGCAATTGCGGGCGGGAATATCGGAGGGGGCGAGGTCTCCGCCGTGGGAGGCGGCAAAAATGAGCGGCATATTTCCCGGCAGGTACTCCACGTAGCCTTTAGCGCCCTGGTACAGGCTGTCGGTGCGGTAGGTCTGCGCAGGAAGCGACACCGGGAACAGCAGTACAAAAAGCAGGGTTGGGCACTTTTGAACGAGCGCCAGGGCATTTGGCAGGATGCGGATCCGGGAGTACATAATAGTGCTTGGTATTATTTGGTTTCCAATCGTATGCGAACGGCCTGGCGATGTGCTTCCAGTTGCTCGGCCTGGGCCATCGTTTCGACGGCGGGGCCCAGGGCTTGCAAGCCTTCGCGGCTCAACTGCTGGAAAGTGATGTTTTTCTGGAACGATTCCAGGGAGACGCCGCTGAATGCGCGGGCAAACCCGTTGGTCGGCAAGGTATGGTTGGTACCGGAGGCATAATCCCCCACCGATTCGGGCGTATAGTTTCCCAGGAAAACCGATCCGGCATTAACGATCTGCTCCGCCATTTCTTCTGCGTGTTCGATTGCGAGAATGAGGTGTTCCGGAGCGTATGCATTGATGAGATCAAGAGCTTCTCTGCGATTTTTCGGGATGATGGCCAGGCTGTTCAGCAAGGCTTGGCGCGCGACATCGGCGCGGGGCAGGGTGCGGAGCTGGCGTTCGATGGCCTCTTGGACGGCGGTCACCGGGCAGCCCTCCAGCGCGAGCAGTACGACCTGACTATCGGCACCGTGTTCGGCCTGAGACAGTAGGTCGGAAGCGACGAAATCGGGGTTGGCCGTATGGTCTGCGCAGACCATTACCTCCGAGGGGCCTGCCGGCATATCAATCGCCACTCCCAAGCGGCTGACGGCCTGTTTGGCGGCAGTGACATACTGGTTGCCCGGCCCGAATATTTTATACACCCTGGGCACGCTTTCGGTACCAAAGGCCATAGCGCCGATAGCTTGTATGCCCCCCACTTTAAAAACCTGGGATATACCCACCAGCTGGGCAGCGTATGCAATCGCGGGGTTGATATTCCCTTGGGGGTTGGGCGGGGTACACAGTACGATCTCGCGGCAACCAGCCAGTACAGCTGGGATGCCGAGCATTAGGACAGTGGAAAACAGGGGTGCAGTACCCCCGGGTATATAGAGGCCTACTTTCTCTATGGGCCTGCTCTGTCGCCAGCAGCGCACCCCGGGCATGGTTTCCACTTCGATGCCACGGCTGCGCTGCGCCTCATGGAAGCGGGAGATATTCGCGGCAGCGGTCTGCATGGCCTGCCGGAGCGATTCCGGTATTTGCGCCTCTGCTGCTTCCCGTTCAGCGGCATCAAGCGCTATATGGTCGAGAGATGCGTGGTCGAAACGGGCTGTGTAGCGTTTGAGGGCGGCGTCGCCTTCGCTGCGTACCTCGTCGAGGACGGCAGCTACTATTTCGTCCAGGTTTCGGGCTTCCAGGCTCGGGCGGGCCAGGATACCGGCCCAGGTACTGCGTTCCGGATAGGAGTAAACCTTCATGGCGTACGGTTTTACAAAATCATTTTTTCAATAGGTACGATGAGGATGCCTTGCGCACCGTGGGCTTTTAGCTGATCTATGATTTCCCAGAACCGGTCTTCGCTGATGACGGTATGTACAGAGTTCCAGCCTGTTTCGGCCAAAGGCATCACGGTGGGGCTTTTCATACCCGGCAGGATGCGAATCAGGGCGTCGAGCGATTCTGTCGGGGCGTTCATGAGGAGGTACTTGTGGTTGCGGGCCGCCAGGACTGATTTCAGGCGGAAGAGGAGCTGGTCGAGCAGCACGCGCACTTCCGGCAGAAGGTTTTTGCCCGTCCCGAGCCAGGCTTCGGATTTCAGGAGGATTTCTTTTTCCTCCAGGTTGTTCATGAACAAGGTATTCCCCGAACTGACCAGGTCGCAAATCGCATCTGCCAACCCGATATTGGGGGCGATTTCGACGGAGCCGGAAATTTCGTGGATATCGGCGTGCAGAGCATTTTTCTCGAGGAATAAGCGCAGGGAGTGTGGGTAGGAAGTAGCTATTTTTTTCCCGTTAAGCCATTGGAGGCCCGGGTAATCTGTTCCTTTGGGGACGGCGACGGAAAGCCGACAGCGCGAGAAGCCCAAGGGTAGCACTAAATCCAGGTCGCGGGCGGATTCCAGGACCGTATTTTCCCCCAAGATGGCAATATCGGCTATACCGTCGTGGACGTAGTGGGGAATGTCGGAGTTGCGCAGGTAAAACACCTCCATGGGGAAGTTAGCCGCCTGTACCTTTAGAGAGTCGCGGCCTTCTTCAATCTTGATACCGCACTCCTTGAGTATTTTGAGGGAATCTTCGAGAAGGCGGCCGGATTTCTGGACGGCAATCCTGATTTTTTGCCCCATGGGAACACTTTTTTGAAATGATAAAAAAAAAGGGCCTGCCAGCAAATGGCAGACCCTTTTTTGAGTTGGTTTTTAGCACTCGCGCAGTACAGCCACTTGCTCTAGCAAGAGTGAAAATGGCGATGATGGCAGATTGCAGAAAACATAGTCTAACTTGTTGTGGTACGGGGCGGGGTCGAACCGCCGACACCAGGATTTTCAGTCCTGTGCTCTACCAACTGAGCTACCATACCTTTTGATGCCCTTTCTAAAAAAGGCGATGCAAATATAAGGTGTTTTTTTGTATGTACAAGCCTATTGAAAAAAATATGTCTCAGGATGCTATGTTAACGGATGGATATCGGTATCTTTATTAGGGTTGTGGCGCGGGGAATCGATTTCCCTGCGCTACAACCCTGATTTAAACGCTTGGTATGCCTTCAAAAATCCTTTCTATACCTTTTTTACTGCTGGCGGCGTGGAATCTGTACCATGCGTTCACGGGCGGGGACTCCAACGCGCTTGGCATTGTGCTGCCGGTCGTTGCACTGGCGGTAATTTACGTACTGAATCCACAGGTGGACTGGTTTTGGTACAGCCGTTTCCCACCGGATCTGCCTTCGGGGCTAGTGCGTATGCTGGAGGCATCCACGGGCCCTTATCGCGGGTATTCGGAGGAAGAAAAGACGGATTTTCGAAAAAAAACGGCATTATTCCGATTGAATCTGTCGTTCAAAGGCCCTGCTTTTGACGATACCATCCCGGAAGACCTGCAGATACTGGTAGCTGCCACGGCGCTGCAATTGATGCGGTTGCGGGAAAAGTTTCTTCTCTCCGACTTTCAGGTTGCTGTGCTTTATCCAGGTCCTTTCCCGTCTCCGCACTACCCCACGTTGTTCCATGCCTCTGAGTTGCATGTGGAGGATGGCGTACTGCTGTTTTCTGCCGAGCATCTGGTTCGGGGCTTTATGGAGCCTGGCCGGTTCTACGATGTAGGGTTGCATGAATGGGCGCATGCCTTCATTCGGAGCAACCCCAACCTGCACTGGCCGGAGCCTGGCGAAGATGTCTGGGAGCTGCTGGCACAGGTCAGCGGGTTTAATCGGGCTGTTTTACAGAGATATGTAAACCGCCCTGATCTTGAGCTATTGCCTGCGATGATGGTACACTACATCCATTTTGCTCCCTCTTTCGAGGCAGTTTTACCGGAGTACGCCCGCTATTTCAAGTTGATTTTCGGGAAGTGAGTTCGGTAGTTCCTGTCTTTGTACCGTTGGGCACTTTTACCGTGGCACTTCGATGCCCTGGATGATGTTGCGGATGGCGTCTTCTGTTCCCATGCCTTCCATTTCCCGTTCGGGTTGGAGGATGAGGCGATGGATGAGGACTGGGTAGGCGACGAGCTGGATATCTTCCGGCGTGACGAAATCGCGCCCTTGCATGGCAGCAATGGCTTTGGAGGTTTTCAGGATGGCCAGGGAGGCACGGGGCGAAGCACCTAGGTAGATGTCCCGGTGGTTGCGGGTCTGGTGTACGATATGTGCGATATAATCCAGCAGTGTCTCTTCAATCCGGGTCTCTTCGATCAGTTTGCGGCACTGCAGGATATCTTTGGGGGTCATCACGCGTTGAACGTCGCGGCGCAGTGCCAGGCTAAAATCGCCTTGAAAGCGGCGCAGGATTTGCTTTTCTTCCTCGAGTTCCGGGTAGGTCACGACAATTTTCATCAGGAAGCGGTCGAGTTGTGCTTCCGGCAGTTTATAGGTGCCCTCTTGTTCGATGGGGTTCTGGGTGGCGACGACGAAGAAGGGCGACTCCATGGGATAGGTTTTTCCATCCATTGTGACCTGGAGTTCTTCCATGACTTCGAACAAGGCAGCCTGCGTTTTGGCTGGTGCCCGGTTGATTTCGTCAATCAGGGTAAGTTGTGCGAAAATAGGGCCGGGGCTAAAGGTGAAATCGGTAGTTTTTGGGTTGAATACGGTTGTGCCGAGCACATCGCTGGGCATGAGGTCGGGGGTAAACTGGATGCGGGAGAAGTGTATGTCCAGCGTTTGGGCCAGTAGTTTGGCCGTCAGGGTTTTGGCGATGCCGGGAACCCCTTCGACGAGGGCGTGGCCGCCCGTGAGCAGGCAAGCGAGCAGTAGGTCAATAGCAGGTTCCTGTCCGACGATAACTTTGCCAATTTCAGCTTTTACGTCGGCGACCAGTGCTCGCAGGCGGCCTATTGGCGGGTTATCGTACTCCTGGAGAGGGTTGAAGTGTTCGGAATCCATAGCTTGAAAAGGTTTGGAGCGTGCGGGATTTTTTGCCGGGAACAAAAATAAGCGCATTTTTTGTCAGTTTCTACCTTTTGAAGGAGCCTAAGCGGGGCTACATGCCTTCAAAAAGGTGGAACACAGTGAAAAATGAGCTTTTTTGACCCCTTGATATTCCCCTCGCCGTAAGTCTATTAAAAAATCACAAACTGCTTTTTCCCCGTACAGAGGCGTTGACCTGTCCTAGTACTTGCTGAAATTGAATCAGGGTGCCTTCCGAAATCCGGGTGGCGCGCTGGATATTTTGGTACATCCGGAACAACTGCTCCAAGAGTTGCCGGGGCAGATTGGTCTTGCTATGGATGATATCCACCGCGGCGGGATTATCGGGTGCAAGACCGTGGAGGGCATAGCGCTCCCGGAGGGTTTGCAGGAAAAAATTCATGTTTTGCAGCGCGATACGGCGGTGGTCCTGCTGTAAAAAGTGGAGCCGCCCAATAGCTTTCACAAATTCCAGCGTATGGTTGTACCGAGCGGGGAGTACGGGTATGATGCGCTGCCGGCGCCGGGTGCGGAACAGGAGGAAGAGCAACCCGGCTAATAAAACCAAGTACCAGGCCAGCGCGAGGGGCGGTTGACTGAGGATGTAGCCCAGCGGGCTATCGGATTGCAGTTGCCGTGCGCCGGGATCATAGTCGTCTGTGTTTTCGGAGGGTGGGGTTTTGCTGTAATGGTCCCATAGCAGTCGGCCTGGAGGGAGGTGGGACAAGGCCCGGAAGGCATACTGCGTCCGTTTTTCGTCTAAAAGGGCGAGGTTAGAGAACACAATAGGTGTAGTGTGGATATAAAAAAAGCCTTTTTCATACGGTATGCGCACGAAATTCATTCGGTTTCCGCTGAGGGTACCGAGTTCGGCCAGGTTTTTGGAAGCGCAAGGCAGCGCTGGGTCTATATATTCCCAGTAGTAGGATGCCCGGGGTTGGTTGCGCGCTACGGGTTTTTGATAGACAAAGCGAAGCGGCTTTGGAAAAGCCAGGGAAGGATGTTTGAGATTGTAAAAAATCTGTGTGTCCTGATAAAAAGGATAAGGCGACTGCAGCGGGTTTACACACCATTCCGGGTTGAGCGCTGCCAGCAAAGGGTAGGGAAGATTGCAGGAAGCGATAAAGGCATGGTTACCGCGGCCTACAAACTGAAGCAGGGCCTGTGCACCCAGGCTGTCCATATACAGGGTTTCCCCTACAAAGACGTAGCTGCCGGACGGGTTTTGGCGCAGTGCCAACGTTGGTCTTTGATCGAGGAAAACGAGCTCGGGTGCCCATTCTTTGAGCAGGGTATAGAGTACCGAAGTGCCGTAGGGCCCTTTATTTTGGTAGCGATAATCTTCGTTCCAGGAAGGCTTTGACAACATGCGGGAAAGCAGTACCAAGACGGCCAAAGCTGCCAGGGCCGTGAGTAGTAGTAGGTGTTTTTTTGGTCTAGGCATGTTTTTCCGGGGTTTGGGAGGGTGGGGTAGCCTTTAGTTTTTCTAAGAAGGCGATAAAATGGGGTGATATGGCCTCGAACTCACGCGCCCCGGGCGTTTGTCCGCCATAGCGCACCCGTTCGAAAAAGTGCGCAAGGGTACGGAACTCTGAAGCGAGGTCTGGTTCGCGGATTTCGCGCAGGTAGTCCCGGTTGGTTTTGTCTTTTTTCCAGCGGATGTGCCGGGCGTGCTGAAGTTCCTGCAGCACCCTCAAAAAATAAATCCGCACGGCCGTGGAGAACCGCCCTTGTGCGATGGCCTGTTCGAGCAGGGTGCGCAAGGTATCTTCGGGCAGATCGGCATCCAGGTCATCGGGATGTAATGCTATCGGATGGGGTTTGATTTTTTGATTGCGGGGTTGGGTGAGCAGTTTGCGCAGGAGGACGGCAATCGCGACGGCGAGCAGGAGAATGCTCAGCACCTGCAGCCAGATTCCTTTGAAGGCTTCGGTTGGGAAAGGTTCCTTTTTTTTATAGTCCGTAGGTGCCGGAGCGTTTTTCTGACCGCGTCTTGCCGGCGGCACTTCATAGCGGAGGTGCCTGGTAGTTTCCCGCCAGGTACCCTGGTCAAAGGCACGGGATTTGGGCGTCTCGTGCAGGTAAGCATCTTGCACAGCGGTATCCTGTGCCCCGGTACTGGGCAGCCATGCGAGTAAGCAAAGTAAGAGGCAGGCGTTCCTCATAGCGTTTCCTGTTCTATGCCCCTGATTTGCCGACGGGTGCCGATGGCCATGACCTGTTTGCGCAGGCCCCGGGCTTCTGTGATTTCAATCAGGCTGTGGTATAACAATCCAAAACCACTGGCTAAAAAAGCAATCCAGACATACTGGAACGCATAGGTCAGGTACATGAGGCCTGCCGCGCTGACCTGTGCCGCTTGTTGCTCCGATAAGCGCACGATCCAGCCCAGAAGGTTGAAGAACTGCCAAAACAGCGTCGCGCCGATCAAGGAGAAAAATAACCCGCCCACCAGGATCAACAGGAAAGCCAACCAGATAGAGCGGCTTGTGTTCCCAAGGAATAGTTTCAGGGCCAGGGGCAGCGCGAAACGCGCCTCCGGTTCAAGCGACAGGATAGAAAGCCAGAGCATCGGTATGGGTAACAGAGGAAAAGCGAGCAAGGCCCATCCTCCGGCATAGTGCAGCCCAAGGACGATGAGGGAAGCCGGCAGCAGGGACCTCAGAAAAGTGAGCAGGTACGGGCGCCATCCGGGAAAGGGTTTTGCCATAATCCTGGGGAAGACCATCGCGCAGAATGCGGCCAGAATGGGGATATTCATCCAATAAGCCCAGCCGGCGCGGGGGTGATCATAGAAAAAGGCCAATGACTGAACGCTTCCGAAGAGCGCATTTTTTTGCAAAAAAAGTGCTTCGCCCTTCAGGCCCAGGATGATCAAGGGGGTGCAGAATACCAAGGCAGCGATTCCAGCAGCTGGAATCAATGTGCTCCAACTGCGGTTGAGGAAAAAGAATAAGTCGGCAAACAAATCACCTACATTTCGGATGCGGTCGAGTGCGGGCACTTCGCTGCGGTCGGGGAACAATTCCGGTGGGGCAGCTATGGCGCCCGTCCTTGCCGCGACGCGGCGCGGGTACCACACGAAATAGACCAATACGAAAGCCAAACACACAAAAATGAATACGGCCCGAATCACACCGTTGGTATCGGTATGGCGGGTGAGAAAGCCTTCGAAGACCGCCGCCAGGAGGATGAGGGGCGCAATGCCCAACAATATTTTGAACCCCCGGCGGGCCGACTGCTGGAACGCCTGGCGACGGGAAAAAGTACCCGGGAAGGCCAAGCCCCTACCCATCGTAATACCGGCTCCTGCCGCCAGGACGATGGCCGATATTTCCAGGGTTCCGTGTATCCAAATCGTCAGAAAAGACTCTAGGAAAAGACCTTGCTGGATGAAAAAATACTGGAAAACCCCGACCATAATCCCATTGGATACCAGGATAAAAAGCGAGCCAATAGCGTAAAAAATGCCGAGTATAAAGCTCAGACAGGCCACGTACAGGTTGTTGAACGCGATACCCAGCGACATGTCCCACGGCCCCGATTGCTTGTACACAGCCATCGGGTCGCCAGATTCGATAAACTGCTGCGTCATCTCCACATAGGCCTGTCCGAGTATCTGCTCTGCAAAGGAAGGATCCATGGCACAGGAAAGGACGCCGATCAGGAAAGCGCCCGTAAACACGAGAAAAGCAATTCCCATATCGCGGCGCGCAGCGTAGAGGAGGGTGGGCAGTTCCTCCTTCCAGAAAAGTGCGACCCGGGAGATGCCGGGTTTTTGCTCGCGGTACACCAACAGGAAAATGCGCTGGGCGAGTCCGTTGAGATAGACGCGCACCGAGCGGTTGGGATAGAAGGTACGGGCATGCGACAGGTCATCGTTGATTTGTACGAAGAGTTCGCCAATTCGCTCGGGATCGCCGTGCCCATCCCGGAGGATTTTCTCAAATTCCCGCCATTTCTCTGTATTTTGTTCAACAAAACTGGTTTCCCGCATACGGCGTCGTATTTTGCGTGGGTTGGTTTTTTGGAAAAGTATCAGACTGGTCAAGTGGGGTCCTCCAGGGTTCAAAAATGCCCCCTGGATGTGATATTTTGAAATATACCCTATATTACGGAACTATTTGCACCTGTACAAAAGAAAAGGCCCGTATTTTTTACAAAATAGCCTGTATGCAAACCATTGATATCCTGACGCCCCAGAATGTACGTATCGAGTACGAACTGGGTTCCCTGCGGGAACGGGCCTTCGCCTTTGCGCTGGACACCATGCTTCTGGGAGCCGGGTATGCTCTGTTTTTGATGCTCATTATAATGGGCTTTTCTTTGTTGGTGACGGATGCAGACAGTACCTTCGTATTAATGGTACTGTTTGCGTTTGGGCCATTAGCTGCCTTTTTTCTCTATCATTTTTTATTCGAGCTGCTCACGGCCGGCCAGACCCCGGGCAAGAAGGTGATGAAACTTTGCGTAATCCGCCTGGACGCCCGCCCGCCCCGGGCTTCCGACTATGCGCTGCGGGCTGCTTTCCACCTCGTAGAAACGGTTCCTTGTTCGGGGATATTGGCTGCTGTTGGCATCAGTGCTACTCCTTACCGACAGCGCCTCGGCGACAGGGCCGCCCATACCGTCGTCGTGCGGCGAGAGAACCTCATCCGTTTTTCCCTCCAGGACATTGTAGAACGGGTGGACCAGGACGGCTATACGCCGCTCTATCCCCAGGTCCTGGCGTTGGGCGAGCGGGACATGCTGTCGGTTAAAATAACCCTGAACCGCTATTTGCTCTATCCCAACCCTGCACATGAAGAGGTATTGGAGACGCTCTGCGGCCGGCTTTGTACCCTATTGCACCTCCCCGAACCTCCTGCTGATCCAGTCACTTTTTTAAAAACGCTGTTAAAGGATTACATCGCTCTGACCCGATAACCCATGAGAAGAAAGAAACCTTTTGTATTGCCGAATGTCTTGTTTCACGGAATTGCAGATAAAGGCCAGTGCGCGGGCAAAGCCGAAAATGGCGAGACGGTCTTTGCCACGGGCATCGTGCCCGGCGATGTAGCCGATGTGTTGGTCATCAAGAAGAAAAAAGGGTATTACCAGGGGGTAGTGCAGCATATCCGGGCGTATTCCCCCGATCGGATCGAACCGGTTTGTACCCATTTTGGAACGTGTGGGGGCTGCAAATGGCAGCACCTGTCGTATCCGGCGCAGTTGCGGCAAAAAGAAGAGGTCGCCCACCAGGCTTTTGCCCGTATTGGCAAGGTGCCGGTAGCCGAATGGTTGCCTATACAGGCTGCTCCGGAGTTGTTTTTCTACCGCAACAAGCTGGAATTCGCTTTTTCCTGTCGGCGCTGGCTGACCCGCGACGAGATTGTAAAAGGGCTCTCCAACGCAGTAGATGTGCTTGGCTTCCATCCAGCAGGGGCCTTCGACAAGGTCATTGATATCGAAACCTGCCATTTGCAGGCCGACCCGTCCAACCGCATTCGCAACGCCGCCCGGGAAATCGGGACCCGACTGGGGCTCACGTTCTACGATGCGCTGAAACACGAGGGCTTTTTGCGCAACATTATGGTGCGCACCAGTTCCCTGGGCCAGTGTATGGTGGTGTTGAGCTTCGGGGGGAACGATCCGGAGCAAATCGCGGCTTTTTCAAAGGAGTTGATGGGGCAAGTGCCCGAAATCACCACGTTGTGGTATTGCGTCAACACCAAGTGGAACGATACCGTCTTTGACCTCGACATGCACCTTCTCCACGGGCCGGGCTATGTGGAGGAACGGCTCGGCAAAGTGTACTTCCGCATCGGCCCGAAATCGTTTTTCCAGACCAATACCCGGCAAGCAGAATCGCTCTATGCGGTGGCCCGCGACTTCGCCGGGCTGAGCGGGCACGAAAACGTATATGACCTCTACACGGGTATCGGCAGTATCGCTTTATACCTTGCAGACGTTTGTGGGCAGGTCGTAGGCATCGAAGAAGTGGGTGCAGCAGTGGAAGATGCCCGCGAAAACTGCACGCGGAACGGTATCACCAACGCGCGCTTTTATGCCGGGGATGTGCGGCATATCCTCACCCCGGACTTCGCTGCCGTGCACGGGCGGCCAGACGTGCTCATCACCGACCCACCCCGCGCCGGCATGCACCCCGACGTGGTGAAGATGCTGCTCGAACTGGAAGCGCCCAGAATGGTTTATGTAAGTTGTAACCCTGCCACACAGGCCAGAGACTTGAATTGCTTACAGGAAAAATATGAGGTGCTCAAAGCGCAGCCGGTGGATATGTTCCCCCACACGCATCACGTCGAAAACGTGGCCCTCCTCCAACTTCGCTGAGACATGAACGAATTCGCACAATTCGCCCGCCTGGAAGAAGAAATCCGACCCTTTTTTCCCATTATGGCGCGGGCTTCGGATACGATTATGGACGAAAACGTATCGAACTATCCCATCTTCGTCGTCAGCCAGCTCGATATCGAACTGGGCCTCCCCCTTGTACAGCGGGAGGAAGAGGGGAACCCCTGG
>VFQS010001203.1_pt1 | contig 24443 bp, 18 predicted proteins | sample 3512361 | NCBI WGS metagenome assembly VFQS01 (sample SAMN10412375, study PRJNA504923) | tailings metagenome | isolation source: Relicate 1 Philex TSF3 active mining | place: Philippines
GTCGCCAATGCCGCCAACTTTGACGTATTTACGAATAACCTTACAGTTCTGCGGGAATTAGATCCCGAAGCCTATCAGCAGCGAGGAGTCTGCTACCTCAATCCCAATGATGCCAAACGACTGGTTATCGACTTTGACGGCGATCGCGTAGGGATAATTCCTAGCCAACTAACCCCAGACCAGCAAGCCAGTTCAAAGAAAATCATCGAGCAGTATCCGACTCTAATTCAAGAGATTATTGACAAGAATCTGCCAGAGAACAAACCAATTCAAGTCGAAAAAGAAAAGAAGATTCCCCGCGATGCTGCCAATGGATTTGCCACCTTAGCCAGTGCCGCCGTGAATGCTGCCGATAACCCCACTGGAAGGGTTGCCAATCTGGGCATGAGGTTAGAAGCCTTGCGATGGGAAACGCAATATATTCCAGAAGCCGAAAGAAGCGAATACTTACAAGACATTGGCAAACACTTCCAAAAGCTACTTGTCGAGGACAGAGAGGATAAGAAACCATTTCGCATTCTCAATGACGCATGGCGAAATCAGATTGCCGAGATTAGCCAAATCGCCAGTACCATTCCCAAACTCCCAGAACCAGAAAAAGCAACTGTTGTAACCCAAGGTTTAGCCAAAACCGAGAGACTGCTGTGGCAGTTAGAAAGCCTAGCCGCCGTGAACTTACAACGTGCTGTCGATACACCCAAAAGTGCCAGAAAAGTCAATGAAGACGAATTTCAATTCTGTCAGAAAGTTGCCAAATACAAGCAAGTCGAATGGATTAAAGACAAAGACAACAGCTATGCCTATATCGGAACTGAAGGCATCAAAACTAACACCCAAGACCCCGTAGGCTGGATGGTGGAACAAGCCAATCAAATTTACAAAGAACATAGTTTGATTGGCGATCGCAACTACAACCGCTTTGACCATATCTTCCCCAAAGACAGCCATACCGCCGCAGATAGCGAATGGGCAAAGGGAATCGCCACACACTACAACAAGCTCATCTCCGAAGCCGCCGCCAGTCGTAGCCGTCTGGAACATGAAGAAGGCATAGCTCTGACGGCAACCTCGTCAAAAGGCAACAAAATCGAAATTGTCAGCGTAATTAGCACCGACCCCGATGGCGAGTCGCCAATCTGGGAAATCGCCCGCAAAGGAGAAACCGTCGATATCCAGATGGCAAAGAATAAGGACTGGAAGACCGAAAAACAATATCCCTACAAAGCCGTCGCCCTAATCGACCAAGACAAAATTGATGTGGGATTAATCTCGCCAGCTACCCTAGCCGCCTATGGTAAAACCATCGAAAAGGACAAAATCTTCGGCAACCTGAAACTAGAATTCCAACTGGGAATCTCCAAAAATGACGTTGACGACAAATTTGCTGCCGCCGAGAAATATCTGGAAACCCAGAGGTATGCAATTCCAGAAACCGAACGAGATCGCCGAGCGGCTGCCCTATGGCATAACAACAACCGCGCGATCGCAGGCAAGATGTTTATGGAAGTTGTAGCCAAGCGACTGCAAGAACTACAGGTAGAGCAAATCAAAGTAATTGGCTTGCAGTATGAAACTAACGAACTCAAAGATCGCCAATGGCACCCCCATGAATCCCTAAATTGCCGAATGGCAATCGAAGCCAATCCCCACAGTCCCATCTGTGACAAGAGAGTAATTCAAGTCCAGATAGGCGACCAATGGAAAAACATGGGCGTTGTCCACAATGACGCAGCCTATATGCCCATTGGTAGTCAATTCACCGCAAATATCCACATTTCAGCCAGCAAGAAAGACGCAGACTTAGCGATTGATAAAAATACACTCAAACTACCTGAAATATGGCATGGACTATCACCAGAGCGAGTTAAAGAAGCAGTCAACCTCGATGCCATTGTGCCGCAATTAAAAGAGGCGATCGCCAAAGCTGCGGCAAACCAACCGACAATGACCGAATTTGTGGCAAAGCTTGCCGATGAGAACGTGGGACTAAAAGCACAAGTACAGTCAGGAGGAAGAATTAACGGAATTACCTATCTCTACGAAGGTCAGGCAATAAAAGCAAGTTTAATTGAAATGTCTTGGAAAAATCTCGCCGCGATGGGAGTAAAGTACGAGCCAGAGCGAGATCAAGAGGCACTTACTACCCCCACTAATACAGTCCAGACAGAAACTAATACTCAAGCTGAAAGCCTCATGGAGACGCAGAAAAGCAGCATTCATGCAAATCCCCTTGAAAAGATAGAATCGCAATTGAGGGAATCAGTGCGTAGTCATTTTGATTTAGAACAGCCAGTAAAAATTACAGGAAAACCCGTCAAGATGGTTTATCCCCTCAAAATGTATGGAGAAGTGAATCCCTTGCCAGTCAACACCTGTATCGAAGCCATGCGTGGACATGGCAGATGTCACACGACGAGGAGATATGAACCCTATGCCGCCTATGGATTTAAGGAAGGCGACATAGCGATCGCGATCGCAGGAGTGCAGAAAGTCGCCTTTAAAGTGGGCAAACAGTACAAAATCACCCCAGAAATGCTGAAAGATGTTGCCTATCAACAACAATGGGCGCAGATGGAAAAGCATAGCGCCAAGGAACTGATCACATTTCAAGGACATAGCAACACATGGGGAATGCACTTTCAGCCCTTGGGAGACTATGTGGATGGAAAGATCGTGCCATTCCCGACAGAACCGATCAAATCCGATCACACCATCGTTAGCGATATTCAGCAACTAATGGAATGGAGTCGCACTGCCGAATATTTGGGCAAAAGCGAGAAATACATAGACCGCATTCAAGAGCTGATAGCAGGCGAGAGCATCACTGAAAAAGCCCAGCAAGCAATGCACAAGGATCATCAGTCATTGAGCCAGCACGTCGCCACGCAATGGCGGGAGATCTTGGCAATCAATAGTGACTATGTAGAATCACAGGATGGCAACCTCGTATTTGAGCGCAAGGGCAACGAAGGTAAATATCGAGCCAAATGGGAACAGGACACAGATACATTGACATTGGACACTAAAGTCATGAATCAAGATAAATTCCAATATTCACCACTGTTGGTACAGCAAGGATTAGAGATCGCCCATAGCCAAGTAACCGTGAGAGATGCCAAAAACTGCGATCGCGCTCTTCAGTTAATCGCAGAGAGTCAAAAGGGATATCAGGAGTCTCGATAACACAGATATTATGACCAGCTTCATTGTTTATGTAAAAGCAGTAAGAGCGCTTACGCTTAAAGTCCGCGACCAATGACGTAGTAGGAATAACTACCGTGAAAATAGCAATAGGCGCGATGACAGGCAAGACACAGGTACAGGTATATCGTTCAAGAGCAAGAGGTTTAAAGACCACAAAGCAGCAAATCGATCTTGCCAAATCGATGCAAGCAAAAGTAACAGATTTTGGCAACGGCACAAAACTGCTGACCTTTAGTGATGGCTCCAAGCGGACAATCCAAAGCAAGGATTTGCTCTTAGACGCAGTACAAGAAAGTGTTCAGGAATTAGGAGAATACCTTGCTCAACATCCAGACCAAATCTCAAAAGTAGATCAGAGCATCTTGGAAATGCTGACCTATGCCGAGTATTTCGTCAAAGCTGCAATGAACGAATACACCACAGATCCGCAACATTGCCGCGAAGTTGCGACAAGACATCTGGAAACCTTGTCCGAAGACTATCCACAAATCTTCTCTAAAAAAAACGCAGCAAGAGAATTGAACTAAAAATCAGTTTAGCGATCTCGCTTAAATTCGAGTGAATTGACAAAGATCGCACTTACCAACTCCACGACCAGCATTGAAAAAATCAACAAATATCAGGAAAAAATATGAAGACCCCATCAATTTTCAAGATCGCCATCGAAGCACTTGTGACCGTGAGCCTGATTGCATTATTGGGATTATTGACCGCACTAACCTATGCCCTACTATCATTTCTAGGGAATGAACCCACGGCTCAACCACTGCTAACTTCTCAGATAGAAATATCTGAAGTTACAGTCAAGAATCTAACAGCCCCAAACCCAGTGCCTCCAGATGCAACAGCAACTTTACCCTCAGCAAAAGCAGCCCCGAAACTGAAAGCAGAGGTAAAGGAAGCAAAGACTGAAATCATGGAGGTAGTAGCTACCAAGCCACTCACGAAAATGACAGTCCAAGAACTCAGACCCTTAGCCAAAGAACGCAAAATCCCTAACTGGCGAAAACTGAAGAAGAAGGAATTGATCTTCTACTTAACCGCCTAATCAAAAAGAGCAAGCTTGTCAATGCAGATATCCATCAAAAAGAAATCTGCATTGACAAGCAAGAGAGCCAAGAAGAACGCTAGCGCGTGAAGTCCGTGAGCGATTGTCCACAAAAAAATAAAGTCAGGAGACTAAAAACATGGCGCGTCAACTAAGATTCGATACCCCTGAAGAACTTGCCGATAAAATCATTGACAAACTGAGTCAAGCAGAACTGCACGTAACCACCAGAGCCTTGATCGTCCACATCAACGAACAGATTCCCGTCAAGGAACTGGAAAAGACAGTAGCAGCCAGCAATACGGTGGTTGAAACCAGCCGCAAACCCAAAGCCCGTAAGCCACAAGTCAGCACAGACAAGATGTGGCTGTACCAAGCGAAGAAAGGATGGGCTTTGGCGAACATCAACCTGCCGATTGAGAAGGTGATCCAACGCTTGCAAAACCATTATGGCTGCAAGATTCTGGCAACCAAAGAAGGAAAGATCAACTTTCTGCCATCAAAGCCCACAACCATTGACGAACTGCAAAAGAATGGATTTGTCGTTTATCGCCAAGACCTGAACAAGAAAGCAGCCTAGTCCATCAACAACTACCAAAAGCGACTAGATCCAACGATTTGGATCTAGTCGCGAAATTACTTTGAGAGCATAAACAGATGCTAACGATCGCCAAGACCAACCTCGCCACAGGCGAGATCGTCGATAACGAGATCCAATTTCGGGACACCTTACTCGAAGCCCTCCATCCAGACATCAAACTCAGCATCGGCAACATTTCCACCTACTTACAAAAGATTGCCAAAGCCGAAACCATCGCTAAAACCAGCAAATCCGCCAGCAAGCGCAGCACGGCAACCAAAAGCATTGCACCCCTAAAGAAACAAGCGATCGCCGCCTTAAGTAAAGGGCTAGGCAAATACCAACTAGCAGGAGCATCGGGAGCCAGAAAACATGGAGACTTCTTCTTCAGCCAAGGACTCAATCCCTTTGCCACCTATTTTCCCAGCGCCATGGGACAAATCAACTACGGCTCCATCCTCATGACCGAATGCCTGAAAATCTATGGCATCGAACGAGTAAACATCCTCATTGTCCAAGACAAAGAACATCGTACCGATGACTGTCACGGTAAAATCCGCCACGAATTTCTGAACCAACTGCGCCAAAGCGAAGACTTTGTAATCCCAGCCAATACGCCATTCCAGTTTCGAGCAGGAATTGCTCATCAATGGGTCGCTAAAGGAACCTTACAACTCAGCCTAAACTGTCCCAAAGGCATCGACCTAATCCTGCCCCTATCTTGCTTCAAAGGACATAAACCTGAACTTGGTATCCACAAACTAGCCAATCTGAAACTAGGAATCGTCAACTTCGCCCAAAAGCGCAGAGTCAAAACCTCCTATACTGTCTGGCAGTGGTTTAGCCAACAAGCGATCGCCCAAGATGTCTTACCCACCACGCAACAGAAAGCGGAAACCCTAGTTGCCGCCCAGAGAGACATCAAACAACTCTGCCAACTCGTGCAAACAGAGCAATGGGTCAAAGTAGACGATCCAGAAACTGAACCCAACGAAGAAGAAGCCGATGGCAAAATCCTCGCGGAAATCCTCAAACACGACATACACGGACAACTGCTAGAACATCCCTATGTGGTGCGAAAGATCGAAGACCTTGTAAAAAGAAGGTGGTTAACCCTAGCCACTAGCGGCGGCATCAACTTCTCCAGCTTCATGGCTCAACCCTGTCCCGAACTAGGAGAACTCGAAATGTGCATCCCCGAAATGCCCGAAGGCGAATATGTCGGATTCCGCTATCCCATCCGCGATCGTAATGACTTGCAGATTTGGAAAAACACACATATCAAAGGACTCAACCAACAGGGAACCATGTATGTCAACCCAGACATTGCTCGAGACTATTGCGGCATGGACTTTGACGGAGACACCTTTTGCGTGAAATCTGTCCAGAAATTACTAGCAATCGCCAAAGAAATCCGTCAGCACCACATCAAACCCACCACCTACAAACCTGACAAAGTAGCAGTGCAGGGCACATTAGCCGAAGTAGCCCTCAGATCCACAGAAAACCAAATTGGACTGATTACCTATTACCTAGCCACCGCATGGGCAACAGGACAGCATCAATACATCGCAGGCTTAGCCCAAGAAGTCCAAGTCGCCGTAGATCGGCTCAAGTCTGACCTTAGCCACGACCAAGCCTTTCTCGATCAAGTCGGCAAAAGCCTACCAAAGTTAGACTGGTTGATCGACCGCAAGCAGCAAGGAGTCTATGGCAGCTACTACGATCCTAAGCAAAGATGCAAACAGCCCGCCCGAACAATGGAAGCCAACGGCGAATATAACGACGCAATTTCTTTATTGATTCAGTCAGTGAATGCCATCTGGCAACCCGTCGATTTGCACGAGCGCACCCTGCTCGAATTCCGCGAACTATTCATCAAACCGAACGAAACGCTTTACAAAAGAGCGATCGCTCGACGAGATGAATATACCAGCAAGATTAGGGAAGCGATAAAACTATCAAGCGAGAAAGAATCCCGCAAGAAAATCCTCAGAGCCGCAGTGCAATGGGCAAAAGGACTGGGTGATAAACTGCGAGAGAAAAGCGAGAAAACGGCTCAAACCTGCGCCGCCGCCATGTGGCAAGCCAGTCATAACGGCGATCATGGAACTGCAAGCGTTGTCTTTAATATGTTCCTACCAGAAATCTGCGATCGCCTCCATGACAACCAACTGATGCGCTTGCAAGTAGTAGGCGCACAGTATGGAGAACTCGCATCAACCAAATGGACAGGAAATGGAGAACATGCCTGTATTCCCATTGTTGTATCTCAACGCCAAGAAGATGGTAGATATCAGATAGAAGTCATCCGTAAAAGCAGGAAAAAGCCATACCTGCTAGGACTCGTCGCCAAAGACTCCGCCAAAGTATTGGTTGGCGAATACACAGCTTCGCTGAAAACACAGCAAAAGACGATAGTTTGCGAACTAGTCGCTGCTTAAAGATCGAGCCATAAAAGGCAAAGGCAACGATTTTCAAACCAAATATCTGAAAAGGGACACGACAGCTTTAGTTGTGTCCTTTTTTCCTTTTTTATATCTATGGCTAGCGCTTGTTCGCAAGAACAAAAACTAGGGAAAAAGCCAAAAATGTACCAATCCATATTTGAGATTACGCCAGAAATCGAACAGCATTTTGATAGCTCCTTGCGAATCAAAGCAGAAGCAACCGTCTCAGCGATCACCCTCAGTAAATCAATATCATCAGCAACAGCAGAACAACAGGTAGAACTCGCCAAAGCATCGGGATGGGGAACACTCACCGATATCTGGGTAAAAGCCAATCATCAAGGTAACACTTGGCAGTATCAATGCCATGACAAACTGAGCCAACTATTGACTCAAGCCGAAATCCAGGCCGCCAAATCCGCAACTGCAACTGCCTACCAAACAAGCTTTGAAGTAATCCACGCTATGTGGGATATTCTCAGCGATATCGGCTTTACAGGAGGAGCGATCGTCGAACCAGCGTGCAACACCCTAGCGTTTATGGGATGTCAGCCCACGTTGATGCGAGAGCGATCGCAATGGGTAGGTATAGAACTAGACCCAATCTTTGCTCAAATTGCAAGATTGCTATACCCAGAAGCCCTGATTTATGCTCAGGGATTTGAAACAGTGAGCCTAAGTGATAACAGTTTTGATCTAGCGATCGGTAATGTTCCCTTTGGCAATTACAAACTCTACGATCCGCGTTATGCCCACTTGAATCTCAGCATCCACAACTATTTCCTAACCAAATGTACTGACCTCGTGCGAGAAAATGGACTGATATGCTTGATTACCAGTTGTTTTACCCTTGATGCTTCTAATACCAGCTTTCGGAGATATTTAGCGAGTAAGTTAGAGCTAGTAACCGCCATTAGATTACCAGACATTGCTTTTAAGAAATTTGCCAACACGGAAGTAGTTGCTGACATTTTAGTTTTCCGTAAACTCACAGAAACTGAACAGAGAGCCACGAATCACAAAAATTATCAATATCCTGATTGGGTAAAGATAGTTCCATCGGGTAAACACACAGTCAATCAGGAGCCAATCATGATTAACCAATGGTTTATAGAGGCAGCCTAGCGGCGGAGCTAGAGAGTAACCACACCAAACCTACCAAGCAACTCAATCTTTAATTAGATTGAGTTGCTTTTTTAATTGAGAACAAATCCATGTCTATAAGCCCAATAAAATTCCGCAATATCCTCGGAGAACTGACCGTCTCAAAACTATATGGCGGCGAGCATCTAGGCGTAACCGCCCCAGCAAACCTTGACCTGAGAGCCGAGATTGCAAAAATCGGTAAAGCTCTGAACAAATTCTATGAACCAGCCACAACTCAAACCAAAGTAATTCAAATTCCACCACAGTTACAAAAAGTTCTACCCAACGCCTTTTGTGAACATGAAGGACAAATCTATCGCCGCACCGACTATCAGCTAGAACTAGTTGCAAGCCAACAACAACGCATTCGCGCCGCCATGTCTGTCGCCAAGATCCTAGACTTAGTGCTGAGAATGCAGCAGTACGAAGACGAAAAAGAACTAGCCAAACTGCGCCAAATTCTCAATCAAAAATATGATGAGTTCGCAATTAGATTCGGACATTTCACCAGCAAAGAGAACCTGAGCATCTTCCAAGAAGACCCCAACTACTATCGATTGAGAGCATTAGAAATTGACCGAGGCAAAGGCAAAAGCCCAACCAAAGCCCCCATCTTCTATCAAAGGACAGTCAGGGCAACACCCCGATATCGTGCCGACAATGCCAAAGATGCCCTAGCCCAATGCCTAGATGCTAAAAGCTATATCGACCTAGACTGGATTGCCAATCTCATCGACAAAAGCATCAGCACCGTCATCAGCGAACTAGAAGGCGATATCTTCTACAACGGCACAATTCCACCAGCAACAGTACAAGAAACCACCAATGCTGAATGGATAACCAGAGAAGAATTCATCAGTGGCAATGTAGTCGCCAGACTCAACAAAATCATCGCATGGCAGGAAAGCGGAGTTCCCAACTGGCTGAACATCGACAAATACCATGAAACCATCAGCAGCAATCAACCCGTTCCCTGTTTACCCGAAACCCCAGACGTAGATATCAAAGTATGCTGTGCAGTGAAGTTAGGTATTAACGTCAATGGCATGACCACCAACGAGCTAAACCTACTATTGCACAACACGATCCGCGTCAAACTCGGAACGACATGGCTCCCCGAAGATGTCATCAAAGAATTTAGCGAACAACTACTGAGCCATGCAGGAATCAGTACCGTCAAGTTCCATCATGACCCCGCTAACATTTGGGTAATCAAAGGCGACAGCAAACTTGTAAGTTCACCCCAAAACAAAACCGAATGGGGAACACCTAGCCACACCGCTCTTGAACTGATAGAACACGCACTCAACCAAAAAGATCCCAAAGTCTATGAATACATCAAAGACAAGCATGGCAACATCACCGCCATCCTGAATCTAGAAGCCACAACCGCATCGCGGACAATGCAAGACAAAATTCAAACTGCTTTTAAAGCATGGATTTGGAGTGAAGGCGATCGCGCTGAACAGCTATGTCTGCACTATAACCAATACCACAACCTCTACCGCGATACCGTGTATGACGGCTCACACCTAACCTTCCCCAACATGGCTCCCGACTTTGAGATGCGAAGCCACCAGCGCAACTTCGTACGCCGAGTGGAAAGACAAAGAGCATCTTTCGCTGCCCATCGGGTTGGTTACGGTAAAACCGCCACGATGATCGCCGCAGGCATGGAACTAAAACGCAAAGGCATGGCGCACAAAGTCATGCATGTAACCATGAAATCGATTTTGCCAGGATACAGCAAAGAATTTCGACGACTGTATCCCGAAGCCAAAATTCTTGTACCGAATACTCAAGAATTCGCCAAAGATCGCCGCCGTGTCCTGCTGAGTCAAATCGCTACCCATAACTACGATGCGATTATCCTCACCTATGAACAATTCTTCAACCTGCAAATCAGCGAAGAAACTGAACTGATGTTCTTAGAAGAGCAAATGTCTGCAATTAGCTCCATCTTTGAATCAACCAACAAAGAAGAGTCAAGACAAGTATTCCGCAGCCTCGAAGCGATGCGGAAGAAAATCTCATTACGCATCCAAGAAATCGAAAATAGCGATCGCAAAGACCGCGTAATTTACTTCGAGCAACTGGGAATTGATGCCCTATTTCTAGACGAAGTACAACAAATCAAACGACTGCAAATCCTGACCACCCAGCATAATGTGGCAGGTATTCCCACAGGTTATAGCCAACGCGCCCATGACTCCTTCATGAAAGTGCGATACCTGCTCACCAACGGCAAAAGAGTGATCTTTTCCACAGGAACACCACTCAGCAACACTATGGCTGAGATGGACGTGTGGATGCGCTATTTGCAACTGGACCTACTGCAACAGCAAGGACTAACGCATTTCGACAGCTTCTGCTCGAGATTTTGTGAAACCAGCACTGCACTAGAAATTAGTCCCACAGGCAAACTCAAATCGAAAACCCGCCTCCGCGAATTCGTGAATATGCCCGAACTGATGGCGATGTGGTGTCAAGTCACCGATATCCAGACCTCCCCCCTTGCTGAAGTCAAAACCCCTAAGCCCCATTACCATGTGATGTCCTGCAAACCATCATCAGAGCAAATTGCCTATATGGACAAACTCTGCGATCGCGCTGAGGCTGTCGCAAAACGAAAAGTCAAACCCGAAATTGACAACATGCTCAAAATTACAGGCGATGGAGCCAAAGCCTGTATGCACACCAAATTGGTATCGCTCAATGCAAGTGAATGGATTAATAACAAACTCTTAGCCTGTGCATGGAACGTCTGGCAAATTTGGACAATCACAGCGATCGCCAAAGGAACTCAAGCGATCTTCTGCGATCGCAATGCGCCGAAGAAAGACAGGTGGAATAGCTATTGCTATATCCGCGATACCTTAGTGATGCTGGGCATACCCGCTGAACAAATTGCCTTTATCCATGACTACGACACGGATACTAAGAAGGCAAGACTGTTTGAAGCTATCAACGAAGGCAGGATTAGGATTGTCTTTGGTTCGACATCAAAACTTGGAACGGGAGTCAACATGCAAAGCAAACTGATTGCCTTGCATCATATTGATTGTCCTTGGCGACCATCGGATCTCGAACAGCGAGAAGGAAGAGGCGTGAGACAGGGTAACGAATGGAGTGATATCTTCATCTTCCGCTATGTTACTGAAGGCAGAAACAACCAAGCAGGATTTGATTCGTTCCTATGGCAAGCGATTGAAAATAAGCAACGGATGATTTCGCAGGTGATGTCGGGCGATCGGACGCATCGCACCATCGAAGACATTGATGAGACTGTTCTCAACGCTGCCCAAATGAAAGCTATCGCCTCAGGAGATCCGCTGATCATGGAACGGGCAACCCTTGAAGCTGAATTACAAGGACTAGGAATGCAATTGCAAGCCTATAACGACACGCAGTTTAGAGACAAATCCAAGATTCAGTACCTAGCTGACATGGTAAATACCAACCATCCCGCCCAAATTCAGCGCATTCAATCCGACCTAGCCACAGTATCTCAAGCAAACCTGAAACAATTCATCAGCGATCGCGGAGTTATGCTGGATAAAGCCGTACTCATTGATCATCACATTACCGAGCAAGTGCAAAGGTTGAAAGAGAGCTATCGATTGACCCAAATCCAAATCGGACAATTTGCAGGGCTGAATGTATTTCTGAGCAGATTTGGCTCAGAGGTGAATGGGTATATTGGTATGAGCATCAATTCAGGCTATGAATTTAATGCAGAGTGTCAGCAGCCCTTTAGTTCGCTATTGCATGTGGTGAGGAATGCGATCGCTGCCAAGCTAACCACTGCTCAAGAAAATCTCGAACGAGACAGGCAAGAACTGCCAATTCTCCAGAACCGAGTCAGTCAACCCTTTGAGCAAGCGCAGGAATACGAGCAGAAATCAAATCGGCTAGGATTCCTGAAGGAGATGTTTGATGCGATCGCCCATGAATCCCCTGTAGACGATAGTGTAGCTGACTATGGTTTAGAAGGAGAAGACTTGGAAGAATCGCGAGAAATCTTCTGGGAAAGAGACTCTAGGGCATCTCAACTAGAGCCACCATCAACAGCGATCATTGAGGGACTGAGGCAGAGACAGTTAGATGATTGGGTAGCCAATGAATCTGAGAATTGGCTTGAGCAAATCGCGCAGATTGTGAGGGATCTTGATCTGCCTGTGAGTAGTGTGAAGCCACCAGATTCGATTGTATTTAAGGCATTGTCAGAATTAACGCTTTTAGAAAGAGGAGGTAAGCAACTTGTGATTCCACACAAGGATGTAAATGAACAGAGAGAACAGTTAAAACTGTTCTAAAACCTTTGTTTCAAAAGAGAAAGTCTTAGCTCTGCGAAGATTTTCTCTTTTGTGATGTCTTCCTAATTACAGGATAAAAAATCAAAAGAAGAACTCTAAAAGTGCTAGTCAAAACTATTCGCTGAAAGTGCAAGGCTTTAGTTATTACACACTTCTAAAGTAGTTACTATGATTACTGTGCAAGACTTTAAGTAAGAGTAAAACACGGCATTATTGGAACAGTCACCTTACCAAACTAGGAAAGCTAGCAAGAGTTTGAACGAAGGTACGGATTCAGGACTTTTAGTCCTAGCCGAATCTATTTAATTCCAGTGTATATTGGCCAAGCATAAAATTAGCCTAGATTTTAGAACCGATCCTAAATCTTTGTCTTATACAGTCCAAATCTATGATACCAATACAAAGCTACTTAATATTGTTTTTAGTAAAAATATGTTAGTTGTTTTTCTATATGTAGTATATAGCTTAAATCCTTTTAATACTTAAACGCTACATGCAGTATAATTTTCTAAAAGTTACAGCCATCTCCAAAAATATGTTAACCTCAAAGGTTAATAAAACTAAAAAGTCCTGCTATAATGGACATTGTATTCAAAGATAAAAAACTTGCTCAATGGTGTAACAATCACCAATTGCTAATAAAAAAGTATGGCTCGGATAGAGCTAAACGGATTCGACGACGATTGGATGACTTGGATGCAGTCTCTGTTCTTTCTGATATGCGAAATATATCAGGTAGATGTCATGAATTGGCGGGCGATCGCGCAGGTCAGTTATCTCTGGATCTAGATCACCCCTACCGACTTATCTTTGAAATTGCCAACTATCCAATCCCAAAAAAGCCAGATGGGGGGATAGATTGGACGCAAATAACCGCAGTGCGGATTATTGGAGTAGACAACACCCATGAGTAGCAAAATTCACAATCAATATTTGCCAGATTATGTTTCTCCGCCTGGAGAGACTTTACTTGAGGTACTTGAGGAAATAGGTATGAGCCAAGCAGACTTGGCTGAGCGAACAGGACGACCAAAGAAAACGATTAGCGAAATTATCAATGGCAAATCTGCTATTACGCCTGATACAGCTTTGCAGCTAGAGCGAGTTTTGGGTATTCCTGCAAGTTTTTGGAATAGTCGCGAACAGAAATATCGAGCATTTTTGGCGAGTCAGCAAGAACAGTCACGTTTACAGGAGCAGATTGCATGGCTAGATAAAGTTCCTGTCAAGGAAATGGTAAAAGTGGGCTGGATTGAGAAATCCACGCAGAAAGTTGAGCAACTACAAATCGTGCTGAATTATTTTGGCGTAGTTTCTCCAGAGCAGTGTGATGTTTATTGGGATTCGAGAGCGTTGGCTTTTCGGAAGTCAGTAGCTTTTGAAAGCGATCGCATTGCAACAAATGCTTGGCTAAGGAAAGGTGAACTCGATGCCCAAAAGATCGATTGCGCTCCCTATGATGCTGAAAAATTCAAACGATCCTTGGAGAAGATTCGTGGTCTTACGGTGGAGAATCCCAAGGAAGCGATCTCTAAAGTTAAACAACTCTGTGCAGCAGCAGGTGTGGTAGTTGTGTTAGTGCCTTCTCTAAAAGGTGTTAGGGCCAGTGGGGTAACGCGCTGGTTGACACCAACTAAAGCACTTATTCAACTCAGTTTGCGTTATAGGCAAAACGATCATTTCTGGTTCACTTTCTTTCACGAAGCACGTCACGTCCTGCAAGAGAAAAAGCGAGACATTTTCATCGAAACCGACAAGAAACAGGACTATGATCCAAATGACTTGATGGAGCAAGATGCAAACACCTTTGCTGCTAACCTCCTAATTCCCGAATTAGCCCTACAGCAATTCTTAGCAAGGAAAAAGCTGGATGACGAAGCGATAGAGTTGTTTGCTTCAGAAATTGGTATTGCTCCTGGAATTGTTGTTGGCAGGCTCCAGCGTGATGTATTTCTGCTTTACAGTCAATGTAATGACTTGAAACGAAGATTTGACTGGGATGAAATGAATTGAGATAGTAAAATGGCAAAGCCTCTAGAATCATTGATTCATAAGTAGTTGGACAGGATTAATTACGCAGAAAATAATGTGGAAAGCATTGATTAAGCATAAATTAGGCGTGTAAATAAATTCGTACATCTACTTACTTCCTTTTTTTGCTAAATAGCTAGACTTCGTATTTAACGTGAGTTCGGGATAATTTGAAATGGGCTTTGAGAGAGGGTTTGCTACGCAAACCCTCTCTCAAAGCCCAAAAGTAAAAGCCTTGCTTAGCAAGGCTTTTACTTTTGGGCTTTTAAAATTTGCCAGCTTAACCCGAACTGACGTTATTTACTGGCAAGCTTTATTACGTCGTCGCAAAGAGTAAATCCCTTGCCTATAGTCTAATTTAAGGGATTTTTGATTTTTAAATAATTAACCTTATAGGTTAGCTATTTACCTTTAGGGTTAACAAAATATTTTTGTATATGCTATATTGAAAAAGTAGAGATTCTACTAGGGGTCAATTGTTACTGCACAGGAAGAGATAGTTATGAAGTCCAAAACTACACCCAAAATTTCAATTATTTAACGAGACAGTAATGCATAAAATTATTTTCTATCCAGTACAAAATGGTGATACGAGTCAAATCATTCTGAGTAATGGTAAACGTCTATTGTTTGATTTTCGACACCTAAAAATTGGTGAAAATGAAGATGAACCTGCTATCAATCTCAAAAGCCAACTAGAATCGGAACTTGCAGAAGCAAATCGCGATTATTTTGATGTTTTGGCTCTTACTCACGGGGATCTAGACCACATCTCATATAGCACTGAATTTTTTGAATTGCGTCATGCTGCTAAATATCAAGGGAATGGGCGAATCAAAATCAATGAGTTATGGGTTCCTGCCGCCATTCTACTAGAATCATCTACTATTGACCAAAGGAGCGCAGAGTTTGTCATTTGGCGGCGTGAGGCACAATATCGACTGCGTGAAGGTAAAGACATTCGGGTTTTCTCCAAGCCAGAAATGTTGAAAACTTGGCTTGAAGATAATGGGCTGTCGCTTGAGTCACGTCAGCATCTAATTACTGATGCTGGAAAGATAGTTCCTAGCTTTTCGCTTGCTAGCGACGGAGTTGAGTTCTTCTGTCATTCTCCATTCGTCAAACACGTTGATGAGGGTGATGATTTGCGTAATGATGCATCGCTTATTTTTCAAGTCCGCTTTGAAGTTATGGGTGTTCAAACTAACTATCTGGCAGTAGGCGACTCAACTAGTGATGTACTTGAAGATATTGTGCGTACTACCAAGTGGCATAACAATGAAGATCGGCTGAAATGGGATTTGTTCAATATTCCTCATCATTGCAGTCATCATGCACTCAATTCAGAAAAAGGTGAGAAGGAGACAATTCCTGTACCTCTAGTAGAAGAACTTCTCCTACATGGTCAACCAGAATGCTATTTGGTAAGTTCAAGTAAACCAATTAACAATACTATAGAGGCATACCAACAGAAGCAGCCGCCCCATATCCAAGCAAAAAATTGCTACAAACGGTATTTAGAGCAAATTGGTGGACGTAGATTTATAGTGACTATGGAAGAACCAAGTCTTCAAAAACCACAACCCCTAGAATTCCAAATTACTAGTGCAGGAGTGGATTTGAAGACTTCTACAAACTATGGTGTCAACCTTATTGTGTCTTCTCCAGCACCGAGGGCAGGTTAGATGCTAAACAAATACATTGATTTTGGTGAACCTATTCTCAGACTTGCTGAAGATTCTTTGGTAATACCAGCCTCACGCTGTATGTTCAGAATTTGTTCGCAAAACAAATTCTTTGAGCTTGTAGAACTAAGATGTATAGTTCAAAAAGATGCGCGAATAGCAGAAATGCTTGTTGTTGATTGCACTAATGACGGTGTCCCAACAAAAAATGAAATTGGTATCCTTTACCGCGAAAGACTTAGCTTAGTCTTTTACTCTGAAGAGAGCAGAATGCCAGAAGTGCTGGCATTGCGAGAAGATTTCCCTATAACTCTGCACCGAAACAATGTAAAAAAGGGTGAACCTGCATCGCTATGTCTATACTTTCAGCCCTGGGAAGTAGTTGAACGTTCTTGGACATCTCAAAGTCATCTTAATCGATTACTCTGGTGGCTTACTGAAACAGCTAAAGGGACATTACATCGTGAAGATCAGCCTGTTGAACAGTTTTACTTTCACAGCCCTTTTGAAATCATTTTGCCACCAGATTTTGATAAAAAAATCCGACAAGATAACCTTGTTTTAACTTTGGTACGAGTAGAAGAAAGGGTGTTTTTAGGGAACTTTTTGGAGGTTTCTCAGGCAAAAAATGTTCAAATAGATCTAACTTGTATTGTTCTCAATCTCCAACCATTAATTCATGGTGCTGTTGAGCATTTACCATACGATCTAGGAACACTTGACGGACAATTTGCATCACGAGGAGCAACTTTGTTTAAACTGCTTTGTGCTGAGATTGAGCGTCTTGTGAACGGAGAAGGGGTCTCTAAAACAGCGAGCGACAAAATACTTCTTATCCTCCATATACCCATTCAAAGGAATGATAGCAATGTTGTGGAGCAAATAGAACATAAAGCTTTTTGTCTCGACATTAATCTTGGGCAGTTGGGTGAAGCCTGTGGTGTACTAGTGGATGGCACAGATGGGAAGTATTATAAAATCCATTCATTTGATGGGTCTTTAAATATATCCAATTCTTGGAGATGTATTGGTATTGATCCAATCGAAGTTGCATTCTCTCTAACTCATTCAGTCGCACGGCAGGCTTCTGGAATAAATGCTGACACTGCTGAGTTTTCTGGTGTGCTTGCTGGTGTTGGAGCACTCGGCAGCTCTCTTGCAGAAATCTGGTATCGGGAGGCATGGGGAACATGGACGTTTGTTGATCCTGATTATATCAAGCCGCACAATTTAGCTCGGCACACTGCTAAACATTTTCAGGTTGGTCAATTTAAAGTAAATGCAGTCAAACAAATAGTGGAGGAAACCTATTTTGACAGCTATGCAAAGGCTTCTGCCATTGTTGATAGCGTAACTAACTGGTCGAATACTAACTTGAAAACTGCCATTGAAAGTGCGGATATATTAATCGATGCGACAACCACGCTTACAGTACCTCGTGATTTAGCGATCGCCAATATTAAACGAGCAGCATCTGTTTTTCTAACCCCTTCTGGATACGGCTCTGTTTTACTTCTCGAAGATTCTGAACGCAAAGTGCGATTAGATGGACTAGAAGCACAATATTATGGAGAAATCCTAAACAATTCTTGGGGTGAACAACACCTAACTGGACATCAAGGACACCTTTGGGTTGGTGCAGGATGTCGTGATGTATCAAGAGTGATATCTGTTGAGCTTCTTCAGCTTCATGCTGCGACGCTTGCAAGGCAAATCAGGCTCAGACGAGATAGCGCAGAGGCTGTAATCTCTATATGGCATGTCGATCCGCAATCTGGGGCTATCAGCGTAAACACAGTATCTCCCTCTGCAACCTTAATCGTTGGCGTAAATAATTGGCAAATAGTATGGAATGAACGATTACAGGATAAGGCTAGACAAATTCGTTCTGCTAAACTCCCAAATGAAACAGGGGGAGTTTTACTTGGCTATATCGATCAGAAACTGCATTCAATCTTTGTTGTCGATATCCTTTCCGCTCCCTTGGACAGCTTAAGTGACTCAAGTAGTTTTACACGCGGATTTCAGGGGCTTGAGAAACAGATTCAAACAGCACAAACATCAACAGCTAATATTGTGTCCTACATCGGTGAATGGCACTCGCATCCACCAGGAATCTCATCGAAACCAAGCAGTCAAGATATCAAACTTTTAAACTACCTTGCAGAAACACTCATAAGTGATGGACTTCCAGGCGTAATGCTTATTGTTGGTGAAAATAAGGAAACATGGTCAATACAGGAATAAGAATATGGTTATAGAATTTATCGAGAAGAATTTTGATGACTACAACCGTAAAGCACGTTTAACTCCCGCATTATTTGTAAGCTTGCCTATTGCATTAGCTGCTATTGCAATCTTCCCAGATAATGTCTGGTCTTGGGGAGGGGGACTCGGATTGTTGGCTTGGTTTGGAGTATTGAGATTTTTAGCACAACTTGCCCGCGATATGGGCAAGTCTAAAGAGGAAGAGTTATATAGCTCTTGGGGTGGTAAGCCTACAACATATGCCCTACGTCATCGAACTACTCAAAATAAAGTAGAGTTAGCTCGTTTGCATCGCAAACTAAATGAGTTAACAAGTCAACCAATGCCAACTCTAAGCGAAGAATTAGACGATCCAGATTTAGCAGACCAAACTTACGAGACCTGCGTCAAATTTCTTCTTGCTAAGACGCGCGACCATAGCAAATTTTCCTTACTCTATGAAGAGAACTGCAATTATGGATATCGACGTAATTTATTTGGAATGAAACCTCTTGGAATAATCACCTCATCTGTTGGAATACTTTTTCTTGGAGCACAATGTGCCTTTGCAATTGGTTTACCTAACTTGATTACGACATGGCAAAGAGGTAACTCGATCCAAACGTTTCTAAACTTACAATTTTCCAACTGCGCTCCCCTAACACTTGCTTTTTTAGTGGTGAATATCTTTTTATGTACTGCTTGGTTTCGATGGATCAATCCTGATTGGGTAAAGAACGCAGCAGATGCATATGCCGCTAGGTTGCTCGAATCTTGTGAAAACTTAGCGTGATTTACATTGTTTTGAATAATCTTCAAAATTTACTGCAAATTGGTTAGCTTCATTGTTTTTTGATTACTCGTTATTAGCTACAAAGAACCTCGATTTTTTGTAGCTAATAACGAGGATTTATGAAAATTCCTTAGCAGGAGTTTTATTGAAAATTAATTTGAGGAAAAGGATTGAACCAATGAGCTTGAAATACAATCTGTCGGATTTACCAACTGGAAGTGAATCAAGACAGAGCCACGTAGAATTCATTCGCGTAAACCTTGAGCTACTGCTAGCCTTAGCATGGCATGGCTACGAAAGTGAAGGCAGAGGAGCGGTCATCATTGATGTCAGCAAATCCAAAGAATCGCAAATTGGGATCAGTCCCTATCAAAAATGGCTGAACTCCGAAAGCTATGGTTGCTACCTGAGTCAAGCCACAGCAGATCGCATCGCCACCGAATCAGGACAGCCAAACCCATTTCAAAAGGATGAGAAAAGACAGATTCGAGACTATAAGCCAGACAATCAGGTAGTAGTCTGCTTTATCCGCACCGATGGTGGCTTTAGCTCCTATGTGATTGCTCATCCATTCCTAACCGCCAAACAAGCCTATGAAGCTAATAAAACTAGACTTCAAGCTGAATTTGCAGTAGATAGACCAGACTAACACCAACCCCAATATTCAACCCCAAAAGCCTCCCGATGTAAATCAGGAGGCTAATTTGTTATGGAGTCAAATATGACCCAAAAAAGATACAAAAGCGTATTGTGTGGACTATTGCTACTAGCGATCGCCATCCATCCAGAACAGCATCACGTAGTAGAAAAGCATCCCAAAATCATCCACATCCAAACCCGTCGCCAGCGCAAATATTGGCGAAAGAAGCACAAGAGGATTAGTGCGTAGAAGAAATTAGCAGTTAGCGATTAGCCAAAAGCTAACTGCTATTTGTGAGTTCCAAAAATATGACAACAAATAGTTTCCAGTTCGGTGAATCTTCTCATCTTGCCAAGATTGAACCAGAAATCCAAAAAACAAAAAAGCTAATCGCTTTTCTACAATCCAAACTCGGCAAGAGTATCAGAAAAAAGAAGACCTCTATGGATCTACAAATAGCTAAAAACCATTTGCAGATACTATTACGCGATTGTGAAATAGCAGCAAACGTGAAGCCAATTATCAAGGAGCAAAGCTTGCATGAAAAACATCAAAGGCAACATCCATCAAATCAAAACCATGCTGAAGATTTGCAGCAAATATCATTGGGAATTGAAAAAGATTATTAGCTCTCGGAGCAAAGAAGGCTCTTACCTATTTGTCGGAGATATTCGAGCAGAATTCAAATGCCATCACGATCGACCAACTCACGCCAAATTTGACCCATCATTGACAATTCGCAGTGACGGAACGGTAGATCTCAATGAAAACCTGTTTAAAGATTCTCCCTATACACAAGAGATCAAGAAACTGCTAGAAGCAGCCCATGTGAGTACAGAACCCGCCAGAAAACTAGGGACGGGAATCAAGTAGACAGAGGTCAAGCAGATCCATCCCAAGACCCAAACCCTAAGACAACCGCTACCGAATTCACTATTACCAAATAATCGCCTAGCAGATTGCAAAAGGCGATCGCTCATCTATACCTAAATTAGAGAATAAAAGCCATGAACACAGCAGCGATGATCGCCACCCAGCAAGCATTGATTGACAAAGGAGCCGAATACTTAGGCGACCTAATCGCATGGTCAATCAATGCCGAAACCAGACTAAGTGAAGCTACCCTGAAACGAGCCGCCGAGCGAGTTAACCTCGACTTCAGCTACCTCCCTGAAAGCCCCAACAAACTAAGTGCATTCAAAAATGCGAGAACAAAAGCCCAGACCCAACTGAGCAACCACAATCTATTAATCCGTCAAATCTCTAATAACGGAGTACTAGTCTATGGATTTGTCCTAGAGAACAAGAACGAGAAAGACAAAAAGCTGCGCTATTACCAACTCGCATCTTATAGCTTCGATAAGAGCAACGAGACGAGCAATTGGAACCGAGAAGACTGGAGCCATGAAAATGAATTATTGATTGACATCGCCAGAACTACCTTCGACAAATGGTACACATGGAGCCAAGAAATCACCAGCAAAGAAATCCGTGCCATGCTGACCGAATTTGTCAAAAAAGCAGGAGTGCCATTTCGAGAACGAGGTGGCACATACTTTGTGGCAAGAAGCTATCGGCTCGAACTAACCGCCTTCCGAGAACTACTACCCCTGATCCACAAAGAAAACAACATCCGCTGGATGCCGATCGCAGGTATTGGCGACATGGACATCATCGCAAGGCAATCCTTAGAAAAGGAAGTGCAGTCAATGTCCAGTTACTTAGATGAACTGCTAGATCCTCAGAAAGTATCCGAGACAAAGTGCCGCACCCTGAAAAACCAACTCAAGGTATATAGGGAAGTAGAAGACAAAACCAAAATGCTATCCGAACTATTGCAATTTCGCTCCGATGCACTGACCGATAAACTTGCCCAACTGCGCCAACGTTGCCTGAACGTACTGGACGAAATCGCGACCACAGCAGTTGAAATTTCAGAAGATCAGCCCAACCAAGCAGAAGAAATTATCTCTGAACTAGAAGAAATCAACTCAATTGAAATCAACCTAGCAGAAACAACAGAAGAAAGCCCAGACAACCTATTTGACCTCGGCTTCTAGCGAAGGATCGCGGGAGTAGCAAACGCGCTACTCCCCATTCAATATCAAAGATTAAGAGGAACTCAACAATGATGGCAACCGAAATCGCCCAGACAAATGGGCATGTAACTGCATTGACCGTAACTAATAAATCCTCAATGGAGAAATTGCAACAACTGCGAGACCAATTGAAAACTGTATACCTAGACCGCAGCGAAGCGATCGACTTAATCATGGTAGGACTGCTAGCGAAAATGCACGTTTTCTTAGGAGGCAAACCAGGAACAGGCAAAACCGAACTTGCGAAAGCAGTCTCTGAAGCAATCACAGGAACCACCTTCTTTCATTACCTGATGACCAAAACCACCGTTGCTGAAGAAGTGTTAGGAGCACCCGACCTTGCCGAACTCCAAAAAGGCAAATTCGTGCGCGACACCGAAGCCATGTTACCCGAAGCCCACCTAGCGCTCATGGACGAAATCGGCAAAGCCAATAGCATTGTCCGCAACTCCGCATTAGGACTGATGAACGAACGGGAATTCCTCAACGGTAAAACCAAACTGCAATCACCATTGATTACTATGATTGGTTGCTCCAACGAACTCCTAGATGGAGAAGAAGACGGAGCATTTTGGGATCGGCTGAGTCTGCGGTACATGGTCGATTATCTAGGCGATGAAGACCTGCGAACATTACTGCTCCGCAAGACAAGTAACATCACCGCACCGCAGATCACCACCATGCTGAGCCTAGCCGAACTAGAGCAAATGCAAATCGCCGTAAAAAACGTACCATTTCCCACCCCAGCGATCGACTCCCTGATCGACCTGCAACGAGAACTGAAGAAAGAAAACTTCATCGTCAGTACCAGAAAATACGTGCAGATCGTCACCATCCTCAAAGCCCATGCCTATTTGCAAGAAGAAACCGAAGTCAGTGAAGACAGCTTCGAGATTCTCAACCATGTGATCTGGAATCATCCCAAAGAGCAGAACCAGATTAGGAAAATCATCGCCAAAGTGGGCAATCCCGTGAATATCCAAGCCCAAGAAATCCTTGCCGCCATCACCGAAAAGCTATCAGACTTGGGCAACTGTCCCACCTATGGCACAAAGAAACAGCAAGACGATTGGGCAACGGAAGGCTCTGGCGTATTGTCCGATATGCGAAACATGATTGACAGACTGCAAAGCCTGATTGCCCAACATCCACACAAGGCAAAGAAAGCTCAACAAGCGATCGCCGAAATCGAAGCCAAGAAGAAACCATTACTAGCGAAAGTCAGTGAAATCATGTACGGCGCGTAGAGAACCAACCAAGAGAGAGCAGATAATCTGCTCTCTTAAATTATTCAGATTCTAGAGAACAAAAATGCAAGAACCATTAGTGTATGTAATCCCCAAATGGACAGAGTTGTGTATAGACGATTTTAAAGAAAAGTCATCCAGACTGAATGATGTTATCGAAGAAGGCGATCGCAAACTTTACAACTTTGAAACCTTCGTCAGCGAAACCTATCATCGGCTGTATGATCGCCAACCCAACCGACTAGAAGACAGCGCCATCAAACCCGAAAACAAAATCTGGATTGCCATCCATCAGCAGATGAGCGAACTAGAAGCATTTCAGCAATTTAGCAACCGCCTAAATGGAGATGAATTTCTTTCAGGCATCGGTACAACCGCCCTATGTATTGCGATCGTGGAAATGCTACCCGAACCAGCCGAGCCATTAGAAGACCCAGAAGTAATCAGAAATCAGCTTCGGGGTATTTTTGAGGCACTACAAGGACAAACACCCAATGCTGGGTTGATGCTAAAGATTCAACAGTTAAAACAAAAAGGACTAGAAGCCCGACTGGCATGTGAAGCCTATGCCGACTCAATTAGCCCATCGGAAATTGAAACAGCCATCATCGTAGGTATAACCAAAGCCGAAGCTGAAATGCAAGCCATCGCTGAAAGCCTATCAGCCTTTAGCGGCGGCAGCAATTACAGACAAGAAACCCAACTCAAAATCGCCGATAAAATCAAGCTCGCCCAGCGCCTTCAAGCATCGCCAAAACTGCAAGTGATCGCCGAACTCGCAGGCAAGAAAATCGAGATCGCTGCGAAGATGCAACGCAGCAAAGTCAAAGAAGGACGCACCGAAATCATCGGCGTGACCACAGGCAATGACCTAACGCGAATACTGCCCTGCGAGCTAGTCAAGCTTACTCAACCCGCACTATTCCCCATATTTGCCCAAGGCTATATCGAGCGATC
>VFQS010001205.1_pt1 | contig 24434 bp, 16 predicted proteins | sample 3512361 | NCBI WGS metagenome assembly VFQS01 (sample SAMN10412375, study PRJNA504923) | tailings metagenome | isolation source: Relicate 1 Philex TSF3 active mining | place: Philippines
TTCTAAAAGAAGAAGATTTTGAATCTACCGTGTATACCAATTTCACCAAACGAGCGGTATTATACTTCAATGATTTTTTATTAAAAAACTTTGAAATCAAACTTTATTTGATTAAAAAACTAAACTAATTATCTTCGTAAAAGATCCATAGTGTTTATAGAAATATCTCTATGAACAATATAATATACTGAAATAAGAGATAATCCAATACATGACTCCACACCAACAATGGTTAAAATATAAATAATGAAAATGACACCAATAATATCATCTGATAAAAAAGTATAAAAAGCAAAATTTAAATTAGCAGCTAAATACATAATTTCTAAAGACATTAATAGTATTATAATATTTCGCCTATTAACAAACAAGCCCCAACAACCAACTAAAAAAATAATAAGAGAAATTATTAAAATATTTTCTAAATACATTTATATTTACCAATCAAGACCTCCTTTTTTCCATTCATAAATAAAACCAACTGTTAAAATAATTAAAAAAAATAATATTGCTAAAATAGAAATAATATTTAAAGAAATTAAAACAGTACTTAAAGGAAATAAAAAAGAAACTTCTAAATCAAAAATTAAAAATAAAACAGCAACTAGATAGAATTTAATATCAAAAGCATCTCTAGAATCACTAAATGAATTAAAACCACACTCATACGCATACAAACGTTCTATTTGTAATTCATCTGTAACACCTGATGAAAATAAAATCATAGATAAAATATATAAAATAAATGATAATAAACAAATAGTAAATAAAAAAAAAAATAATATAAATAAATGAGTCCTTAACATTTTTTTAAAAAATTAATTACCCCACCAGTAGACAGTAATAAATAAAAATAACCATACTACGTCTACAAAATGCCAATACCAAGCCGCAGCTTCAAACCCATAATGATGTTCTTTAGTATATTGGTTGATATATAATCTATATAAACAAACACTTAAAAAACATGTACCAACAAAAACATGGAATCCATGAAAACCGGTAGCCATATAAAAACATGAACCATAAACACTATCTGCAATAGTAAAAGTAGAATTGACATATTCAAAATATTGGCAATAAGTAAAAATAACTGCTAAAATAATAGTTAAAATTAAACTAACTAAAGCTGAATTTCTGTTGCCAGCTAAAATTGCATGATGGGACCAAGTTACTGTAGCACCAGATGAAACTAAAATAACTGTGTTTAAAAATGGAACTCCAAAAGCATTTAAAACTTCAATTCCTTTAGGTGGCCAAACAGATCCTAAATTGATAGCGGGAGAAATACTTGAATGAAAAAATGCCCAAAAAAATGCAAAAAAGAACATAATTTCTGAAACAATAAATAAAATCATTCCTAATCTTAATCCTAATTGTACTTTTGAATTATGTTGACCTTCAAAAGTTGCTTCTCTTATAACATCTCTCCACCAAGTACCCATACATAAAATTAAAGTAAATAATGAAAAAAATAAAAAATAATGACTATATAAATAGTTATGCATAAAAGCTGTTAAGCTAACAACAACTCCAAAAGCAGCTTCTGCTGTTAATAAAGGCCAAGGGCTTGGTGCAACTAAATGATTATCTTCTTTAGTAAAACCTTGAAAAAAAATGATAAATTTATTAGAATTTTCCTTTACGTTAGATTCTATGTTAAAAGATTTTAAATTTGAAAAATTATTATTCATTAAATTTAAAGAAATTATAGATAAAAAATATAATTATTCATGCTTTTCTAAAATGCTGAGAAAAGTATTAGAAAATTTTTCGAAGTCTAAATCAGATTCCTGTTCTATACAATAAAAATATAGAAGTAAAATATCATCTGATTTTTCATCTTTCAAATTACTATAATTATATTTTTTAAAAAACTCATATTGACTAAAAAATAAGTATAAATTATGCTTCAAAACTTTTGGATCATTTTTTAAATGAAACTTTGTTATTAGAAACGGGTAAATTTTAATTAAACTTTCCAGAATTTTAATTGCTTTTAAATTATAATTAATTTGAATTTCACAATTTTGGCTTGTTTCTAGATTAATATTTTCCCAAAAAATAAGTATTTTATTTATTAAATATTTATGTTCTATTATAAATATTAAATAATGATGTAATTTAAAATTACAATTAAAAGATCTATCTGTTTGATTTAATATAACAAATAATGACATTAATTTTGTTAAATTTTCATTTTGAATTTTAGGATTTTTTTTTAAATTCTGAATTAAAAAAGATATGGCTTTATTAAAATCATCAATTTTATCGCCAATAGAATTGATTGTTAAATATTTTATATTTTCATCTGCAATATCTTCTTTCCTAACGTAAGCTACAAAACCAGATTCATTTATGATTTTAGGGCTTATGCAAATTGGATGAAAGATACCGTATTTTCCATTTTTGATCATTTTAAATGAAGATATTTCTTTTAAAGGTTGAAATATAATCATGAAGTCTGTAGCATTACTAAAATATGTGTTTTGGTTTTGAAAAATAACTTCAAAAAAATTATAACAAAGTTGTTTACTTTTTTTGTCCTCTTTTTTTTCAAGAATATAAACTACAATAAAGAGTATAGGTATTATCATTTTTATAAATAAAGTTATTATTTTTACAATACCATAATTTGAAGTAATCCAATTAAATGATATAAAAGTTTTTGATAATATAATTGGAAGTGTTAGATGTAGTTTTTTTGTATAAAAAGAGTCCGTAAAATTATGATACAAGAAACTAAATAACATTATTATTGCAGGAAAAATTATAAGAACGATCTCTTGAGTGGTCAACTCAAAGACTTCATTATAGTATCCTGTTAGTACATTTAATAAATTTGAAATTACTTGATTTAGTATCGTTATATCGAAATTTTGCATTATTAAAAACATTTTTTTTATTTTTTTAAATTAAAAAAAATCCTTAAATTTATAATTATAAGTTTTAATATAAAAAAAGCAACAAAAAATTTAATTTGATTAAAAAGAATAATTACTTTTAAAACCTAAAAAGTTAAAAATAATTAATATTATTATAATATTATAAAAAATTTTTGATATTTTTTAAATATCCAAATTAACTAAGATAAAATTTTAACAAACAATATTTTATATTATTAAAAAAATAGTTTAATACATTTTTTATGTTACCTTTTTCTAAATTTCTAAAATTAGTTTTAAATTAACATACTATACAACAAATTATAAAATATTTTTAACGGTTTTTTTATATTAGTGTTTAACTTATTTATTAAACTTATCTTACTTTTTTAAATTATATTATTTATAATCGTGCGTGTATCCAAATATTAAATTATAGATTAATAGAGCGTAAAAATTTTACTTTTACAGTTACTTTAATCCGTATATTTTTATTCAATTTTAGTAAATTAATTTGCAAAAAGTATTAATAATTTTATGATTACTAAATATTATATAATGAATTAGAGTTATCATAAAACTTCTATAACAAAATTATAAAAACAATTTAAATTCTAGTACTAGCAAATTCTGAACAAAAAGTAGATAACTCCCCAACCACTACCGCCGTCTTTAGATTTTGCTAATTTAAAAAAACTTATTTAATCATTTTATAATTCAAATAAATTTTTTTTATATTTTTTTTAGAATGTTAATAAAACAATTATTAAATATTTGTATGTCTAAATTTGGTTCATTTAAAATACAAATTAAATATATTTTTAAAATATCTTCGCTTTCAAAGTTTTCTAAATTTTTTAAATTTAGTTTTTGAAAAGAGCTGTATTGATTAAAAAATAAGTATAGTTGTTGTTTTTTTGTTTTATTATCTCCTTTTAAATAGAATTGTTTCAAAATTATAGAGTATTTACTTTTTAGGTTTTCTAATACTAATATTACGTTTAAATTGTTATTTGTTTCCAATTCACAATTTACAATATTTTGTAATTGTATATCTTCCCAAAATTTAATAAAAAGCGGAATTAAATGATTATTATCCGCTAGGAAAATAAAATATGAGTCAATACTAAAAACTCGATTAGTAGATTCATTGTCTTTATTTAATAATGGGGTTAATTTTAGAATATTATTATCTTGTATTTTTGAATTTTTTTTTAAATGTTCGATTAATAAATTTATTATTTTATTAAAATTTATAACTTTATCATTAATAGAAGTTATTGCTAAATATTTACTATTTTCATTTGTAATATCTTGTTCTAAAACATAGACAACTAAAACATATTCATTTATTAAATCAGGGCTTAAAAAAAAAGGGTAATATGTAAAACTTTTGTTATCTTTAACAATTTTAAATTTTGAAATTTTTATTATTCTTTGAAGATATATTATAAAAGATTTAGCAGATTTAAATGATGTATGTTTTTTTTTTAATATAGGAGAAAGAGCATTTAAAAATATTTGTTCTCGGTCTATTAATTTTTTTAGTGAACGATTATAAAAAAGGATAAATACAAGTATACAAACTATGCTGAGGCCTAATGTAATTTCGCTTACAAAACTTGGTAAAGTTGTTATGTTTTTATTATAGATTGTAAATAATATAAACCAACTAGCTACCATTTTTATAATATTATAATATATTTTTCTTATAAACAGGTCCTCTTGATTATAACCAAAATATATTACTAAACCACTAACAATAAAAGAAATAATGATAAAAAATGAACCTAGAGGTGTCACCTCTATAATTATTAGATTATCATATATTACATTAATAAAATAAAAACTCACTTCAGTTAAGAATGAGAAAACGATACATGCGTTTTTTTGAACGAACGTTAGTATCATGAGAATTTTTTCGATATTTAACCGTTTTTTTTATTTAAAACAAATAAAAAAAATTCTTTAAAGTGTATTTATAATTTGTAGTAAAAGTAACAAAAAAATTAAAGATTTAAAAAACTTTAACTGTATCAGGGAAGCTTACCTTAAAACTTTAAAAAGTTAAAAACAAACTAATATTTTTTTAATAATAAAAAAGTAGTAGTAAAAGTAATTTTTTAATGTGTTTTAATTAAAAATTTTTGAGTTTATAAAGCTACAATATTGGATTAATTTATTCAGAATTTTTATAAGAAATTTTAATAAAAATTTAAGTCACTTTTTTATAGTTATTAAAAAAAAATTGTTATAGTTTTGTAATATCCGAATTAGATAAGGTAGGATTCGAACCTACGGTATTTTACAATACTTTAGTTTTCAAGACTAATACTTTAAACCACTCAGTCACTTATCCGTTTTTAAAGCTTTAATTACTAATAACAAAGAATAAAACAAAGATAATCCCACAATTATAATTTTTGCTAGTCTTAAAAAACAATTATGATAAAGAAGATGGGATTCGAACCCATGGTACACATTAAATGTACTTTGATTTAGCAAACCAACGCTTTAGGCCAACTCAGCCACTTCTTTGATTTATAGAAATGTATTAACGAAAGAGGGATTTGAACCCCCGACAAATGAATTATGATTCCACTGTTCTACCCCTGAACTATTTCGTCTAATATATTTAGGCTTAAGTGGATTTGAACCACTGACTTTACGCTTATCAGGCGTACACTCTAACCACTGAGTTATAAGCCCACTTCTCTTTAGACAGGACTTGAACCTGTAACCTACTGATTAACAGTCAGTTGCTCTAACCGATTGAGCTACTAAAGATTTTGTAATAGAGGAAAGAGGATTTGAACCTCTGAAGAGAATACTCAACAGATTTACAGTCTGCCGCTTTTGACCACTCAGCCACTCCTCTGTTTTTTATACGAGAAAAACGGGATTTGAACCCGCAACCTTAAGCGTGACAAGCTTCTGCTCTAACCAGATTGAGCTACTTCCCCAAAAGAAATAAAATTGAAGCGTTTAGTGAGACTTGAACTCACATTAAATAGATCCGAAGGCTATGACTTTATCCAATTAAGCTACAAACGCAAAAAATCATTTTACTTTAAATAAACACTAAAAGTAATAAAACATCATTTTATTTAACAGATGCGGGTTTTTTAGTACCATATTTAGATCTTGCATTTTTTCTATCAGCAAGAGCTCTAAAATCAAATTTACCTCTTATAAGTTTATATTTAATTCCAGGTAAATCTTGAGTTCTACCACCTCTAAAAAGAACAACCCCATGCTCTTTTAACGTATGCCCTTCACCAGGTATAAAAGCAAAAGTAAATTTAACAGTAGATATATGTTTTTTAACATTCCTATACCTTATTTTAGCAACTTTACGTAATGCAGAATTTGGTTTTCTTGGTGTTGTTGTAAATAATTTAACACAATTAGCACGTCTTTGGGGTTTATTTCCTAAAGCAGGAACAGGTACATTTCTTTTTTTTTTTAACCGTTGAATTGTTCGAATTATTTGTTGAAATGTTGGCATAAAATTACTTAGAAAGGGACTTGAACCCTTAAGCATTATTGCGCTAGATCCTAAGTCTAGTGTGTCTACCAAATTCCACCATCCAAGTTTTAATTTAAAACAAGAGAGAAGGGATTTGAACCCATAACACCCAGTTTTGGAGACTGGTACTCTACCGTTGAGCTACTCTCTCTAATATTGGAATAAAAGGATTCGAACCTTTGATCCCCGGAACCAAAAACCGGTGCCTTACCACTTGGCCATATTCCAAAATGCTTTGAAGAGGGCTTGAACCTCTGACCCAAGGATTTTCAGTCCTTTGCTCTAACCAACTGAGCTATCAAAGCTTTTTGAACGCATTGGGAATTGAACCCAAGACCAGCGGATTAAAAGTCCGTCGCTCTACCAAACTGAGCTATGCGTTCAAAGGCGAATAATGGGACTTGAACCCACGTCACTCAGAACCACAAACTAATGCTTTACCAAATTAAGCTATATCCGCCATATAAGTGCTCGCTACAGGACTTGAACCTGTACTCCTAAGGAAGAAGATTTTAAGTCTACCGTGTATACCATTTCACCAAGCGAGCAGTAATATTCAATTTAAAAAGCTTTAAAGTATCAAAAAAAAACATTTATAGTTTTATAAAATCAAAATTCTAATAAAGTAAAATAAGAACTTATAGTATTTTTTAATTTATGCCTAATTCTAAATTTCAAAACCGCATCAGCCAAAAATAAGTCATTTATTTTTTTATCTATTTTATTTTTACCTTAAATACAAAAACAAAATAAATCTAAAACACTTAAAATAATAATTATTCTATAATCTGAAAACGTGCGGCCCTGCCCCTCCGGCGGAAATAAGCTGATGTTTATGTTTCATCGGCCTATCTTACTTCCGCCTATTAAAATGAAATATAATTGGGTAATATGTTGTACAACAACACGCTGTTGCTCAGCCCCCAAAATTTAAAAAGTGTATAAAACAGACAATGAGTATTAAATATAGTTATAAAATATAAGGCTCACTACGGGTCAGGCCCCACCGGCGGAACGAAGCCGACTAAAGTCGGCTTCTTTCACTTCCTCCAATTACAAAATTGGGTTATATGTTGTATAATAACACGCTGTTGCTCAGCTCCCAAAATTGAAAAAGTATATGTCTATAAAAGACGTATTCATTTTATAACTAAAGATATCTTCAGTTATAAAAGAGACTATGTGTATTAAATATAGTAATAAAGTATAAGGCTCTCACTACGGGTCAGGCCCCATCGGCGGAACGAAGCCGACTTTAATCGGCTTCTTTCACTTCCTCCAATTACAAAATTGGGTTATATGTTGTACAACAACACGCTGTTGTGCAGCCCCAAAAATTGAAAAAGTGTAAAAAAACTAATATGAACTAATATTAATAAAAGTTATATTATTATATTTATGTCTCATCAAAAACAAAATACACCCCCCGCCGGTAGAAATAAGTTCAGGAGAACTGACTTATTTCACTTCCTCCTTCTTAACACTAAATAAAATTGGGTCATATGTTGTAAAACAACACGCTGTTTGTCAGCTCCCAAAAATATTTAAAATGTTAATACTTATTCCTCTTATTAAAAAAGATATAATTATTATATTTATATAATAATATGTAATTAGTTTTGTTTTAAAAAAGGATACAACTTTCCCTTTACTAAAAATTTAATTATCATTATATTTCATATAATAATTAAATAGCAAATAGCATTAAAAATGCCATCATTAATGCAAATAAAGCAATAGCTTCTGTTAATGCGAATCCTAAAATACAAATTTTAAATAAATCATCTGATAAATCAGGGTTTCTAGATACTCCAATGATAAAAGCTCCAAAAACGATTCCAATACCTGCACCTGCTCCTGCTAAACCGAAAGTAGATAATCCTGCACCGATTATTTTAGCTGGTCCAAAGAAAATATTATCCATGAAAATAAAAAAGTAAGGCTTGGGTTTGAACCAAAACTTTCGAATTATAAAATCCGACGAACTAACCAGCTTATTCCACCGTTCTTTTTTTCGTTATTATTTTTAAATCTTTATCACATAATTCTAATAGTACCCTAAAAGAAATAAAATATTATTCAAGTGGGAAGGTCTGGATTTGAACCAAAATCTTCGGATCATGAGCCCGACGAGCTAACCAGATTGCTCAACCTTCCCGTATGCATTCTAAAGGATTTGAACCTTTAACCATTAGCTTAGAAGGCTACTGCTCTTCCTGATTGAGCTAAGAATGCTTATTTTATAATTTAAACTTGATGGTTCGGTGAATAATTTTAAGTCTCTTTAATCTTCGATTAAAATGAGCTCAACCAATAAGCTATTACGCTTTTTTTAAAGAATGGCTGCCTCTAAGCCTATCTTTTAAATGTCATAACCCTTTTCATTCTTGAAGCACTAAATTATTCTTTGAGACCTTACCAATCAATCTGGGCTGTTTCCCTCTCGACTATGGACCTTATCACCCAAAGTCTAATTGCTCAAAAATTAATAATAGTATTCGGAGTTTTCACAGGCACACTTAGTGTATCTACGAAGTGCTCTACCTCTATTATTTAAAAAAATTTATTAGAACACCAAACTTAAATTTGTTTCGCGGAAAACCAGCTATCTCCAAGTTTGAATAGCCTTTCACCCCTAACCACAAGTCATCCCCATCCAATTTTAGATGTGGGTTCGGTCCTTCACAAAGCGATAAACTATTGCTTCAACCTGCTCATGGTTAGATCACTTGGTTTCGGGTTTTTTTATAAAACTTTAATCTGATTTAATAATCAGTTTTGATTTCTCTACGCCTTGAATTAAATAAATATCAAAAGCTTGCTTCATAAAAAACTTGCTGATCCATTATACAAAAGGTACCTTGTTACAGAAAAAATTTTACTGCTTCAAGTGCTTGTTTGCTATTGGTTTCAAACCTTTTTCACTCCATGCCTATGCGATGGTGCTTTTCATCACTTCCCTCACGGTACTTTTATTCTTTATACATTATTAGAAGATTATTTCGGATTTTATGAGAAAGGTTTCCCATTTTTTTAACAAACAATGTAACGAAACATCGTTTTACATACATTACTTTTAAATTTAAAAGTATAATCCTTTTTGAATGCTTATCATAAGTAATAACAAATGAATTTATATTTAGCGATATACTCCTTCATCTTTAATTTGTATTCGCTCGCCACTACTAACAAAATCTCGTTTGATTTATTCTCTTTCTGCTACTGAGATGTTTCACTTTGCAGAGGATTCAAGTTAAATTATTAACTTATTCATAAAGAATTGTTTTTACTTCAAGATTTAAAAATTGAATCGGGTTTTCCCTTATTTTTATTTCGTTTTCAAACGTCTTAATTACCTTCTAATTGTAGATATTCACCGTAATAGCATAAATTTAGACTTTATAACTAATTTGTTTTCCGAAAAGAGAGATTTGAACTCCCGACCCTTTGCTCCCAAAGCAAATGCGCTACCAACCTACGCTATTTTCGGATTTTATAATAATAAGCTTTAGCCAGAATCGAACTGGCATTCAAAGATTTGCAGTCTTTTACATTAACCATTATGTTATAAAGCCTAGAATAAGCTTAGCTAGATTCGAACTAGCGTATTGGCCGTCATGAGCGGCATGTTAAACCACTTAACTATAAGCTCGTAGAGTATTATGTTTACTCTTTACGGGATTTGAACCCGTGCTAACGCCGTGAAAGGGCGCTGTCCTGACCGGGCTAGACGAAAAGAGCATTATTTTTTTTTCTTACGATTCCACCATCTATAATGAGAATACATTAAATTAGATAATACGTGTTTACGTAGTTTTGAAATCTCTGAAAAAGTAGATCCGTTAAAGTTTGTTAAATTTTCAACTTCGTCTTGAAGTTTTAAATTAACGCTTCTTAAATTTTTTGTTTTTACTGCCTTTGAAAACCAACGTAACATTATTAATTGACTTCTCTTAATTTTCAATTTAAAAGGAACATCATAGTATTTAGGACCTTTTCTAACTTTTTTTGTATCAAACAAAGGTCTACTTTGATAAAAAATACTACAGAATCCTTGAAGTAAAGAATTTGTATAAAATTGATTTTGCCAAGGATACGAAATTATTTTAAATGGAGAAATATCTAAAGCAGCATGAGTTCTTAGTTTTATTTCATATAAAGTTTCAGTATTTTCTTCAACAACATTTTTTACTGAATTTTTATCTAAATTATTATCTATTTGTTTTCCTAAGTTATCCTTAATTTGCGGATATTTTATTTTAGTATATAAGTTATATTTTTGAAAAAACTTAAAAATCACCTTTATTAATTTTTTTTTTTTACCATCAATATTTAAGTGTGAAACTATTTTATTAATGATATTATAAACTATCGTAGGACGTTGTGCTGATATTTTTTTTAAATTTTTTAAATAATCTAATTTAATATTATACTTCATAAGTTTTAAAAATAATTTTTTTTTCCAAAATCAAAAAATATTTAAGATTTTTTCAATAACTGTATAAATCTCAAACTTTAGAATTCAATACAAAAAATTGAGGTCGTTAAGGGTTCACTGTGAACTTATAATAATATATATAAAGTCTTTTTAGAAAATTAGTATTCATTAGCTAATAACGTTCACCGAAATTATACACCTTGAACCTATCTATGTTATAATCTTTAACATTCTTTAATAGAAGTCTTGTTTTAAAGTAAGTTACTCACTTCATATGCTTTCAGTGATTTTCTTTTTTGAGCTTAGCAAGCCGACAATGCCATGAACACAACAATCGGTACACCATTGACTCATCCTTCCCGGTCCTCTCGTACTAAGGTTAGCTCTTTTTAAACTTCTTACACCTACGGTAGATAGAATCCAAACTGTTTTACAACGTTCTAAACCCAGCTCATGTGTCATTTTTATCGGCGAACAGCCGAACCCTTGGAACCCTTTCCAGCTCCAGGCAATGACAAGCCGACATCGAGGTGCCAAACGACTTCGTCGATAAGAGCTCTTGGAAGCCATCAGCCTGTTATCCCCAGCGTACCTTTTATCCGTTGAGCGATGGCCTTTCCTTTAAGTACCACCGGATCATTATGACCAACTTACGTTTCTGTTTGACATGCCTGTCTTACAGTCAAGCAGATTTTGTTACCATTACGCTATAAAATAAAGAATAAAACTTATATTTAAACCTACCTTTGTACACCTCCGATACTTTTTTGGAGGAGACCCTCCCAGTCAAACTACCAACTTTACATTTTTCTATTTAATTATTAGAAAACCAAGAAAAAGCTGGGTAGCTTCTCATGTTAATGAAACACTAAAAATGTTTTTCGATACTACCTTTTATACTGAACAGTCTTTATCTGGCGATCAAAGTAAAGATTATAGTTAAGGTGCATGGGGTCTTTTCGTCTTACCGCAGGAACTTCGCATCTTCACGAAGATTTCAATTTTGCCAAGACCCTAGTGGAGACAGTGGAGAAGTCGTTACGCCATTCAACAGGTCGGAACTTACCCGACAAAAGATTTTGCTACCTTAGGACCGTCAGAGTTACAGCCGCCGTTTACTGAGGTTTATATTCAGAGCTTATACACCAAAATTTCACCTTTTAGCACCGGGCAGGCGTCAGACCCTATACATCGTGTTACCACTTCGCAGAGTCCTGTGTTTTTAGTAAACAGTCGCCCCTCCTTATTTTATGCTACCCCGAAGGGCCCTCTTTATCCCGAAGTTACAGAGTAAATTTGCCGAGTTCCTTCACCGGGGTTCTCTCGTGCGCTTAAGTGTTCTACACCAATCTACTGGTCATAGTTTAAGTACGGTTCGTTTTGGAAGCTTTTCTAGAAAATCAGTCTGGTTTATCATTATTTGTTTTTTTCCATATGATTATGACTAAATCCATGAACGTGTAATATTAAACATTCTTACCATTAAAAAAAACATTCGTATTTTTCTTAGGGGCCGGCTAACACCTTTTGGATTAGCCTATAAATTTGTAAACCTTAGATTTTCAGCGACAGTTATTTTATACTGTTTATTTGCTACTCATATCAGCATAATCAATTCTAATTGAACAACTTATATAACTATAAATTATCCTCTATAGAACGTTCCGCTACTGTTTATAATATAAATATGTAAATGACAAAATATTCTATATCCAACGACACGTTCCCGTACCATTACCTTGTTACGACTTAAATTCGGTTACGGATCCTCAGCTTCCTTTCTTCAAAAAAATGCATATATACTTACAGAACACGATATAATTATTATGCTTAAATATATACTACCATTTTTCTTTCTTAAAAGGTTTACAAAGAACCCACTTCCAAACCTTGACGGGCGGTGTGTGCAAGGCCAGAGAACATATTCACCGTGGCAATGCTGATCCACGATTACTAGCGATTCCATCTTCACAAAGGCGAATTGCAGCCTTTGATCTGTATTAAGAAGATTTTTGAATAAGGACTTCATTTCACAAAGTTATCATATTTTTGTAATCTTCATTGTAGCACACGTGTGGCCCATTTTATTGGGGCCATGACGACTTGACATCATTTCGACCCTACTCTATTTCACTCAATTAAGAGGAAAGATTTATAATTATTAATTCGTTACAAATTACTAATTAAATAAAATTTAGCAGTCAAGCAAAATAAACAAAGAGTATTTCTTTATTTTAAACTTTTCCAAAGTTACGCTCGTTAACAAGAATTAACTTAACATTTCACAACACGAGCTGACGACAGCCATGCAACACCTGTTATTAAAAAGTATATGAATATACTTATCACCAATAAGAATTAGCATTTACAATACTCTAAAAGTATTAGCTAATAGGAGATGAATCCTTTTCAAAAAAACACAAACGCTAAAAAGTTCGTTTCCAACACTTGAAACCTATAGTTCGTATTATTAAATATAAAGGAAGATGACGAGGCTTCCCGTGCTTATATTTAATACTTTTAAACTTATCTACAATTTATTATACCAAAAAATGGCTTTATAAATTGTGTGTGGTAATTTTTAAATTACAAAAATAGAATTGTCAATAAAAATACAGTATATAAAGACACAATATTTATGGGTACAAAATGATATAATTCATAAAATGGTAAGGTTTTACGCGTATTATCAGATTAAACCGCATGCTCCACCGCTTGTGCAAGCCCCCGTCAATTCCTTTGAGTTCTAACCTTGCGGCCGTACTTCTCAGGTGAAGTGTTTACGCGTTAACTACTTTAACTTTTACTAAAAAGCTAAGAACACTTATAAGTCACTATAAAAACTACGGGGGTATCTAATCCCCTTTGATACTTTTATCTTTGCCTTTCAGAGTCAGTTTTTTTTAGATTGTTGCTTTCGCCATTGGAACTCCCGTAGGTATTAATAGATTTAATCCTTACTCCTAAAGTAGTACAAAATCTTTAACAAAACTCAAAGCTATACGTTTCAAAAGCCTATTAAGCATTAACTCTAATATTTCACTTTTGACAGCTATAGCATCCTAGAGGCCCTTTACACCCAGTTAGAATGAGAACCACTTGTACCCCCCGTATTACCGCGGCTGCTGGCACGAGGTTAGCCGGTACTTTCTTCTCAAAAACAGTCATTATCTATTTTTGCAAAAAGGTTTACAATCTCGTTGAATCTTCCTTTCCCTTATGTTTTATTGCTGGATCAAGCTTTCGCCCATTGTCCAATACTCCTTACTGCTGCCCCATAACGGTGAGAGCCGTTTTTCAATCTCTCTGTGGCGGAACGTCCTTCCAGACCCGCAAAGCATCGTAGGCTTTGTAATCTCTTATATTACAAACAACCTTAATACTAAATGAGCCTGACTTATTGCGATAAATCTTTCCTTACTAATAAAATTTTCATATTATTAGAATTTATTCTGAATTCGTGTAATTCTTAGTCAGAACAATAAGGTTAGTTCTCATTTTCTCTGCACCCGTACGCGATGCCTTAATGGCATTCCACTTGCATGTATTAAGCTTAAAACTAGCAGTCTCTCTGAGCCAGGATCAAACTCCAAACTTAATTTTATAAAAATTTTATTCTTTATACTTGTTAAAAAATTCTCCAGTCTTGAACCGTTAGGAGCAAGACAATTTATAAAGAAAACTTGCCACAAAAACAAAAAATAAATCAATTTTTAATTAAAAAACTTGATTTAAAAAAGTTATTAGATAATTTTACTTTATAATTTAAATAAAATAAAATTCTATAAAAAGGATTAATAATTATCTTATAGTTTTTAACTATATGTATATATATTATAATTGGTTCATCACCCCAGACTATGGGGTAATAAACCAAAGGTGCTCCCCCCTACCCCCCTCAATTACAAAGTGTTCCTTTATCTTTCATTTTTATACCAATTGAAGTTACTCTTTAATCTATTGATAGGATAATATTCCTTTTAAACCGATATACTATATAATTCCTAACCTTTTAATATTATAACATAACCTTAATACCAAACATATCTTTATTAATCTATTCCCAATTAACTTTAATAATACAATAACTAATAACAAGGTATAAAACAGGGGGGAAGGGGGGAGACAAGGCTAAAAGAGTTATTCTTTTTTATATTTTTCTAAACTCTTAAAGTTTTAAATATTTTTAATAATTCTTTTTCTTCGGCAATTTTAAATTTTAGTCTTGTTTTTTTATCGAAAATTTATTCTTTATACTGGTTAAAAAATTCTCCAGTCTTGAATCGTTAGGAGCGGTACATAATTTATAATAAAACTCAGCCTGTAAATCAAAAAAATAAATAAATATTTAACTTAAAAAAAGCTTTAAATATTTTTATAAAAATTTAAAATAAAATAAATTTTAAAAAAATTATATTTTGTAAAACTTAAAATAAAAATAATATAATTATTAGTATTAGAAATAATTAGAAACTTATAGTTGATTTTGATTTAATGGGAATTTAAAAATTAGTTGCTTAAGGTTTTATTAGCTTGTTAAATGCAATAATTAACGCTAAAAGTGCCTTAAAACTATACCTTTACTATTACTTTTTTAATAATAAAAAAATACTAGTTATTTTTTGATTTTTTATGGTTTTAAGGAGTATCCCTTAAGCCTTTTTAAAATTATGGTTAAATCTTATATTTTTAGTTTTATTTGTTTTTATTCTAAAAAGTTTTGATAGAAGTTTCTTTCGAATCCAGAATATTATAATTTTTTTTATACAAAAAATTAATCTTATTTTTTAAAACAAAAAATAAAAAATAAAAACCTAAACCCTAAAAAAAATTATAAAAATAATAGATTTGTTTTAAGTGGTAGGGCAATATCAATTTATAAAGTTTGAAGATTATCTCGTTTATTTTTAAGAGAAAATGAATATTTAAATTTACTACCAAGATTAAAAAAATTGTATTGGTAATTTACATAATAAATGCCTATAGATAACTTATCTCTATTATATGCAGTTATAAATTTAGTTTCTGTTTCATGTAAAAAAGATGTTAATATTAAAACATCAAAAAAAATATTAAAAGTGTTAAATATTTTGTATACCCAAGGTTTAATTATAAGATATTCTTACAATTTTAAAAAGATAAGAATTTTTATAAAAAAAATTAATATATTAAAAATGGAACGTTGTTTACGGTTCTGATCGTGATGAAGGATTTGTTGTCGCGTGGCAATTATTAAAAAATATGAAGTCAAAGGAACCACAAATACCTTCTTCTAATATGGAACAAAACATTTTGATGGAATCTCATCTTAAAGAGCTATAAAAATTTAACAAACATTTTATAGAGCTTAAAAAGTCTGAAGATTTAGAAAAGAACCGATTACAAGCTCAATTAATTTTGGACACATCAAAGTATGTCCTAGAAGGACAAAAATTTTTTTGGCAAGTTTTGACGGACTGTTTAAAGAGGTTAGGTGTACTTATAGGATGTACTGTAGTTTTTTTATCTAAGGATGAGGTTACAGACCCAAAAAAAAGATTTTCAACTTTTATTTGAACTATATAATACCTAAAGTTAAAGACGATAGTTCTGTAATTTCTAAAAACTTGATTACAGATATTGATTAGGTTATAAAGTTTTTTTTAGAAATCAAATTTTAAAATTAAGTTTTACTTATAAAATTTTTTGTATTAAAAAGTTTTGATTTTGAAATAATTCAAAAAGTTTCAAATTAAATACGAATGTTTAAAAAACCAGAACCATATAAAGGTAAAGGTATTATTTTTATTAAGGAAATTATAAAAAGAAAACAAGGTAAAGAATCTAAAAATTAAAATGCTTTTAAATAAAAAAACACAAATTTCAATATATACATTAAATCAGTTAATGTCAGTTAATTTTCACATTGGGGATAAAACATATAAATGGAATATCCTTATCAAAAATTTATTATTTGATGGTAGGCATGGAGTTTATTATTTTAATTTAAAAAAAACGTTTCTATTGTTAACTAGCTTTTTATATTTTTTTAATAAAACAATGGAATCTTATAAGTTATTATTACTTATAAATAAACAAGATTTAAATTTTTTAAACGACTGGTATAAGTTAGAAATGTTCCGTAAAATTATAAAAAGCATAGAAGAAACTAGTTTTTCTTTAAGAAAGTTACCTAAGCCGCCAGGTCCTTTAAATAACAATGTTTTTAATCCGACCGAATATCAAAATATATTAAAATCTCGTTTTGCTAATATTAACAAGCATGAAGTTAAACTTACTGGGTTCCAATGTGCACAATTATTGATTGAAAAATAAAAAAATCAAATAGCACGTGACGAATTACAGTGGAAGCAAATAACGGGGTCTGCTAAGGGAGTAGTTGTAGCTGTTGGCGCAGCAGCTACTTTTGTTTTACTGCCTGATTCAGATAAAGAAAAATTTAAAGACGCTCGCGAAAAAATACAAAAATATTTTACTTAATAACAACAAAAAATGATTCAAAAAGTAAAAAATAAAATTTCAATAGCATTTAATTATTTACGTCATCATCATATTTTTAAAAAAATAAATTTTTCTTTACAGGTGTTTCATAATCTAGTAATAAAGTATTTCTCAGACATAATATTAACTATTTTTTTTGTTAATATTATTAGCCATACAACAATTTATTCAAAAATTTCAGTTTTGTTTTTAGAACGTTATGAAACACTTTCTACAACTATGTTTAATTATGTGATCAATTTAGTAAGTGTTGACACTCTAGTTGTAGAATTATCAATAATTTTTTTACTTTTCTGTTTTATAGTTTTAATTGCAGTTTATCTTAAAACTCTAATTAAATCTCATTCAATTTATAAACATATGATAACAATTACTGCTTATTTTTTTGCAGTAATTTTTATATTCATAGACATTTCTTTTGAGACATATTATCCTAATTTTAAAATAGTTAGTTTAGTATTACCTCTATTCGTACTCTTATACTTGATATTTATACAAGTATGTATTATTACTAAATTAATAGAGTATTTAAATAAAAACGTTAGTGAATACAGTAATGTTATTCAAATGCTAAAGGCTGTAAACTATAATTCCGTTGATTTTTTACTTATTAGTAATAGTACATCTATAAATCAATTTTATAGTTCATACTATTTACGAAATCAATACGGGTTATCTTGTGTCATTAGCTTGCAAAATAAAGAAATTTATTATTTTGTAAACTTTGCAAAAAGTCATTTAAGAATATCTTACTTTTATTCTACAACTATAAAACACGATTTTTTAAATTTGTTAAAAATATTAAAAATTATGTATTACAAACAAGAAAGCAAATCTTTAATCTTTCTAGATTTTATAAATTTTATGAATACAAAAGGGCATAATAACTCTCATAATTTAAGAGAGGTCCTAAAATTTATTTTTAATAATAATTTACATATAATACCTGAGATTTTAAATAACTTTAAATCTCATACTCATGAGTTACCTTTAAATTTTATAAGGACTCGTGAAATTCTTATTTTGAATTTTTTAATTGAACATTTTGAATTAATTTTTGAGGGTTTTAATGTTCAAAACACCCCTCAAGACATTTTATTTTTAAATGCATTAAAAAAAACCCTTGATCACGTACTTCAGGGTGATCAAGATATTACCAAGTTTTTAAATTTAAACTATTATTCTTATATTTTTTTTCTTGTTGATTGTGGTCTTCAATTAAATGAACAAGAATATCTTTCTTTTTTTTCAAATATTATAATAAATATTAATTTAGAACTAGAGAAGATACCACCCAAACACCACCAAGATATTCTCTTATTTGACAATAAGGAATATCACAACCATATTTTAATTTTAATTTTTAAGCATATAACTCAATGTCTTAAAAATTTTTACACCATTAATCCATATGTAATAATTTTTCTACTTTTTTATCTTTTTTGGGTTATGGGAACTTTATTATTCAGTAATATTCCGTATTTATTTTACATCGGAGTTATAAATGAGGTGAATTCATTAGCCCCTCAAAATTATTTTTTGATCTTGTTCTTTCTATTTTTTTTTATTTATAGAAGAAAAGATCTTTTGGATCCTGAAAACAAATTAGGTATTCCTAATAGCATTTTTGTTTTGCGGGCAATAATTTTTGCTTTTTTTATTATATTTATGAGTTTGACATCAAAACCTTATTTAAAAGTTTTATTAATCATTATAAAATTTTTAATTTTGTTTTGTTTCTCACTCTATGCTAAAAAAAAAAATAAAAATTATATAAAACTAAGAATAATTCAAGATTTCCGTGAATCGTTTGGTGATTTAAACAAATTGTCTAAAGATGTTCCTTTTGTTATACTATTACCTCTGGATGCAAGATTAAATCCGGAGTATAATAATATACTTAAAGACCATTTTTACCATTTTGATATTAAAACCAAACATTTTCAGTTCGGGGTATATAGTCCTTCCCCTCAAATTGAAATAAAATATAAATAATAATAATAATACGTGGCGATCAAAAAATTTTAAATTTGTTATACGATCAAGGCGTTACAAATTTTACTGTTTTTTTAATAACAATTTATTATAAATTTTTACATAAAAATTAAAAAAGATTTACTTTTTCAGAAATTTCAAAACTACGTAGTAAATACGTATTATTATAATAGATAGTGAAATAGTAAGAAAAAAAATAACGCTCTTTTCGTCTAGCTTAACAGGACAGCGCCCTTTCACGGCGTTAGGACGGGTTGAAATCCCGTAAAGAGTAAATATAATACTCTACAAACTTATAGTTAAGTGGGTTTAACATGCCGCTCATGACGGCCAGTTCGATTCTGGCTAAAACTTATAATTACAAAATAATAGTCTTATAAACTAATAAATTTATACTCAAAATACCCTAAAAAGGTAGCTTTAGTAGTACTGTTTTAATACTAAAAAAGTACTAGTTATTTTTGGCTTTTTAGGCCTTTAAGGTGTATCCCTTAAGCTTTTTTAAATTTATGGTTAAATTTTATAAGTTTACTTTTATTTGTTTTTATTTTAAAAAGTTTTGATATAAGTTTCTTTAGAATCAAAAATATTATAATTTTTTGTATAAAAAAAATTATAAAAATAATAGGTGTGTTTTAAGTAGTAGGGGCAAGATCAATTTATAAATTTGCGAGATTATCTCGTTTATTTTTAAAAGAAAATGAATATTTAAATTTACTAGCAATATTAAAAAAATTGTATTGGTAATTTAAATAATAAATGTCTATAGATAATTTATCTTTATTATATCCAGTTATAAATTTAGCTTCTGTTTCATGTAAAAATGATGTTAATATTAAAACATCAAAAAAAATATTAAAGGTGTTAAATAGTCTTTATACCCAAAGTTTAATCAGAGAATATTCTTACATTTTTAAAAAGAGAATAATTTGTCTGAAAAAAACCAATATATTAAAAATGGAACGTTGGCTACGTTCTGCCCGCGATGAAGGATTTATTGTCGTGCGGCAATTATTAAAAAATATTAAGTCAAAGGAACCACAAATACCTTCTTCTGGTAAGGAACCACACGGCTTGACGGAATCTCATTTTAAAGAGTTGGAAAATTTTAATAAAAATATTATTAGGTTTCATAAGTATAAAGATTTAGAAATAAGCCAGATACAAGCTCGTTTAAATTTGGACGTGTCAAAGCATGTTCTAGAAGGACAAAAATTTCGTTGGCAAGTTTTGACGGACTGCTTAAAAGGGTTAGGTGTACTTAAGACATTCACTGGATGTACTGTAGCTTTTCTATCTAATTATGACATTATAGAGCCCAAAAAAGATTTTCAACTTTTACTTGGAATACCAGATACTTTAATAATTCAAGTTAAAAACGATAATTCTGTAATTTCGAAAAACTCGATTACGGATATTGATTAAATGATAAAGTTTTTTTTAGAAATTTAATTTAAAAATTAGGTTTTAGTCATAAAATCATTTTTAGAATTTCTAATAATTTAATAATAAAAAAATTAAAAAAAAGATTTTTGATTTTGAATTAATTCAAAAAGGTTCAAATCAAAAATTTATGTTTAAAAAAACAAAACTATATAGATGTAAAAACTATTATTTTTGTTAATAAAATTATAAAAAAAAAAAAATTCAGATGTATTTAAAAAAAATAAAAAACTATCTAAATGTTATAAAAAATTACATAAGTCACGAAAAGTTTTACAATTTGTTCCTATTTGGTTATAAATTTTTACAACAATTCAATTCCGTTTCATTAATTTTCATTAAATATACTTTAATAATTTATATTTTAATTACCATTTTTGAAACGGAATTTATTTATCAAATTTTTTTAATAATTTATCAGTATTTAATTGAAATGACTAAATATATTTTTAATTATTTTTTAAATCTCATTAATTACGAAACTTTATTTTTCGAGTTTGTAATTATCTCTTTAAATTTTATTTTAATGTTCGTATTTTTAAAAAACTTAAAAAACTTAATAAATACAGATTCGATTTTTAAAATCTGGATTTGTAATAGTTCTTTTATGTTTTTAATAATACCAATGACAACTTTAATTTTCGTGGAAACATTTTACGAAAATTATACGTTGGTAATTTTTATATTACCAATATTTGTAGGATTTTATTACTTATACCTGGAAATTTTAATTATTCCAGCAGTATTAAAGTTTTTAAATGAAAATTTAAAAGAATCTAACAACATTCTTCCTATGTTAGATGCTTTAAAGCATGATGCACAAGATTTTCTTGTGGTTACAAAATCTTTAAACGAAGTACCTTTTTCAAAATATTTAGAAAAAAAATACCATTTAGCTGGTATTAATTTCTTTAAGAATATGAAAATTTTATATTTTAGAAGTTTTTCGGAAGAATATAAAACAAATTCTTCGATTTCATATTTTTACTTCAATAAAAATCAAAAAAAAAACTTTTTAGATCTTTTAAAGATATTAAAAACTTTATATATGAATAAAAATAATGATATCTTAATTTTTAAAAAATTTTTAACCTTTTTGAACAGTAAAGGTTACCAAAACTCTGAATGTTTATCTCAAGTTTTAAAGTTTTTAACTAAAATAGAAAATCTTAAAATAATCCCAGAAATTCTCAAAGCTTTCGAAAACAAAACAGATATTCAATTAGGTTCAAATTTTTCAAATACGAGAAATACTCGGACTGTAAAAATTTTAGAATTTTTAATTGAAAATTTTGAATTATTTTATGAAGGCTTGTCTGTGGAAAATTTTCCAAATAATATAATTTTAGTAAAAACTTTAAACGATACAGTTACCAATCTTAGTGGTCCTGTAATAGAGGTAGACGAATTCTTTAAGTTAAATTGCTATACCTATAGTTTATTTATTGTTCACTATAGCTTACAACTTAATGAAGAAGAATTCCCCTTTTTTTTTTTTAATATTAAATCCGGTTTGACCATGTACAATCATGCAACCACACCAAAAACATATTTGAGAAACGATATACCACAGGATCTATCATTTTTTGATCCTGAAAGTGATAAAAATAAATTAATCATATTGTTCAGGATTTTATCTAAATTTTCTTTTAAATTTTATAAAATCAATTCATGGTTAATTGTTTTCATTATTTTATATCTGATCTCATTTATAACTAATTTTTTATACTCTGATCACTTTAATTTCTTGATTTTGGGATTTCGAAATGATTTTTATGCATTATCACTTCTGAGTATTTCCGCTACTTTATTAAGTCTTGTTTTTTTTATCTATAAAAAATTCAAGATTACAAATTGTTCCGAAGTAAAATTAAATGTACCTAACAGTATATTTGTGTTTCGTACTTTAATTTTTCTTTTTTTATTTATTGAAGTAGGTTTTAATTTTAAACCTTATTTCAAATTTTTGATAATTACCACAAAATGTTTTATTTTATTTTTGTTGTGGTTATATTCAAAAAAAATAAATGGGAATGATTCAAAATTAAAAATTTATACGGATTTCGGTGAGATTTTTTATAAATTAAACAAATTATCTATTGAAGTTCCATTTATTGTTTTATTGCCTATTGATGCAAAATCAAAACCGGAGTATCATATATTTAATAAGTATGTACTTCATTTTGAGGTAATTATGGAAAATTTAAACTTTGGTGTGTATAGCCCACCAAAAAATGATAGTAATACTTAAAATCAAATTTTTGTAAAAAATTTGTTTAATTTATAAAAAATTTCATCTAAATTTTTATTTATAAATAACAAAAAATAACTTTAAAATTTTAATGAATTTTAAAAATAAATTAGATAGAAAAAAACGATTAAATTTTGTAAAATTTGAAGAAAAGTATAATATAATTAAAAGCATTAAAAATGGTGAAAAATTAAAAACCGGACTTAAATGGATTTTTACTTCAAAATTTAATAAAAAAATGTGGAAAAATTCAAAAACACAAATAAATAATAGATGTGTTTTAAGTGGTAGGGCAAGATCAATTTATAAATTTGCGAGATTATCTCGTTTATTTTTAAGAGAAAATGAATATCTAAATTTACTACCAGGATTACAAAAATCGTATTGGTAATTAACATAATAAATGTCTATAGATAATTTATCTTTATTATATGCAGTTATAAATTTAGCTTCTGTTTCATGTAAAAAAGATGTTCATATTAAAACATCAAAAAAAATATTAAAGGTGTTAAATATTTTTTATACCCAAGGTTTAATCAGAGGATATTCTTATAATTTTAAAAGGACAAAAATTTTTATAAAATTTTCTGGAACAGAGTATAAACCAGTAATTAAATATATTAAAGTAATTTCAACACCAAGTAAATTTGTATCTATTACTGTTAAAAGTTTATCTAAATTAAATGACCAAGGTCAATTTTTTTTATTAAGTACTCCTAAAGGATTATTAACTTCTACAGAAGCTTTAAATAAAAATGTAGGAGGAAATGTTTTATGTAAAATTTTAATTTAAATGTCAAATAATATTGGAAATAAAACCATTTTTTTATCTTCTCAGATGTCATTACAAAAGTATAAAAATTTTTTAATTATGAAAGGTGCTTATGGTATTTTAAAAATTCAAATAAAAATTCCTTTATATATTACTTTTAAAAATTTAGCATTATTTTTAAAAATTTCAAATTTAAAAAGTAATAATTTTAAATTTAAAAGTATGTGGGGAACTTATAGAATGCTAATAGCAAATAACTTAATTGGACTTTTTAAATTACATTTTTGTAAATTAAAATTTATTGGTGTAGGTTATAAAGCTCTTTTTAAGAAATCAAATTTAATTTTAAGATTAGGTTTTAGTCATAAAATCTTTTGTACAATTCCTAATAATTTAATAATAAAAAAAATCAAAAAAAGACCTCCTATTTTTTTATTAAAAAGTTTTGATTTTGAAATAATTCAAAAAGTTTCAAATCAAATACGAATGTTTAAAAAACCAGAACCATATAAAGGTAAAGGTATTATCTTTATTAATGAAATTATAAAAAGAAAACAAGGTAAAAAATCTAAAAATTAAAATGCTTTTAAATAAAAAAACACAAATTTCAATATATACAT
>VFQS010001206.1_pt1 | contig 24403 bp, 20 predicted proteins | sample 3512361 | NCBI WGS metagenome assembly VFQS01 (sample SAMN10412375, study PRJNA504923) | tailings metagenome | isolation source: Relicate 1 Philex TSF3 active mining | place: Philippines
AATTTCTGGTTGGGCGATGCTTTCGCCAGTGGCGGCTCGGTTGGATATGACCATAAGGCAATGGGTATCACCGCCAAGGGTGGTTGGCTTTCGGTCCAGCGCCATTTCGCCGAAATGGGTATCGACGTGCAAAAGGAACCTGTCACGGTTGCGGGCGTCGGTGACATGTCCGGCGACGTTTTTGGCAACGGCATGCTGCTTTCGAAAGCACTGAAAGTCGTCGCCGCATTCGACCACCGCCATATCTTTTTTGATCCCGATCCCGACCCAGCGGTCAGCTGGAAAGAACGTCAGCGTTTGTTCAATCTGCCGCGTTCAAGTTGGCTCGATTATGACAGCAAGCTGATTTCAAAGGGTGGCGGCGTCTTTTCGCGCACCGAAAAATCGATCAAAATTTCGCTTGAAATCAGGGCATTATTGGGCATTGATGCGAAAGAAATTGAACCATCCGCATTGATGACCGCGATATTGAAGGCACCTGTGCAGCTGATGTGGTTTGGCGGGATTGGAACCTATATTAAGGACCGAAGCGAAAGCCATTTGGATGTGGGCGATCCGGGCAATGACGCGATCCGCGTCAATGGTGCGGACGTTCGAGCAATGGTCATCGGCGAAGGTGCCAACCTTGGCGTCACGCAGGCGGGGCGTATTGGCTACGCATTGCGCGGTGGCCGCATCAACACCGACTTCATCGACAACAGCGCTGGCGTCGATTGTTCGGATAATGAGGTGAACATAAAAATCGCGCTGAATGCGCAAATGCGTGCCGGCAAGTTGAAGGAGCCTGCGCGCAACGTGCTGCTCGCCGATATGACCGACGCCGTTGCGCATTTGGTGCTTGAGGACAATCGCCTCCAAACGCTCGCGCTTTCCATTGCCGAAACCGGTGGGGCAGGGGATTTGCCTGCTTATGTCAGGCTCATTGAAATCTTCGAAGGATCTGGCAGGCTTGACCGTGCGGTGGAGGGGCTTGCGCCGAACGAGGAACTGTTCCGCCGCGCAAGTGAAGGACGCGGTCTGACCCGCCCTGAATTGGCCGTGCTGCTGTCGACGGCAAAGCTTGCGGCGCAAGACGGCGTTGAGGACGCGCCTTTGGCACAAGATACTTCAATGGACAGCGAACTGCTGGCTGCGTTTCCAGAGGCGATGGTTAAGGCGCACAAAAGTGCGATCCTGTCGCACCGTTTGCGCAAGGAAATCATCGCGACCAAATTGGCAAACCGCATGATCAACCGGTTGGGTATGCTGCACCCGTTTGAACTGGCTGAGGAAGAGGGCTGCGGCCTTGGTGATGTTGCGGCGGCGTTCGCCATTGCCGAACGGATCTATGATCTGCCATCGCTGTGGCAGGCCATCGATACGACACCCATGCCGGAGGCAACGCGGCTGATGCTATTCAACCAAGCTGCCGTTGAAATACGTGCACAGATGGCGGACATCATTCGCAACGCGCATGAAGGCCGCGACGTCAGCGCTGCTACCGCCGTATATGCGCCCGTTGTGCAGAAATTGTCCGCCGCGCTGGACGGGTTGTTGCCCAATGATGTCCGGCTTCAGACGGAACGTTTTGGCGCACGGCTTATGGAAAATGGCGCGCCACGCAAAATTGCCGAACGGCTTGTTGAATTGGCGCAGTTGGATGGCGCGATTGGCCTTGCGGCATTGTCGTCGACCCAAAAGGGTGATGTGACGGCGCTGACGCGTGCGTTTACCGCTGTAGGCGATGCGCTTGGCCTCAGCTGGGCGCAAGGGGCGGCCATGCAGATCGATCCGCATGACCCGTGGGAGCGATTGCTGGTTGCGGGTCTGGCGCGCGATTTCCAAACGATGCGTTTGGATTTCCTACGCCGCCGTGCCGCCAAGAAGCCGCTCGAGGATGCGCAAGATTGGCTGCAAACCAACGCCGTCCGCGTGCGTGCATTCAAGGCGATGGTCGACCGGGCCCGCATGGCAGGCATACCCACGCCCGCGATGCTGGCACAGGTTGCCGGTCAGGCACGGGTGCTATTGGGGCGCTAAGCCCCTAGCTCTTGGATGGCGCCAACCCGGCGGGGTTCCCTTTGGTGGAGGGGTTCGAAGCGTTTTGCTTTTTGGGGCCCTCGGCCTTTGGTTTGCGGACTTCGCGGTTCGATTTCTTTTGGCTCTTTGCCATGATGTTTTCCTTTCGGGGGTGGAGGGGACAACGTGCAAAGCGCCGGATCGTTCACGCGAACGTCCGGTGAACCTTATCTATATGCACGAATGGCCCCCGTTATAAGGGCACCCACCGAAATGAAGTGATTAAGCGACTGCCTCTGCTTCACGCTTATAAATGCTGTTGAGCGGATGGCGGAACAGCTTCGTCACCATGGGTTCGAAAAACTCTAATGGCAGCGTGTCATATTCTGGATCGAACGATGGGCAGTCATATTTGTCGATAAATTCTTCGGTGTCAGCAAACCATTCATGACCGCGGAACTTTTCGCGCATGTCCCGATCAAGCCCAAGATGGTGGAAGAAGTTGTGACCTTGAAAAATGCCGTGGTTTTGGACAATCCAGTGCAGTTTTTCCGAAACGAACGGCTTTAATATAGCAGCAGCAATGTCTGGGTGGTTTGCCGCGCCAAGTGTATCGCCAATGTCGTGCAGCAGCGCCATGACGACATAATCCTCGTCGCGTCCATCACGATAGGCGCGCGTCGCGGTTTGCAAGGAATGGGTCAACCGGTCCACCGCGAAACCACCAAAATCGCCATCGAGCAGTCGAAGATGGTCCAATATCCGTTGCCCGCCATTTTGCGAAAACGGGATATTGTGCCGCATGATGATCTGCCAATCTTCTTGCGTGCTCTGCGACATGTCGTGGAAAGTTGCGCGGTCTTCGTGGTTGTCCATGGTCGATATCCTCTCCCCAAAACCCTATCATGTCCCTGTGATGAAACAAGTGCTTCATGCGCGCGCAAAATGCGGCTAGACCGATTTTATGGCGGTACTTGAGCTTACAGACAAACCCTTCTTTGCCGATAAAAATCGTGCGTTTTGGAATCTCCATTCAGCCGGATGGGCAGGCGCAGTCATTTTGCGCGCTGCGTCGGGTATTGCCCAAGGGCAGCCCGTCAGCTTCCTTGTGCCCATCCTGATATCAGCGGTCACGGGTTATTCGATCACGCTTCTGCTATCGGTTATTTACCGATTCCTGATTGATCAGCGGCCATTTATTACGTGGAGCCTGACATTCGTCGCGGTGTCCTTGGCCACCATTGGTTACGCGTATATTGACGTTTGGGTGCTTCAAACCATTCGGGACGGGGTGGATGAAACGCCCTTTGCGCAATTATGGCTGGCCGCGATCTATATCAACTCGGTGCTGTTGGCGGCCTGGTCCGCGCTATATTACGCTATCAATTATTTTGTGCGCGCTGAAGAACAAGCGGATCAGATGATGCGGCTTGAGGCGCAGGCCACCAGCGCGCAGCTGACGATGTTGCGGTATCAGTTGAACCCGCATTTCCTATTCAACACATTGAACAGCATATCGACGCTCGTGCTGCTGAAGCAGACGGAGCAGGCAAATGCCATGTTGTCGCGGCTATCGTCATTTTTGCGCTTCACCCTCATCAACGAGGCTGCGGCCAAGGTGCCGCTGACGCAAGAGGTCGAGACGCTGAAGCTCTATCTCGACATCGAAAAGATGCGTTTTGAAGAAAGGCTGCGGACATATTTCACGATTGAACCCGCTGTCGAAAACGCTCTGGTGCCGTCACTTCTGCTGCAGCCATTGGTGGAAAATGCCATCAAATATGCGGTGACGCCGAAAGAAGAGGGCGCCGACATTTCCGTCACCGCTCAACTCGTCGGTCAAAGAGTGCGGATTACCGTATCGGACACGGGGCCGGGCTTGCAGCCGGGACAGCAAGATCACAGCCTCTCCACCGGCGTTGGGATGGCGAACACCCGCGAGCGACTTTCACAAGCTTATGGCGACGATCAACGCTTTGAACATTATGTAAAAGCGGGCGGAGGGTTTGAGGTTTTGTTGGAACTACCATATCAAAGCCGAATTATTGCAGGGGAAGACAATCAAACGGGGGCTAAGCAGCAAGGAACAATATCCGCATGAGCATTCGTACAATATTGGTCGACGATGAAAAGCTGGCAATCCAAGGCCTTGAATTAAGGCTTCAGTCGTTCGACGACATCGAAATCGTCGCCACCTGCCACAATGGCCGGGAAGCCATTCGCAAGATTAAAACGCTGAAACCCGATCTGGTATTTCTCGACATTCAGATGCCCGGATTTGATGGCTTTTCCGTCGTTCAGGGCGTGATGGATATTGATCCGCCGTTGTTTGTCTTTGTGACGGCCTATTCGGAACATGCGATTAAGGCGTTCGAAGCGCAGGCAATCGATTATCTGATGAAGCCGGTCGAACCAGAACGTCTGGCAGACACCATGGACCGTGTGCGCAGCAGGCTTGCCGACAAGCGCACATCGGATGAGCTGGACAGGCTTCGTACTGTCATCAATGAAGTCGCGCCGGATGCTGCTGACAATTTGAGTTCGATGGACGATGACCTAGGGTCGACCCGTTTTGAAAAGCTTATCAATATCAAAGATCGCGGCCAGATTTTCCGCGTCGATGTGGAAAGCATCGAACGTATTGATGCGGCGGGCGATTATATGTGCATCTACACCGCCGACAACTCGCTCATCCTGCGCGAGACCATGAAGGATCTGGAAAAACGCCTCGATCCACGGACGTTCCAGCGCGTCCATCGTTCGACAATCGTCAATTTGAATCAGGTGCGGCAGGTTAAGCCGCATACGAACGGCGAATGCTTCCTTGTGCTTGAATCCGGCGCACAGGTAAAAGTCAGCCGTTCCTATCGTGACGTCGTAGCCAGGTTTGTCCATTAAGGAGAATAAGGATGGCAGAAGCCGATACTTCACCACGCATGAAGGCCAGTGATTTCCATCCCTATATTCTGGAAATCTTCGACGGCTATGTCCACGGCAAGCTGACCAAACGTGAATTCATCCGCGAAGCAGGTAAATTCGCGGCTGCGGGCGTCACCGGCCTTATGATACTTAACCAGTTGCAGCCGGATTATGCTTTGGCGCAGCAGGTTAAGGCCGACGATCCGGCGATTGTCACGTCGCGGGTGACGGTACAAAGCCCCGATGGGCATGGCAGCATCAGCGGGCTGCTGGCGCGACCAGCCACGGCCAAGGGCAAGCTTCCGGCTGTATTGGTGGTTCACGAAAATCGCGGGCTGAACCCCTATATCGAAGATGTCGTGCGCCGTCTGGCAAAGGCCGGCTATATGGCGTTTGGCCCCGATGGCCTGTCGTCACTCGGCGGTTATCCGGGCAATGACGAAAAAGGCCGTGAGCTGCAGGCAAAGCTGAACCCCGGCAAATTATTGGAAGACTTTTTTGCTAGCTTTGAATTTTTGCGCGATCATGCCGACAGCACAAGCAAGGTTGGCGCGGTGGGTTTCTGCTACGGCGGCGGCGTCTGTAATGCGTTGGCTGTTGCCTATCCGGAAATGGCTGCGTCCGTGCCTTATTATGGTCGCCAACCAACTGCGGTTGAAGTCCCTGCCATTAAGGCGCCGCTGTTGATCCATTATGCCGAGGCCGACGAGCGCATCAATGCAGGCTGGCTCCCCTATCAGGCGGCGCTCATTGCGAACCAGAAGGCGTTTCAGGTGCATTTCTATCCGGGCACGCAGCATGGCTTCCACAATGACAGCACGCCCCGTTTTGACAAAGCAGCGGCGGACTTATCGTGGGCCCGCACGCTCGCGTTTTTCGGGAAAAATCTGCGTTAGCGCCGATCTTTAAAAAACGCCTGAAGCAGTTCAGTCGATTCGTCGGCGGATATGCCCGAATATATTTCGGGGCGATGATGCACTGTGGGTTGTTCAAACAAGCGCGGACCATGCGCCACAGCGCCGCCCTTGGGGTCCTCAGCGCCATAATAGAGGCGTGCTATGCGCGAATGGGCGATTGCGCCTGCACACATCGCACAGGGCTCTAGCGTGACCCACAGGTCGCATCCCGTGAGGCGGTCATTGCAAAGATGCGCCGCAGCGGCCCGGATGGCGAGGATTTCTGCGTGGGCAGTGGGGTCGTGATGCTCAAGCGGGCGGTTGGCGCCACGGCCAATAATGACGCCATCCTTGACGACAATCGCGCCAACGGGCACTTCGCCTTGCGCGGCGGCTGCCCGCGCCAATTTGAGCGCTTCGTTCATCATTTCGCGGGCTTTGGACAAGGGCATGTTAGTTTGCTAGCGTAGATTACTGCTTTTGACCACACATCGGCTTGACCTTTTCGGTGTGGAGCGTTAGGGGCAGCGACTTTCGCGGGACAGTGATTCCGCATACACTTTTTTATACAGGACATACATCATGGCGCGCATCTGCGAACTCACCGGTAAAGGCCGTCTGGTCGGCAACAATGTGAGCCACGCCAACAACAAAACCAAGCGTACATTCCTGCCTAACCTGCAGAATGTCACTTTGTTGTCGGATGCTCTTGAGCAGGGCTACAAGTTCCGCGTTTCGACCCACGGTCTGCGTTCGGTTGAGCATGTCGGCGGTCTCGACAACTGGTTGTTGAAGACTTCGGACGAGAAGCTCTCGGCAAACGCGCGCAAGGTGAAAAAAGAAATCGCCAAGAAGCAAAAAGCTGCGGCGTAAGCCTGACGGCTGCTTTTGCAGCCTTTAGCTAAAGCGAATCAAAGCCGGAGGCAGTCACTGCCTCCGGTTTTTTCTTGTCCGGGACAGAGGCAATGCCCTCGCTGTCCCGATCTTTATAGCTGGTCTCTGGTCCGTTTAAGTTAGGCAGGGGCTCGATAATCCGTCGTTCTGTGCTGGCATGATTTGCAAGTTCAAATCCTAAGCGCGTTCATCATTTGCTGGCTGAATATGAACAAAGGATAACAGGCACATTCAGCATTCGGTCAATCACGCATCTTCATAAGGCAATTATTGACAAAGCAAATCGCCGAATTGCCCAATGCGGGCCGAACCTGAAACCAAAGGAGTATCGAACGTGAGAAATTTGAAAAAAAGCATCGGTGCACTGGTACTTGCAGCAACGGCCGTAACTGGATTTTCGGTCACCCCAGTTTTTGCCCATAATGGTGATGATGGCTATTACAGCCGCGGTGACCGTTATGACCGCGACGACCGTCGCGAATATCGTCGTGGCGACCGCTACCATCGCAACAATGCCTACCGCGGCAATGCGCGTTGCGACAAGGGGACGGGCGGTACCGTCATTGGTGCGGTTGCAGGCGGCCTGCTTGGTAACGAAGTTGCCCGTCGCGGCAACAAAACCGAAGCTAGCATCATTGGTGCAGCCGTCGGCGCCTTGGCCGGCCGAGCCATTGACAAGTCGGACAGCAATTGCCGCCGCTACCGTTAAAATATCAGCCTTTCGTCCGGATGTGATCCCTGAACCTCCCTCACATCCGGGCGGAACCCAATGTCAGGCTTGAGCCTGAATGTAATCCGCCAGCCTTCACCTGAGGGCTGGCTTTTTCGCTTCAACTGAAACTTGTCTGTCTGCGCTTCATCCGCCAAAGCGCCGCAATGACTTTATCACTCGAATCCGCACGAACCGCCATCCGGCCCTTCCATCGCAAGTCTGAACCAGAAGTGCTTGCCCCATTGGTGGTCGCCGCCACTATCGATGGCTCGGCGCGCGCTGAAGTTGTGCGCACCGCGCGGAGCCTTTTGGCCGATTTGCGCCAGGTGCAAGCCGATGGGTGGGTGAATCAGTTTCTGCAGGAATATCGTCTCGGAACGGAGGAGGGCACCGCGCTCCTTTCGCTTGCCGAGGCGTTTTTGCGCGTGCCCGATCCCCAAACGGCCGATCTGCTGATTGCCGACAAGCTGACGGAGGCGGAATGGGGCAACCATAAGGGGCAGTCATCAAGCTTGCTGGTGAATAGCGCAACTTGGGGGCTTGTCCTCGGCAAAGCCGTTCTGGGCGACAGCACAAGCACGTTGAAGCGCCTGATTGCAAAGGCAGGCGAGCCATTTGTGCGTCAGGCCGTTGGCGCGGCGATGCGGCTCATGGGCCAAGTTTTCGTGATGGGCCGCGATATTGACGAAGCCATCAAGCGGATGGAATCAAAAGACAACCGCGGCTTCACCGCGAGTTTCGATATGCTTGGCGAAGCTGCGCGCACCAAAAATGACGCAGAACGATATTTCGAATCCTACGCCGCAGCCATCGCAGCCGTCGGTCGCAATGCGGCGCGCGGGCATAGCGTTTCTGTAAAGCTGTCGGCGCTGCACCCACGTTATGAAACCGCGCAGAGTGCAACATGCGTTCCAGAATTGGCCGAAATGATCACGCAATTGGCGCGTTCCGCCGCTGCGCTTGGCGTACAACTTACCATTGATGCCGAAGAAGCCGCGCGACTGGAAATGAGCCTCGACATTATTGAACGTGTCGCCCGTGATCGTGCACTGCGCGGCTGGGATGGCTTAGGCATGGCGGTGCAAGCTTACTCCAAACGCGCCCGTCCCGTCATCGCATGGGCCAATGCACTGGGCCATGACACGTCCCGCATCATGCAAGTGCGCCTTGTCAAAGGTGCCTATTGGGATAGCGAGATCAAACATGCGCAGGAACGCGGGCTAACCGGCTTCCCTTTGTTTACCCGCAAGCCGGCAACGGACGTATCCTACCTTGCGTGCGCCAAGGATATGTTTGAAGCTGCCAAAATTCGCCCTGCATTTGCAACGCATAACGCGCTTACCGTCGCGACGATTTTGCAATGGGCGGGGGACAATCGCGATTTCGAGTTTCAACGCCTGCATGGCATGGGCGAAGGGCTTTTTGAACGCCTTGTGCGCGAAGAAGGCTATCAGTGCCGCACCTACGCGCCGGTGGGCGGACATCGCGACTTGCTCGCCTATCTGGTCCGCAGATTGCTGGAAAATGGCGCCAACAGCAGTTTCGTGCACCAACTGGCGGACCAATCCATCAGTGAGGACGAACTTCTCGCCGATCCGGTAGAGAAAATAATGGCGGTTGGCGGCACAGGGCACCCAGCGATCGCAGCACCTGCAGATCTTTTCCAGCCAGAACGAACGAATAGCCTTGGCATTGATCTGGATGATGCGGTGATCCTGCAGGAAACGGCAGCGGATATCGCGCTCCCTGTTCAATTGGACAAGCAAACAACCGTTGCCCCCGAAGGCGCGGTGACCACGGCGCTTGCCGCCTATCCGGCATGGTCAAATACCCCATTGGACGAACGCGCGGACTGTCTGGAACGACTGGCCGACCTGCTTGAGACACACCGCAGCCGGTTAATGGCTATTTTGGTGCAAGAGGCGCGCAAAACCATCCCCGACGCGCTTTCCGAAGTGCGCGAGGCGATTGATTTTTGCCGTTATTATGCCGCGCGCGCACGTACCGATTTGTGCGCTGTGGAATTGCCCGGTCCGACGGGCGAACGAAATATTCTGAGGCACGAAGGCCGGGGTGTTTGGGTTGCGATTGCGCCGTGGAATTTCCCGCTCGCGATATTTTTGGGGCAAGTGGCGGCAGCATTGGTCACGGGCAACACCGTGGTCGCAAAGCCTGCTCCGCAAACACCCGCCATTGGGCAATACGCAGTGGCGCTGGCCCATGAAGCCGGCGTTCCCGAAGATGTGCTGCAGATTGTTACTGGCGGTGGCGACGTGGGCGCTGCTCTGACCTCCGATGTCCGCATTGCTGGCGTGGTGTTTACTGGGTCCGTTCCCACAGCAAAGGCCATCGCGCGCAATTTGCTCGCGGACGACGCGCGGCCATTGGTGCCGCTGATTGCCGAAACGGGTGGCTTGAACGCTATGATCGTCGACTCCACGGCTTTGTCCGAACAAGTCGTTCGCGATATCATCATCTCTGGCTTTCAATCGGCGGGCCAGCGTTGTTCGGCGTTGCGGTTGTTGCTTCTGCAGGAGGATATCGCAGAACATACGCTTGAGATGCTGCGCGGCGCGATGGACATGTTGAACGTCGGTGATCCGGCTGATCCCGCTACCGACATTGGACCTGTCATTGATCAGGATTCCTATGACAAGCTGATGGCCTATCGTGCCGAGGTGAAGGACAGAATAGTTCACGAAATAGACGTTCCAGCGCAAGGCCTGTTTGTGCCCCCGACGGTTATCCGTCTGGACAATCTCGATGACCTGAACCGCGAATGGTTTGGCCCATTGGTGCATGTTGCAACACGGAAGGCTGGCGAGCTTGAGGCAACAGTCGCGCGGGTGAATGCCAAGGGCTTTGGTCTGACGATGGGTCTTCACAGCCGGATTGCGGGAAGCAGTGCATTGGTCGAAAACCTTGCCCGCGTCGGCAATCTGTATATCAACCGGTCGATGATTGGCGCGGTGGTGGGCAGTCAGCCATTTGGCGGCGAAGGCTTATCAGGCACTGGTCCGAAAGCAGGTGGACCGCATTATTTGTACCGCTTCTGCGCCGAACGGACGACATCTGTCGATACAACAAGCGCGGGCGGCAACGCATCGTTGCTGTCGCTTGAGGACGATAGCTGACTTTCAGCGTCAGTGAATGGTTCCCAAAGTTGCGCGCGCGCTCAGCATGATGATGAGGCGTTCGATCTGGCGCCAGCGGCAATAATGCAGATGATTGCCAACATTACGGCTCTTGGCCGCGCGTTCCGCGGCTTGCATGCCCGCTTCTGAGCCGAATGTGTCCATTAACGTGTTGGCTTCAGCAACGTCCCGCGGTTCGACGTAGAGCGGCAGATACATAGAAACAGCGGCTTTCGATTGTTGTTTTGGGTGGCAGACAGGCCGGGGAGGATTGGCCCATCTGCAACGCCCTTTTACAAATTACGTGTCGCGTTTCCGTCAAAGCAATTGGTTAGCGCAAATTAAGCATGAACATCGGGCTTGCTAGGCTGCGGCACTTGGTGGCAAAGAGCAATCATGTCTGAAACACAAAATAATCAGCCCCGCCTTGCTGGCGGCATTTTCGTCGCTCTCGGTTTATTAATCGGCGCTATTTTGGGTGTGGCATTCGACCAACCCTCCGCCGGATTGGTTATCGGTATGGCTATCGGTAGCGTGATCGCGGTAGCGGTTTGGTGGTTTGATCGTAAACGAAGCACATAAGGGTCAGAAAAATGTGGAAGCATGTTCGCAACATTGTGTTGATATTCATCGCGTTGGCGCTTGCTGGCGTGTGGTACATTACGCGCCCTGACGTCGCGCAATTGCCGTTGGACGCAGTGACCGGGCCCAAGCCCAACATCACCGAGGGCCGCGAACAGATTTTCCCGACCATTAAGGTTGCCGAGGTTGACCGCTGGAAAGCCGGCGAAGCACCAATTGCTGCGCCGGGTCTTGTTGTCGAGCGCTTTGCAGAAAGTCTCGACCATCCCCGCAACATATATGTCTTGCCCAATGGTGACGTTCTCGTCGCCGAAACAAATTCTCCGCCGCGCGAAGCTGGCGGTGTTGAAGGGTTTGTCATGAAATGGCTGATGGGCAAGGCTGGCGCTGGCGTGCCGTCTGCCAACCGCATCACATTGCTGCGTGACGCCGATGGAGATGGCAAGGCGGAGTTGAAAACGCCGTTCCTCACTGGCCTGAATTCGCCATTTGGCATGGTGCTGATCGGCGATACTTTATATGTTGCGAACACCGATGGATTGATGGCCTTTCCATACAAGACAGGCGACACCAAGATTACCGCGACGGGCAAAGAGCTTACAAAGTTGAATGCAAAGGCGCCGAACAACCATTGGACGCGCAACCTTGCCGCATCGCCCGATGGAAAGAAGATTTACATTTCGGTCGGGTCAAACAGCAACATTGCTGAACATGGGATAGAATCCGAAAATGGCCGCGCGATGGTGTTCGAATATGACATCGCGAAGGACAAGAAAATTCCATATGCCATCGGTTTGCGCAACCCCGTTGGCCTCGATTGGGATAGCCGTGGACGCCTGTGGACCGTTGTCAACGAGCGCGACATGCTTGGTTCGGATCTGGTGCCCGATTATCTTGCCCTTGTGGAATTTGGTGCCGATTATGGTTGGCCGCAGCATTATTGGGGTGGTTATACCGATCACCGCGTTTCACCACCCAAGCCGGAAAAGCGGGAATATCAACGCCGCCCTGATTACGCCTTGGGTGCGCATACGGCCCCCTTGGGCCTTGCTTTCGGCTATAAGGGTAAATTGGGCGCTGGACTGACCGATGGTGCGTTTGTTGCGCGCCACGGCTCTTGGAACCGCAAGCCTGTGTCTGGTTATGACGTCATCTTCGTGCCTTTTCCAAAAGGAGAGCCTGTAGGAAAGCCGGTCAACATTTTGACTGGGTTTTTAGACAAAGACGGCAAAGCGCAGGGTCGGCCCACGATGGTTGTGATCGCAAAGGACGGTTCGCTTTTGGTCAGCGACGATGTGGGCAATATTGTGTGGCGGGTTCGGGCGAAACGCTAAATCCGTCGGCCCGCGCGGCCGCCAAGTTCCACTGTGTAATGCCATGCTATGCGGCCCGACCGGCCGCCACGGCTTTGCGCGAAACTTAAGGCATCGGCCTCGTCCCAATCGAGGTCGAAATGCGCCGCGTAGCTGCCAACCATTTTCAGATAGGCATCCTGATCGGGATATTGAAAACCGAGCTTAAGGCCAAACCGGTCCGCCAGCGCTAGGCTATCATCGATGGCATCGCGTCCGCCGGTATCCGGATCCGCGCCATTTTCTCTTTCGACGATGTTCCGGCGGTTGGACGTCACGCACAAGCGGACATTGTTCGGGCGGGCTTCAACGCCGCCTTCCAGCAGCGAGCGCAACAGACGCGCGCTTTGGTCATTGGGCTCGAAAGAAATATCGTCCACGAACAATAGATATCGGCGGCCTGATGCAGCGAGCTCGTCGAATAATGCAGGCATGCTGGTGATTTGGTTCGCCGCCGCCTCGACAAGCGCAATGAAGAAGCCCTCTTCTTGCAACGCCGCAACCACCGATTTGACCAGCGCGGATTTCCCCATGCCGCGCGCGCCCCACAAAAGGACATCATGCGCGGCAGCGCCCGAAGCATGCCGCCTGCTGTTTTCGATCAGGTCGGCTTTCTGCCGGTCGATACCAACGATAAGGTCAACCGGCAGTGGCTTGAAATCATGCACCGGTGCCAATGCCGTGCCGTTCCAATGATAGGCCGGATGGGACGATAGGTCCGTCGGTGGCGCAGGCGGCGGTGATAGCCGCTCCAGCGCCTCAGCAATGCGTTTGAGTGTGTGGTCGTTCAAGCCGCCAAATCCTCGGCATCCAATGCGTAGAGCAAGTCGGCACCGGCCATTGCGCTGCCTTTGAACGCAAAGGCTTCGGGAACCATGACGTCCAGATAATAACGGCAGGCGACAATTTTGGCCTTCAGAAACGGGCTCGTATCTCCCGCGTCGATTTCGGTTTGTGCGGCCCGCAATTGCTTCAGCATCAACCAACCTGCGGTCACGACGGACATCATGTTGGTGTAGGCGTAACTGCCCGCGAGACGGTCATCCACGCTTGCGTGCAACATATATTCGGTCACTTCAGCGCAGGCCGCGCTCAATGCCGAAAGACCCGGCTGGTCGGTGGCGTCTTGCGAAATGGCCGCGAGATGGTTCCGAATGACATCGCCCCCTTGCATCGCGAGTTTACGCCCGACGAGATCTGCGGCCTGAATGCCGTTTGTTCCTTCATAGATGGCGGCAATCCGGATATCCCGATAAAACTGGGCTGCGCCGGTTTCCTCAACAAAGCCCATTCCGCCATGTACCTGAATGCCCAGCGAGGCGATCTCGCTGCCCATGTCGGTGCCGTAGGTCTTGGCAAGCGGCGTCAGCAGATCAACCATCTCCTGTGCTCCAGCTTCGCCGAGCGTGGCGCGGTCAACATAGCCCGAGGCCAGATAGAGCAAGGCCCGTATCGCTTGCGTGCCCGCTTTCATACGCAGCAGCATGCGGCGGACATCGGGATGTTCGACAATCGCGACGGACTCGCGCGACGGTCCGCTTGCTTTGGCCGATTGGATACGTTCACGTGCAAACCAGATGGCTTTTTGCGTTGCCGCTTCGGCAATTTGAACGCCTTGCAACCCTACATTTAGCCGCGCGTTATTCATCATTGTGAACATCGCACGCATGCCGCCAAATTCAGGGCCGATCAGTTCGCCAATGCATTCACCCTCTTCGCCAAATGCGAGAACGCAGGTTGGGGAGGCATTAATGCCCATCTTATGTTCGATCGATACGACGTTGATATCATTCGCTTTGCTGATGCTGCCATCCTCTGCGACCTGATATTTCGGGACGAGAAACAGCGATATACCCTTGGTCCCAGCCGGGCCATCCGGCGTGCGGGCCAGCACGAGATGGACGATGTTTTCGGCCATATCATGGTCACCAAAGCTGATATATATTTTGGTGCCCTTGATTTGATAGGTGCCATCGCCGCGCGGAGTGGCGGTTGATTTCAGCGCGCCGACATCGGAACCTGCCTGTGGCTCTGTCAGGTTCATCGTGCCAGACCATTCGCCGGTTGATAGTTTGGGCAGGAACAGTTGCTTTTGCCGGTCTGACCCATGGTGGTTGATGGCTTCAATCGCGCCGACCGACAGGATGGGACACAAGGCAAATGCCATGTTCGCAGCGCCCAAGGAATCCAGCGCAACGGTGGCCATCGAAAATGGCAGACCCTGGCCACCAAACGCCGACGGTGCGTTTATCGAACCCCAGCCATTGGCCACATAGGCTTTGTAGGCCGCGACAAAACCTTCGGGCATGACCACTTTGCCATCTTTCAAACGCGCACCAACGGTGTCGCCTATCCGGTTGAGCGGGGCAAATTCGCCCTCGGCAAAGGCGCCAATACCTTCCACAATCGCTTGCACCATATCGGGGGTGGCGTCGGCGAAGCGGTCATGTTGCGCCAACGCCTCGATACCTACGATATGCTTCAGGACAAATGCTTGTTCAGTGACGGGTACAGAAAAGGCCATGATCGATAAAAAATCCTGTTAAATCGGGTCGACGAAGGCCTATAGCCGCGAATGATGTTTGGCTCAAATACCTTGGGGAATGGCTGGGTCGTGCCCGCTGATGACGCCGCAATAACGGCGGCGATGGAGCTTTTGCGTTCCGGTCAAATCGTCGCGATTCCCACCGAGACGGTATATGGCCTCGCGGCGGACGCCAGCAATGCCGATGCGGTGGCCAAGATCTACGCGGCCAAGGGGCGTCCGGACTTTAACCCGTTGATTGTGCATGTTGCCGACCAATTAGCCGCCGAAGACTTGGCTGAATTCGGCCCGATGGCACATCAACTGGCACAGGCATTTTGGCCGGGGCCGCTTACGCTGGTGCTGCCTCTGCGGGCTGATGCCGACATCGCTGGCGCCGTTACGGCTGGGTTGCCGACAATTGCATTACGCTGCCCCGCGCATCCCGTCATGCAGGCGCTACTTAAAAAATCCGGCCTGAACATTGCGGCACCGTCCGCCAATAAAAGTGGCGGCATAAGCCCGACCCGTGCCGAACATGTGCTTGCGGGGCTTGGCGGTGCGGTTCCGATGATCTTGGATGGAGGGCCTTGTTCTGCGGGGCTCGAATCCACCATTGTTGCCGTACGCGAGCATGGTTGGCAGATATTGAGACCGGGGCCCGTCACCGCAGCGCAGATTGAGCGCGTTCTCGGGACCGCTCCCGTGGCGGCATCGGGCGATGATATTGAAGCGCCCGGACAATTGGCGAGCCATTATGCACCGTCAAAGGCTTTACGTTTAAACGCGATCCAACCAGAGCCCGGCGAGTGGCACATCGGGTTCGGGGCAATGGGGGGCAATGATAATTTGTCCGTGTCAGGCGACCTAGCGCAGGCCGCAGCCAATCTGTTTGACGCGCTACACAGGGCCGATGCGAGCGCCGCATTATCCATATCGGTCGCTTCAATACCGCATGAAGGGATTGGTGTGGCGATAAACGACCGGCTGCAGCGGGCATCGATCCGGTGAAGTGGGCTATAGGCATTCTGTTGATGGCGGCATGGATAACCCCAAGTGATGCCGCTGCGCCTGCAGATGTGGCGGCGTACCAAGCGCTGGCCCAGCAAGATCTCCGTTTGGCGACCATCGGCTATCGGCTTGCCCAAGCAAATGCACCATTTTGCGACCGGAAAACAGCAAGCCCTGGCTGGGTATTGCATGACGAAGCCCAATATCCCGACAAAGGTCTTGCAAAGACCGCATTCGTTTTCCGATCGCCAGTGGCGATATCGTCTGTCGTGACAGGTGGCGAGGCGGCGCAGCTGGGGCTTCAGGCGGGTGACGGCATTGCGGCGGTTGACGGCGTTGATGTGACTGGCCCAATCGCCGCGAAGAAGGGGCGCGCAACGGCGCGGGTTGCGAAAATACAGACCCTTTTAGGCGACGCCTTCGCCAAATCCGGAACGGCGGTCGTGTCCATGAAGACGGCAGCTGGGCCGAAAGACGTAAAGCTGCAACCGCCTGCTGTGTGTGCATCCGTATTTTGGGTGGATACCAAGACCAAGCTGGACGCTGGCGCCGATGGGGTTTCCGTGCGCGTTACCCAAGGGATGATGGCCTTTGCTGCTGCGGATGATGCGGAACTTGCGGCGGTGGTTGCGCACGAAATGGCGCATAATTTGCTGAGGCACAGGGACAGGTTGGTGGCAACAGGTGGTGCAAAAAAGGAGGTTCTCGCGACAGAAATGGAAGCCGACCGCCTGTCGGTTTGGTTGATGCAAAACGCTGGATATGATCCGGCGGCAGCGGCGCGTTTCATTGAACGATTTGGCCGCAAAACCGGCCTTGGCATTTTTTCGGACGCAACCCATTTGCGGTGGGGCAACCGGCAAATGCTTATGCAGGCGGAAATTGCCAGCATGATGCAGGTCGATGCGCAAAATGGTCTTCGGTCACCACCTCTGTTGCGTCCGTCGAACTAGGTCCTGACCCTAGAAAATAAGTTGCATATCAAAATGCTATTTCATCCGAGCGCGCTCTGGCCTATCGCGTGATGTATAGCAGTGCAGGGGAGCGCAAATTGCCTACTTGGAATCGAATTTTGATTGGGCTTTTGCCGATTGTTGCACTTGCCGGCTGTGGAGAGGCACCGGACAGCAAAAAGGCTGCGGTCGAAACAGCGCAGGTTGTGCGCGTGTTCACCGTGGAAAAGGAAAGCCTCCAACGGGAAATTAGCGCGGTGGGAACCGTGCGGTATCGGCGGGAAACGCCGCTTGGCTTTACCACCCCTGGAAAAGTCGCCGTTGTTCGCTTTGAAGAAGGTGATTTTGTAAAGCGCGGCGCATTATTGTCGGCATTGGATTCTACGACTGTTGGCGCTGACGTGAGCGTGTCCGTCGCCGAAAGAGACCGTGCGCGTGCCGAGTTTGAACGCGTGCGATCATTATATGCCGATGGCTGGATAACCAAAGCGCGTTTTGAAGCGGCGGATGCTGCGGTAAAAGCCGCCGACGCCCGCGTTCGGCAGGCTGGCTTTGCGCGCAGTACAGCGCAGCTTTATGCCCCATCAAGCGGCGTCGTTTTGCAGCGCAATGTCCAGCCAGGACAAGTCATCGCCGCAGGTACGCCCGCGCTCATTTTGGGTGAAGCCGATGAAGGCTTTGTCTTTCGTGTACCTATCGTCGACCGTGACGCGTCAAAATTGCGCGTGGGTATGACGGCGGACATCATGATTGAGTCCGCTGGCGACGGACCTGTTTCGGCCACCATTTCGGAAATCGATGGACGCGCGAATGAGGCAACGGGCGCATTTACCGTGCAATTCCGGCTGCCCTCGCGCGCAAACTTGCGTTCGGGGCAAATTGGAACGGCCATCATTAAGCTTCCTGCCACGGAAAGCGGGAACCTGCTGCAGATTCCAGCTACCGCATTGTTCGGCGTCCGCACCGGAGAAGGCTTGGTATATGTTGTCGCAAAAAACAATCGCGTCGAAACGCGCAATATCGCGATTGAACGTGTGTCTGACACATTCGTGACTGTGTCGGGTGGCATAAAGCCGGGGGACAAGATTGTGACCTCGGGGTTGGAAAAACTGCGAACGGGGTCGCCCGTGCGCATTATCGCGACGCAGCCTTAACAGATGCATATCGCCGAAATCGCCATTCGCCGGTGGCAATTAACCTTAGTGCTTTTTACGCTGCTGTGCGCGCTTGGATTCTCCGCATTCCAACAGGTGCCGCGCGCAGTTGATCCGCATTTTTCGATGCCTGTCGTGTCCATCGTTGCCGCGCAACCGGGCGCGGACGCTGCAGAGATTGAGCAGACGATTACCAAGCCAATCGAAGAACTGGTTCAGGGCCTGGAAGACGTCCAAAGCGTAAGTTCGACCAGCAGCGATGGCAACGCCGTCATTCGGGCGGAATTCGACTGGTCGGGCGACCCTGATCAATATTTCAATGACACCGTCCGCGAAGTAACGGCCATCCGCAGCCAACTTCCGGCCGATCTGCAAAAGCTGCAGTTCGAGAAAATTCGAACGACGAATGCATCCATTCTGCAAATCGCGTTGCTCAGCGAGACGGCCAGTTGGTACCGCATGGAAAAATATGCGCGGGATATCAGCGAAGCACTTGGGCGTTACAAAGAAGTCCGGCAGTCCGAAATTTATGGGCTGCCTCAACCCGAAATAACCGTCGCAATCAACTCGGGACGTTTGGCCGAGTTACGCATTCCCGCAAGCGCCGTGGTCGACGCAATTCGTCTTGCAGGCGCTGATGTACCTGCAGGTGCCGTCACCAGCGGCGCACGCCGTTTTAACATCGAAGCAGGCGGCGCGTTTCGCGACCTTGATCGCATTCGCAATTTGCCCATCCTTACCAATGATGGAACCTTATTGCGGGTCGGTGATGTGGCCGACATTAAAATGGGATCGGCCGAACATCGCGTAAAGGTCAGTCATAATGGCCAACGCGGGCTATTCATTACGGCCAACCAAAAACAGGGCACAGACGCGACAAAGCTTCGCAACCGGTTAATCCAAGAGCTTGAGATTCAAAAGAAGCTGCTTCCGCCCGATATAAAGGCTGTCGTTGAGTTTGATCAAAGCCGCGATATTCGCAAGCGTCTTCAGGAACTTGCCCGCGACTTCACCCTTGCGCTGTTTTTGGTGCTCATCACGTTGCTGCCATTGGGCTGGCGCGCGTCGGTGATTGTGATGATATCGATCCCGCTGTCGGTTGCCTCGGGATTGCTGGCGATTTCGGCATATGGATTTAACCTTAGCCAGCTTGTCGTCGCGGGCTTTATTCTGACGCTTGGTTTGTTGGTGGATGACTCGATTGTCGTTGTCGAAAACATCGCCCGACATTTGCGGATGGGCAAAGGCCGGAGCCAAGCCGCCATCGACGGCACCAAAGAAATCACCATGGCCGTCTTGGGCTCAACAGGTGTTTTGGTGTTTGCCTTCCTTCCGCTTTTCTTTTTGCCGGAGGGGGCGGGTAAATTCACGCAAAGCTTTATCGCGACAATCGTGTCGACGATTACCGCCTCGATGATCGTATCGCTGACTATTGTGCCGTTCCTGGCCAGTCGTATCTTGAAGCGCGAAGAGCATGAGGGCGGCAACCCATTACTTCAGTGGCTGATGCTGAAGATCGACAGATTCTACCACCCGATGCTGCATTGGGCGTTGGATAGGCCGCGGCGTTCGGTGTGGAGCGCCCTTGCGGTGACCTGCGCGGCATTTCTCTTAATCCCATTGCTCGGTTTCAGCCTTTTTCCAAATGCGGATACATCCTATTTCCGCGTCACGGTGGAAGCGGAACAAGGCGCCAGCATTGCAGAAACGGGCCGCATCGTTCGTCAAGTTTCGGAGATTTTGAAGACCGAGCCCGCGATTAAAGTCCGGGCCGAAAATGTCGGCGCATATAATCCGCCTGTTTTTTACAATGTTTTCCAACGCGGCGAAAACCCGACCCATGGCGAAGTATTGGCTATCATGGAAAATTGGGAAGGGTCCAAATCCCGGGCCATGGTTGACCGGCTGCGTAAGAAGTTTGACGAGATATCTGGGGCACGCATCAAGCTGGTATTGTTCCAAAACGGAGCGCCGATAAACGCGCCTGTGGAATTCCGGGTCTATGGGCCCGACCAAGACGAGCTCAAGCGTATCGCTGCCAAAATGGAATTGGCGCTGCGCGAAACACCCGGGGCACGAGACATTAACAACCCAGTCGCTTTTGACCGTATTGACCTTGATATCCGGGTCGATGACGCAAAAGCGGCCCTGTTGGACGTCCCCGCAGGCGCCGCGCGCCGGGCGGTCCGACTTGCGATCAGCGGCGAGCGTGCCGGCACATTCCGGGACGAGGAGGGCGACAGCTACCCCATCATTGTGCGGCACCCGCTTACCGATACCCAGCCCATATCGGCGTTGGAATCCATCTATGTGTCCAACCGCAGCGGGCAGGCGGTTTCGTTGGCGGAAATTTCCAATCCGACTTTGGAATCAACGCCAGCGGCAATCTACCGCTATAATCTGCAACGTAATGTCAGCGTTACCGCGCAGGTATCCGACGGTGCGGTCATTTCAAAGGTGAACCTGGACGCGCAGAAGAAGATGGACGCCATTCCCCTTAAGCCGGGATACAGCATTGCGGTCGGCGGTGAGGCGGAAAAAATCAATGAGACATTTGCCGGTTTTGGCCCGGTCGTCATCGTTGCCCTATTTAGCATCTTTGCCATTCTGGTGGCCGAATTTGGCCGGTTCAAAGAGGCATTGGTTGTCGCGGGCGTTATCCCGTTGGGGACGTTCGGTGGCCTCATCGCGCTTCTTGTTACTGGCAACAACCTCTCATTTTTGGCCGTGATTGGCTTTATCGCGCTCATCGGGATCGAAATTAAAAACTCGATCTTGCTCGTCGATTTCACCAGCCAATTGCGTGCCAGCGGCTATGCGCTACGGGAAGCCATTGAAAAGGCGGGAGAGGTGCGTTTCCTTCCGGTGTTGCTGACATCGGTAACGGCAATTGGCGGGCTTATGCCACTCGCGCTTTTTGGTGGTAGCCTTTACGGGCCACTGGCGATCGTATTGATCGGGGGGTTGATTTCTTCGACTGTGCTATCACGTATCGTCACACCCGCCATGTATTTGCTGGTCGTACGCGGGGATGTCGCGAAGGCGCCAGATTCCATTCAAGCTTAAGGATAAGCACATGTCACATGATGAAGCGATTTTCGCCGGCGGTTGTTTCTGGTGCACGGAGGCTGTTTTTGGCCAGTTGGCCGGCGTGCACAGCGTCGAAAGCGGATATATTGGTGGGACTACGGTTGATCCCACATATAAAGAGGTTTGCGGCGGTCAAACGGGGCATGCCGAAGCCATACGCATTGCCTTTGACGCCGAAGTCATCAGCTATGCCGATTTGCTGGAGATATTTTTTGCAACGCACGATCCGACGCAATTGAACCGTCAGGGGAATGACATCGGAACGCAATATCGGTCGGCCATTTTCCCGTTGAACGATGACCAACATGCCGCCGCTGAAGCCGGCATTGCCAAAGCCGCGGCGGACTGGCCAGCGCCGATCGTCACTGCGATTGAAGGCCCTGCAACTTGGTATCCTGCCGAAGATTATCATCAGGAATATTGGGAGGGTGAAGGCCAGCGGAACGCATATTGTCTGGCTGTCATTCCGCCCAAGCTAGCGAAGCTGAAAAAGGGATTTGCTGAACGGCTCGCCGACTCCGCATAGACAATGCAGATTGGCGCGTTAAGTATAAGTCATGACACATAAACCTGTTCGAAAAGCCATATTCCCTGTCGCGGGTCTCGGCACCCGCTTTTTGCCAGCGACAAAGGCCATTCCGAAAGAAATGCTGCCGATCGTCGACAGCCCGCTCATCCAATATGCGGTCGATGAGGCGCGTGAAGCCGGTATCGAGCAGATGATATTCGTGACGGGACGCGGTAAGAGCGCGATTGAAGACCATTTCGATATCGCGTTCGAGCTTGAGCACACAATGGCGGCGCGTGGCAAAGACACGTCGGTGTTAGCGAGCTCACGCCTGACACCCGGCAACTGCGTGTATGTGCGGCAACAGGAACCACTGGGGCTTGGGCACGCAATCTGGTGCGCGCGCGACATCATTGGTGATGAGCCCTTCGCGATATTCCTTCCCGATGAGTTCATGCATGGATCACCGGGATGTATGAAACAGATGGTTGACGCCTATCAGAACATTGGTGGCAACGTCATCAGCGTGCTTGAAGTGCCCCGGCACGCCGTCTCCAGCTATGGCGTCATTGCACCCGGCACGGCGCGCGGGGCGATTACTGAGGTGCTTGGCCTGGTTGAAAAGCCAAAGGTTGAGGACGCGCCGTCGAACCTGATCGTTTCGGGGCGTTACATCCTTCAGCCCGAAGTGATGCATATTCTGGAAGGCCAAGAAAAAGGCGCTGGTGGAGAGATACAGCTGACCGATGCCATGGCGCAGATGCTCGGTAAGCAGCCTTTCCACGCCGTCACATTTGACGGAAATCGTTATGATTGTGGATCAAAAGTAGGTTATATCGAAGCCAATTTGGCGGTAGCGTTGCAAAGAGCTGATATGGCGGACGAAGTTCGCGCCATTGCGGTCAATTTATTAAAATAGGCCTGTTGCGCGGAATATTGGGATTTTGGAAATGCGTTTGATAGTTTCTGCTTTGCTGTTCGTGCTCCTCCAAGGATGCGTTGCTTCTATGGTGTCCAACGTTGTGACGGCACCGATTAAGGTTGTTTCCAAGACGGCAGATGTTTTGACTACCAGCCAATCGGAATCTGATGAAAAACGCGGCCGTGAATTGCGGAAACACGAAGAAGCGCTTGGAAAGCTTAGCCGTAAACGTGCCAAGGCGCGGGAACGCTGTGCTGACGGTGATAGAGACGCCTGCGAAAAGGCCGCGGACCTGAGCGATCAGATTGAACGCGAACAGGATCGCGCACGGTAAGCGCATTTGTCTGCCAACCGGTAATGGCTGTCGACAAATGGCCGATTTGCATGAAAATTTTGTATCTCGTCGATTGCTAAGCTTTTTGGTCGAACGCAGCTTTCGCCTGAGACCGGTTGACCGTTAAGGCACCCGCATAGACCAATGGGGAAGATATCCTCGGGTCTCGTGGAGGGTTAATGCGCGTTTTTGAACTACGTTTGGTACTGTTGACGTCGGCTATGGCGGTGACGACTGTATCGTCCCAAGCTGTTGCCAATGACAACGGTGCAAATGCCGAGGCAACTTCAGTTCGGGCCGGCAGCCGGCAATTCACACCCGATTTTTTCACCACCTACGCCCCCGTTACCGCGCTCGACATGGTGAAGCGCATCCCCGGATTTTCTATCAGTGAAGGTGAAGGGCGTCGCGGCTTTGGCGAAAATGCCGGTAATGTTCTGATCGATGGAGACCGACCATCCACAAAATCCGATGACATATTGACGACGCTGTCCCGAATTCCGGCAAGTCAGGTCGAATATATTGAGTTGTCAGAGCAGGCCGGCGCTGACACTGAAACCCAAGGGCAGGGACAAATCATCAATATCGTCCGTAAGCGGACTGCAAAGGTCGGCGGCACCTATGAAGGAACGATCGTTGCAGGAACCCGTTATGGTTTCCAGCCATCCGTGAACGCGTCTGCGACGCTGCGCCGGGGCGAAACAAGCTATGAATTGAACCTGTCATCTTATTCTGAACGGGTCTACGGATTTGGCCCTGAAGATTTTAAGACAGGATCGGCTGTCTTGCTGGAACGGCGCTTTTACAATGGCAAAGGCGGATATGATCAAGTGGCCCTTGGTGGTGCCATCAAAACCAAATTGGGCGACAGCAAGGTGAACCTTAATGGCCAAGTGCGCTGGAGCGACGGCTTTGACATTCGGGAGGGTAACTATTTCAACGGTTCCGGTGTTGACATCGCTGATGAACTTTTGCTGCGCGGCGGTCCCATTAGCGATTTAAATTATGAAATTGGCGGCGACATTGAATTTTCTGCCTTGCCCAAGACGAAAACCAAAATTGTCACGCTGTATCGTTCAGGGCAGGAAACCAACGATAGCAGCATCGAAATCGCCCGCATCGGGCAGCCGGTGACCTTGTTTGAAACGCGCAGCCGTAACACGCCCACAGAAGCCGTTGTGCGCATCCAGAATGACTGGAGCGGGATGGGCAGGCACGCAGTCCAATTCGGCGCTGAGATCGCTTATAATCGCCTTGATGCACGTTTCAGCGTGGCCAATTCTGTTGCAGGTGCAGTGACCAGTTTCCCGGCATCAGATGTCCTTGTTCAAGAAACGCGGTTTGAACCATTTGTCAGTGACGTATGGACGCTTGGCCCCTCTTGGAAAGTCGAAGCCGGTGCCATTGCCGAATTTTCCAA
>VFQS010001207.1_pt1 | contig 24382 bp, 19 predicted proteins | sample 3512361 | NCBI WGS metagenome assembly VFQS01 (sample SAMN10412375, study PRJNA504923) | tailings metagenome | isolation source: Relicate 1 Philex TSF3 active mining | place: Philippines
CCCACTAAAAAAAGAGATTGGAAAACTAAAGAAATAGCCCAATTATATTCAAACAAAAAATCGAACAAAATCCTAGCCAATGAAATAACAAGCATTAGATTAATGGATGATCTAATTACATAATCAATTGTTTTTCTTTTTAGGGCCCTGTTTGAAATAATAGTTCCCAATGCATAAAATATCATCAATATAGAAAAATAAAACCCTAAATATTTAGGATTTGGAAAATCAATATTGTAATAATGGAAAGTAAAAAAAGAAATAAACGCCCATTCACATAGATACATGCATGGAAAAAATAAGACAGGTATTATAAAATTCTTAGTTTTTAATGCAAGAAGATATTGAGTAAAAACATGACTAATAAAATTTTCCTTTCGTTGACTATTTTGTATTGCTTTTGTTTCTGGAAAAAAAAGAAAAACTATTAGTACGTACAAAAAAGATATTCCTATTGTAATAAATATTATTAGCTCCCAATTATATTTATTGTCGATATACCCACCTAAAAAAGGAGCAAAGAGAGGAACAACCATTATTACTCCTCCCATTAAAGACATAATTGCTGCGGATTTTTTGAGATCAAAAATATCTTGAATAGCTGCCCATCCTACAGCGCCTGCTGCGCATGCTCCAAAACCCTGAAGAAATCGTGCTAGAAAAAAAGTATTCAGCTGCACATTAAAAAGAGGAATAATACACCCAAGCAGTAAGAATGATGCGCCTAAGATCATCAGTGGTCTTCTTCCCATCAATATCCCTATAATTCCATAAAAAGGAGCAGATAAAAAAAGACCAACATTATAATAAATAAAAATATTTTCTGCCTCTTGAACACTCGTTTGAAAGGACTGAGCTATAGCTCCTGTGCTTGGAATAAAAATAGCACAGACAAAATTTTCAAGAATTGCAGCCAACGTAACTACAAAAACTAAGATACTTTTAATATTAAAATATCTATTGCAGAGCATATATATTTATTGCCCTTTGTTTGTTTATTTTTTCTGAGTGCTTTTCAAAAAAAGAAATCTTATGCATTGCTTCTTCAAAAGAAGAACCCAACGCCATTGCTTCCCCTGTCGACTTCATTTCAATGCCCAAGCTTTTATTTACCCCAGGAAGCTTAGAGAAAGAAAAAATTGGGACTTTTATCGCACAAAGAGAGGGTTTATTAAATAAAGAAATTTTTTGGTCTTTTAATGACTCTCCTAACACAGTCCTTACAGCTACTTTTACAAAAGAAGTTCCAACAGCTTTACTAATAAAGGGAATAGTTCGAGAGGCTCTAGGATTTGCTTCTAATGTGTACAAATTATTATCTTTAACAATAAATTGTAAATTTAGGAAACCTCTTACTTCAATCTCTGCAGCTATGGCATGAGAATAAGAAATAATCTGAGAAATGATGTTTGGGCTTAAATTACGACTCGGAAAGACACTTATCGAATCACCTGAATGTATGCCTGCTTTCTCAATCTGCTCTAAAATACCACAAATTGCTAATTCTTTTCCATCATAAATAGCATCGACATCAATCTCCATTGCATCTTCAATAAATTTCTCTAGAAAAATTCTATTCCCGTCTAAAGGCAACATTTTAAAGTAGCGCACCAACTCTTTAGCATTATTGATTTTTGCAAAGCCCTTTCCTCCTATAACGTAAGACACTCTTAAAATGAGGGGGTATCCTACTTGATTGCTAAAAAGTAGGGCTTCTTCAATGTTATTACATATTGTATTGGGGAGCTGCTTAATTCCAAGTTTATCAAGGACCCTTTTGAATTCTATTCTATCTTCTGCTTTGTCTATGCTCGTTGGAGAAGTGCCTATGATATTGAAACCTTCTTTACAAAGATCTTGCCCTAATAATAAGCTCGTTTGCCCCCCAAATTGAGAAAAAATCCCGTCGGGAGCTTCTAATAATAATATTTCCCTAACATTTTCTAATGTAAGTGGTTCAAAATAAAGACGATCAGAACAATCATAATCTGTGGAAACAGTTTCAGGGTTTGAGTTAATCATTATAGCTTCATAGCCAAGTTGTTTGACGGCATAAGCTGCATGAACGCAGCAATAGTCAAATTCTATTCCTTGCCCTATTCTGTTAGGACCACTTCCTAAAATTACAATTTTCTTATTTGCAGTGGGATTAGCTTCACAAATTTGTTCATAGGTAGAATACATATAGGAAGTTTTGCTAGGAAATTCTGCGGAGCAACTATCAATTCTTTTATAAATGGGTCTAATCTTATAGTCGTTTCTTAAAGAATAGATATCCTTCTCAGAAATTTTTAACCTGTTAGCTATTTGTTTGTCTGAGAAACCACATCTCTTTAAGAATAAGAGTTTATCTTCATCTATAGACTTTAATTCCTGCACCTCTAGTCCTGACTCCAATGTTACTATTTGCCTAATTTGGTCGAGAAACCAGGGGTCAATATAAGTAAGCTTATGAACTTCTTCTAAGGTCCAACCTCTATAAAAGGCTTCAGCAATGTAAAAGAGTCTTTTTTCATTTGGTATTACGAGATGCTCACGCAGCAAATTGTCTGGAAGCATTCGTTGATTTTTTAAACCACCAAAAGAGAGTCCATCTTCACCAATTTCTAAACTTCTTATCCCCTTTTGTAATGCCTCTTGAAAAGTACTGCCTATTCCCATTACTTCACCAATAGATTTCATTTGGGTAGTAAGGGTTGAGTTGGCCTCTGGAAATTTATCAAACGTAAATCGAGGGATTTTAACGACTACATAATCTATAGTAGGTTCAAATGAAGCAGGGATAACTCCTTGTGTAATATCGTTTGATAACTCGTTTAAAGTATAACCCAAAGAAATTTTAGCAGCTATTCTTGCTATAAGGAAACCTGTTGCTTTAGACGCAAGGGCTGAAGAACGCGAAACGCGGGGATTAATTTCAATAATAACAATTCTTCCAGTATGCGGATTAGATGCAAACTGGACATTACATCCCCCAGAAGTCATCCCTATTTTTTGCATAAGACTTTTAGCAGCATTTCGCATTTGCTGATATTCTTTATCTGTTAGAGTTTGAGTAGGGGCAACAGTAATGGAATCACCTGTGTGAATACCCATAGGGTCTAAGTTTTCAATAGGACATACGACAATATAATTACCAACTGCATCTGCCATTACCTCAAGTTCAAATTCTTTCCAGCCAATAAGGGCCTCCTCTATAAGAATTGAAGTATTTGGATTAGCTTCAAAAGCTGTTTTGCAGATATCCGAGAGCTCTTTATCATTATTGACAAGGCCACTACCACTACCTCCTAATGTGTAGGACGTTCTAACAACTCTTGGAAAACCAAAAGAAAAATTTATTTGTTTTAAATCTTCTAATGAGTTAATTGTCACTGAATGAGGTGAATCAAGATTTGCAGTTACTAAAACCTTTTTAAATTCTTCTCTGTTTTCGGCTTTTTTTATCGTCTCTACATTAACTCCTATAATCCTTACAGAATATTTTTGTAAAATACCTAATTCACTTAATTCCAATACCGCATTTAACGCTGTTTGGCCCCCCATAGTGGGAAGTATCGCATCTGGTTTTTCTTTCTTAATAATTTTTTCCAAAACTGATGCACAAATTGGCTCGATATACGTTGCATCGGCTAACTCTGGGTCTGTCATAATGGTCGCAGGGTTTGGGTTTATCAGAACGACCTGGCATCCCTCTTCTTTTAAAGCTTTGCATGCTTGTGTTCCTGAATAATCAAATTCACACCCTTGAGAAATCACTATAGGTCCTGAGCTTATGAGAAGAACCTTATTTATCGTGGAATCTCTAGGCATATATTTTTTCTTCCAAAGAATTTTTCTTTTGGTCAATTAATTCCATAAATTGCTGAAAAATAAAGGAACAATCATGCGGTCCAGGACTAGCTTCCGGGTGACCCTGAAAGCTTATCACTGGCTTTACTCTATGCCTAATTCCCTGTATTGACCCATCAAAAAGAGAATAATGAGTAACCTTCAAATCTTTGTTAATTGAATTTTTAGATACAGCAAAATTATGATTCTGAGAGCTAATATAAACTTTTCTTTTCTCTACATCGTAAACGGGATGATTAGCTCCATGCTGACCATATTTCATTTTGTATACTTTTGCGTGGTTCGCTAAACTTAAAATTTGGTGACCTAAACATATGCCTAAAATAGGTATTCCAGCTTGGAGAAATATTCTCGTTGCTTCAATAGCTTTTTCACATTCTCGTGGATCTCCAGGCCCATTTGAAAGAACTATTCCATCTGGTTCAAATGCTAAAGCTGATGTATGATCTGTATTCCAAGGGACAATAACAATATCACATCCCACTTCACGCAATTTGTTAACGATGTTATTTTTTACTCCAAAGTCATAAACCACAACACGATATGCATTTTTGTTGTTTAGTTGATATATAGATTTTGCTGAAACAGAACGAACACCACCATGAGTTTCTTTCTGTTTTTGTATTTTTAAAAGAGCTTCTTCTGCACAAACTTCTTTGGAAGAAATGCACCCCCATAATGAACCATGCATTCTCAAAATAGTTACTAGTCCTCTGGTATCTACCTCTGAGATACCCGTGACATTGTGTCTTATTAGATAATTTTCTAAAGAATCTGTCCCTCTCCAACTGCTGTAATGATACGAAAGATTTCTTAAGATAATGCCTTTTGCCCAAACATCCTCAGATTCTTGGTCATTTTGGTTTACTCCTACATTACCAATATGAGAAGAAGTAAACAGCACTATTTGATCAGCATATGAAGGATCACTGATTATTTCTTGATAACCAGTCATTGCGGTATTAAAAACTATTTCGCCGCATATCTCACCTTCTACTCCAATTCCTTTGCCACTAAAAATTATGCCATTTTCTAAAACCAAAAATGCTTTCCTATGCATAAGTATGTAACTCTTGTTAGGAATTCGAAACTTAATATTAGTAAAAACTTTAACGGTTTCGATAGAGTGAAATTTAATTATTTTTTCACTCTTCACTAATATAACTTATTCAGATAACCATTACGCATCAAATCAACATGGTAATTGATTAAAATGACTTACGTTAATCCTAGCTTTGATTGCTTAAATTTCTCCCTCTCTAAAATATGGCACTGTTTTGGAAATTATATGAATGAAGTGGATCTTCAAACAATACTAGACATGCTTGAGGCCTCTAAGACAAACGTCATCCCTGTCAACACTCACAAAATGACTGCAGATAATGATCGTGAAGGTTTATTGATAGGATTTGGTGGTGTTAAGTTTGATGAGCTTGCTGCTGAAATTGACCTCTCAAAAAAACTGATAATGCTTAATATTAATCACCAAATATCAGCGGCGAATGCGGTAGAGAAAACTTTGAGAGCACATAATCTTACAGGTGAAACGTTAATCAAACTAGAAGTCCTGAACGAGGATATGGCAACTTCAAATAATGCAGAATTAATAAAAGCTGTAAAAACTTTAAGAGACATCAAGCCAGAACTCGTCTTAATGCCGTTATTTCAATGCAATTATGAGGATGCTAAGCAATTAGTGGAGTTAGGCTGTCCACTTCTTAGAGTGATGGGAAGTGGTATTGGAACCGGAAATGGCATCTTAGATAAAGAAGAATTTAAAAAAATATGCACCTTGAATGTGCCTGTTGTGCTAGATGGAGGCGTAGGATCTACTAAAGATTTTATAGAAGCATCTAAGCTTGGAGCTATAGGCTGTTTGGTAAATAGTATGCTTTTCAAATCTAATTTATCGCCTGCAGAAGAGCTCAGAAATTTTGTGATGGGTTCTCAGTCAGTACTAGTAGCATAGCTAACCACATGCTTAAACTCAGTCATAATACTTTACCAAATAAAGGGGTAAAAATTGTTAGAGCTAAGGGCGAAATATTTTGGGATGAAGAAAATAAAGAATATGTAGATTTATCAAGCCAAACATTTAATTTGCTTTTTGGCCAATGTAACTCTTATATCAATAAGCAAATTATCAAACAGCTTAATGAGTGCTCTTTTATTGATCAAGATTTTGTATCAGAAAAACATCAGGAAGCAATGCATGCTTTACATAAGTTTATTCCTCTTAAACTAACACGTTTTAACTTTAGGCTTAATGATGGGTCAAGTGCTGTAGAAGCTGCAGTAAAGCAAGCTCGACGAGCTACGGGAAAATCAAAAATACTAACTGTGGATGGAATCTACTTGGGTCAGAATTCTCAAGTTATTCACTTAAGAGGATGGGGAGAAAAACCATACGACATATTAAGAGGTAGTACAGAAGACGTTATTTATGCTCCCATGCCTTACCCTCATAGAGAAAAAAACTTTGAAGATTCACCAGAAGAAAATGGAGATGCTGTCTGTGACTTAATACAAAAAAATAGTACATCCTTAGCTTGCGTATTAATAGATCCTATAATGATCAGCTGCGGAGTTGCCACAGGGAGAAACTTGAAATCTTATCTTAAAAAGATTGAAAAGGCATGTCAGTTTCATAAAATTCCCCTCATCTTTGATGAATGTCAAACCTTTGGATGGGTACCTGATGAGACAATTTCCAAGCATTTCAACATAGACATCGATATGCTTATTTTAGCAAAAGGCATAGGAGGAGGATTACCTCTCGCTGTTTGCGTATCAAAACCTGAATTCGATAATCTCAATTTTGGAGAAGCTGACTATACAAATGGGGGCACCCTTCCAGCAATATCAGGTATGCTAGCCGTATGCCATCTTATTTCTCAGAAGAATACTTCATCTCATTTTATTGCTCTTTCAAATCTTATTCAGCATGAATTAAAGCAATTTATCCTTGAAAATCCTGATATGTATTTTTCAAGGGGAATTGGACTTATAAACGCATTAGAAATAGACGTCAAATGTCCTTCTGAAGAAAATTATCTTCTCATTAAAGAGATAGCCAAAAAAGCCTTAAAAAATGGTATGTTTGTAAGAACACATTTTAAATGCTTAAGCATTAAACCACCCCGTATATCAACTATAAAGAATATTAAGAAGGCTCTTCATGTCTTATTTGATATAGTACGCACCTCTCTTTCAGAAAAAGGATATAAAAATGTATGATTATCCCCTTCTTAAATATGCTGTAACTACAAAAATTTCTTCTTCAGAAATTACTCTAAGCTACAGAGGAAAAACTTATAACTATCCTGTAGAAAATCCAGCCTCATATAAAAAGTTACTTGAAAAGTGCAATGGACGTAACCTTTTAAAAGATAGCATCCAGCATTGCAATATCAAAAAAGAACCCGCTAAAGAATTTCTTCACAAACTCTCAGAAATTCCCTTGATATTAGACGGTAAGACAGTTTTAAGAGATGATGGTTTACTTAGCGGGAAAGAACTTTTTTGGAAACTTGAAAAATTTTTAATCGAATGGAAACAAAAAAAAATCATGACTGCTTTCCAAATAGATTTCGATAAAGAAATTGCATTGGGTAAAGCACCAGAAAATGTCGTTAAAGGATTTTGTCTTGAGCTTTGTCATCTGTTAAGAAATGTTCCTGATGAATTAAGCCTTGCCGTTGCTAACGCAAAAAATGATTATGTGAGATCTCATTATATGACTTTCTATGACGAAGAAAGAACACACGGCGAGATCATTTTTAGAGCTTTAAAGAAATGGATAAATGCCGAAGATATAATGCATGCAAGCCCACTGCCTGCAACTATCGGACTTTTGAATACATATCGGTACTGGGCTTCAAAAGATTCTTTGTTTTACGCTGTTGCCTTGATGAGAGATGAAAGTTCAGCTTTGGACGCAGAAATCAAAAAAGATGAAGATATTTTTCTTGGTATGAAAACACATTACCAAGTACCTAAGCAAGTTTATAAAGTTTATGAATGGCACACAAATCTGGATCGCAATAATAACCATGGTTTTTTTCCTGAATTAATTTTCGCTGAATACGAATATATAGACGCATTCTATGCAAAAAGGCTTATTTCAGCATTAAAACAAATTATAGAATTGCATCAGCAATTTAGATGGGGTGTTTATCATTATTACTCTGAGCATCCCGTCGAAACACGTTTTGAGCCATATAAAGCTCTTAATTTTCAATGATTCAAGTGTGAGAAATTACATGCCAAAAAATGTATCTTTATTAGTTGATGATCTTGGAGATTCAGCTGTATCAACTATCATATCAAAAGCAGCCACAGCTGGTTGGAAAGACACCATACATCTTGCTGGAGGAGAACCAAAATTCCCTCTATATCCTAACTTACTTCAGAAACTCGCTGATTTTGATAGTGATATGCTTTCAAAATATTCTCCCTTTTTGGGATACAAAGATCTTCTCGAACTTATTAAATTAAAATTAGAAAACATAAATAAAATTAAAGCCTCTTTTGAAGAAATTATCGTAGTACCTGGTGGATCTTCCGCATTATTTTCGTCATTGTTTGTAACTATAAATCCAGGTGACGAGGTACTCATTTCAAATCCTTGCTGGGAGCATTATGAAAAAATTATACAGCTAGTCAGAGGAATCCCTAAAAGATTTAATTTATCCTATTCAAACGGTAGATATGAAATTGATATTGAAAATCTTAAAAAAAATATCACAGAAAAAACTAAAGTTCTTTTACTCAATACACCTCTTAATCCAATTGGATCTGTCCTAAAAAAAACAGAAATTCAAGAAATAGTTAATGTGTGCGAAAAGCATGGATTATGGCTTATTGTAGACGAAGAATACGAGACTTTTATTTATGACAAAAATGTTCACACATCAATTCGTTCTTTATACGATCAAGCAATAACTCTTTTTTCTTTCTCAAAAAGTTTCGCCCTAACAGGAATAAGATTGGGGTATATTACAGCTCCTCAAAAAATAATAAATCTCTTAAGAAGATTTGGTCTTTATACCTATATGCTTCCTCCTAGTCCTTCTCAATGTATGGCCATTTCCCTCATGCAAGATGGATCTTATATTAACTATCTTGCTGATGTGCAGAAACTTTATCAACAAAAAATGATGTATTTCTTTGACCTTCTTAAAGAAATACCAGCGGTACAATGCTGGCGCCCTGAAGGAGGTGTCTACCTCTTCCCTAAATTACAAACAAATCAAGAAAACCCAGCAAAAATTATCATTGAAGATTATCATCTTCTTTGCGTACCAGGAAATGTATCGGGCTCGTTTGGCGACAACCACATAAGATTTTTTCTAGGAGCTGATGATACAGTGCTTCTTGCTGCTTCTCAAAGATTAAAAGAATTCATGAAGAAATATGGCACTAATAAATAGAATTGTTTTAGGCACAAGGCCATTCATTCACATCAATGAAAAAGAAGTCTTTAAAATATTAGAGCATTTTTTTTCTTGTGGTGGACAGTACGTGGATACGGCCTATTTTTATGGTTACGGCCGAATAGCAAAACTTATAGGTGCTTTTAATAAACTTTACAATCCGAAAGCAATATACATTTATAAAATTGGATATTTCTCAAAAGCTAGTGACTATAGAAATATTGATATTTTAAAACTTGCAATAGAAGAAGCTTGCACAAATCTTTTTAGTCTTCCTCGTTACGTTTTACTTCATGAAGCAGACTGGAGCGTATGGTGGAGAAAAACAAATCGCCTTGGCACTCTTATATCACTTAAAAATGCGACGTTCCTAAATTTAGAAATATATGAAAAATTGTGTGATTTTTTAAAATCTCTATCTATTCTTCCTGGAATTAGTGGCAATAATACTGAAAGCTTAGCGATCCTTTTACATATTCAGCCTAAAATGATTTTGTTATCTAAGCAATATGATCTCCTCTGGAAAAATGCACAAAGTTTGATGCATTATCAGGGTTTATTGCTACTTGGGTCTCCTTTTCATCAAGGCTGGATCTTCAAGCTGAAAGAATTAGCTCAAAGACTTCCTCAAATTAATCACGACATCAAAAAATTGAAGAAAATTTTTGATTCTCATTCCTATGCCCTTGATCATTTAGCTCTTAATTTTTGTCTACAAACAACAAAAGGCAAAGTTGTTTTTGGAGTTGAAAGCAAAGAACAACTTATTAAAAATCTCGACAACATGAATCAACCTCTCCCTCAAGAGTTAATTTTAAAATTAAAAAAGATAAACATTATTCAACCTCCAATGCCAGGGCTTCTAGCAATCAATAGGAGTACTTAAAGATGCAAGAGCAACTAAAAAAAACTAAAAAGCTTTTACCAAAAAATCTTATATCAATGCAGGATATTACAAAAGATGCTATTGAAGCACTGTTTCACTTAGCATCAACCTTGGAAGAATCTCCGAATAAAGAAAGAGAAAAAATATTAGATGGAAAAACTGTTGCCGTTTTATTTTATCAACCAAGCACCCGCACGAGATTAAATTTTCATGCTGCCATCTTAAATCTTGGAGGAAAAGTTATTGGGTTTTCTGATCCTGCAACAACACGAGCAGGAGATTTTTATAAGGAAACCCTTGAAGATGTCATTGCTTTTACTGCACCTCTTTGTGATTTAATTGTGTTAAGACATTTTGAGAATTTTGCCGCTAAAAAAGCGACTTCTGTTACCAATATACCCATTATCAATGCAGGAGATGGCTATAACGAACATCCAACACAAGCTTTGGGCGATATTTGGACAATGTATAAGGAAATGGGAGGTATAGAAAATAAAACCATTGGATTGCTCGGAGATTTATCTGTACGATCTCTAAAAGCTATCGTCCTCTCCCTTACTAAATTCCCCATTAAAGGATTTAATTTTCTTTTACCTCCTGAAAAAGAAATTCCTGAAATATTAATAAAAGCAATGCAGAATAGCGGTATTCCTTGGAATGTCGTTGAAAACGTTGAAATTCTTGCTAAAACAAGCGACATCATAGAAACAATTGGCGTTAATCACCCTAATCATAATTTAAGTAAAGATACAGAAAATGAAATCCGTGATATTCCAGAATCTTTTTTAATTAATAAGCAAATAATTCATAAAACTAACCCTTCCATACCCATATTACACCCTGGCCCTAGAACAAATGAGGTGGCAATAGAAGTAGACAAAATGCCAAACGCAGCTTACTTCAGACAAATTAGGAATGGTTTATTTATGCGTATGGCGATTCTTGCAAGCTTGCTTACAAATGAATAAGAACGTATTTGATTATATAATAATAGGAGCTGGCACCTCTGGGTGTGCTATCGCAAATCGTTTAGCACGAAAAGGCTACAATCTCTTACTTCTTGAAGCAGGAAACAGCGATAAAAATATATTTATCCGTACCCCGATTGGCTACTATAAAACCATTTTTAACAAAAAATTAAGTTGGAATTATTGGACAGATGAAATTACACCTCTGGGAAACAGAAAAATTTTTTTTCCAAGAGGAAAAGTATTAGGAGGGTGCAGTTCTGTAAATGGCCTTGTTTATATTCAAGGACAACCAGAAGACTTTAATGATTGGGAATCTCTAGGCAACAAAGGCTGGGGGTGGACCTCCATTTTTCCTTATTTTAAAACCATAAAAGAAAATAATTTTTATTCAAAAATCAATCAACCTCATCCATTCTGCAAACATTTCCTGAGTGCCTGTGAACACGCTGGTATAAAAAGAATTCAAGATTTTAATAATGAAGATCAAGAAGGTTGCGGTTATTTTGATCTTTTTGTGCATAACGGCAAGAGATCAAGTTCTTCTAGTATTTTTATCGAACCTATAAAGGATTTTTTAAATTTAAAGCTTTCTCTTAATTCTTTAGTGTGCAGAATTTTGTTTAATTCGGATAAAAAAGCAATAGGAGTGGAATACAATAAGAAAGGAGAGCAGAGAACAGCTTTTGCAGCAAAGGAAATCATTCTATCTGCTGGAGCAATCAATTCACCACAAATACTTCAGCTTTCCGGAATAGGAAATAGCGATTATCTTAAAGCTTTAGGAATAGAAATTATTCAGGCACTCCCAGGCGTGGGAGAAAATCTACAAGATCATTACCAAGCAAGATTAATATACAGTGTTAAAAACATTGATAGCCTGAATGTATCAACGAGAAAAATAAGCTGGAAGTTTAAAGCTTTAGCTCAGTATATCTTTAACAAACAAGGACCTTTAGCAATTGGAGCAGCACAGGCAGGGGCATTTATAAAATCTTCCCCATCACTTCAAACCCCTGACTTACAGTTGCATTTTATCCCTTTAAGCGTTGAAGTCCCTGGCAAGACTTTGCATGCTTTTTCAGGCGTCACGATAAGTGTATGCCAACTTAGGCCAAAAAGTAGGGGATATGTAAGAATAACTTCTCCAAACCCAGAAATTCCTCCTTGCATCAACCCTAATTATCTCTCAGATACTTTTGATATAGAAACAACAATTCGAGGGGTTAGACTTTGTCGAAATATTTTTAATCAAAGTACCGTCGCTGAGTACATTGAATCTGAATTTGAACCAGGAACTAGAATAGAAAAGGACCAGGAGTTATTAGAATTTATTAAAGCAAGAGGAACAACCATATTTCACCCTGCTGGCACGTGTAAAATGGGTACAGATAAAAACTCAGTTGTAGACAGTAATTTAAAAGTCCATGGCATCAAAAATCTTAGAATTACTGACGCATCCATAATGCCAACTCTTATTTCTGGCAATACTAATGCTGCCGCTCTCATGATTGGCCTAAAAGCAAGCGACTTAATCTTAAATAGCAGCACTTAAAAATTACAGAGAAACTAATCATGAGATATATAGATAAGAATTTTTTAAAAGAGAATTATGAATTTTTCCTTTTTGACATCTTTGGCGTTATTCATGATGGAGTTAACGCTTATCCAGGTTCTATCGACTTTGTAAATACCTTAACAACAAATAAAAAAGTTATTTTTTTATCAAACGTTCCAAGGCCATCTTCACTTAGTTATGAGCATCTTAAAAATCTAGGAATAGAGAGGGAATTCACCGTCATTACCTCAGGAGATCTAGCGCAGAATTTATTAAAAACAAAATTTTGGAATAAAAAGGTTTTTCATTGGGGAGAAAAGCAAAATCCCGAAATCACTAAAAATATAAATCTAATTTCTGCAAACACCATCGAAGATGCTGATTTAATTCTACTCACTTATCACGCAGAAGAAGGATCTGACTTAAGCGAACAAGAAGAAATAATAGTAAAGATATGCGAATTACAAAAACCAGTCATGTGTGCGAATCCAGACGAAGAAGCAATTTTTAACGGAAAAAAAAGACTTTGTTCTGGGTATTTTGCAAGAAAAATTTTAAATAAAGGTGGAACAGTTACTCAATTAGGCAAACCATTTCCTAAAATCTATCAATTTCTTGAATTAAAAAATAAAGAACTCAAAGCAAAGAAATATAAAGCATTAATGATTGGGGATACTCTAGAAACAGACATTGCCGGCGCTTTTCAATATGGATTAGATACCCTTTTAATACTTAGTGGCATTACTGGAGAAAAATTGAAAAAAAATAATCTTTCTTTAGATGAATACATTAATAAAAACAAACTGGAATATAGACCAAATTATATAATGCAATCTTTTTGATATTACCTAGAAATAACGGAAAATTATGATAATAAAAATCATTATACTTATTTTATTTACACTTCCATCTTTTTCTATGTATGAGCCCTTGGAAATGACTCCTTCCTCTTCTGGAACATATGTAGCACAAAAAGATCACATAGAAATGGTGGAATTAAGTGAGCAAGATGACATAGCAATAAGTACTGAAAATAATAATCCTTTTAGGAAAGCCGTATTGAAGTGCTTGCTGCATGATGAAAATATCAACCAGCATTCTTCTCAAAATAAATACTTTAAATATTTGACTTATTTCATCTGGGGAAACTCCGGCATACCTCTAATAGAACCTGCTTTTAATGCTGCTAGAGGAGTAAATTGGCTAGGATATATATTTGGAGGGGCAACTTTTATAACTATAGGCACTTCAAGAGTTTGGACTATAAATGAAGTTTTTAAAGAATTAGAAGTCGAAAACAATCCTGCATCATCTCGGCACATATCAACTTTTCGTCACTTTGGTTGTCATGTTTTAGGTATTCTTTCTAGTTTACCCTTCACCTACGCGACTTATAAATTTAACAAAATTAAATATTTCTGCATTATTACTTTCTTTTCCGAATACGGACTTGGAACCTACGCATATTATAACGTTTTGAATGAAAACACTGTTAAAAACCTAAAAAATTCTTTCACTGGTAAGAATCCTGATAATAAAAAACTAATACTTACGCTTATTGAAGATCTTCCTGAGAAACTTCTTTCTATTGAAGAAGAAAATCAGATAGTTTTAATAGATTCTCTCCTACAATCTAAGGACGAAAAAGAGTTATTTAGTAAAATAATTCAGATTTTTAAGGGAGAAAATATCCTTCACCATACACCAACAAGAAGAGAAAGAATTCAAAGTGCTATAAAGTATTTAGGATTTTTAATTCCCCTTAGTAATCTTGTAAGGAGCAGCATTCTTGCCTATCAATCTACAGCATTAGTTTATGATAGCCCTTATTTCGCTATTCCTTACACTTTTGTAACAGTTCTACCCGGATTTGCTATTGATCTAATCGCAACAAATCAAACATTTGATAGCTTATTTAAGCTTACCCCAAATAAACAAAAGCCAAGAAAATCACTAATGAGAAATAATTATCCAAATGCTTTCCTAGCGGCTTTTTTAGCATCTGTAATAATTCCAAGCTTAGCCGGTACAAGTAACTGGTTTATTACTTTTAACACACTTGAAGATTCAGAATTCGATAATTATCAGTATTTTTTCTCAATTACAAATCTTATAGGGTTTATCACCTTCGAAGCATATGCTATGTATTCTATTTTTTCTAATTTAGCAGAATATCATACTCATTTTCACGGAAGCCAGCAAAACAAAAAATACACAAACTTTACACATCTTTTGCAGAGATTAAAAAATGTTATAAACATATTTCCGGAAGAAAATTTTAGTAATTTAGAATTATTTTCTCATTCTTTGCATGGTACTACTCACTCTCCTCTTACAAATCAAGAATCCATCTAAATTTCTGTTGTATGATGAGAAACTTTTAAAGGAGCAATGCATGACAAAACATATCATTTACGTCTGTGTTACATGTAACTTAATCCACAATTCTACTAAGAAAAGTTCAGGGCAAAAATTGCTGGAGAAATTACAAGATTTATTACAACGTCATCAATTTTTTAAAAAAAATATTTTTTGTAAACCTACTAGGTGCATGAATGCTTGTAAAAAATCTTGCGCGGTTAGTTTTGCAGCAAAAAATAAAGTCAGCTACTTATTTGGGTATTTGAATGATAACCAAGCTGAAATGATATTAGTAGGTGCTGCACTTTATATTAAAAAGCCAGATGGAATTATAAAAAAAGCAGAGAGGCCCGAATGTTTAAAGGAAAGTGTACTTGCACGTATTCCCATTTTTGAGGAGTAATATTACTTTTCATTTTTAAGTGTTTTAATAGAAAATTTTACTCAGACTCTTGCTTATTAAATGAGCTGCCTAACCATGACTCCCTTTCTTCTTCAACATCAGCTTTTCATTTTCGTTACAGATGGAGTCAAATTATGCTTAACAAAATTATTAGACCGAAATTACGTGAATATTCTCTCTTTGGATTTATACGTTAAAAAATAACTATTTTTCACTGTCATATTTTTTTATTTAGCCGTATCTCGTAACCAAAATTTGCTTTTGCATCTTTTCTACAATTTAAGTCATTATCCAAAGGTTATACTTTTCAATTTGCTTTTTTGTTGAAAAATGTGTGAGTTTAAAGCGATTCTTTTCCAATTAAATATAAGGACTCATAATGAATTTATTAAAGGTAACTCTTCTGTTTATTCTGATCAACTACGTTTGTTTTTGTAAGGATGCTGATTCAAGTGATGAAGAGGACAAAGAAATAATCAAGCAAAAAGTAATAGCTCCAATTGATATTGAATTTTGCGAAGGATTTGCCAATGCCATTCGTGATGATGCTGCTAGAGATTATTTTGAAAATCTTAATGAAGAAGAGGAAAGCAAGTTTAGTCAGCTGCAAACCTATGCTTTTGGGAAATCTGCATCAAGCCATATTATTACTCCAGAATCTGAAATCGATCGAATAATTAGAATTGAGCGGGAAAATGAACGCAAAGTAAAGCTTGAGAGAAAATTCATACAAGACGAAATAGATATACGCGACAAAGCATTATCTGTTCTCGTTCAGTACCCCGAGTGGCAAAAAATATATATGAGATTAATTCGAAATGAAAAATTATATCCTTCAATTGCTATTTTGGAACTAACAAAAGACATCAATGCTGTACCTCACGCCTTAGCATTATTAGAACTTGTCAAAAATTATGATTACTTTGAATGTGAAGGCTATTTCCATGACCGAAGTGTTGAATTAGAAGCCTCTTGTCGTATTTTTTATTACTATTTAGACGAATATAACAAAAGAGCCTCAGCTCTTCTTGATCCAAGACAAATGGATCGTAGTCTCCATGATTTGCTGCACTTATGTCAAAGACATACGCCAAACCATCCAATGTCTGGCATCGATGATCCTGAATGTACGCTATGCCATATTGCAGGAGAAGTCAGTAAACAACTGCTAACAATGAACTTATGGTATATCAACAATCCTAAGCTTATACAAGAAATTGTTGATATGTGGAGCATGCAACGCTTATTTACTCTTGGTGCAAAATTCTTGCAGTGCACTACGTATGGACTGATGCCTTACTATTTTGATCTTGGCTATTTATTAAAGAGAAAGAAGTTTGTAGGAATAAAAATGCCTCTTTTGAAAAGCGATTCAGAATTCCAACATATATGGATTCACCCCTATTGGCCACTACAAGTAAGAATTACACAAAATGGAAAAGTAACGGTTGGTTTGCTAAAGGAAAATCCGCTTACTTCAGATAAAAAATTAACACAAAATTCAATCAAGGTTGAAAATGAACTTCTTAAAATTAGCTTGCCAAGCTTATCGGGGCACCTTATCCCCGCGCGTCACATAGGAGAACAATATCAAAAATTGTGGGTAGACGAGTTAGAGTATGATTTTAAAAATTATCTAATGGGAGAGGCACACGTACACCTAGATACTCGAGACATGAATTTTGTAGAGATGGAAGCAGTTTTATGTCAGAAAACTCCTGAAACAACCCTAACGAAAAAAACACAAACGCAAAAAGCTAAAAAGAAAAAGTGATATTAAATATCAACGACATATTTTCGTGCTATGTTGGGCAATTTATGATATAAATAAACTTAGCAATTTTGGAGCATGAATGATGAAATATATCTGTTCTTTATTTTTGAGATTAACCTCATCATTTTTGGGATTAACCTCATCAGTCTGTGGGATGGAATATTCAGTTGTTGCGGAAAATGAAACAAGTAAACCATTGCCACTAGCAGAACGTCGACATACAAAACAAATATTAGATGTACGTCAAAATATGGGAAGTTCATACCCAACGTGTTTAAATGTTAGCGTAGAAGATGGATATTCCTTAGAGGAAACATTAAAAATAAGACGTAGTTGCTTGCAATATTTCACGACATGCTATCTTGCTGAAATAAGTTTACTAAAGGGATTTGGATTATTTAAGGGCGAACTTACTTCTTATAATCAAGATGCTATGAACATCATTAACCGTATTTTTGGTAATGATGGAGATAAAGAAAATCAAATCAGCATTATTCCAGAACATTTTCGTAGTCATCATGATGCTTTTCTTAAAGATTTGAATGATTTGAAAAAGCTAATTCAAAACGCAAAAATTCAACCTGAACCGTGCAAAACAATCTTGAATGAAATGCGTAAAGATTTTCTTTATGTAAATTGGATGGTAGCATACTACTCAGAGCATTTTGATGAATATATAACTCATCACCGTTAAGGTGGTATTGTGTTTTATTTCTTTCTAACCATACTATTTTTTTGCCATTCTTTATGGGCTTCTAGTGCTGAAGAGTTCTATATTTTTCCCATGGGACAGGGAAATAGTCAGCTTGTTATTTATCAAAGACCCCAAGGTAGGGTAGGAATTTTATATGATTTAGGAAGTAAATCATTACAAATGCACCCTAAATTTAGTTTAAGAAAAGAATGGGGAGAATTATTTTTAGCCCCCCTAAAAACAACACCAGCACGAATTACTGAGGATGAGGATGAAGATGAAATGCCATTTCCCTCAACTCCTATTAATGCCAGGAAAACAACAGCTCTCCAACAAACACCGCGAACAACAGGAAAAAAACTATACACGACACAAAGAGAAACAACGAAAAGCGAATTAGAAGAACTTATATATAAACAATTGGAATCTTTAGATTACCTTTTTATTTTCTTATCACATTCAGATGAAGATCATATCAATTTTCTAAATAATAAAAGCATTCCTGAAACACTTCCTATTACTGTAATTCTTGCGGGAGATTGGTTTGGAGATATTGGCGCAGAAGAAGGTAAAACAAATTTTACTGAGCCAGTAAAAGAAGTTCTAATGTTTTTAAGTCTACGCAAGCAAAACACGTATACATACATTCATTTTCCTTATTATTCGCGTGCACTTAATGAATTAATTCTCACTACTCTACAATTAGAGGAGCTACAAACCTCTTTTGCAGAAATTGATTCGTTAAGTGGAAGGGACAGAACACAGGCTCTTAAAACTCTTGATAAAAATCCGCATATTAAACCTATCATTAACCAGTGCTTAAAAATTAACCCAGGAACGCCCACCCCTTTATTCCTTCATGGACCTCTTTTAAGTGTGTTTAAAGATCTACCGCTTTTTGAAGAATTTTTGGGAAGGTTTCCTGACATTTTAAATAATGTTTATATTTGGAGCCTTAACCAGCCAGCCGATGACAAGAATAGTCATAGTACGGTGATTTCTTGCACTCTACCCAATCTTGATATGTCAGTTGTATTAACGGGCGATGCAGAGCATAGTGTTTTTCAACGCATTATTAATGAAAATGATCATCCTTTTCGAGAACAATTAGTCAGCAAACTTGGTATCAACCCTATACTTCATACAGTTTTATTAATGTTGCCGCACCACGGAGCTTTAGCGAACAGATCTGGTAGCATGCTACGTTTTTTCACACCAAATGCTTTTGGTATTTCTGCTGGAGACGGAGAACTATATGGACACCCTTCAGCAGCATTTATTAACAATATTCGCGTCATTTATAGTGATTCAGTTTATCATCAGTTTTTAGAATATTTTTACACTCGATATGCTTACCAGGGTAAATTTCATTTTATTACATTATCAAATGATCGGCATATTATTGATAAAGCAGAAGTTGGAAAACCTCTATTTTTATGCCCTAACATTTATGGATGCATAAAGTGGGACGAAGAAGGGATTCGCACGAATTTTAGTAACATTATAATGATAGGAAACAAACAATATTCAATCTCCTATGCAACTCATGCTCTTGAAGCAAACATACAAGCTTCAACAAAAGCCCTAAAATCTAGAAATAAAGTAAACGCGTTTTCGGAGGATTTATTTACAACGTCTTTAACATTATTACCAAGACCTGAAAATTTTTCTTACGATTATCTTGCGGAATGCGCTGGGGAATTATATGTAGGAATTAAAACTACGGACACGACAAAAAAAGCACCTAACAAAATCTACTTCTATAAATGCTTGCAGATGAATAATTCATCCCAATTTTGATTGACTCTATATAGTATTTCCGGAAATTCTGCAGCGATTCCTATATTCTTCGCATGGTTTTAAATGCTGCTGAAGCATATTGATAGCTGAATTACAGATATTGACTTCAGAGCTATTTCAGAGCTGACTTCAGAGCAATAAAAAAAGCATATAAATTAAAAACACCTTCAAAGTGCAGTTTATCTGTTATTTTGGCTTGGCTTAATACTGCTATCCCATAAGCTCTAGGGAAGGTTATTTTTATCAAAAAAATAAAAATTAAGATAATACACTTATACATCAGAGATCTTCTTAAGAATTTGTTACAGTGGTTTTTTGTTAAGAAAATACAATAACGCCTATCCTATGGGTTTGATGGGACAAGGAATTTTACAGAAGAATCTAGCTTATGGGAATCGAGGCAATGAATTTCTTCTGTATATTTGTCCCCATGCGCTTTATTAAACCTGTTAAGATTTTCCTTAAATGCTTCTATATTTGGTTTCGATAAAACAATTAAATCTTCCACCGAAATAGGGCGAGTCAGCGAAGGATGGCTTTTTTTATAATTTATTAAAAATTCCTCTGCTTCTGCTCTAAAAGCTTGGTAAGTCATTCCCCAAGATGATGCAGCTTTGGTGGCAGCTTTCTTCCATGTTGTTTCTCATCTTCTTCACCCGCTTCTTCTTCGTCCTCTGTGCCTCCAGCAATCGTATTATGCTCTGATGCAGCCAATAGATAAGCCAGAAACTAAAAACCACATAAATAAGGCCAGACCTTTATAGCCATTTTTCATTTTGCAACTACTCACATTCAAATCTTTTTAATTATTGCTCATCTTTATTAAAAAGCAAATACTCCTTGGATAAAAGAGGTAGTCTAGCGGATGAACTAATGTAAAAAGAAATATTTCAGGCCAAGATTGTAGCGAGTGTATCTTTATATTTTTAATGAAAAATTTGATTCATAGCATTCTTTAGATCCTGCATGACTGTGTTTTTATCTGGTAAATCCGAAACCACAATACCACTTAACCAAGATTCCCATTCTTCTTCGACATTCAACATCAGTTTTTCATTAAAAATGTCATTGATATTATGAAAAGGTATTTGTTTATACGCACATTTTTCTTTGGTAATAGTGGGAAGAATTTCTTTGTCTACTTCGTTTGAATAATGCTTCAAGAAAGAAACTTCAATATAGACTTTCGTTAAAAATTCCCGATGCCATGGAAATTTTGCTTGTACAAGAAATGCTTGTTGTCTCTCGGGATGAGGTAGCTTTTCTTTATAGGGAGAACTCTCAAGATAAAAATTCTCCCCCCTGTTTTGAAGAACTGTCTCGCTAAGCTCGCAAGCTTGCTGAATATACATCTCAAGACTATCTTCCAATTCTACATGATGAGAAAGAACGCTTAAATCAATGTCTTGAGAAAATCGGTAATCCCCAAAATAGCATTTACGCAGACAAGTTCCGCCTTTGAACATGACATTTTTTTGTAAATTGGGTAAAGAAGCGATACCTGCTAAAACCCAAGAAAGGAGGTAATCCTGTTCAATAATTTCCCATTTAGCGCCCGTAGCGTCTTTATAGTGTTGAAGTTTTGTTTTCAAGAGCATTATATATTCTCCATCAAGAACCAGCGCTTATTAAGAGGTCCTTTACGTTCTCCTTTAGGATTAAGCTTTTGCATCGTTTTGGTAGGTATGGCTTCAAGCTGGTGCTGTACTTTTTCCAAGCATTGTATTCTCTCTAGCACCCACCCTGCCCTTTTTGCAATAACAATAGGCATTTTATCGATGTATTTCAAAAAGGTATCCTGAGAAATCTTATCATACCCCTTCTCAAAAGCATGGAGAACTTCTCTAAATCCTCCACATAACTGAGAATCCATTAAACCATCCAGAAGTGTTCTTTCAATATCGGTAACCCAAATAGAAGATTCATTGATAAAGACGCGCTTAATACCAAAAAAAGAGGATGGATTTATACGCTTAACATGAAACCTTGTATGATCAATCACATAATCGGCTTTTGTCGACTTGTTCGCCGCTATAACCTTTGGAGCCACTAAATATATGTGCGTGAGCACCTGATCTGTCAGATCATGAAAAAACATAGCTGATCGATGGCTTATCGCCCCTTTTTTTACCAGCTTCATGCCAATTTCAAAAGAATGTAAGGGTCCTCCTGACAGCAATTCGGTTGGCAATGCATACAGCCCCTTCCCTAAAACGAGTAAATCGCCTTTTTTACCCATAAGATGAAAAATTTTTTTACTATAGCTTTCGGATAAGTCATGCTCTTTCAATATCTCCATCGCGTCTTCTAACGAAAAGACACGCAATCCATGTTGAGCGAGAGCACGAAATAAGTTCATATAGTTGCACATGTATTATATATTTATAATATGACATAAAATATCATTATTTACAATAATATTACATTGTGAAAGAGGAGATTTATTGACAAACTAGACACAGGGAATATATCAATACCAGATATTCCGGATGTTCTTCCCCTGGGATTCGTCTCAGTGATCAGATGCTGGAGTTTTTATTTTCTTCGTATTCTAAACATCTTCTTTTCTACATTCAATCACTTAGGTTTTAGCTTTATCTATCTCGGCACAAAGATATTCAATATTTTCCTTAGCTTGTTGTAAAGATTCACTAATCTCTTCGAGTTTCTTGTCACGGACTTTTTCTCGACGTTTTAAGCGTAAGACTTCATCTTCGTCAGAAAATAATTCAAGAGAAATTGTTTTTGAATCTGCGGTTTCTTTTTGAGTTTTAGTCTTCAACACTTTCTCATTAGGAACAAAGCTTGTCGTAACTTTTGGATAATCAATATAGTCAAAAGCAACTTTTGTAACGGGAAAATTCCCTGGTAATTTTAAGAAAGCTTCCAAGTCTTTAAGCATCATGATTTGACTTGCTGTTACGACAGGCCGGGTTTGTTTTTGGTTGCTTAAATTCACCCCGTCACGCATTTGATGTGCACCAAAAGAGATACTTTCCGAAGCTTCTTGCTTTTCTTGTTCTCCCAAATATCGTGCCACCCGTGTTGCTACTTCTGTATCCACGTTCCTAAATAAAACTTTTGTTCCCGTTAAATTCGAAATACTTTTAGTCACCGCATGGCCGTATACTTCTTCCAGTTGATGGAGGTCTTGAAACCCGATGACAAAGCATCCACCATATTTACGAATTTCGGATAGGCCCAGCATTAAAGAGGGTAAGCGGTTTAACGAAGCAAGCTCATCAATGATAATCCAAGTGCGACTTCCCGCTCCTTCTGAACGCTGCATAATTCCCTTGATCATCAAGGATATCCACGCTGAAAATAAAGGCTTTAAGAACTCGCGTTGGTCTGGCTGGCAACTTAAAAAAGCCCATGACTTTTGGTTATTTTTTAAAAAGCCTAATAAGGAGACTTCGTCTTCAGAAGTTTTCTTTTTTTCCGTTAATGTTCCTTCTTCAAGTACCATTAAAGAGCGAAGGTGGCTAGCTAAGGAAGAACGAATACTAAGAGCCGTTTTATCAATCGCAGGGTCAATAAGTGAAGAAACGGTTGTATCTTTTAGCTTCTCCTTTAATTCCTTCAGTGGAAGCTGTAAGGTCATCTCTAAAAGGGATTGATAAGAGCATTGGTTGTTTTGTTTTAAAAACCGCACCGATTCACAAAATACCTGCCGCGCACTCTGTGTCCAAAACTGATCATAAGCTTTTCCTTCGGGAATAAGGGCTTCGGCAATCTCATCTAGGATATAGCCTTGGCTTCCTTCTTGCCATAGATTCCATTTTTTAGATCGTGCATCCAGAGGATTCAATAAAATGTCTTTGGATTCATCAAAAAACCGAGCAAAGATTCCTCCGGTGGTATCAATAACAATAGCTTGATCTCCTTGATCCCTTATTTGCTGGAGTAATTGATGGATCAGGTTCGATTTTCCTGAGCCGGTGGTGCCGGTAATCATCATATGTTGGAATTCGGCATTTTTTGGTAAAGGAATTTCCCCAATTGCATAAGAGGAAGCTCCATTTTTTAAGACTTTCTTTTTTAAGACTTTTGCCTCTACACATTCAAAGCCGCTGAGAACTTGAGTTTCTTTTTTCTTGTTCCCCATTTTTACCCAAAACCAGGACACCAGTACGGAGCCAACGATAGCAATCAAAACGCTTTGTAAGAGCTTCTTGATAAGAGACAGGCTGATATAATCCAACATTCGCAGCACAACATCTGAATGCAGTATGGTGTAATCACTTACGGAGTACCCTTGAGGATCTCCTACATGATAAATCACACTAGAGGGAGATAAAGAGGAGATTGCCGACGGACAGTTACTCATAAAGTATGCCTTTGCATAGATCCCTACCAACCAAAAATCCTGCCAAGGATGTTCTAAATAAACGAGCAAGGCAAAGCTCAAGAGAAAAATCCCGAGACTTACCTTAAAGGTTGCTACCATTACCTGCTTAATCATTCGAATCTTATGAAGCTGGGTTTGTCCCCCTTGCGTAAACGAATCACCAATCATATTAAAGCCTCCTGAAATGTATCTTTTATTGGTAGTTTTTCTGCAACAACCATGCTTCTTTTTTGCGGAAATACATGGATTTTTAAGAATTGAATGGGTATAATAAACACATGAAAAATATCGATCAACAAG
>VFQS010001208.1_pt1 | contig 24375 bp, 29 predicted proteins | sample 3512361 | NCBI WGS metagenome assembly VFQS01 (sample SAMN10412375, study PRJNA504923) | tailings metagenome | isolation source: Relicate 1 Philex TSF3 active mining | place: Philippines
AGATGTAGAAAATATGCAGGATTACATCCATGGGATAATATTAAATCTTATTATAGTGGTGAACCAAAATATAATCTAGAAGAAGAGATTGCACAAGAGTGTATTTCTCAAATTACAAAAGTTAAATTAGAAAAATATAAAGAAAATAAAGTATTTTATGAAAAGAAATTCGATGATTTAGATATTAAGTTATTTATTGATACTATCTAATTTTTTTGTACTTACTCAGCATGTTGTTTATTGATACTATCTAATTTTTTTTGTGCTTCCTCAGCCTGTTTTTTATAATAATTTTCCAAGAATAATTTATCTTGTACTTTTTTTTTCTCTTCCCAATCTTTATCATATTGTTTCAAACTGCCTGCAAAACCATTTTGATCATAAACTGGTGTACATGGGAAGCTTTTAATTATATAGAACCAATCATTACCAAATCCTTCCTTACTTATTTTTTCATTTATTAATTTTAGTTTATTTACATCATAATTATATTCTTTATCTGGTTTTGTTTGTAAATCATGATCTTGGTTACTTTTAAAACTTGAATCATAACTATAAATTTGTCCATCCAATTGTTCATAATTAATTTTATTGAATATTGATGACTTGCTTTTAATTATGTTTATACTAGCTTCATAGCTCCCTTTCCTGCTTTTATGTCTAGCTTTATGATCATTAGTCTTAATTTCTAAATAACCACATACACCTTTACCATTACAATAATCATATAACTTTTTATCAAAATCACATCCACTACTTATTTCTGATAATTCTATATACTTTGGATCTGATTTATTTTTTAGAAAATCTAATACACCATTATTATCTTTATTGAATAAATTACTACTAAAAAAATAAATATAGAAACTACATTTTTGACATAATCCTAATCCACCTTCTAATTCATTTTTTGCTTCTAAATATTTAGCTTTGTATTTTAAATACTTTTTTTTGTAAAATTCTTCTTGATGATTATCCATATATATAAAGGTTATATAAAATAATATAAATATTTATTTTAACTTTATGATTTATATAGTTATAAATTTACTTCCTTGAATATTTTTATAATAAAAATAGATTAAATATAATTTATTAATGATAAAAGAGGTATAATATTACCTTAAAAATTATAATATATACAAATAATTATAACTTTTATATAATTAAAAAATATTTTATTTTGTCTTTATTTTAATTAATTATCATTAACACATTCACCTTTTTCTACTCCTAAGAAATTTTTGCTACCATCTCCAGTCCATTTACATTTATTTTCTGGTTTACGTGCTTTAGCTTCTGCTGAATTAACGGGACAAGTTGATTTAAATGAATAGTCTCTGCATGGTTTATCTAAACATGAAGGTAATCTTCCTTCTTTAGTTGCTGTCTTAGTTTCACCTGCATCCCATTTACAATCCTTACTAAGTGAACAATTAGCACGACCACTTATATCACTACATGATCTTGTTTTAATTCCTGTAACATCTCCAGTAGAAAATCCTGTTGGCTTACCACCTTCAACTTGATTTTTAGCTTCTAAGTATTTAGCTTTGTACTTTAAGTACTTTTGTCTGTAAAATTCGTTTTGTTGATTATTCATATATATATATTAATATCTATATTTTTTTTTAAAATTAATTATATAAAATATTAATTGATTTATATTTAATTAATATTTTATATGAAATTTCTAAACCTAAGAAAAATATTAATATAAAAAATAAGTTCATTCTTTAATAAATTTTGCTTCCCAAATAGTTACTAAATGATCTGGTATAGCTATCCATCTAACAACATCTATAAATTTTGTTTCATAAATAGGTTTTGTAATATTTCTTGATTCAAACATACCACCAAAATCTTCTTGATGTGTTTCCCAACCAACTGGAACAATTATTTCTTTTTGTGTAACTTGCTTATATACTGTATATCCAAATATAGATCCAGGATTAGAAGAATAGGTCAGTGTTTCAGATTGTAAGGTCATTCTTATCTATATTCATACCAGAGTTAATCATTTTAGGGATATATATTTTCAATTTTTAAACAATAAATTTTATAATATTATAAAATTTAATTAAATTATAATCATATAGTATATAGTTGCAATTATAATTTTGGAATACAGATACCCTGTTTTGAACCATCTGGTTTATGCCACGTACAATTATTAGGACATGTAGTTTCTAATATATAGTCATTACATTTTTTTGGTCTACATAATAATCCTTCAGATGTACAACCTGGCGTTGTTGTGCAATTTATTATTGCACCAACACCTGAATAATCTTGACATCTTTTTGGTAAACAATTTTTACCTCTTTCTTCCCATTTACAACCAGGTGTAGCCAAGCATCCAAAATAACCTTGTTTATTACCTTTTAAGTCTTTGGTGCATTCGATACCAAATTTTCCAATTAATTCCTTACTAGGTTTACCTGCCATTTGAAATTTAGCCTCTAAATATTTTGCTTTGTATTTTAAGTATTTTTGTTTGTAAAATTCTTCATGATTACTCATTATATTATAAATATATGATAGAATAATTTATTAAATTAATTAATCCTATATTTTTATTTTTTTGGTTGACACAAACCTGTCGATACTGTTCCTTTCCTTTTAACGACTGTAAACTGACAATATGGTTTTTTTTCACATTCTGTTAATTCTCCATTATAATCATTACATCTTTTTTGTTCACACTTATTAGTATCATCATACCATTTACAAGCAGAATTTATTGCACATCTAGGCTTACCAAATGATAGACATTTGTCATCACCACCTTTAATATTTTCTTTAGCTTCTAAATATTTTGCTTTGTATTTTAAGTATTTTTGTTTATAAAATTCTTCTTTAGTATTATTCATATATATTATTTTTATATAATAAAAATTGAAAATAGATTAAAATTATATAAATATCATTTATATATAATCAATATGAATACTCCTAAAAAAGATTATTATGCCACATTAGAAGTAGATAAAAATGCATCAATTGAAGATATAAAAAAATCATATAAAAAATTAGCTATTAAATGGCATCCAGATAAAAATCCTGATAATCGTGAAAAAGCAGAAGCAAAATTTAAAGAAATTACTGAAGCTTATAGTATTTTGTCTGATGAGGATAAAAAATCAAAATATGATCAATTTGGTGTTTGTGATGGAGAAGCTCCTAATTTTGAAAGTGGTTTTCCAGATTTAGCAGAAATGTTTGAAGGTAGTGGATTTCCTTTTGGAGGAATGTTTGGGAACATGTTTGGAAATGATAGAAGACAACAAAAACAAAAACCAATTCAAGAAGTAAAAGTTAATTTAACACTGTCTGAAATTTTTAATGGATGTGATAAAAAAATAGATATAGAAATTAATGGAATGTGTAAAGATTGTTCTGGAACAGGTTCAACTGATAGATCAAAACCAAAGTGTGATAAATGTAAAGGAAAAGGAGTTTGTATGTTAGTTCGACAAATAGGTCCTGGAATGGTACAACAACAAGCAATACCGTGTGATAAATGCAATCAAACAGGGTTTTGCGTAGATAAAAATAAAATGTGTCAAAAGTGTAAAGGAAAGGGAACACAGCGAGATAAAATAGTAAAAGATATTAATATTAAGAGTAACTTTGATTATCAAACAAAAATGTGTATGAGAGGTATGGGTAGTTATGATACAGAAACAGAAAGTAATGCAGATATATTTATTAAATTTAAAATAATTGGTTTAGATAACTATGAAATATCAAATAATTATGATATAGTTACAACACAAAAAATAAGTATTTATGATGCACTTACTGGTAATGATATATTTTTAGACCATATAGATAACAATAAGTATTATTTCAAAGTTGATAGTGTTATAAAAGATGGAGATATAAAATATGCTAAAAATTTAGGTTTACCAAATCAAGAAAATGGTACAAATTTACGTGGTAAATTAATATTTAAATTTGAATATGAATATCCAAATACATTACTTGATAGTGAAAGTTTTAAATTATTTATAAAAAATAAAGATAAAAAGAAATATAATAAAGATGAATATAAAAGAGAAAAATTATATGATCTTAAACAAAATAGTCGTGATATGCGAGATGATGATGATGACAGACAACAAGGTTTTCACGGACATCCAGGATTTCAAGGTATACCTAATGGTGCTACTCAACAATGTCCAGTTCAATAATTATTTTTTTAATTTAAAGTTATAATTAATATTTAATATATTATAATGGATAATCAAGAAATATCTCCAGAAGATAGTAAAAAAGTTGATGATAGTGAAAATCATGAAGTAGAATGTTCTGACGAAGAATATGAAGAATATAAAGAAGAACAAAATAATAATCCTGATTTAGGAAATATATTAAATAATTTAGATCAATTGTTTAAAGGTAATGATGATTTATTTAAAAATATTGATATGACAGAAATGCAAAATAATATGAATATGATGATGAATAAATTGAAGAATTCAGGAGATCCAAATATATTATCTATGTTAAATTTAATGAATAATTTATCAATAAGTAATCTTACTAATAGCCAATTTAGCTTAGGTGATAATGAACAAAATGATATTTCTAATGAAAAATTAGTTGATGGAAATTCAGATACTTCTGATGAAGAATATGAAATTAATGAAGGAAATGAAGGAAATGAAGGAAATGAAGAAAGTGAAGAAAGTGAAGACAGTGAAGAAAGTGATCCAGATGAAGATTTACTCAGTTATTTAAAAGATAAGGAAGAAAATCAAGATATGATATTAAATGTTAAAAAAATGTTAGAAAATATGAATAGATCAGATGATTAATTTTAAGAGATATAAATTAAAGTTTATCCATTTAATAAATATGGTTTTATAGGAAAATTATTATTTATTTTGAATGGTTCTGTTGTAGGTTTAACTGGATAATTTGGTGTTTTGATGTATGTTTTTGCTTCTGGGTTATTTATACCAAATACATTAATTTTAGTAAAATTAGTGGAATCATTTTTACACGATGAACTTGTAAAATTAGTAGACATATATATATATATATATATATATATATATTTAAATATTTATTTAATCAATTACTACCATCTTATATTATATAGCTTTTTTATTTTTTTTATTCAAAGTAATTCTTGTAAAAATAAAAAATGAAATAAAAAAATAATATATAATTATATATTATACTGAAATATGGCTATTAAAAAACTTAATAATAACAAAAAATTATCATTTAATACTTCATACCCAAGTTTTACAGAAATACCAGTAGGACAAAACCCCGCTAATTGGGTTTTAATTAATGGCAGATATTTTTTCAATGATTATGATACTACTGGAAATTATCTTCGTTCAGTATTTTCTAAATAATTTAATTTCGTTGTGAAGAAATATGTGCTCTAGGATTAGTTCTATGATCAAATAGACCTTTTGATGCTGGATTATTTTCTTTACAACTTCTAAATAATAGTATATTATTTACATTTTTATCCATAAAAGAGTTAGAAAACGAAAGTTTATCAATCATATTATATAAATATATCATATATATTTATATTAAAATTTAATTATTTTTTTTAATAATAATTTTTATTAATCAACTTCATTAATAAGAGATGTTAATTCTTCGTTAAAAACATCTAAAAAATATTCTCTTAATTCTTTTTCAATTTCAGAATCCAAATAAATAATTTGATCAAAATCAATATAATTATAAATAAAATTAAAAATATTATGTATCATTAAACTTTTAAAATAATAATTAATATTAGCAAAAGCGAGAGTAATATCAGTTATAAATTGTTTATGTAAAGTATTTACAATAAAAAAAAGCAAATCATATTTAAAATAATTATTATTTTGTAAATAAAGGAATTTAATAATAAAATTATTTATTCCACCATTATTATAAAAGAGATTAATAATTTGTTCATTTAATTCAGGAAATTTTGATTTGTAACTTTTATTAGTTAAAAAAATAAATAAATTATTTTTGAATGGAATATTATTTTTATGTTGAAACCAATAATTATAATTTGTTTTCAATAACTCTTTTCTTAAATAATTTTCATGTAAATTTTTAATATCTATAATTGGTACCATAATTGAATTATCGATTAAAAATGAATTATTATTAATATGATTATAAATATTATCAGGATTAAATAAATTTAAAAATCGTAATTGTTTTTCAAATAATATCCATTTATCAATATCAAAAATGAAACCATTAATTACATTAATTTCAATAGGTTGAATATCTATATTTGATTCTGGTATTAATATATCATTTTCAACCCTACTAGATAAAACACCACAATTTATATTTATTTCTTTTTTGGAAAATTCATTATAAAAAACTACATTTGATGCAATAATTGGTAATCTATCCAAAAATAAACTTTCATAAAATAGATTTGTAATATCACCATAAATCATTTTTTGATTAATTCCTTTAACAAATTTAATCATTATAAAATTTTCCCAAAAAAAGGATTTATTCCAGTTATTTTTTATTTTTTCAACATAATTTATTAATTTATTGGTATATTCAATATTATTTATAGTTTTAGAAAAAAATGTTTCATTCTCTAATAAATATGCTAATAATTTTTTTGTAGAATTATATAGTATATTCCAATCAATTTGTCCACCAAGTATTTTAATTTTATTTTTTTTTTTATATTGTTCATTAATAGTAGTTATTTTAAGAGAGTTTTTATTAGAAAGTATAATACATTTTAGATAAAAATTATAATTATTTCTTTGAAATGAATTTGAAACAAATTCAGGGAAAAAAATATCTTTATGATTATTGTCTTGATTATTAATAAGATTATCAATAGATAAATTATATATTGGATTTTCTTCATTTATAATTATTTTTTCATAATCTTCATTTATATTGATATTACATAAATTATATAATTGTTTAACTATGATACTCCAAATATTCCAAGGAGAAATTTCATAACCATAATTATTTGATATGGCACATAAAATATATTCTAAATAACCACAATGATAATATATATTATTTTTTTCAGTTAAATTATTTAATAAATTTATTTCATTTAATATATTTTTTTTTATTATATTTAATATGGAATTGTCTCTAATATTATCATTAATATAATTATATAAAAAAGACTTTAAATTTGTCAAGTAAATATCATTTATTGCAGATTTTGTAAAAAAATTTTTTGATTTTGTTGATATAAAATTATTTTTGTTGTATTCAAAAATCATCTACTAAAATAAATAAATAAAAAAATTATTTATTTATAAAATTAAACGCAATTAAAATTTATTCTATAGTATTAATTGAGTTTTTGAGAAAGATTATTTAGAATAATATTCCAGTTTATAAGTTTAAATATATTTTGAAGATATTCTTTTCTTTTATATTCATAATCAATATAATAAGCATGTTCCCATAAATCAATACAAATATAAAAATTAATATCTATTGGTACTATTGCATCATGTGTAGTTAAAATATCAAGCATATTTTTATCATTTAAATATATCCACAACCATCCAGAACCAAAATGAGCTAAACCTTTATCAATAAAATCAGAATAAAATTTTTGAAAATGTTGCATATTAAAAAATAGTTTATCTTTATTATTTTTTAATAATTGAATTGATTGTTCAGGTTGTGTTAGTGATAACCAATAAAGTTCATGATTAAATATTTGAGCTGCATTATTATAAATTTTAGAATTTTTTTCTGTAGAACAAATTATTTTTAATAAAAACGATTTTCGTATATTATAATTAGAATTAGGATTATTAAGATTATATAATGAAATTAAATATTTATTTTTATTTATTAATTCACTAAGATTATTAATATATTTCATATAGTGACCAGTATAATGTGCTTCATTTTGTTTTGATGAAAGAATATTATTAGATAATAAAATATCTGTTTTAGAAACAGGAAGTATTTTAAGTGTATTCATATAAATTAATATAATAAATTAATTAAAAAAAATTATTTTGTTTTAATATTTTAAAATATTTAGAATTATATACAATTATAGGCCCTGAAATTACAAAAACAACAGATAATAAATATTTATTTTGACATATTTCTTCTCCAAAATAACTTCTTAAATAAGAAAGTAAAACAATTACAATTATAAAATTTATATAAAAGTAAATTATACTATTTTCAATATTTTGAGGATTTAAAAAATCGGTTATAGTAGTAGAAATTAAAACGATTATATAAATAAATATTGGTAATAAAATTATATGAAAAATATTCTTTATTAATGATATATGAATAGGAATTTCTTCAACCATTATATAAGTATAAAATATAATTTTTTATATAAAAATAATTAACAGATATTATTAAATTTATAAAAATATCCTATTATAATATATAATGATAAAACAAAATATCAATTTAGAATATAAAGAAAATTATTTTAATGGTATATATAATTTAACTGGAAAAAATATATATGTATTTAGTGATGGTAATCAAGAAAGTGAACAATATTTTTTGACGGTAATGGTAACAAATATAAATGATAATTATTATAAGATAGAATTATTTATTAAAAAATTTTTAGTTGATTGTTATGAACCAGATAAAATTCTTTATGGAAATATTATTGATAATAAAATAGAAATAAATAATGATAATACGAATAAAAGTCATCAATTTTTATTTAAAAATAAAATATTAAATTATGAGTATAAAGTTAATAATATAACAAATAGTTATTTAGAGGTAGGAATTTATGAAGGGGAAAGAATAGAAATATAAAAATATAGTATATTTTTTAAATATAAATGGTGTTATTTATTTACCATTCATATTCATAATTATTAAAGGGCGCATAGTAATAAGATGATCTTTTATTTCTTGGTTATTAATAAATAATTTATTCAATAAAAAATCATCATAAATTAAATCAAATCCATTATTAATATTAAAATTATCATTTTCATAAAATAGATTAATAGGATAATTTGTTTCATTTAATAAAAATACAAAATTTTCTTTTGATAATAAATTAACATCAAATAGTGTATTTATTCCATCACCAAATTTAGTATTATTAGAAATACATTTTTTAATATTATATATTTTATTCATTTTAACATCAACTTTTTTAATATATATATCTGTTTCATCATCATCATTTATTGAATATTTATTTTCCATTAAAATAATTTCATCATAAATTTTATCTATAATATATTTTCCATTTTTTTTATAAACATTAATAACTATATTATCAAACCATTCAGTCCATAAATTAATAATTTCTAATCTATTCATAACATTATTAAAATATATTTTTTACTTATAAATTTCAATTTTTATTTAATAAAAATTTAAAAATAAATTTCATAATATTTATATAATGATATATAATACAGAGTTATAAAAATGATGTGTTAAATATAAACAAAAGTAATTAAATTATATGACGTCTAAAAGTGCATAAAATGAAATACCTAATTTAAGCGGTGAAATAACAAAATTATTTTATAATAAGATATAAATAAAATAATAAAAATTAAAATTGAAAATAAACAGTTACAGAACGATGATCGGATATCCAATTATTACTAACTATATTATTAATTTCTAAATCATTTAATAAGGTTACATTAACATTATAAAATGGGAAATTATTTTTAAAAAATATATAATCTAGAGTTTGTAATTTTGAAAAATCAATTAATTTATTTTTTTTGCTTAAATAATGTGTATATATATTTTTATTATTATAGAATTTAAAAGCATTTACATAATTATTTTTATATAGTATATCTAGAGCTGATAAATCATTATTTATAGTTCTATTTGTAATATAACAATAATTTGTATCAAAATCATTAAAATCTCCTAATAATATGACATTATCTAAATCTTTAATGTAATCAATTATATTTTCTAATTGTCTAACACGTATATCGTAATTTTCAATAGATGAAATTAGGTGTATATTAATAAAATGTATGTTGTTATGTTTATCGTGAATATGTAACAATCTACCAAAATTATTAGTAAAGTAATTATTAATCATTTCAATATTTAAATTTTTTTTATATAGGCATGCAGTATGTAGTGGTAATTTAATAGTGTTACTCAAATTATAATTTTGTATCAAAGGAATATATTTAAAACCAAGTTTTTTATTAATATTGTTTAAAAAATTAATATCATAAATTTCTTGAAAGAAAAAAATATCAGAGTCTAGGAGAATTAATTCTTCAGCTAATAAATTAATTTTTTTATTTAAATCTTTATAAAATAAATTATTTTTAATATCATAAATAATGTATGAAGGAAGCATGGATAAATCATTAATTCCCCAAAATACATTATAAGTAGTTATTTTGTAATTATTTTTATTATAAAAGGTGTGAGGATTAAAAAAAATAAATATAAATATTAAAAAAGAATAAAAATAAAATGATTTATTTATCATATATATAATATAATATGAATTTAAAATATAATATTGTAAATCCAATAATAATTCTTTTTTTTAGTCTATATTTTTATTCATATACAAGAAAGTATATAATACTTAGAGAACAAGAGTATATTTATAAAAATATTAATTTTAGGGATGAAAATAAAAATCAAATAAAGGTTCATGATGTAAATAAAGAATATAATTACATAATAAATAATATAAATGTAAAAGAAGAAGAGATGAATTTTATTAATAATTTAAAAAGTAGTTGTAAATTATATATACAAGGTGGTGCAGTTAGAGATGCCTTATTAAATTATACAATAAGAGATATTGATTTTAAAACAAACTGTCCAATAAATATAATTTTAAAAAATATACCAAATAATTGTAAATATAAAATAATTAATAATGTGATTAGAATACATGAACCAGTAAATATTGATATATCACAGATTAATAATATTTTTTGTAATGATTTTACAATTAATGGATTTTATTTTGATTATAAAAATAATATTTTATTTAATATTTATAATTCAATAAATAATTTATTTGAGAAAAAATTAATTTTGGGATGTGATAGTTTTGATCCTAAATATAATTTACCTTTTCGTTTTATAAAATTTAAATTAAGAAATTATTCTTATACAGAGAATATTGAAAATATTATGTTTGATAAATTTTATTATCTCTACACAAATGAAAGAGAAATATATGATAAAAAGGTTAATTATTATATGAATGAGTGGTATAATAACACAATTGATCAACAATTATTTTTAAATGAATTAAAAATTTTTGAGAATAAAGCTAAAAATATATCAATTATTGTTAATTAATAAATTATAAACATCATTAATATCATAACGTATTTTAGGATTATTTTCAATTGTGTTTAAAATTAAATCATCATAAATATTAGTAATTAAGTACGGAATTGGTTTAATTTTATTATCTAAAATTTCTTTTAAGATTTTAAATTTTTCAAATTGTGTTTTTGTATTAATTAATAATAATTCTATAAGTATTATACCTAAACTATAAATATCTATTTTATTATTATAATGATGATTATTTATTTCTGGAGCTCTATAATAATTAGTTCCAATTTCAGAAGAATAAGAATTATCCAAATTATTATTTTCAATAATTTTATTATTAATCTTTTTTGCTAATCCAAAATCACATATTTTTATTGTATCATCTAAAAATAGTATATTTGATGGTTTAATATCTCTATGTATAATATCATTATCATGTAAATATTTTAAACCATCAACAATTTGTTTAAAATAATTAATTCTGATATGAATTTGACTATTTTCTAATTTTTTAATATTATTATCTATATAATTTTTTAATGTAAAATCACATAATTCCATTTGTATAAATAATATTGGATTATCTATTTTTAAAGATAAATCTTTATCATCTTCTTCTTTATTATTTAGATGCAAATAATTAATAATACTTTCTGGATCTATATCAATCCAAGAAGAGAAATATCTAACAATATTTTTATGATTTAATTTTGAAAATAATTGTATTTCTTTAAATATTTCAAAGTTATTATTAATAAAAATTTTTTTAATTGCATATAAATTTTTTTCAAATTTATGATATGCTTTATATACACTACCATAAGAACCACTTCCTATATTTTCTAATTCAATAAAATTATATCTAAATTTATTAAAATATTCATTTTCTTCATAATTATTTTTATTATAAACTATAATTTTATCTTCATTTTTATCATTAATATTATTAATTTTTTTTTGTGTATTTTCGTTATTTAATGAATTTATCATATATTTTAATTTAAATTTAATATCACTGTAATTATATTCAATATTATTATTATCAAGTATATTGTATTTATTTAATAAATTTAATATTTTATTTAATTTATTTTTATTATTTTTAAAGAGCAGTTCTAATAAAACTGTAACCAAAATTGATAATTGTACATCTTTAGATATATTAGTTTTTTGTTTATTATTTAGGTTATTGAATATCAAATCATTTTCTTCATCAGAAATTTCACTAATAGTTTCATCATCATTATAATTAAAACTTATATCGGAAATATCATTATTATTTGTAAAAATGATTGAATTATTTTTTTTCATAATCTTAATAACTTATATTAATAATTCTTTATACAAAAATTTAGAATATATAAAAATTATATTATTTTTATAGATTAACATATTATTCAAAATTATCAATTTTCTTTTTAAGATATTTAGTAGAACGTTGTTCAGGACATGCTGAAAATAAATCATTAACTAATAATATAAATTTCTTTTTACTAAATATAAATATTGGATTTAATTTTGTAAAAAAATCTTTATAAAAGTTATTATTTGATAATACATCAAATTCATCTTCTATACTTTTTTTAAATTTATAAATTCTTTTATAATTTCTTATATTATTATTATTATGATCATTATTATAATTATAACAAGCAAATTGTAAAATTAATGTCATTTGTTTAACATTTATATCCATATTATATTCATTATTTAATTCATTGCAAATAGTAGAATATGATTTATTACAACATAAATCAATTAATATTATTGCTAAAGGGATACAAATACTTGTAAAATTATAATTAGGATTTTCATAAATTTTGTATTCTTTTTCTATTTCAACAATAGGATATGTTTTAACTACTTTACAATTTTTACAAGGATAATCTTCACAAAATATGTATATATCTATTAATTTAACTTTTAGATTATTAGAATCTACAATAAGATTACCACCCTTAAAATCTGATAATAAATGTCTACCAGAAATAGCATATGAAGATAATTCATATAATTGTTTAATTACCTTCATTATTTCATATTTATTTTTATATTTATATTTACGAATATCTACACCACCATATTCCATTAATGTAAAATATTTTCTTTTATTATCAATTAAATTACCACATGAATATATTTTAATAATATAATTTATAAGATTTGGATCATTAATTAAAGATAAATATCTTTTAATTAATTTTTCTGGTATTTCATTATCTGTTATTTTTAATGCAAAATATTTATTATCAATTAATACTTTATAAACTTTTCCATATGAACCTTCTCCTATAAACTTAATAATTTCAACATTTTTTTTTAATTTTTTTGATGATCCAAATTCATTTATTAAGTTTTTTTCAAAATCACTTATAGGTTGATTAATCTCATTTATTTCAAAAATTAATTCTATATTTTTATTTTTTTTTATATTATCTGGAAAATTGTAAATATTTAATTCTATCATCTATTAATTATTTTTATAATAAAATTATTTAGTGGTGAAATAAAAATTATATTAAAATTTATAATACTATCCAAATGTTGACTCTAAAGCTACATTAATATATAAAAAACCATCAGGATCTTTATAATTTTCATAAACTTCATTCATTAAAGATGTATTTGGTATTAATTTATTATTAATAAATAAAAATATTGCTTCATAAGATTTAACTTTAACAAAATTTCTAATACATTTTTGAAATTGTGCCATATTAAGATTTGATGGTATTAGATATTTATATTTAGTCACATTAAATATTTTTTTATCAATAATAAGGATTATAGGAATTTTTTCCGGAAAATTCTCTTTTATGCGATTACTTTCAGCCAATCTTTCTTCAAATGTTTTTAATTTTTTAAAATCTTGCATTTAACTATATTATATTATATATAGATTTTTCTATATTATAAAAATAATTGAATTATTAATTTAATATATAAAGTATAATTAATATTATATATATATTATGACTAGAATAGGTTCTAACAACAAGAAAAAAGGTGATAAGGATAATACTTCTAATCCCAAAGAAACTATAATTGGTCAAAATATTAAAAATACAAATATTGAAAACAACAATAAAACTAATAATAATCCTACAACAAATGATAAAGATGATGAAAAACTTAATGATAATTTTGAAAATATTATAAATACCTTAATGAAAGAATTAGATAATAATAATAAAAATCCATGGTTTACAACAGAACCAATTATTTTAAAAGCACCTATAGATATATTTTTTAATAAAATACCAACTTCATTTAATGATAAATTTATAAAAAATACTGAAATTGATTTAGCTAGTGCAAATGGTAATTTATCAAAATTGGAAGAATGGTTACATTTAGCAATTACTAATGATGATACTTTTAATAAAGATCACGAGAATGATTATACATCAGAAGCAATAGATAATGCATGTATTAATAATAAAAAAGATGTTTTAGAATGGTGGCATATGATGCATGTTACATATAATGTTCCATTAAAATATACGGAAAAAGCAATTAATGGTGCAAGTAAAGCAGGTAATATAGATATATTAAAATGGTGGTTTTCATCTAATTTGGAATTGAAATACGATGAAAATGCAGTTAATTATGCGTGTATAACAAAAAATTTAGAAGTTCTTGATTTATGGTTTACTAATCATAAAGAAAAAAAAATAGATTTTAAATATTCTCAATATTGTATGGATAAGTGTAGATTAGATGAAAAAGATTTAATAGAATTATTAAAATGGTGGAAAGATAAAATAGATAATCATGGTTTAGTTTTCTTATACGGTAAGGAATTTATAGATTGTATAAGTAATTGGAATTATACAGAGGCAATTAAATTTCTAACTGAAAATAAGATGTTATCAGATGATTTTCCAAAAAAAAAACCAGTTAAACGTATGGGATTAAATAATTTATTTGAAATGTTCAGTAATACTAAGAAAGAAACAAATAAAGTAGATACATCTACTTTACCAAAAGATATACAAGATCATATCAAAGAAAAAGAAGAAGAATTAAATAATAATATGATGATAAATGGTAAAGCGAAAGAATATATAGATAATTTGGTTAAAATACCCTTTGGTAAATATAAAGAAGAAAAAATTTTTAAATTTTTAAAAGATTTAATAGAATTAATTAATGATAATTATAAACTTTCATTAAAGAACGAAAGTGATTTAATTGAATTTTTTAATGATAAAGAAACTTCAAAAGAAGTTTATAAATCTTTATATGATAAATTCTGTGAATTTAGAATTAGTTATTTAGAATATGTTGATAATGTTTTAGATAGTAGTGTATATGGACACGAAAGAACAAAAAAACAATTTAAATGTATTATAGCACAATGGTTATCTGGTGGTAATCAAAAAGGTATAGTTGTAGGAATTCAAGGACCTCCTGGTGTAGGTAAAACAACCATTATTAAAGGAGCACTAGCTAAATGTCTAGTAGATTTTATAGATTATGATCTTAAAGCAAAAGAACCTTGGATTAAAATAAATAATGAAAACAATGTTAAAAGACCATTTTGTTTTATTTCATTAGGGGGTAGCACAAATAGTTCTACATTAATTGGTCATAATATAACATATCATGGAGCAACGTCAGGTGATATAGTAAAATGTTTAAAAGAAGCTAAATATATGAATCCAATAATATATTTTGATGAATTAGATAAAATTTCAAAAACAGAACATGGAAATGAAATTTCAAGTGTTTTAACACATATTACAGATCCAGCTCAAAATGAGCATTTTACAGACAGATACTTTTCAGAAGTAAAAATAGATTTATCGAGATGTATAGTAGTATTTTCATATAATGATGCATCAAAAATAGATCGTATTTTATATGATCGTATACAAGAGATAAAATTACAAGCTATACCAATATTAGAAAAAATAGAAATATGTAAGAGATTTTTAATACCAGAAATATTAGAAAATATGGGTTATAATAGTACAGACTTGATATTAAAAGATCAAGAATTAGAAAATTTGATATTAAGTTATACATATGAAGCTGGAGTTAGAAAAATAAAAGATAAATTGAATGAAATATTAAGAAATCATCATTTAAATAGATTAACTAAAAATGAGACTATTATTAAAGAATTAAATATTAATAATGATTATATTGATAATGTATTAAATGATCATCATAAAATATTATTAAAAAAAATTACTCCTAAACCATCAATTGGATGTATTCATGGAATGTATGCAACTACAAATGGTATGGGAGATGTTATGCTTATTCAAGTTAAAAAAATGTATAATAAAGAAATTTTAGGATTACATACTACGGGTAGTTTAGAAAAAGTTATAACTGAAAGTATACAGGTAGCTAGAACAGTAGCATGGAATTTATTAACTGATGATGAAAGAAAAGAAGTTGAAACAAAATTTACAAATACTGGATTACATATACATTGTCCAGATGGTTCAACACCAAAAGATGGACCTAGTGCTGGTACAGCAATTACTACAGCAATTTATTCTTTATTAACAAATAAATTAATTAAAAATGATTTAGCAATAACTGGAGAAATAGATTTAGATGGTAATGTTACTGCAATTGGTGGATTAGATGCAAAATTATCCGGTGCTAAAAGAGCCGGTATAAAACTAGCATTAGTACCATTAGAAAATAAGCGTGATATAGAAATATTATTGAAAAAAAATAAAACACTTGTTGATAATAAATTTAAGGTAAAATTTATTTCTCACATAGATGAAGTCTTAAAAATTGCATTTAAGAAAATTTAATTTTTATAATAATAATCTAAATAAATATTTATTTATATATATAATTTAATAGGCAATATAATGTTTGATCTAAAAGGAAAATATATATTATTTCGTCCAGAAATTGGGAGAGGATCATTTTCTAAAGTTTATAAAGCCAAAGATAAAAATCATAATAATGTTGCTATAAAAAGAATAAATATAGAAAAAATAAATGAAAAATTATTAGACAGAATTGAACTTGAAATAAATATACATAAAAAAATTGATCATCAAAATATTGTTAAACTTTATGAAGTTATAAGAGATGAAAAAAATATTTGTTTAATATTAGAACATTGTGAAGAAGAATTTAATAATATAAAATATAATATAGATATACATACTCTACAGGATTATGTAAAACAATTAAATGATGCATTGTTTTATCTGAGGCAAATAAATGTTATACATAGAGATTTAAAACCTAAAAATATTCTGATATCTAATAATTTAATAAAATTAGTTGATTTTGGATTTGCAACTGATAATAAAATTGATATGCATAATACTGTTTGTGGTTCACCACTTTATATGGCACCAGAAATAATGAAAATATTTATTAGTGGTAATAATAATATAAATGATATTAAATATTCATATGATTCTAAATGTGATTTGTGGTCGTTGGGATTAATAATTTATGAATGTGTTTATAAAGAACATCCATTTAAAGATAGTTTGAATATATTAGATTTAAATAAAAATATTTTTTGTAATAAAATTGTTTTTTATGAAGTAAATAAAAATAATATTAAAATTGATAATTTATTAATTGATTTATTATCTAAAATGTTAGTTGTTGATACTGATAAGAGAATTTCTTGGGATGATTATTTTAATCATGATTGGTTTAAATCAAATATTAATATAAATTTAAAAATTAGTGCTCCAATTAAAATTCCAACTGTTAAAAATAAACATCACGAAACAAATTTTCATTCTTTACCAGTGTTATCTGAATTAGATATAAATGAACGAAATATTAGACCCAAAAATGACATTAATACAATTAAAGATTATTTTATAAATCATCTCTATAATAAAGAAATAAGTGATGATGTTATGGAAACAATAGATATTTATAAAGATAATAAAGAGTTAAGAAAAAATAAAAAAGAAAAAAATAATGATCCTGATTATGATTTTATAATTATTGATGAAAAAGAAATGCTAACATTTGATGAAGATATAGAACTTAATAATGAAAATAAAAATAATGTATCAAATAATATTTATAATGTATTATCAAATTCATTTGAATATATTAAAAAACCATTTAAATATTTTTCTTATTGATTTATATTTTTTAATAAATAATATTAGCAAATATATATTTTTTATTTTCTATATAACTAGCTACAATTCTATGTACCCCATCCAGTAAAATATAATTATTATTTTTTTTTATTATCCAGATTGGTTCTATTTCTTTTTTCATTTGTAATTGTTTTTGATAAAATTTAACACTTTTTATATCCATATCACCTCTAGGTCTATTATCTAATGGATAGGCTTTTACAGCTGTTTTTTGCAATCTTTCTGGATTAAAATTTAATAATTCATTATTACATTTAGTTAATAAAAATTTTTCAATTTTAGAATTAAATATGTGTGCATGTGTAGCTTTTTCTACAGAAGAAAATAATTTCATACTAAGTGATGTTGAAATTGAATCTTTTAATATTTGTATATTATTCATATTATTTTAATAATATAATATAAAAATTGAAATAATAATTAAAATTATAATATTAAAATATGGTAAGTATTTATCCAACAAATACAACTTCTTCTTATGCTTGTTTATGTTTAATAAACAAAGATGGTTCATATGAACCTATTAGTAAAGTAACTATCGATGATAAACAAATTATTAAATGTTTTTTAAATTATAATAATGATAATATGCAATTATTACCCTCTGACCAAATTGATTTTGAATGCTTGAAAAATGCAATTGATTTATGTTCTAATAGAAAAATTCGTCTATTATTAAAAGAGGATCCTCCATTCCCAAATGGACCAACAGTAGGAATAAATACATGTAGGATTACAATTGGTTCTGATGGAGTTTGGAGAGCAAAACATATGATTGTTGAAATTGATGTCCCTGAAAATAAAGAATTTTATTTTGAAATTAAGCGGTATAAAATATCATTAAAAGATGAGAAGTTTAGTGTAACATGGATATAATTATGTTAATATTTTTATATATTTTTTTAACTAAAATATAAAATGATTTATTATTATTTGATAATATAAAAATTGAATATTATATATAATTATAATATATTAATATCAAATGAAACTTTTTACATCTTTAATCTTTTTAATTACTATTACAAGTTGTTTAAGCAATATTACCGCACTTCCAACTATTTCTCTAAATCCACAGAATTGTGGTAATGGTATTTCATGTACATCTTCTCAAACATGCATGAGTAATGCAACTGGTGCTGGAATAATATTTGCATGTTCACCTCTTTCTAATGCAGTTCGTTGTATGGATGCGCGTTTTTCATGTCCTCATCAATCTATTTGTTCAGATAATTCAACATGCACTTTTTCTGATGGTAGTTTAATTAATTCAGTAGTAAATGTTGATGCATTTGAAGTATCCGAATTTCGTGATTTTGGTTCTGGTATGAAATTAACTGCACTCAGTGTATGTGGTCCAATAACAAATATTTTTCGTCTTCCTAACTTTTGTACATGTAGAGATACAAGATTTGGAAGCGAACTTAACTGTGTTATTGGTCTTCAAACATTTTTAACTATTGGTGCTTCAGCATGGATAATGCCATGTGCTTCACCAGCAAATCTTGGATATAGAGCATGGGTATCTATTCCTGGTGTAATAACTCGTAGTATTGGTAATACATGGGTTACAACATTTACAATAAATCAACCAATTCCAGGTGCTACTATTGAAATTGGTATTAGTAGAGCGGGTGCTCGGGCTGAATTAACTGGTGAAATTAATCGATTTGTTATTTCTACAAGATTAGCGATTGGTGTTTGTGGTAGTATTGGCGTTGGACCATTTTCCAAAGAAATATGTAATCCATCAGTATTACGATGGTTACCTATTACAGTTATTAATGGACCTAGACACGATTTTAGTCGTTTTTGTTAAAATTTTTATAAAATAACTAAATTATATTATATAGTTATCCTAAACAACATCTAAATGTAAATTATTTTGCTCTACACTCGGTAGGGGAATTAATGGATTTCTAACTGGTAAATTAAAAGCATATGATAACCAATCACAAAATAAATAAGTTCCTTGTTCTACACATCCAAATTCCCCAACTGTAGGAGTGAACGTATTATTTAAAATAGAAGTTGTTGATTTTTTAAGTAGTGAATAGAAGAATTCACCAACAATTCTACTAGCAACTGGACCTAAGCAATTACCATTTCCAAATACTTCAGCTTCTCTTAATGTATAAAACCAAAGTGGTGTTTCGCTTCCAAATGTATTATTTAAAAAAACTAACGTTTCTGGAGTAATTATTGCTACTGGATCCACAGCATTTTTTATAGCAAAATTAGGTTCTAAAGTAATATTTATATGAAAATTAGGATCAGGGTTATTATTATCAAGATAAGGAACACCTAAAAATTTAGCGATTGATTGTCCTGATGGTAATTGATAAACATTTCCTCTAACTAAATTTCTTCTAGCTAAACTATCATTGTTATCAAGGGGTAATTGAAATAAATTTTGAACAAGATAAGGATTAATTTTTTCTGTAACTTGAAAACCATTGAAATTGGGCATTGGAGTAAATAAATTCCAATCAAGATGTAAACCAGGTGGAAGTGGTCTCATTCCTCTCATATCTAGTGGTTTCTTTAGTGAAAAAATAGGTAATTCTTCATTTGCATTTAAATAATATTGATTTCTAACCATACCATGGCCAAATCTATACATAGCACCGGCTACTTCTATTGGCATTTTGGGGGTTTCTGTATAAATTTTAGATCCTAAAATATTAAATTCATTTACAAATAATCTATTAAACTCTTCTGGTAATATAATTTTTTTTATATATTCATTGATTAACATATGTTGATAATGATTTGTTACTATTCTTTTGGCCTGAGCTACTAATTCAATTGGTGTTAGTTGAGTATTAACACTTAATTCACTAATTATACGATTATGAAATCTAAAAAAGGCTAGTTGGATATTTTGTATAATTAAATTTTCATTATTTCTTACATCAGCAACCAAAGCTTGTCCAGTTAATTGATCTCTTGGTAAATCTTCTTCTCCTATAGCATTTGTGACTATTAAAAATTTTGTACCATTTTCCTCAGTTAAATATTGATTAGCTGCCCCATAAACACAGTCTAAATCAAACCAAGAAGTTCTTTCATTTACCAATTCATTAATATTGGTTGTATTGGGTCCTAAAATAGAACGATCTTCAAATGTTATATCATGATCAACAAATTGACCCCAGTAAGTAGTTAAAGCAGACATTGTAGATCCTATTGTTGCTGGATCTGGTATAATTACATCAGGTAATGGTACTGGATTAGGTGGTTCCATTTTTTGCATAACAGTTGATAATAATTCTAAATCACCTATATTAGAAACTAATGGAGGAAGGGTATCAAATAATCTAAAGTATAATTGTTCGTTTGGTATTCCATGTGCCATTTTAGCTATATTAATAGCGCTATATAAAAATTTTAATTGACTGTATCTGTCATTTATATAAAAATTAAAAATATTTTAATCCTATAAAACCACAATAATCTTTCAAAAGTGTTGTAGAACTATCATTTATACCTTTTATTGAATTTACATAATTAATTTCAAAATTTAAATTTTCAATTAAATTTCTTTTTTTAATTTCAACTAGAAATAATTCTTTTATATCTTTATGAATGTAAAGTAATTTAATATTATAATTTTCTATTTCATCATAAATTTCATCTTTATAAATATATTTATCTTTATTACTTTCATCTAAAAAAGTCTGCAATTTACTGTTTTCATTTTTAGTTTCAAATTGACTAATTAATTCAATTGCATCATTCCATGATGTTGATACCGATAAATTTTCTATCATATTTTTATTAATCATATCCTTTGGTAATTTACCACAATAAAAGAAGGGCATAGATAGAGCTTTTAAATAGTCGATATTAGGTTTATCTTTGATTATTTTTTTTTTGTTAAGATTACCTTTATAATGAGTATTATTAATAACTACATCATAGAAATTTAAATTTGTAAGTAAATCTTTAATATATTCAAGTTTAAAATATTCATCATACATGAACATATAATTATTAACATTCCATTCTTTTAATACATTAAAATCTCTTCTAGTGAGATTAAAAGATAATATATCATCAGATACCAAAAATACATTATTATAAACATCTTTATTATCAAGTTCTATTTTTTGAATAAATTTGTATAATCGATCATTTAATTTTTTTTTTTTAAAAGCATTTTTAATTTCTTGTATTTTTTTTAATCTATCATTTAGATCTTTCAGAAATATTTCTTTACTAGTATTATAAATCATTATAGTAAATAATGATTCATGATTATCTCTTATTTCCTCAAGGGAAATGTAATCAGTAATATTAATATTATCAATAAAACTTTTATCAGTCATAGTTTTATATAATAATCAATAAATTATTATAAAAATCAATTTTTATTCTAAATATATTATATATGACATATTCTAATAATATAAAAAATAATGATATATTCAGGTTATTATTACAAAATAAAAATATGATTAATGAGGTAATAAATATTATTCATAAATTTTCAGGGATTAATAAGGAAATAATTAAAAATATACTTATAAATGATGAGAAACTTGTTAATAAAGATGATATTATTTATTCAAAATTACATCATTTATATTGGAATAATAATGTACAAACAAGTAATAGTTCATATATAGTTAAAAGAGCACAAAGAAATGCATACAAAATAAAGAAAATTATTCCAAAAAATATAAATATTTATAATAAAGATGTTTTTGTTGATATTGGTTGCGGAGATGGTTCAATAACATATGAACTTTCTAAAATATATAAATTTAAAAAAGTTATATGTGTTGATGTTGAAAATTGGTTTGACACGTATACAAATAAAAATAAAAATATAAATATGGTTATAACAGATGGACATACAATTAATATTAAAAATAATTATGTTGATGTAATTTTATGTAATCATGTTTTACATCATGTTATAAATTTAGATGAAATATTAAATGAGATTGTAAGAATAATAAAAAAAAATGGCATACTAATTATTAAAGAACATAATTGTTATAATAAAGAATTATCATATAAAATTGATATTTATCATTCTCTTTATGAATTAGTTCTAAAAAAAGAAAAAAATACTAAATTCATAAATGAATATTATTCTTTATATTTAAGTGATAAAGAACTTTATAGTAAATTAAAAAAATTAGGATTTGAAATTATTAATTATATTTATGAAGGTAATGACATTGGTAATTATTATTCATTATATAAACTAAATACATTATAGTAAATTTTAACTATAAAAATCGATTAATATTTATTAAAAATATTTTTAATTTATATTTATTATATATATAATGTCTAAATCTAATTATCAAGAAAAATACTTAAAATATAAAAATAAATATATAGTATTACAAAATCAAATTGGAGGTTTTATTACAGAGGAACAAAAACAAAGTTTACAAAAATCTTTTCTAGATCCTAAACATAATAGAGAACAAATTAAATATTGTATAAGCCAAATGAAACGTTTTGCAGTATGTATGAATGTAGATAATAACACTATGCGTAAATATCAATTTTTTTACCAATTAGGTAGAATTCAAGAATTATTAGAAAGTTCACCATCTATATGGTGGAATCCTTTTGAAAGTATGATCCAAGCGTCAAATTATGCTGGTATAATATCTTATACTGATATTTTATGTGAAGCAATTGGATGTGGATATGATGAAAACTTAATAGCAAAAGGATGTTAAATATTAGGTATTAATTATAAAAAATAAAAAATTGATTTATATTTTATAATAATATTATATTATAATGAATAAGACTTTTGTAATAAATATTATAGGAGCACCCGGAGTAGGAAAAACAACAATTTCAGCATTATTATTTGCTAAATTAAAATTATGTGGATATGTTTGTGAATATGTTCAAGAATATGCAAAAAAATTAGTTTGGATTAAAGATTTTGATACATTAAATAATCAATATCATGTAACAAAAAAACAATTTGAAT
>VFQS010001209.1_pt1 | contig 24360 bp, 19 predicted proteins | sample 3512361 | NCBI WGS metagenome assembly VFQS01 (sample SAMN10412375, study PRJNA504923) | tailings metagenome | isolation source: Relicate 1 Philex TSF3 active mining | place: Philippines
CAGGTTTTACTGGTGATACTGGTGCTACCGGATACACTGGATACACTGGTTATACGGGATATTCTGGTTATACAGGTTATACTGGCCCAAGTAATTCATATACAACTGATACAACAGGAACAACTGCAATATCAGTAACAACATCGGCTACAACATTATTTTCAGCTCCTACTGTTACAACAGTAGCTGGTGCTCGTTATTTAATTCAATACTTATTCAGTTCAACATCTAATAATAATACAAATGATATTAATAGTACAATATTTAGAAATACAATTAATTTAGCAACCGGAACAGCTACAAATGTTACAACAACTACAAATGGTATTGGAAGAGTTCAAGCAGGTAATGGTATAATATTTACATTATGTGGGTCATATATTGATATACCTGGTGCAGGAACAACAACATATAGTGTTCAAGGTATTGCTACGGCTGCTACAACAGGAACTGCTACAAATGTATATTATATACATGTAATGAGAATATCATAAATATAAGAAACCTCTCTTAACACGTTATGGTTTCTTACCCAAAGGTTATTAATCAAACTTACCCATTTATGGGTAAGTTAAGATTAAATATCGAACTTCCAGCTTAAAAATATAAAAATATAAAAATATTTGTTAAAAATGAAAATATAATTTATTAAAAATAAATATTTTTTTATAATAGAAAATTTATAAATGAATGAATTTAATATATTTAATTTAGAAACATTACAAAAAACATATGCTGGTAAGTATGTAAATCGTGAGACATATATTAAATTTTTAGCATTAAAAAAAAATGAAAATCTTCCAAATACTCATAATTGGTTAATACCTCAAAAATTAATAAATAGACCTAAAAAGAAACATCCTACTGGGTTTAATGAACAAAAATTAATTATTTCAAATATTGTTATAAAAAAAAAAATTGTTGTTAAAATGAGTAAAGAGATAGATATGTTAAAAAATGATTATAATAACGCAATTACTTTATCTCAATTGAATTGTCCTAATTTTATGAAATATTTAGGTTTTTTCCAATGTAAAGATAATATTAATAAATTTAATGTAAATAAAAATTTACCACCTTATTTTTGTCAAAAAGATGGTTCTACAAATGGTTTTATTTTTATGGATTATTTTGAACTCGGTAGTTTAGACAAATATATACCAAAAAATATTGATGAAATTAATTTCAATAATAACACAATTATTAGCATCAACGACATTAGCATATTTTAATTTAGGTTTTATTCATAATGATTTACATTATGGAAATGTATTAGTTAAAAAAACAACAAAACCATATTTTATTTATAAATTTAATAATTTTGAAATTAAAGTTAAAACACATGGGATACAAATAATGATTTTTGATTTTGATAGAGCAACTTTTACTCAAAACATTAATAATAATTATAATGATTTTTCAATTCAATTAACTTTTTTTTTAAGCACATATCAATATTTTTTGAAAATAAAAAATGTTTCTTATATAACTAATAAACTTAATATATTTATACCATTATTAAAAAAATTTCATTCTGTAACAAACATAAATTATCTTTTAGGAATGATAAAAACTTTAAGTTTATTATAAAAATATTTTTTTATACTTGAATTTAGGTTTGTTAAAGTAAATTATAAATTATTTAAAATTTTTATTATTTAAAAAATAATAAAAAAATGAATATTTTTTGATTATAAAGAACAAACATATAAAATATAATAAAAACATATTATAATTATAAAATGAGTAAAACACTTGTTATTGTTGAAAGTAGTGCCAAAGCAAAGAAAATTCAACAATTTTTAGGAGATGACTATATTGTATTAGCATCTTTTGGTCATATTACACAATTAGATGATGAAAAATTTAATCGTTTAGGTATAGATATTCAAAATAATTTTACACCTATTTATAAAATTATTGATGAAAAAAGAAATTTAGAAACAGTTCAAAAATTAAAAAAAGTTGCCAAAGAATGTAATAAAATTCTTATTTGTAGTGACCCAGATCGTGAGGGGGAAATAATTAGCGCTGAAATTTCAAAATTACTACTGAACACAGTAAGCGAGAAAAATAGATGCTCATTTAATGAAATTACACCTTCTGCAATTAAGGAAGCAATTAAAAATCCAAGAACAATTGATATGAATATGGTATATTCTGGTCAAAGTCGTCAAGTTCTTGATAAATTAGCAGGTTATGATTTAAGTCCTGTATTATGGAAATATGTTGCTCCAAAACTTTCAGCAGGTCGTGTTCAATCCGTTGCTTTGAGAATGGTTGTTGAAAAAGAGAAACAAGTAGAAAGTTTTGAAAATTCCGCTTATTTTAAAACAAATGGAATTTTTAACAAAAATATTAATGCTTCACTTAATTCAACTTTTGAAAATGAAGAAAAAGCAAAAATGTTTCTTCAAAATATTTTGACACACAAATATCGTTTTGTTGTATCTTCTATTGATAAAATTAAAGTTTCTAAAAAACCTCCTGCTCCCTTTATAACCTCTACTATTCAACAAGAAGCTGGTTGTAGATTTAAAATTTCTCCTAAAAAAGTTATGAGTATTCTTCAAAAATTATATGAATACGGTAAAATAACATATCACAGAACTGATAGTGTTACACTTTCAAATGATGCTCTTCAAAATATCAAAGAATATATTTTAGATAATTTTGGAGCTGATTATCATAGTCAAAGACAATATAAAAATAAAGAGAATAATGTCCAAGCAGCACACGAGCCTATACGTTGCACATACATCAATAAACCAATATTACCTGAAAACGAAGATTTTGATAAAATTGAGCGAAAGATATATGAGTTAATTTGGAAACGCACAGTTGCTTCTCAAATGGCAGAATGTGTTTCCGAAATACATACTATGAAGATTATGATTGAAAAATATGACGTCTCCGCGAAGCTCGAGCTCCTAAAAAGAGCAAACGAGCACCCTTTTGCGTTTATTGCCAAAAGTGAGCAAATCATTTTTGATGGATATCGCAAAATTTATGACGAAAATTATGATGGAAAAAAAGAGAAAGAAGATGATAATGACCAAAATGTTAATGAAAAAAATGTTTTTGAAAATATTAAAGTAGGAAGCGTTCTTAAAATGAAATCTATACATAGTGTTGAAAAAGCTAAACAACCTATACCTCGTTTTTCCGAAGCATTTCTTATTAAAAATTTAGAAAAGTGTGGAGTGGGAAGACCCTCAACCTATTCCAGTACGATTGAAACACTAATTGACCGAAAATATGTTGAAATCCGCGATATTGAAGGCAAAGAGCGAAATGGTATTGAATTAAATATTAATGATAAATCGACAAATATTGAAGAAAAAGTTATTAAAATCAAAGTTGGTGAAGAGAAGAAGAAGATGGTTCCAACTTCTATTGGAAGGACTACATGTGAATTTTTAGAAAAACATTTTCCTCAAATTATGGATTATCAATTTACATCACAAATGGAAGGTAAGTTAGATGAAATAGCAAATGGAAAACATATATGGCACGAAGTTGTGCGAGAATATTATAACTCATTCCATCCAACAGTAGAAGACTTATTAGATAAAAGTAATAAAGAAACAGCGCAAAAGATGAAAAATGATAGAAAACGATTATTAGGAAAAGATGGAAATAATCGCAATGTTTATGCGTATGTTGCTAAATACGGGCCTGTTTTCCAAGTTGGTGAAGATAATGAAAAAGATAAAAAGTATGTTAAAATAGAAGCTCCATTATCTTTTGACAATGTTTCTATTGATGATTATTTAATAAACGCGAAATATCCAAAATTTTTAGGAAAATATGGAGAAGATAAAGATGTTTTTTTGAAAAAAGGACCTTATGGATTTTATATAACATATGATAATAAAAATTATACTATGACTAATGAAAATGCTACTATTGAAGAGTTTGTTTCTAAATATTTTAATAAAATAAATGATAGTACTAATAATGATGATAATAATACATTTCAAACTCAAATTGTTAAAGAATTAGGTAAATATATTGTTAAAATAGGAAAATATGGCCCATACGTCCAATATGAGAAAAAGATTGCTAAAATACCTAAAAACATTGTTGTTGGAGATATAACAAAAGAAATTTGTAAAGATTTAATTGAAAAAGCAAAAAGTGCTAATACAAAAAATAAAAAATTTTTCGCATCTTCAAAAAATAAAGATGAAAATGAAGATAATAATTAAATATTATATTGTTTGTTGTAAATATTTTTGTGTAATCGGATTATATACTTTATTTATATTTCGCGTGTTATTTAATTTTTTTCTTAAATGTGATTTTAGTGGTAAATTAAATATATTTTTATGATTTTCTATTAAATTAGTACGCCTAGAATTACTTTGATTTAATCTTTGAATTTCATTTTGTTGTTTTTCTATTTGATTATTTTGTTCTTCTATTAATTTATATTGAGATTCAATTTGATTTTCGAGTATTTCTAATTGCATACTTTTTAATTGTAATTCATTATTTTTGCTTTCAATTATACTTTTTAATTTATTTTGCAATTTTGGATTTAATTTACTCTTCTTTTTACTCGTTTTTATTGAATTATTCTCTCTTCTTATTGAATTATCCTTTTTTTTTGATTTACTTTGATTAATACTTCTTCTTAATGCATTTTTTCTACTTTTACTTTTCTTTTGACTTTTTAATTTATTATGCTCTTCAATTGATTGTAAAAGTGGTTCTGTTGTAAATAATCTAATACCTTCTGAAACACTATTTGTTATATTACTTATTGTATGTGATGCATTATTTAACATTTTATTTTTAACACTTCTTCTTTTACTCATTTTTTTTATAATATACTATATTATAAAAATATTATAAAATAATAAATAAAAAAATATTATACTTATAATTCTAATAAAAGAGTTATAAATATAATCATTTCATCCGTTGCTTTATTTTTTATTATTTGTTTTAATTCTATATTTGGATTTAATATTTTATAAAATAAATGTAAATGTGAATAAATATTTATTAATTTATTTTCATCTAAAAAATTTAATTTAAACTCCATATTTTTACGCACTAAACCTTTAAAACTATATTTTAACGGAGCTTTCGAAATAAATGATATATCAAATATACGTTTAAAATACATTTCTACTTTATTATTTATGCGATTTATTATATTTCTATCATTTAAAGTATTCATTATTTCATATAAATATAACTCTTTATTACTTAAATATAAATAATATAATACATATTTATTTCCTGTTTCAGTTTCATATTTTATAATATACGGAATTAATAATGATTTATTTTTATTATTACTTTTTAAATGATTTATTAATATATATTCTAAATCAAAACCTAAATAATATGAATTTTGAAACTCTTTTATTGAAGAATTATTTATTATATTACTATTTATTTCTAATGGACTATTTCGATGTTTTAAATTTTCAATATAAAATAATGCCATTAAATATTTTTTTAATAAATCACTTTTAAATTCATTCTTTTTTGAACGATAAAATTCTAAAAATTGATTTCCATAATTTTCCATACTTTTATTTTTTAACATATTTTTATTTCCATTTATATAAAAATAAGAATTTAATAATATATTCTCATTTATAACAAAATTATTATTCACTTTTTCTAACATATTAAATAATGATCTCTTCAAAAATATTGATTTATTTAAACTATTTTGAAATATACTATTTATTAACTCCTTCTTTATAAATAATGTATTCTTTTCATTCTTTTGCATCAATTTATAATATAAACCATTTATATACTCTAATTTTATTGATTTCGTTTCAAATACATTCTTTTTATTCATTATTTCATTATTATAATTTACATTCTCATTTCTTAATATACTTCCACTATTACTTAATGAATTATTTTTATTAATTTTTACACTATTTTCTGTAATTAAACTTATTAATGACTTTATTGTTTCATCATTTTTAGGACAAAATTTTATACTCTTATTTGTATTAAACTCTAAATGATAAATCGGAAATTCATAAAAATTATTCATATTATTATAATTACATTCACTATTTTTAGCACTATATGATATATGTATCATACAAACATTTGTAAATTTATTTTCACTATTTATTATAATCTCTTCTTGTGGAATTATACTAAAAATATATGTCGCATCTTTTAATAACTCTTTACCAATTATTATATGAAAATTAGCAGGAGTTCCACTTTTAATCTTATTTTTGGAACTTCGTGTAAAATAATCGAATGATTTAAATATATGCTCTTCTTCTTTTGAAAAATTTTGATTATACATAAAATAAAATTTAACATTATATATTTTATTTTTGTTAAATAAATTTATTTTACTATTTTCTTCTTTTTTTATTTTTACATTACTATTATTTGATAACATTCCCAAAGCATTATTTTTAATTACTTTTGATTTAGAATTCGTTAATATATCCATATTTATAAATAGAATATTCTAATTATAAATAATATTTTTTATTAAATATAAATCATTGATAAAGTTGAATTATGATTATTATTCTTCTCTTTATCTTCTAATATTTTATTTATATCACTTTTCGTAAAAGTATATGGTTTTTTATCTATTTTTAATAATTGCTTCTCATATGGCATATAATTATCATAATTTACTTTCATATATATACTTTCTAAACCACGTTTTAAATTTCTTATTCCATCCTCATTTTTACTACACTTCTCTATTATATACTTTATTATTTCATCATTCATTATATAATCTTCATTATTTAATCCAATATTTTTACATAACTCTTTTAATAAATAATCTTTTGTTATATGTATTTTATCTTCTATATCATATTTATCAAATTCTACTATACTCAATCTATCTCTTAATATCGGATTTATTAATGTCAAATCATTTAATGAAAAGAATATAATACATTTCGATAAATCTATATTTAAACCAAATAAATATTTGTCGTGAAAATTCGTATTTTGTGTTGTATCCGTTATATGTGTTAATATTCCCGTTATTTCCGCACCTTTATCTGTTGTTGATATCTTATCCAATTCGTCAAAAAATAATATTGGGTTCATACATTGTGTTTCAATTAACATTTCGACAATTCGCCCATAATGAGACCCTTCATATGTATAAGAATGACCTTCTAAAAAAGATGCATCAGTGGCTCCACCTAATGCCGTAAATCCAAAAGGATATTTTAAAGCACGTGATACACCATGTTTTACTAATGACGTTTTACCAACACCTGCGGGGCCAGTAAGAGCAATAACAGAACATATTGATGTTGGATTAGAAATACGTTGGGCAATTAATTCTAAAATTTTGCTTTTGGCTCTCTTTTGACCGTAAATTGTATTATTCAAAATTTGGGTGCAATTATCCATAAAAGAGTGAATTTCATTAATTTCAGTATTTTTATTTATAGGGAATTCAATATAATTATCAAAAGGCAAACGATTTATAGTATCAACCCATTTAGTTAATTTTAAATATTCATTATCATCAACACTTAATTTTTCATAATAATCTAATTTTGTTAATAAATTATTTTTGGCACAATTATCTAACATTTTAGATTTAATAATACGATATTTTAATGGTATTTGTTTGGAATTATTATTTTTAATAATATCTTCACATTTAAGTATATCAATTTGTTCTTTTAAAGATAGTTTTTTGAAATAATCGTCATTTTTAATACGAACTCTTATTTTTTGACCGTATAACTTTTCATCACTCTTTGATAAATCACCTAAATCAATTGTTTTACTTCGTTTGCGAGTTTGTTTTGCTTCAACTTCTTCACTATTTTTTCGTTTTTTATCTTCTTCTTCCATTTTTTTATTTATAATATTTACTTAAATATTATATTTTTTTAAAAATATTTAAATTTATTATTTTAAATTAATTTTATTTTTCTTTAATAATCCTTATTTTATTTATATATTTTTGTTTTATTTATATATTTTTGATATAAAAAAGTTTTATAGAATTTTTTATAATTAAAAAATAAAAATGATATATCTTTATCTAAATCATTTAGAAGATTTTAAATATATAAATGAAAATATTATTAAATTTAGTTCTTCATATTCATTAGATGAAGAGAAATTTAAAATATATTCAAATTATAATGAAAGTTATGTTACATATAAAGTTGAAACAAATGATAATATTATTGAACAAAATATATTAAATATATTTAATATATTTAATCAACTTTTTATACAAGAGAGTGATTATGGAAAAGAATATTTTAATGGAGATTTTAAGTTAATGGTTCAAATTATTGAACTACATTTAATAAATAATAAATATAATTTTGAAATTGTAGATTTAACAAAAAATAATTATAACTTTGAAATTGTAGATTTAACAAAAAATAATTATAACTATGAAATTGTAAATTTATATAAATATTTAATGGATATTTAATTACTTTATATTTTTTAGAAATATTAGAAATATAATTTATTTTAATTAAACAACCTATTTTTTTAATTAAATAATCTATTTTTTAATTAAACAACCTATTTTTTTAATTAAACTACCTATTTTTTAAATAAATTTAATTTGTATAATTATTTTAATTAGAACGACTTTTTTAGAGAATTCGGAAAAAAAAACGGCGAAAAATAAATGGATTTTATTTTATTTTAAAAATGAATTATTTTTTTTAGGATTTAAAATGTGAATTCTCTAAAAAAGTCGTTCTAATTAAAATAATTATACAAATTAAATTTATTTAAAAAATAGGTTGTTTAATTAAAATAAATTAAAATAAATTGATATAAAGAAATTTATATTATTATAATATATAAAAATGAAAAATACAATTACTTATCATATTTGTCATTATTGTTGTGAATATTTTACTGATAAATTAAAAGATATTAAACAACATATAAATCGTAAAAATAAATGTTCATGTTGCACATTATTATCATATTCACAATCTAATATATTATCTACATCAAAAAAATTTATATTTAATTTTGATATAAATGAATTAAATAAAGATGATTTAATTTTTATTACGCGTAATTATAATGAAACTATTAATATTATAAATAAAAATTTTAAAAATATTTTTTATGAAAATTTAAATAAATTTGATAACGAAAAAAATGATAATGAAAAAAATGATAACGAAAAAATAAATATTAGTAATAATTTATTAAGTTTATTAAATAATTTAGATTTAAATAAAAGTTTAACATTATTTAATAATAATTTAAATAACGATAATTTAAATAATGATATTTTAGAAAACGATAATTTGGAAAATAATGAAAATTTAAGTAATTTTAATGAATTATATTATAACAAAGAAAAAGATAAATATATTTGTAATATTTGTTTTACAGAATATACATCAAAACAAAATATGGAATTTCATTTATTAAATACAAAAAAATGTATGAAAAGAAGAAAAATATTAGATGCTATGAATGCTAATAAAAAAAATAGTGAATTAATTTTAAAGAAAAAAATTGAAGATGATAAAAAATTAAAAGCTCATTTATTTCAACAAAATAATCAATTTATTCAAACATTAAATAATAATAACACAAATAATAATACTCAACATAATAATTATAATTTCGCAATAAATGATTTTGTAAATGAACGTTATGATATAACTCATATTAAAGATACATTTTATGAAGAGAAAGATTTTTTTATATATCCTAATTTTTTACGAATGATTATGGAAAATAAAAAAAATCATAATCTATTCTTTTCAAATAATGAAGCTATTTTTTATAGTGATAATGAAATTATTAAAATGAGTTCCGAAAAAGCCGGTTATTTAGTTCTCGATAAATTAAGTCAATCTTTCGAACAAATATTAAATCAACAAGATGAAGAAACACGTGATTATTATAAATTTATTTCAAAATATTATTATGTCATTAAAGGTCATTATAAACATGATACTATTTTTAAAGATTATGATGTAGAAAAACAACAATTCTTTTATACATCTCTCGGTAATTTATTTAGAAGTCGTGATAAATATTTATCTAAAATAATGACAACTGTCAATAAACATAATGATGATATTCGCGAAAATATGAATATTGATGGTTTAGATATAAAAAATATTCCTTTAATAAACCCTAATATCGAAGATTTTGCTTCTATAAAAATGAGATATCGCGATTTGAAAGACCGTGATTAATTTTTATAAATAATTATTTATATTATAAAATTTTATAATATATTTTTAAGTAATAATATTTTTAATTATGGATTAAACAATATTTTTGATAATAATCTTCCAATAAATCATTATAATTATATAATGATGATAATGCTTGTGGGCGTTTTTGTTTAATAAATGTTATTGCCTCATGTGGTGTATATTGATATTTTTTTATTAAATATGCCGCAACAACTGTTGCTGACCTCATTAATCCCCAATAACAATGAACATAAACAACGTTTCCATTATTTATATGAGTTTCAATAAATTGAACTGATTGTGGTAATTTTTCGCGGAAAAGTTCAATGTTTTCAGGAGTTCTACTATCTTCAACATCTAATCTAAATTTCGGTTTATTTAAAAAGTAATTATGAAACTCTTCTTTAACAGTGCAATTTAAAATTGCGTTTATACGCTCATTTTTTAAAAAATCTTCATCATAAGCACTATTTAAATTACCTAAATAAAGATTATCTAATATGCGATTGTGATTTGGTATTAATGATAATTTATTTACTATTGATAATGTATTTCGCGATTTTAATATATTTATCGATTTATAAACAATAGAATTCCACATTTTTATTTAATTATATTATAGAAATTAATTTTTATTTACTAAATATTATACTTTTCTTTTTATATTACTATTTTTTATTTTATTTTTATAATATTTTTTATTTTTTATAATATTTTTAGATAATTATTGAAAAATATAAGTATCATTATTTGAAGCAACGGAAGTATTTTTTAATAAACCGTCTATATCATAAAAGTTTTCAATACCTATCTTTACATTATCTTTGTAAAAACATTCATATATTTTAAATTTTGTTTTTCGAGAACATATTAAATATATTCCTTGTTTTCTATTATTTTCATCAACGTAAAAGCTTTCTATTTCACCATTTGCGTGATAAAAAATATGTTTTTTAACATTTTTTCTAAAATCATTTCGTGTTTCAACCATTTTTGATTAAAAATAATATTTATAATTTAATTATAATAAAATATATTTTTTATTTATATAAAATCAATTTTTTTATAAAATAATATAACGTAAATAAAATTATAAAATATTTTTAATATAAAAAAAAGGTGTTATTAAATAATATGTTATTATAAAGTAGAATAGAATAAAAAATACTATTCAAAATGAATTATGAAGAGAAAGTTTTTTATTTAAATAACAAAATTATTGAAATAAAAAAGAGTATTGAAAATAAAGAAAAAGCTTATAAAAAGTATATTGAGTATTGTATTTATAATCCTCAATATTTATGCGATGATTATGAGAGTGATTTACGAAATTTGTATGATAAATTAGAGCGTTATAATAGAAAATTAGCACGCGCCCAAAATCATTTACTTAAAAATTAGTTTTTTATAATATTTTATTTACGTTATATTTTTTATTCATATGGTTCAATATAAAATCCATATAAAAATGCGTAATTATCCATATTTATTGGAGTAATATAATCATTATTTACACATAATCTATATTTATAGCCATTTGGTGGTTCATGTAGCCAAATATCATTATTTGAATTATCGAAAATTCCGCAACTATTAAAATCAAAAACTTTGGTTTTATATGAATTAGTAAATCCAATATTATCATATTTCCAATCAATATATGAAATACCTAATTTTTGCATATGTTTTTTAGCTTCATATAAACCAATAATATCAATATTTTTCGATAGAAATTGCGTATTAAGTAATTCCATTTCAATAAAATCTTTTTCAACTTTGTAAATAGATACAATATTTGGATGAGGATTTTTCATTAAAATGTTTGAAATAGTTGTTTCAATAAACCAATCATAATTTATACGTTCTTTATATAACTCCTGTTGAGTAATATTTAAAGATTTATACCATTTATCATTTTCATCAATATTTGGTTTATATTTTCTATATTTCGCACAATTACATAACATATTTTTTATTATATATTTTATAATAAAAACTTATTTGTTTTTTAAAATCATTTTTTTATAATATTTTATTTACGTTAATTGTTTTCTAAATATAATTTATTAAAATAATTTATTTAATTAAAGAGGATGGTCATTGGGATATTTAATCTTAACTTACCATATGTGGTAAGTTTGATTAATAAGCACGCGAACCTTAGGTTCCCAATTTTTAATAACCTTCTCTAATAGCTTTTCCTCGTGGAAAACGCAAACTTCCATTAGCATCTTCACCGAAATAATAAACAGTCAGCATTTTACCAATATAATTAGTACCATTTTTAAACATCTCTCTTCTTTGGGCGTCACTTGCGTTAGGTGCCGCTGCACATGTTTTTCCGTTTGGTAATAATACATCCCAAATAACTAATCCTCCATTCTCTTCGTGAAAACCCACGATTTTAAATTCGGCTTCATTAAATTCTTTGTATTTTTGTAAATATTTACTTCGTTTATCAACTTCATAACATCCACTCATATCTCTAATCATAATTCCTTCATAACCTTCACCAACATAAATATCGTGTTTGATTTTTACATCAGCTGGTTCATCAACAGTTTCTGTTTCAACACGATGTATCATATTAAAATCATTCTTCTTAAATTGTTTTAAATAAGTATCCATAAAAGCATAACGCTCTTTACATGTTAATTCGAGATTTTTAAGATTAATACAATCATATATATAATAATGAATTTTGTTTGCTTTTTCAATATCCGCAGGTTTAGCGTGTTTAAGTGTCATACGAACTAATCCCGATATTTCATTAAATGGAATATCATTTGTATATAATTCTCCGTCCCAATAAAATCCATCACGCTCTTCAACACTCATTTTTGAAAAGAGCTTTTCAACTTGCGCTTTTAATAAATCAAACTTCTCAAATGGCTCACCTGTTCGCGATTCCAAAACAACTTTTCCATCTTTCATATAAACTAAACAACGAATTCCATCGTATTTACGTTGAACGTATGCTGGGAAACTGATTTTAAAAGAACGACTTCCGGCTTTTTCATATTTAGAAAAGTCGAAATCTTGTGCTAACATTGGACGAACCATTTTATTAGAAACAACTTTCTTACCACATCCCTTTTTACTATCTTCAATAGCAACAGTTAATGAAGAAGGGTCTTCAATATATAACTCTTTTTCGGTTTTATTCTTAAATTTAGCATTTGCTTCTAAAACAGCTTGTTCTAAAACTGTTCTACTTGCTTTACCTTTTTCAATAATTGTTGAATGTGATACCATTTTACCATCTTTTTCACCATTACGAGTAATTATTTCTAAACCATTTGCGTGAGGAACTATTTCAATAGTCCAGCAATAAAGCTTATTATTACTATTAATTTTGTAAAGAGGAGCGTAAGTAGGTATTTTATTACTCATTTTATCTTATATATTAATATAATTATTCTTTTATATCCTTTTTTATTTAAAATAATAAATAAATTTTTATAATTTTTAATTAACGTAAATAATTTAAAAAAAAATTGACCGCTTTATTTATTTAATTTTAATAATATATAAATAATAATTATTCGAAATTTATATTGTATTTAATAACGAACCTTAAAAATGTATTCTACTAACGCAACTAACTCAAATGATTTTATTATTATGAAATCTGACCCAACTTTTTGGGGTACAGGATGGGGTGGTGGTAGATAAAAAGGTTTAAATATGTATAGGTTTCTTAAATTTAGCGCATTTTAATAATATAAAAAGTGAAATTATATAAATAAATTAATATTTATTTGTATAATAATATATTGAAGTAAATAAATTAATTTTTATTTATGTAAAATATATAAAAAAAACGTCTTTAATTAGACACTTATAAAATAAAAAAAATTTCGTAAAAAAATTAAATATAAAAAGATTAAATATAAATAGTATAAAATGGAAATAAATTTTTTATATATATTTTTAGGAATTTTTTTAATATTTATATGTTATAATTATATAATTATAAATATATTATTTGAAAGTAATAATCTTTTTAAAATAATTGATAATATATTAACAAAAATATTAACCATTAAAATATATATACATAATATGTATAATAAAATTTATGATAAATATTTTAAGGAAAAAGGTTTTAAAATAGTTAATATTATAGTGCATGATGAAATAAATAATATTGTAACAGGATTAGACCCTTCAATATTAAATAATGAAATTCAATTAGATGCTTTACTTTATGATAAAGTAATAAATTATATGAATTATGTTAATAAAAGTTATAATTTGATTGAAAAAGATGGAAATATTTCATATATAAAAATAGTATATAAATATGATGAAAATTCATATATATTTTTATATACAAAAGAGATGGCACAAAAGAATGTAATAGTTCCATTGCCATTATATGATGAAGATATTATAAATAATTTTAAAAATGATATAATTAGTCCATATTATTATAAACATAATAAAGAAGCATCATTATATTCATTATTTCATATTGATTGTAAAAAGATAAAGAGTGTTAAATATAATGGAAATGAAGATAAAATTTTATTAAATATTATAAATGAATATAAAGGATTATTAAATGATTTTGGATTAATGTATAAATGTAATCTTAAAGCAAAAGATATATTAAATGAATATCAAATAAAGTATTTAGAAAGTTTAGAAATAGAGTTTGAAGCTCCATATTTTGATGAAATTACTTTTGATATAATTCCTCATATAATAAGAGTAAATCATAAAGATGATTATATAATAAGCGACCGTATTAAATCTATTTTAAATAAAAGAGAAAAAGATAAAAATATATAAAATAAAAAATTAAAAAAATAAAAATAAAAAAATATTTATAAAATATAGAATAATATTATTTTATAAAAAGTAAAATGAGTAATAATCAATTTATACAAAAAAACGTATATGGTTCAAATGTTAAAAGTTATGTTGGAAACGGTGTTTTAGGAAGTTATGATAATTTAATTTTAAAAAGTCCATCAAAAGCAATGCCTTTACAAAGTAATTATCAATGGGTTCCACAAGGCACTCCATTACCATTAAAAAATGAGATGATTTATAGTCAATTACCAGAAGATAGTATGTTTATCTTTGCTCGTTCAAAAGCTTCATTACAATGTTGTCCTTCAACATATTCAACAGATAGAGGTTGTATTTGCCCAAGTGATATGAATATTTTAAAAACTCGTGGAAATAATAAAACATATGAAAATTATAATTTTTAATTGGAAACGCAATTTTTAGATATATTTTTAGATATATTTTTTAAATAAAATATTTATTAATAAATTTATTAATAAATAATAGTATAATATGAAAAAAGTAATAAAAGATTATTTGAAAAATAAAAAGTTTGTAAATAAATTATATATACAAAAATTATTAAAATGTGGTTTAAATGATTGTAGTTTATATTATTTAAATAAAAATGGTAATTATTTAAATATTAATAAAAGTTATTTAGTAAATTATTTACAATTATTAAATTTAATAAATAACGTCCAATCATATGCTTATATAAAGTTTCCATTATTATATGGAAGAGATGAAAAAGATATTTTAGATAAATTAATTATATTAAATCAATGTAATCAAGAGCGTATTGTTTTTTTTATAGAAACAGCTTATAATAAAAAAAGTAGTTATGAAGATATTTATGATAAAAGTAAAATAATCGATTTAGTATTTTTAAAACATAGCAATATTGATAATTTTGTTAAAATATATTTTTTAAGTAAATATGCAAAAGGAGAGATTAAAGATTTTAAAATTAATTCAAAACATATTGAAGAGAAATTAGCTTATTATTATTTTACACAATCATTAATGACATATGATAAACCAAAAGATGAAGAAATATCAATAAGACTATTTTTTGGAAATTATATTTATTTAATCCGTGATGAATTAATTGAAAAGTATAATATTGATATAAAGGATACAAATATAATTTCCAACTATGAAAAGTTATATTTATTATTAGATAAATTAGGTTATGTTAAAAAGTTTTATAAAACAATTTATCCAAAAGCAAAGCGTAATTCATCAAAGATTGAAAAGAAGATTACATCTCATCCTCAATATATTGAATTATTAAAATATTTTCATTCATATAAACCATTTGAAGATAAAATATTGTATGACATACAAGATATTGATATAGATAGATTAATAGACGTTCATGTTGGAACGCAATGGAATAAAACGTGGATAAAATCGCAATTTAAGATAATAAAAGAGAGTAAAAATTTTGGTATAAGAATTTAGAAAAAAAATAAATAATAATAATTAAATTAAAAGTAAATATTTTTAAAATATTTATCAAAAATAGAATAATAATTTTATTTTTGAAATAAAATGTTTGATGTAAATGCTTTAATAGGATTAATTATTATAGTTGGTATTATTTTATTATGTTATACTCATATAGAACATTTAACAAATGAAGTAACATATGTTAAATCAAGTATAGATGATAGAGAATATTTAGTGCGAAATGCGCCAAATAAAGAGGAAGCAGCAAATATATTATCAAAAATCCGTTCTTCATTAATGACTTTAACAGACCATATGAATAAAAAGTATGTAGAAGGAAATGATTTTAGAGAAGAGAGTGATAATGATGATGATAAAGATACTTCAATACGTGAAGCTGTAAAACGTTTAATAAAAAAGTTTAATCCAGACAATATAAGTGAATCGGGAATAAGTAATAAATATACATCATATTCTGTAAATAAAGGTGAAAAGATAATCTTTTGTTTGCGTCAAAAGGATGAAGCACAATCATTTGTAGATATAAATGTTATAAAATTTGTTGCTATTCATGAATTAGCACATATTATGACTAAATCAGTGGGTCATGAACCGGAATTTTGGAATAATTTCAAAATATTATTAAAAGAAGCAACAGCATTAAATCTTTATAATAAAGAAGATTATAGTAAAAGTCCTAAACCATATTGTGGAATAACAGTAAGTGATAGTCCTCTTTATAATATGACTTCTACGTAAGAAACCCATGGTTTCTTACCAACTTCCCTTATTATAAATTAATTTATTATAAAATTAATTTATAATAAATTATTTTTGTAATCTAAATGTTTCCCGAACATTTCTTTTGAAATAAATACATAAAAACATTTATTTAACTCTTAATACACTTTATTTATAATAACTATTCAAAAGAAATGTTCGGGAAACATTTCTTTAATAAAAAAATATTTAATAAAAAGAATATTTAATAAAAAGAATATTTAATAAAAAAAATATTTAATAAAAAGAATATTTAATAAAAAGAATATTTAATAAAAAGAATAAAAAAAGATAGTGTTTAATAATTTTTTTAGAAAAAGGTATATATATTATAAAAAAATTGTTATGAAATAATAGTAATCTATTATTTTATATAAAAAATAAAATGTGTGATTTATATTTTGAAGATCCTATTTTTTATGTAGAATATGTTTCAAAATTTAATAAAAGTAAGAGTATGTTATATATTTTTGTGGGAGTTGTTGAGGATAAAGTTGAATTAATAATGAAGAAATTGGAAAATCCGCGTGAAACTGTAAAAAGTGATGAATTAAATTTATTGAAAAGTAAATATAGGAATGATTTTGTATATTGGAAAAGTTTGAGAGCAAATAAAACAGCTTTTAAATTTGTTAATTCGCGAATAATGTATGATGATTCATTAAATGAATTTAAGCGAAAAATATTTGTTTTTTGTAGTAATCAAAATAGTGATAATTATATATTGCCTCAAAATATGGAATTATGGGTAATTGATAAAAATAATAAATCTCATATATTAGGTTATAAATATGTAGATATGATGCCTCATATAGATGTTGAATTTGCATTAGGAAAAGAGTATAATTATGAGATGTATAATGGTGAAACGTTGAATAGAGATAAAAGTAAGCGTATAATAGAGAGTTCTGACAATTATACATTAATGTATGATTTATTAAAAAATATGAAATTAAAAGATGGATTAAATAAAATATATTTGAGTGATGCTTATGATGAGTATAAGGAGATAATGAATATGGGAAAGTATGATAAAAACGATGTAAAAAATAAATATTTAAAAAATTATTTTCCGGTAGCTGTTTATGATATGGATATATCAAAGATGAAGAGCACATATTTATTAACGAAAGATGAAAGTTTATATAATGATTTTATAATAGACAATTTATTTCATTATAATATAGACCGTTCATTATTTGGTTCATGTTATTTTAATAATTTTGTATTAAATGTAAATAATTTGGATAATATGGATAGTTCATCAAATAGTATAATGAATGGTGGTGCTATAAAATTAAAGTTAAGTAAAATAAATAATAAAAATGTTAATAATGTTAATTTTAATGTAAAGAATTTAAGTAAAGTTGTTGAAAATAAGAGTTTAAGTAATAAGAGTTTAAATAATAAGAATTCAAGTAATAAGAATTCAAATGATTTATTAAATAAGAATAAAAAAAATAAGAGTATAGAAGAAGAGAAGGATAATGATTTTGTAGATTTATATCAAATCTTTGAGTATTTGCGTAGTAAAAAGATAGGTAAAAAGACCCCATTTATAAAATATAATGATACTGATTTTGCGAACCCGTTTGTATTAATAAGTAAAGCATCGGTCGACCAGAATTTAGTAAATAAGCAATTATTATTATCACAATGGAGTGATCCATATAATCAAGGTAAAAAGTTTAATGGATTACAAGTGAAAAGGTATGTTAAAGATTTGGTATCAAATAGTAATATAAGTGCGCCATTATTTAGCACAATTCAGTTATATAAATATGGAAGAATACAAATGAGTGTAGCATTTAAATCGGAATACAAAGCGCGATTTATTGAATTAAATGATTGTATAAAGAATTGTGGTGATTTTATAGATGATATAAATCATAATATAATAGATTATAGAATAAGTCGTTCAATAGATGTAAATAAGAAGATAATAAAACCGCAATGTAATTTGGATAAAAATAGTGGAATAATATTAAGTTCAAATTGCACGATAGCATATATGAATTATTTTATAGAATATCAAAATGGGGGGCAAATTGATTTGAAGGATTTGTATGAATTTTGTAAATTATTTCCATCATTTATATCATTAAATCCTAATAAAAGTGCAGGTAGTAATAGTATTCAAATAAGATATAATAGAGTAAGTGGATTTGCGAATTTGGATGAAATAATGGAGAAGATATATAATTTGAAGGAGAAGAATATAAAGGATGGTTTAATAATAAAATTTTTGGAGAAAGAGTTTGGTAAAAGTGCGGAAGAGTGTAAAAGATATTTATTAGAATATAAAAAGAAGTATAGTCATATTCAATCATCGTCGGAAGATAGTAAAAACAAGTTAGGTTTTGTAATACAAATAACGAAAAATAATATAACAATAAGAGGTGTAAGAAATATGAGACATATATATGATACATATCGTTTTATATGTTTATTTATGACTTTATATTTAAATAAAAATGAATTAAAATCCAATCCTATTTTTAAAAGATTGCTCTTTTCACGCGACCCAAATAAGAGTGAAAATGCCGCCCAATTATTTGAAGGTTTAACTGAAGTTCAACAAAACTTTTCATTTGAAGATTTAGATTTAAATATAGATATTGGAGACCAAGCTGTATTAGATGTAGGTATAACAAATATATTAGAGAAGAGTGAAGAAGAAGAAGATAGTAGTAGTAGTAATAAAAGTAATACATTTTCGTTAGGTTCATCACAATTAACGGTTGGAAATAGATTATTAGCGAAAAATGATGAAATTAGCACGGACGTTCAATTAAGTTGTGATGATGCGATACCGGAAATAGATACATGTGAAGATTTTTGTAATGATGCTAAATATTTTATTCGTCAATTACAGCGTCATGATAATAAGCTTTTTTATGACAAACGAGAGAAGTTAAAAGGTAAAGTTAAATATGAGAAATATACGAAATATAGTAAATCGTGTCAAAAAATCCGTCAGCCAGTTGTATTAGCATATAATCCGGAAGATGGTTTTTCAGTTGATACAAATATGGAGATTAAAAGAAATTCGTATAGTTATGCTATTAAATATGGTTCAAATCCAGACCGTCCCAATTGGTATATATGTCCTGAAATATGGTGTCCAAAATGTCGTATTCCAATACCAATGGAAGATATCGATCAATCGACAATAAGAAAGCGAAAGACGGCGGGAAGTGGTGGAACTTGTATAATAGGAATATGTCCATTTAGTGCTATATCAAAGTATGGAGAGCATCAGGTATTTGTGAGAGGAAACAAAGACCCATACCCAGGTTTTCAGGATACGAAGACGGAGGATGGATTTTGTTTGCCATGTTGTTTTGGAAAGCGTCAGGATGATCCGAAATATACATCATATAAGACGTTTCAAAAATGTTTGGGAATAGATGTTAATAATGCGAATGATGAGGAGAATGTAATATATGTGTTGGGTAAAGCGATACCATTAGATAGAAATCGATTTGGAATATTACATCCGCGATTGGAAATGGTATTAAATAGTAATATACCGACGGGATATTTGGGATATCAAAAAGGTTATTTGAGACGAGGTATAAAACATGAAAATCACAATTCATTTTTGTCGGCAATAGCAAATATATTTTCGTGTGATAGAGATAATGTGCGTTCGGTGGATGATATAAAGGAGTATATAGTAAATAAGATAGATGATAAATTGTTTAGAAGTTTGTATGGAGGTAATTTAATAAATATTTTTTATGACCCACATAAGAATATAAGTCCATTACAAAATTATAAAAATTATATATTATCGAAAAATATTGATATAGACCATACATATTTATGGGATTTAATACAAAGACCTCATATAATATCTGAAAACGGATTAAATTTATTTATATTTGAGGATAATTTATTATGTCCTATTGGAGAGCAAATCAATGAATTTTATGATAAATCGAAGAAGACGATTATTTTGGCAAAATATAAACAATATTATGAACCGATATATCATTTAGTAGGAAATGGAAAACAAGCATTAATTCAATGTATATTTGATAATAATTCGAAAGAATTACAAAAATTATTTGAGATATCATATGATGGATGTAAGCCATATAATAAGATTGATTGGAAATCGGTAGTATTTAATTCATTTTCAAATAAATTTTCAAATAAATTTTCAAATAAAAATATTAAATTAAATAAAGATCGTATAGTAATAGATTATGGTATATCATTAAATGAAACATTGAAGGAGTTATTAAGTGCGATTAAAATAACAAAAAGTTTAGATAAAACATATATGCCAATAACGCAATATGTGGATGTTTCAAATAAAGTTTTTGGTTTATTATTAGAGAATGGATTATTTATTCCGGTAGCTCCATCAAAATTGATAGTAGATATAGATAAATTAGGATATAGTATAATAGAAGATTATAAAGATATATCATTATTATCGATAGATAAGACGATTAAATATATGGAAAATGTAAGTAAATTAACGAAAATTCCAATAAAACCAATTGGATATATAAGTGATAATAAAGATGAGTATATTGTAGGAGTAATAACGGAAAAGGAACGAGTAATATGTGTGGAGAAGGTAAATAAAAAGGTAATAGAGAAGAAGTATAATAAGATGAAATTGATGGATAGTAAATTTTATACGGATATAGATTTATTTATACATAATAATATAAGATTAGTGGATGATAGAATAGTATTTATGAATAAAAGGAAGTATGAAGATGAAACATATATAAGAATAAGGTTTGAAATATCGAGATATTTACAAGAGCATATAAATATAAGGAATGAAATATTAGAAATAGTGAATAGTGAAAATAAGAATATTAATAATAAAAGAGATAAAATATATGAAATAATAGAGCGAATTTTTGATAAAATAGTATCAACGAAAGATAATAAGATAGAATATGATTTTTATGAGAGACCAAATCAACGTATGCCATGTAGATTAAGAAGTGTAAATAAAGATGTTAAATCGAATTCTAAATCGTCATCATCATCAAAGATTGTTTTTAGTTGTGATGAAGATCCACATTGTGTAGCAGTAAATAATGAATGTAAATTGCATATAAATGAAAATAATTTGATAGATGGTAAAAAGAATATAAATATATATTTACATATGGTTGTGGAGGAGTTGGTGCGATTTTTATTAAAACGAAATGAAATATTATATGATGGAATACCGAGTGTAATTAATAAAGAGCATATAATAGAAAATCCATATAAATATTACATAATAAATAGTAGTGATCCAAATCAAATAGTGAAGAAGATAGAGAGTATCTTTTTGGATAAAGAGGGATTATATTTGGATAAAAGACCATTATTTGATACAATAACGACGCAAGATTATGTATTACCACAAGGTAAATATACACATGTTAATGCAACAAAGTTGTTAAGTAATTTGGATGAGATACCGGAATTATGGGCGAAATTATTGGGATATAATTTTATATTAATAAATCATTATAGTGGTATGAAGAGTTATTATTCAATATTTGATATATTATTGAATGAGTTGAAGATGAGGAATAATTCGAATAATAATTTTAATAATAAGAATATTAATAATAGGAGTATAAAGGAGTTATTAATAAAATATATAGAAAATGTTAATAATGATATAATAATAGGTAAAATATATGAAAAAATCAAGAATTATTTGAATATAGAAGGGATAAATGAGAGAGATAATGTAAATAATATAAATAAGGAGGAGTATCAAAAGATGTATATGGTAGAATTGTATAAAAAGGTTGAACCGAAAGTATTTAGGAATGTGAATGATTTTTCGTCATTAAAAAATAAGATATTGAGTGATGATTATGAAGGAAATGATTTGGATATAGGTATATTATCGCATATATTGAAGATTAATTTTTTAATATTAAATAAGAAGTATAAAGATGTATTTAATAGAGCAATATTATATGGAAATGAAGGGACTGATTTTTATACGGATTATGTAATGTTATTAAGAAATAATAATATAGATAATTATAAATATCAATGGTTTCAATTAAAGAATAGTGGATTAATACATAAATTGAAGGATTATAATGAGAAGTTTGTGAGAGAAATAGTTGAAAAATTATAAAAAAAAATAATATATAAATAAAATTTTAATTAAAAGTTTTTAATTAAAAGTAAAAAGAGAAAAAGAAAATGATTTTAATTAAAAAGAGAAAAAATAAAAAGAAAATTATTTTAATTAAAAGTAAAAAGAGAAAAATGTTTTTAATTAAAAGTAAAAAAAGAAAATGTTTTTAATTAAAAGTAAAAAAAGAAGAAAAATAAAAACTATATATTTTGATGCGACCAATCCTGCTAATCACACGCGGAAAATTGGGTAAAGATGGGGGGTAGAGAAGATCGCGCGTTGATGCGAAGCATCAACTATGTCCCGAATAATGTTTCAATATAATTATTTCAAATATATTTTTATAATTCTTATAACTATTATTTTTGAAAAAATGAGTTGAAGCGTTGTTCGGGAAATAAATGATTATAATTAAAAGTAAAAAATAAAAAGTGAAAAAGATAAAATGATTTTAATAAAAAGGTAAAAATAAAAAGTGAAAAAGATAAAATGATTTTAATAAAAAGGTAAAAAAGAGAAAAATGATTTTAATAAAAAGTAAAATAAAAAGTAAAAAAGAGAAAAATGATTTTAATAAAAAGTAAAATAAAAAGTGAAAAAGATAAAAATGATTTTAATAAAAAGTAAAATAAAAAGTAAAAAAGATAAAATGATTTTAATAAAAAGTAAAATAAAAAGTAAAAAAGATAAAAATGATTTTAATAAAAAGTGAAATAAAAACTATATATTTCTAACGCAGGATACCACACGCGGAAAATTGGGTAAAGATGGGGTAGATAAGATCGCGCGTTGATGCGAAGCATCAACTGTATCCCGAACATAGTTTCAATATAATTATTTCAAATATATTTTATATAATTCTTATAACTATTATTTTTGATAAAATGAGTTGAAGCATTGTTCGGGAAATAAATGATTTTAATAAAAAGTAAAAAAAGATAAAATGATTTTAATAAAAAGTAAAAAAGATAAAAATGATTTTAATAAAAAGTAAAAAAGATAAAA
>VFQS010001210.1_pt1 | contig 24351 bp, 13 predicted proteins | sample 3512361 | NCBI WGS metagenome assembly VFQS01 (sample SAMN10412375, study PRJNA504923) | tailings metagenome | isolation source: Relicate 1 Philex TSF3 active mining | place: Philippines
CCCCCTTTGCAAGGGGGGTAGGGGGGATCTAATTCCATCCACAAGAACAGGCTCGATCCCCCTGCCTTCGGCATCGCCCTTAGAAAGGGGGACTTGCTCATCCAAAGCCCCCCTTTGCAAGGGGGGTAGGGGGGATCTAATTCCATCCACAAGAACAGGCTCGATCCCCCTGCCTTCGGCATCGCCCTTAGAAAGGGGGACTTGCTCATCCAAAGCCCCCCTTTGCAAGGGGGGTAGGGGGGATCTACCCTGCGCCGAAGACAAAGCCTTCTCCAACTCCTCTTCCCAATTTGTATATACCCGCAAGGCGATCGCGCAAACATCCCTACCCTCAAATGATGTATGCTCCAACTGTGGAATTAAACCCGCATTCACCAGCGAACTCTTACCCACACCCGACTTACCATACAGCACGATCAATTTATAACTCGGCTTAGCAATGCGCGTAATCAACTCATCAAGATCTTGCTTCCTTCCCGAAGCCTCGATTTCTGTCGCCACATCGGTTTGCGATTTACCGACCGACTTCTTGCCCTGCAACCTCCCTGCACCGATAAACGCCCGATAGCCATATTGCTGCTCGATCGCATATTGTTCTTGCTTCGTGACATAGGCTTCGAGATATTGCTTTTGCTTAGTGTAAAGCGATCGCAGTTCTGTTAAAAGTTTGATATAAATCTGTGGATGCCCAGTATCTCCTAACTCCTTTGCTTCCAGAAGTAATTTCAATCCCTCTTGATTATGATTGAGTTGGATTTCTGCTTGAGCAATGGTAAATAGATATAAATTGCGCCATTTTTGATAATCTTGAGGAGCTTGATCCAAAAAAGAAAGCGCCATTTTTCCATGGTTTCTGGCAGTTCTCCATTCTTGTTTTTGAAGTGCGACCTCCGCTAAATATCGATAGTCTAACGAGAGATGATAAGGTTCGTGAAACTCCTGATGTAAAAGTAATGCTTTTTGGACAATTGCCTCAACAGCGTCCCAATCCGACATGCGATAGGCAGTAACAAAAAGGCGAATAATGATATTTGCTACAAAATCAGAACGGTTGATCTTTTCAAAAAATTCAATAGCAGATTGGAAGCCTGCTCTCGCTAATTCCCAATTAGGAGTACGATATTTTTCAGCCTCAGCAATTGTGTAGTTTACCTGTGCTATTTGATTGATTAATAAACCACAGCGCTCAATATCTTGAACTTCTTGCCAATAGTTAAAACTCGCTTGCAAATATTGCAAAGCCTTTTCAGGTGAGTTATTGGGCGGCAGTGTGTCTAACCCGCGAATAAAGTTAAGATTAGCTTGCAGTTTTGGTTCAATATTTAAACCGCGATCGCCTAAATCCTTAAGAGCAGTCTCCAACTCTGAACATAAAATCGAACCTAACCGATCAATCTGCCCCAATTTTTTGAAAAAAGGAATATCACTAGGCGCAAATACATGACTAAATAGCGCTTCACTGCCATCATGGAGAGAAGTCAGTAACTCATCGGTATCAATGGGAAACTCCAGCGTCGTCGTCCAACTCTCAAAGTCAGGAGCAGTCCGAATAATCCGCTTATGGGTACTATCCGCAATCCACCACACAATCGGATAGGGACAATGATTGCGAAACATCTCACGATTGAGATTGATATCCAACAAAGCCGCGTGTAGATCCTCTAGCTGATCCAGTCCCACAATTGACAAGACTTTAGGAGTCTGCGATCGCAACTGCGCCATGATGTAGTTGTATAAGTCCTTTTGCGATCGCGGCAACTTGATTTCATAGATTGGCTGAGGATGAATTTCCTTGAGGCGAATAATTAGGCGATCGCGCAAATCCTGATAGTTACATCGCGCCAGTAGCAGCTTAAACTCACCCTCATACATATCCAGAGTCATCGAAAGCTCTTGCAATAGATCCTCATTCTCAGGAGAAATATTTGTCGATGTCAGCTTAGAATCATCGCCCATAGCTTTGTGACCTAGATTTTGAGTATTCACTAATTAAACAAAAAAGGCTTGCCAAGCAAGCCCTTTTTTATTTTTACTTAATCTAATTTTTACTTATAGATTTTTGTGGCGCGGCGAAGCCGCGCCACAAAAATCTAGTTCTTTAGATTCGGTGTGGGCAAAGCCCGCACCAAATCAATTAATTGATAATTAAATTCACCAAAGTGCGGACTGCAAAACCAGTACCGCCAGCATTGTTATAGCCTGACTCGCGTTCAGTCCAGACTGGCCCCGCCACATCAAGATGCGCCCATACCTTAGTCTTTTCCACAAATTGCTTCAAGAATAAAGCACCCGTAATCGCACCACCTGCACGAGAACCTGTGTTTTTGAAATCAGCGACAACCGATTTCAACTGATCGAAGTAGGGAGTTTCGAGGGGCATCCGCCAGAACTTCTCGCCCGCATCCTTAGCAGCTTTAGCGATCGCCTCAGCAAAGTCATCATCAATCGACCACATACCTGCAATGTCTTCCCCAAGGGCAACCACACAAGCACCTGTCAGCGTAGCAAGATCGACGATCGCATCGACACCCAACTTATCGGCATAGACAAGCGCATCGGCAAGGGTCAAGCGACCTTCAGCATCAGTATTATTCACCTCAATGGTTTTGCCATTGGAAGCCGTGAGGATATCCCCCGGACGCATGGCGCTACCATTGACCATATTTTCGCAAGTAGCCACGATGAAATGGACTTCGATATCGTTAGGTTGCAGATGGGCAATCACTTTGGCAGCACCTAATGCGGCAGCAGAACCTCCCATATCGGTTTTCATCAGTTCAATGCTGCTACCGATACCTGTTTTCAGATTCAACCCACCAGAGTCAAAGGTTAAACCCTTACCAATGATCGCTAATTTGCGCTTCGGTGTACCGTTGCTGTAGGTGAGGTGAATAAATTTGGGCGGAATATCTGAGGCTCTAGCTACACTGAGAAATGCGCCCATGCCCAGAGCTTCACATTCAGCCTGTTCAAGGATTTTGGCAGTGAAATGCTCGGATTCAGAGGCGATCGCTACGGCAGTTTCCGCCAATGTAATTGGGGTTACGATATTGGCAGGAGCCGATACGAGTTCCCGTGCCAAAATTACGCCATCAACGATCTGCTGGGCTTTGGCGATCGCAGCATCGGCGATTTCAGGTTTTGTTTCCACAATCTCCACCTGTTCAACGCGCCAAGGTTGATTGTTTTTAGACTTAAAGCGCTTATCTTGGTGCGCTGCCAGTAACAATCCTTCCGCGATCGCCTGAGTTGTCGCACTGACATCTTGGTTATATTCAGGAAAAGCGATCGCTAAACTGGTGGCTTTTTCCTTATTTGCCCATTTCACGGCTGTTGCTGCGGCTTTGCGCCATTCATCTGCATTTGCCTTCGTAGGATCGCCTAAGCCAATCAAAATTACCTTACGCACCGCATAGTCAATACCCACACGACCGCTAACCGATGTCCCACTTTCGCCTGTAAACTCTCCCTCCGTGATCAAATCAGTTAAGGTACAAGCCAAAACCTTCATATCTAGCTGTTTGAGCGTATCAGACAGTTCTAAGGTTTTAACTACCTGCCCCTCTGCTTGAGCAGTTGTTTCATTAGGAGCTTTTGGGGCTGCAAAAACAGCGATCGCAAGGGCATCTCCTCGCCAAAATTGGGTCGCAGTTTCCGATGTAAGAATTTTCATTGTATGGGCAGTCTGTAAATTTTATGGCTATATAGCGCTTTTCAATCTTTTTTCCACCAAAGGCGGAAAAAAGATTGAAAAGCGCTGTATTACATTTAAATATATCGCCTAAATATATCGTCTAAATATATCGCTCAACTGTCAGGATCAATACGAAGCGAGAGTTGAACAAAAAAAAGTGGCGCACGCGAAGAGTGCGCCACTTTTTTGTTTTATTTAAAAATTTAGTGGAAATTCATTAACCAATTCTGCATATCTGGTCTTATACTACAATCTCTAACAATTTCTAATACATTAAGGGCATAATTTCACATCTTTAACCCAATTGGATGATGATTGTGATCCATGCACTATCAGAATATGCCCTAAGTAAGTTATTTTGGCTGCTGTTTAAATCTGAGGAGTTGTAAACTAAGATTATGCGAATTTCTTCCAGTTGGTTGACGCTTGGTGCGAGTTTATCGCTTCTGATTCCAGCTTGGACAGCCAATGCTCAAGAATTTATCCCATTAAAGGTGAAAGTTGCTGCTGCTTCTGAAACCACTGCACCAGAGACCAGCAAATCTCCGATCGCCCCAGCAGTAGTAGAAGATGTTAAGCGATCGCAGTCTCAACTCATTAGCTCCACAGAACCTGCAAGGGTTTTGCCTAGCGCTTCCGTATCTAATCCTGGACAACTAGATCCTGCACAAACATTAGTTGTGCCAACTACACCGAGCCAAGTCAAGCTAGAAATTACTAAGCCTGTCACCCTCGAAGAAGTCCTTGAATTAGCTGAAAAAAATAACTCAGATTGGATTCAAGCCAGAATTGCTGTAGATAAGGCTCGTGCAGCATTACAAGGTGCTGAAGCAGGGCGATCGCCAACAGTATCAGGAACAGTTCAATATAGTTATAACGATTCGGCGCAAACTCGGCTAAGTAACATCAATAATCCCTTACCAGCCCCATTATCGCCACGTAATACCATTAGCAATCCTCTCACGGGTACATTGGGGATTAACTACACACTATTTGACTCTGGCGTAAATGACGCGACAATTGCCGCCGCCGAGAATAATCTCCGCATTGCCGAGTCAAACCTTAACCAAGCTAAACAAACAATTCGTTTAAATATTGTAACTGCCTACTACAATCTTCAAAATGCCGACGAAACGATCCGCATTCAACGTCAAGCTGTTAAAAATGCCGAAAGGAGCTTAAAAGATACTCAAGCTAGAGAACGTGCAGGCGTAGGTACAAAATTTGATGTCCTCCAATCGGACGTATCCCTTGCGAATGCTAAGCAGGATTTACTTAATGCTGAAGCATCTCAACTAGTAGCAAGACGGGAGCTAGCACGTCAGCTTAACTATCCATCTACGGTAGAAATCACCGCTGCGGATAAAATTGCACCAGTGTCTGAGTGGAAGATCCCGTTAGAAGAATCGATCCTACTTGCAGTAAGGAATCGGGCTGAACTAGATACTCAAAAGTTACAAAGAGAGGTAGCTCGGAGTAATGCCAATGCTGCCCTAGCCAAATTAGGCCCGCAGGTCGGTGTATTTGCTAACTTCAATACGGCTTCCGAATTTACAGCTGGTGGAGGTCTTGGTACTGGCTATCAGATCGGTGCAACCTTAAACTGGACTCTCTATGACGGCGGTAAAACTGCTGCTCAAGTTGACCAATTTAAAGCCGATCAAGCCACTGCTGAAAGTAAATTTGAACAAGCCGCACGTCAAGCCCGCTTTGATGTGGAGTCGGCATATATCAATCAGCGATCGCGCTTCCAACAAATTGAAACAGCCACAAAAGCTGTCAAACAGGCTGAAGAAGCCCTTCGCTTAGCGCGTTTGCGTCTGGATGCAGGTGTGGGTACACAGCTTGAGGTACTTACGGCTGAGTCCGACTTCACCCGTGCCGATGTTAATCGTGTGCAAGCAATTATTGGCTATAACCAAGCGAGGGCAAATCTCGAACGTGCGATAGCGGGGCTATAGACTTAGAAATTTGCCTTAGGCAAATTTCTAATCAAATTTCTAATCAAATTGTCGATTCTCTGATCAGTCTGTACCGCCCCAAGTCCAGATGGGATTGCCGTTCTTAACATCTTTTTTCAGAATTACTGCTGTTAGGGAATTGGCATCACGCATCCCCGTCATATCCAAAATCAGATAGACCTTGCCATCCATAAAGCGTGCTCGTAGATAGGAATGCTCCCGAAATGGTTCAGCATTAATTTTGGTGATCTTGGCGCTGGCGATGCAGTTGTGATATTTAGTCTGAAGTTTAGCTGCCCAAGTGACACTAAAGCGATCGCTGGTTTCAATCTTAAATTGTTTGGCAAACCAGCCTAGTGAGGCTGAACCATCGATGGTATAGCCGCCTTCATAATAGGGACGTGGCGTTTCGGTGAGTCTAAATTCGGTGGGGCAGATGGGGAATGCTGCCACTGAGTCGGCGGGATAAACGCTAAAAGTAATTTGACGAGGATTGGCAAAACTTGGATTGGCAAATAGCGATAGCTGCGCGATCGCCGCCACCCCAAATCCTAAACCTAGCTGCTGCAAATCTTTCTTGATCGTTGGAAACCTAAAACTTTTCATATTATTTCTGCTCTTGATCGTTAGCATTAGGTGATCTATCTATTACAGTCTATAAAGGGATTAAGTAACACAGTAACAACACTTATAAGACTTATTCAATGCTAACGAATTTACTGGGATTTGGGTGGATTCTGCTACTTCCTCACAGTACTGCCATAGTGTCCAATCTGGATGCGAGGTGGTGAGGGGCGATCGCTGTTTGGTGATGAGGGAATAGGCGATTAGGATTGCTGAAAGTTAACATTTTCATAGATGAGTGATAGCGGAAGACTAAGATCTATGCTAGTTATACCAAAACTAAAAATGGCGTAGCCATTTTCAGTTTCTCAAATCCTTACTGGGTTTGGTTTTTAATTCACGAAAGTGTGACAACACTTTCGTGAATTGGTATTAGTTGAACTTCGGGATCGTTAACGGTTAAATCAGAACTATTAATTGTTAGATATTCCCAAACATCTTGCGATCACTACGGCGATAGAACTCAATGGTTAAAACTTCTCAACTACATCCGAGCTAATGCCGATATTGCTGCTCGTTATGGCTTTGAAATTATCCTCAAACCCATTCCCACTTAACACTTTCAGGAATGGTGCAAAATCTGAGTTATTCTACAAACAGAACTGATCGATTCCTTCCCTGCTGTTTTGCCTCATAAAGAGCATGATCAGCTTGACTAATCAACACATAGGGCGATCGCTCCAATTTCGGAAAATCACAAGCGATTCCCATACTAATTGTCACAACTTCACTCACCATAGAATCTTGATGAGGAATTTGCAAGTTTTGAATCGCCTGATGAACAAGCTCAGCAACAACGAGCGCACCCTCAGCACTAGTATTGGGCAAAATTATGATAAATTCTTCACCACCATAACGAGCCACCAAGTCGGCAGGACGACGCATTAAATTATCAACGGTTTGAGCAATTTGAATTAGACATTCATCCCCCATTTGATGTCCATAGCAATCATTATAGAACTTGAAATAATCTACATCAAACATCAATAAAGACAGAGGCTGATGTTCACGATGTAACCTTTGCCATTCAAGAAGTATGCGATCGTTAAAACAGCGCCGATTCGCAATTTGGGTGAGCCCATCAAGATTAATTAATCTTTCTAGCTCTTGATTGATTTTTCGCAGATTGGATTCAGCCGCAGCAAGGGCAATTTCTGTTTGTTTACGCTCACTCACATCGATCGCAAAACCATACCACGCAATATTGCCATTTTCGCGACATTCTGGACGCGCTTGGGACTTGACCCACTTAATCTGTTTTTGGGATGTGATAACGCGCCACTCATGGCGAAAAATGTCCATAGTTTGCATACTATGGTTTAGTTCCTTCTCAAATGACTCTACATCATCAGGATGAAAAATTGATCTTTGGATATTGGTGATAGCCATAAAGTCGTCAATAGGCATACCCAACAGTTCCTCGATCGCAGCATTCACATATTCAAACTTGATGCTACCGTCACCATGCCGTACCGCAATGTAGATGACTTCAGGCGAGATCGTCGTAATTTTTTGGAATAAAGCCTCACTTTCTTTTAGAACAGTTTCTGCATATTTGCGATCGCTAATATCTGTGACACGCACTAGGTTAATTTCTTGAGAGGCAACCGTAATTCTTGTAACCGCGAGATTTCCCCAAAAACATCTACCTTTTTTAGTAACGTATTCAACTTCGCGACTCCATACACCGAATGTCTCAACATCATCGGCAATGGCATCGATTTCCTCATCAGTAAAGCCACACTTTTGTAAGGTTCTTCCTTCAATGCCCATTAGTTCTTGTTTACTATCGGCTTCAAACATAATGAGTGCTTGCTGATTGCAATCAAACACCAGTAAACTCAAGGGATCGACTAAAAAAATCGCATCGGCAGAACCGTTGTAAATAGCTGCTTGGAGATCACGACTATAGGCAAGTTCTGTTTCTGCCTGTTTGCGATCGCTAATATCTAGATAAATCCCCCCTACTGCATAGGGTTTATCATGAATATCCACAAGTGGGAACTTGGTGATGATGAAAGTTCGCTGTCCCTTAGGCAAATGTACAGTTTTTTCAAAACTAACTGCGATGCCCTCAAAAATCGCTTGCAATTCCATGTTGCGAACTATTTTTACTGCATCATGGGAAAAGAGATCATAGTCCTTTTTTCCAACAATCTTTTCATAATCAGTCTGCATCCAATAGGTAAATTCTTGGTTAACTGATAGGTAGGTTCCCTCCAAATCCTTAATCGCGATTGGGGTTGGGGCATTATCTAAAAAAGCTTGTAATCTTGCTTCACTTTGGCGCAGCGCTTCTTCAGTATGTTTGAGTATGCTGACATCCACATAGGCGATCGCAACTCCATATCCCTCTAAAGGAATTGGCGCAGCGCTGACACTCAACCAACACACATTACCATCCTCACCAAGTAGCCCCATCTTAACATTGTCGATTTCGCGGTTTTCCGCTAAGGCTCTGACACTAGCATATTCGTTACTAGGCATAGGTGAGCCGTCAAATCGTACAATCTGCCATTCAGGAGAGTCATAGGTACGTGATGTTAGCTCTTGATTAGGAACTTTTAAAATCTTCTCTGAGGCAAGATTACCTGCTATGAGGTTCCCTTCTTGATCGGTAATAGAAATTCCTATGGGTAAAAACTCAAAGAGAGTTTTATATGTTTGGTCGGATGCCCCCAGAGAAATCTCAATACGCTCAAGCTCTTTCCTAATCCATCGGTTGGCGAAAACACCAAAAGCCATAGATAACAGGAGCATCACACCACAGATTAGAAATGTCCAGTAATAATTTGCTAGTGTTACAAGTAAGGCAATTGTCCCAATCAATTGCATTGCAAATGGAAGTAACATGATCCATTGCAGAGGAATGTTACAATCACGCGATTGCCTTTCTTGTCGTTTGACTGCCATACATGAAAGCCTTATTAAATAAGGCAGATCGCCCGATTCTCAAGCATTATTTGAGGTTAGATTTTAATATTGCATTTAGGGACTTGCTATTAATTAAAGTACCTGCGGCTTCGACTCCGCTCAGCCAACGTTAGCTGAGCGAAGTCGAAGCTAGATAACTTTGGTGGGACATTTTTTATCCGCAAGAGCCTTATCTAAAATTTAGTTTAAAGATAAATTTTAAATTAGATTAATGCAAATCTAGCCTATTTATTTAAATTTACCCATAATTATTTGAAAATTAATTAAGAGTAACAAAAAGTTCACTATTCTCTATAGTATTTGGGCTACCATTGCTTGCAAAGCCTGCAATCTCTATATGTTTAAAAATTGACGCAAGCGGAGAATGGCTGATCTTTGAAGAAATTTCTTGGATTTTTATATCAGAAGAAATAGTCTCTAACCAATCCAAATTGAACTTCTGATCAAGATATCCATAGGCTTGATAATCGCGGGGCAATTTTGCGTTGATAGTTTTAAAATTCTGAGATGAGGCGATCGCTTGATTATTTTTGAGAGTTAATGCCAATTCTAAAGATGGGAGCGAATTGGAGAGATAAATATAATTAGAAGTCTGAGCATGGACTGCCACTACCTGACCTGACACATCGGCATTGTTAGTAGTTCCTGAAGAATTATTGAGGCTAGCACTCAGTTTTGTCCAGACTGTAACAGGCTGATTTTTGATAGCAATTTCACCCACAGTGAGTTGTTTCCTTGCCAGATCATCGAGAGAAGCGATCGCTGTTGCGGAGGCTTTGGCATCATTCACCTTAGCCACTAGTAACCAGTCTGGGGTGCTAGTGGGCTGAACATTACGCTGAGGAAATAAAGTAATCGCAAAGTCATCCTGTGCCCATGCCACAGCATCTTGAGTTAATGGAATAGGAGCGATCGCTTTGGTAATTACCTTGAGCCATTCTGGAGGAAGAGAAGCCTGAACACCCTTCAAAGTTTCACCTAGATTCTTCCCGATAATCACCGCATTTCCCGAAGGGAGGGCGGTCGCAATATTAGTATTAGATTTAGAGGTGGGCTTTGTCGCTGGTTTGGAGAGGGATGATGGTGCAGATCCATTAGGCTCAGGCGCAGTTGCCACAGACTGAGGCGATCGCTCTTCATGCCAGAGAGTTTTGGCTCTGATACCTGCCTTGTCTAAGCCGAGACTCATTAACAAACTTGCCTTTGGTAAATCTGCACCTAGCTCACCTAAATTGGCATAAGCAACTGCAATTTTACTCTTATTGATTTGGGCAAGGCGATCGCGATAATGCTCAAGACTGGGCAACGCTAAACTAGGATCTTTCAAGTCATCGATCGCTTGACGTAATACCCGCACATCATTTGCAAATAGTACAAATTTGTCTAAAATCGTCCCCACGATCACAGGTCGATTTTCCGCAAAACTCGTATTTAAAATCGATACACCCTGATATTGCTCAAATCCTAGATCGGAGCCATTCACCGCTAACTCCTGCCAAAAAGCATCGATTGTCGTCTTCGCCAAATCAACATCTTTGGCTGTCAAAGCAATTAAATACCCTGTTTGTAAACCATTAGCGGACTGATGATCAAGATCAACATCGGTAACGGCTAGGGTGATCTCTTGATCCAGCCAAGGCTGTATATCGCGTTCATAGTCTAATAACCAGTTTTGCCGTAATTGCTGCTTGAGGTTTGCTAATTCATGGCGCACATCGCCGCGATCGCTAGGTTTTGCCGCCAACTGTGTGAATAATCCTAATTTCTCTGGATTAGCCAAAAATGAGACAAATAAAGGCGATCGCTTTGGCAATAGTTGTACCGCTTGAGGCTGAGTTTTGACTCCTGCTAGCAGATCCCTTGGATTTGCTGCAAATACCTTAGCGATCGTCGTCAAACTTAAAACCAAGAGCAAAGCACCAAGTACAGCAATTCCCGCAAAAACAGGTTTGATTTTCATAAAAGCTCTAAATTCGCTATTAGTTTTTTTCAATCTAGAAATCCTAGAACTATATTTAAAGATATCTGAATTGATTTCCAATATTCTGGTTCTAAAATTCCTACTAAACCCAAGATTCTTTGATGATCAACAGAACGAATCTGCCCCACATCAATATAACGGTCTTGGTCTAAACCATTAATCTGTGAGGCTTTAACATTTACCACATAGGGGGCTTGTTTTTGCCCTGGGCGCAAGGGCATAACAATAGTTAGCAATCCATACTGATTCATGATGTCATTCTGAAGAATTAGACAGGATCTTGTTTTTTGTGCCTCAGCACCTACGGTTGGATCAAGTTTTACCCATCGAATCTCACCTCTTTGATAAGTAAGTTTACTTTGAGGCATCTATCCCATCTCCAGCAACACGATCCCACAGCTCAATTTCTGCTAAATACTCTTGATCTTCTGCATCTTTTAGTAAAGCCGCGATCATTTCTGCTTTGATCGCTTGACGGCGCTGCTGTGCAAGTAAGGAATTTATATAGGCACTACGGTTTCCTTGCGCCAACTGATCTAGAAACTGAAGAATTTCTTCTTCTAAGGAAATTGTAATCTTAACCATTGGTATTACCATCAAGGATTACCACGTAATCATACCAATAAATGTAGGAACAGATTTACACATTGGAGATAATGCGAATAATTTCTTGTACATTAATGGGCTTGCTAATGTAATCATTCATGCCCGCATCTAAACAAGATTGCCGATCTTCAACCATCGCATTCGCAGTCATCGCCACAATTCTGACCTGCTTTGCATTTGGCTGATTATTGAGATATTCACGAATTAACCTAGTTGCAGTCAATCCATTCATCTCAGGCATTTGTACATCCATCAAGATTAAGTCATACTCCTGTTGTTGAACTGCCTGTAATGCTTCCAATCCATTGTTAACCACATTGATCTGATAGCCCAGTTTTTTGAGCAAAGCCCCCGCTACCATTTGATTTACGAGATTATCTTCGGCTAGCAAAATGCGTAAAGGAAATTTTTGGGCTATGGATTTGTCAATTAGTGTCTTACTAATTTTGTTGATCAATGCTTCGGGAGGTTTACGACTCTCTAAATTCGTTGATATGTCAATTGTGAAATAGAAAGTTGAACCCTGAGTTCTGAGCATAGGTTGCCAACCTAAGGCTGGTTTGCCTCCAATGTAACCATAACTATCAAACCAGATTGTCCCTCCCATCAACTCGACAAGGCGCTTACTAATAGCTAGCCCTAAACCAGTACCACCATATTGACGACTAATCGATGTATCCACTTGAGTAAAGGGTTGAAATAATTGATCAATCCGATCGCTCTTAATACCAATGCCCGTATCTGAGACCGCGAAACTTAACTCATATTTATTGGCTATCACACGACTCTCGACAACAATTGATATCTGTCCCTGTGGCGTAAATTTCACCGCATTACCCACTAGATTTAGCAGGACTTGACGCAATCGATCGCGATCGCTTACGACAGTAGTGGGAACATCAGGAGCAATAATGTATTTGAGAGCAATATTTTTAGCGATCGCTTGACTACGGAGGATTTCACAAACTGCTTTGACCAAATCTTGCAGCACAAATTCCCTTGCTTCAATAGTGAGCATCCCTGATTCAATTTTCGAGAAGTCGAGAATATCATTGATTACCGCCAACAGCGCTTCACCACTATCAGCAATAGTTTTCACAAAATCCTGCTGCTCTTCCGTCAGTTCAGTAGTTTCTAGCAATTGTGTCATGCCAATCACACCATTCATGGGGGTGCGAATTTCATGGCTCATATTTGCGAGAAAGGCACTTTTGGCTCTCGTAGCTTCTTCGGCAGATGTCTTTGCTTCCGCCAAAGCAAATTCTGTTTGCTTGCGAATGGTAATATCTGCGATGCGAGCTAGGCTAAAATGTTGTTCGCCAAAAGTAAGCCTTTTCAGCAAAAGATCTCCCCAAAAGTAATTCCCTTTAAAAGTGACATATTCCACCTCTAAGTGACAGACCCCTTTTTCGTTAACTTCTTGATCAATCCAAGTAAGTTCTTGAGCAGTCAGATCATTTTTGTGAAGAGTACGACCCACAATGTTCAGTAACTGGTTTTTACTATCGACTTCAAACAGTTTAATGGCTTGGTGATTGCAGTCAAATATAAGTGAATTCTGGCTATTGATTAGGAATAATGCATCGGTGGATTCGTTAAAGAGTAGTTCTCGTAAATCGTAGTTGTAGGTTAGCTCCTGTTCTAGCTGCTTGCGATCGCTCACATCTGAAGTTAGCATCGTAACGACATAGACGTTTAAAGATGGATCCCAACGAGATCGGTTTGTTTGGGAAATCCAACGGACAGATCCATCTTTATGTCGAAATCTATAGGTATAGCTCCCACCACACTCATTAAAAATATCTGCATAAACCTGATCTCCAATACTTTGCCAATCTTCAGGGTAAATCGAATTGACCCAAAGTGCTTGATCATCAATTAGTTCCTGAGGACTATAACCAGAGATTGCTTCACAGGCTCTAGAAACATACTTGACGTTCCATGTGCCATCTTTCTTAATCTCCACCCTCGTAATTATTGCCGTGGCGCTATTTAAAATATCACTCAGATTTGTTTCGGAATCTTGTAAGGCAATTTCCAATGCTTTGCGATCGCTAATATCAAGCATCACGCCAATCATTTTTTCAGCTTGACCATCTTGATTATAAATACCCTGACCCTTGGTGAGCACCCATCGCAAAGTGCCGTCAGGATATAGAATTCTATATTCGACATCTAGCAAGGAATGTGTCTCTAAAGCATGATTGAACGCGGCTTCGACCCATTCAAGATCTTCAGGATGAACACGATCACGCCAAGTTTGGAGATTGCTAGGTAGTTCATTGGGTATCAATCCCATCAACCGATAGTGAGTACCACTCCAAATCGCTTCGCCTGTAGCAACATCAAATTCCCAACTGCCTGTGTTAGTTAAACTCAGGGCTAGATGCCTGCGGTTTTCACTCTCCTGTAATGCGATTTCGGCTTTTTTCTTATCACTAACATTACGAGCAACCCAGAGGACTGTTTCTTGATCTAGTGGAGACACGATGGTTGAGAACCATTGTTCTTTACCCGCGATTTCCAAACTGTATTCTATTTCAACACTCTTTTGAGTCGTGATAGCCTGTTGAATATTGTCTAAAAAGTGATCGGCAATTTGCTGCGGTAAGTGTTGATGGATAGTTTGATTTAATTTAACGCTAGCATTACTTTCGATATTGGCTTGAGTTGGCGCGACTTTAAGATACTTCCCTTCTCTATTTATTACAAAAATATAATCCTTCATCCCAGAGAAGAGATTGCGGAGTTGTGTTTCACTCTCTTGCAGTGCTATTTCAGCTTGCTTGCGATCGCTAATATCGGTAATCGTGCCAACTAGTTTGATGACCTTCCCCTGTGCGTTATAGACCGCTTCGCCTCGGCTGATAATATGACAAATCGAGCCATCAGGTCGAATGATGCCATGTTCGACTGTATAGGGCGTACCATTGGCGATCGCCTCTTCTACCGCTGCAATTAGTTTGGGTTGATCCTCAAGAGGCAGTATATCGAAAAAGTTGGTATAGCTTGGTAAGGGTACTTGAGGGTCAAATCCAAGAATGAGAAATTGCTGCTCTGACCAAGTACTAACACCTGTTGCTACATCAAACTCCCAACTACCAATCCGCGCAATACGTTGAGCTTCCATTAGATCTGCGGTTTTCTGAGCAACCTGTTGTTCTAAATCACGTTCGTAATTTAAACGCATTTGATCAGCATCATGGAGATCTATCATCATCTGATGTAAGGCTTCTTTTAAAACCTGAACTTCAGTAATGCGCGTATCTGGAATGGTTTGCTCAAAACGATTCTCTGAGAAAGACTTGGTAGCTTGAGTGAGATGCGATAGCGATCGCCCAATACGGCGAGATGTCCAAATCCCGAGACAGACTGAAGTTAACAACGCTAGTCCACACAGCAAAAATGTATGCCGTAAGTTCGCCTGAATCTCTCCGATAAAATCAGACTCAGGAATTATCGTGACCACTTGCCAATTCAAACCATATTTGTCTTGATAGGGAGTGATCTGCACAAATTTTCTTTGACCAGCAACCATTACATCTAGTTGTTGTGGCTCTTTCAGTTTCTCAAAATTGCCAAATTGCTGAATTAATTGTTGAGAAACTTGCCTTATAACTTCATTCTGGCTATCTGTAGCATATAGGCGAGAAAGCTGTCCATTTATCCTTTTTAGTACTGTTGATTCCGCAGCTATAGATGTCGAGATCATCTCTCCCGACTTCTCAATCACAAATATCTGTCCAGTGGGCGTAAATTTTAACTGCGTGAGCAACAAACTAATATCCAACAGAAAATAATTAGAAGTAAATACACCAGCCCATTTGCCAGACGCATTATAAACAGGGGCGATCGCTACTGTTTGTAATAAGGGAAGCACTCTAGCGAAGGATACTGATGTCCATGATTGTTTCCTGAGTATTTTGGCTTGTTTATACCAATCAATTGTGCGGAAGTCGTCATCTATTTGGAGAAATAGTTGATTCGGCTTGCCTTGATCATCAACTTTATAGTATCGACGCTGATTAGGAATAATATCTTGAAAGAAAATGGAGCCAATGGGAATGCTCTTACCTGTCGCTTCTTCCGCGAGCTGTTGCATTTCCTTTGAATTAACTCGCAAGTATCCAATTGAGTTGCCGTCATCACTCCAAAAGCCATTGGCAGGAAGCTCTGGCTCCAATACGATCTGTTGCCAAAGTTGTTGTCGTAATTGTTCTTTATCAGCAGTATTGAGGGTTCCTTGCTGCACCGCTAAATGATTGGCTCCTACAATCTGTTGCGATCGCTGTAAGTAGTTATTGAGCTGATCGCTGACTCTTCCTGAAGTTTGTCTCAACAACTGACTGGCTAAATTTTCTACAGCCTGCTGCCCACTTTTATACGACAAATAGCCTACTAATCCCACAATTCCAAAGGTTTGCACCACAAACGGCACTACCACCACCCATGTCAAAGAGATGTTAAAAAATGGCGATCGCTTTGGTTGATGCTTCTCTATCATGTGACGACTATGATCAAAGAAAAAAGGAAAAGGGAAAAATAATTACCAATCACCCATTAACCATTACCACAAGCTAAAAGCTAATAGCCTACAGCTAGTAGCTTTTAGTTATTAGCCTACAGCTAGTAGCGAATCCTCGGATCAATCCAAGCATTCACAATATCTACGAGAATACTGGCGATCGTAACGATAATTGCGAAAAATACAACAATACCTTGAACCACGGGATAGTCACGTCCAACGATCGCTTCAAATAAACGATTAGCTAGCCCCGGCCAAGAGAATGTAACTTCAGTTAGCACCGCACCACCAAGCATGGAAGCAAGGGTCAAGCCAAGAATTGTAACCACAGGAATCATGGCATTTTTTAACGCATGGTTAAACAAAATTGCACTTGGTTTAATCCCTCTTGCCTTAGCAGCTTCCACATAGTCAGACTGCAAGGTTTGACGCAAATTGATACGCACAATCCGCTCAAAAATCCCACTAATGACAATCCCTAAACTTGTAGCTGGCAGGATCAGATATTGAATACTAGTCCACAAGTTTTTCCAATCAGACTTGAGTAAAGCATCAAGAGTATAGAGTCCAAATACTTTCACAGGCGGATCTATGCTAGCTGGAAATCTTGTACCAATGGGCAACCATCCCAATTGTACCGAGAAGACTAATTGCAGGATCATCCCAACCCAAAAAAGTGGCAAAGAATAAGTAATAATTCCAAATAAACGACCTCCTACATCCCATTTGGAATTTGGTCGTAAAGCTGCAATAATTCCCACGGTCAACCCTACAACTAAAGCGACAATAAGAGCATAAATTGCTAATTCTGCGGTTGCGGGGAAGAAGTTTTTAATAATTTGCCAAACAGTTTGCTCACGGGTGCTAATTGATTTGCCAAGGTTAAAACGCAGCAAATCCTGCATATAGCCCCAATATTGTGAAAAGAGAGAACCTGTCAGTCCTACTTGCTCACGCAAAGCAACCTTGACCTCTTCAGGAGCGCGAGGCCCTAAGATTGCATCAATCGGATCACCGGGGGTTGCTCGCATTAACAGAAATACGACCGAGGCGATTGCCCATAGCATAATCGGTGCAAGCAGTAATCGCGCCGTAATGTAATAGAACAGTTCTTTAAGTCGACTAGACATAGACAGGTTTACTGGTTTTTTACTGTATTAAACAAATTCCTTAACTATAGCGCTTTGCGCCATCTTCTAGAGATGTTCATTTTGCCTAGGTAGCTAGCTGTAAAACCGACAAAGTCTATGGCGCACGCACAGTGTGCGCCATAGACTTTGTTGATAGATTTTAATTGTGCCCAACGACTTTAAAGAAGTTGTTCAATTTCGCCCACATAAGTTCCTAAACCGACTGCTGTGCGAACCAATGTCCCATGCACATCCACAGCGCTATATTGGGCGATCGCATCGGCAATGGGGACATCGAGCACTTCGCGGTTTACCCATGCCACCATGCGATCGTATTTCTTCTCCGCAATCAAATCTACAGCCGCTACACCAAAGGCTGCGCCAAGAATGCGATCAAGCGGTGATGGCGTACTACCCCTCTGCACATGACCCAAAATCGTGACACGGCTTTCTAAACCTGTGCGAGTACTGATCTGATCACCGAGATATTGCCCAATGCCTCCATAGAGGGTTTGCCCAAGGCTATTCGTATATTTCACAGGTTCGCCCGTTGGCGTTTTCACAGCTTCAGCAACGATCATCGTACTAAACGGGAATCCTCGCAGGGCGCGATTCATTAAGCGATCGCATACTTCATCGAGATCATAGGGAATCTCTGGGATCAACACGACATGAGCGCCCCCTGCAATCCCTGCACTCACTGCAATATGTCCTGCATCCCGCCCCATCACTTCTAAGATCATCACGCGACTATGGCTGATGGCGGTATAAGTTAGGCGATCGAGAGCTTCTACGGCAACACTTACCGCTGTATTAAAACCAACCGAATTCTCCGTTGCCCCCAAATCGTTATCAATGGTTTTCGGAACTGCGACCAGATTCATATTGCCCTGCTGTGCCAGTCTTCGCAAAATGGCTAAACTGCCATCGCCTCCAATTCCAATTAAGGCATCCAAACCCAGTTTATGGTAGCCATCAATCACTTCCTCAGAGCGATCAATTAAGCTCCCGTCAGGCATCGGATAAGCAAAAGGATTCCCTTTATTCACTGTTCCTAAAATCGTGCCGCCATAACGTAAGATCCCTGAGACTCTTTTCATATCCAGTAATTCCGCTTCCACTGGACGATTCATCAATCCTTGAGTTGCACCTTTAATTCCATAAACTTCTATGTCATAGTCGCGAGCGCGGCGCACGACAGCCCGAATGACAGCATTGAGTCCACCACAGTCTCCACCACTGGTCAAAATACCAACACGCTTAGGCTTTGTCATAAATCTTCAGATTCTCTATTTCCAAAATGACCTCTTTAGGACTTACGCATCAATCACTAAATGTAGGGACAATTCATGAATTGCGTAAGCCTATCTATTATCACGACTTATCGCAACAAGATATAGTTTGGATTTTTGAATATTTGTGAACTTCCCTTAGCATTGCCTAGATTTCTTAACATAACAATTCTTAACCACACAAATAAAGTCTCGGAGCGTTGCTCCGAGACTTTATAGATAATTCAAATAAAAACTACAGTTTCGACTTCGCTCAGATAGCTTACACCGATGACTGAGCGAAGTCGAAGCCCATCTGCAAGTTATTCAAAACAACTTTATTTGTGCAATTTTAAAATCGCTATAAATCACTCTCCATAAGAGTTAGCGATTGTCATTTTGCCGTAGGCAAAATGACAATCGCTACATGTCTATCTAAATACATTTTGGCGCGAAGCTAATCTTGCCTTGCCTGATGCAGCCCATTCTTGGAGAACTTGGATTTCCTGCTGAGCTGTTTGCGCTAATGGCACTATTTGACTAGCTGCTTCGAGAATGTCATCGGTGGTGAAGTCACGATTTTGACTGAAGCCAATATGCATAGCCTCAATGATGCCCTGTTCGATTTCTGCGCCTGAGAAATCTGGTGTCTCGTAAGCGAGGCGATCAATGTCGTAGGCGCGAGTATTGTGGGGACGGTATTTGCCTAGATGCACTGAGAAAATCTGCGATCGCTCCTCTTGGTTAGGCAAGCCCACGAAGAACACCTCATCGAATCGCCCTTTACGCAAGAGTTCAGGCGGCAAAGCACGAATATTATTTGCGGTTGCCACCACAAATACAGGCGAAGTCTTTTCTGCCATCCATGTTAGGAAGGTTCCAAAAACACGATTGGTTGTTCCTGAATCACCCCGACCTTCGACACCTGAGAATGCTTTATCAATCTCATCAATCCACAACACACAGGGAGAGAGTGCTTCTGCTAGTTGAATCATTTGCCTTGTGCGGGATTCGCTTTCACCAACTAGTCCCGCAAACAGACGACCGACATCAAGGCGCAATAAAGGCAAATGCCAATGGTGAGAAATCGCTTTAGCGGTGAGGGATTTGCCAGTACCCTGAATTCCTGCTAATAGCAAGCCTCTGGGATGGGGTAAGCCATACTTACGGGCGCGATCGCTAAAGGCTCCACCACGTCTTAATAGCCATTCTTTGAGATTATCTAAACCACCAATATCGCTAATTTCTGTAGTTGATGGATAGAATTCTAAAATCTGAGTTTGGCGGATACTTTGGCGCTTTTCTTCGAGAATTAATTCGACATCTTCAGGACTGAGGCGACCATTTTCAGCGATCGCTTTGGCTAAGACTCGTCTGATGCGCTCGAGCGATAAGCCTTGACTCGCACGGACTAAATCATCGATCGCCTGTTTATTTAATTGCAGAGTATTATCTGAATTTGTCGAATTGGCAATTTGTTCAATTTCTATTTTCAGTTCGCTCGGATTGGGAAGAGGAAATTCGAGAATCGAGAAAAATTCACTGAGGCTATCGGGAATACTAATCTGAGAGGCAAGCACAATGATATTTTGTGCTTCACTTTTGAGCTTACGGGCAAGATTTTTGAGCTTACGGGCGATCGCCACATCATCGAGAAAGCGATCAAAATCTCGCAACACAAACACCGCACCCTTGGGGACTTTATCCACAAATTCTAAAGCTTGCAGGGGATTGCGTTTACCTGCCCCCGCATCGTTAGGATTAGACTGATAGCCATCGACAAAATCCCAAATAAACACGCTACGACCGAGGGATTTTGCCACATTGGTGATCACGGCTTCGACCCGTTCCTCTTCGGCTGAAGGTATATAAATCAAAGGATAACGGGCGCGGAGGGTCAGATTTAAGTCAGCTTCAAAATTCATTGATCAGTAAGCCGTGAGTAAAACGCTAGAATATCTACAGCCTATAATCTACAACAAACTATAGCAATAGTGAGAATAGCATTTGCTTGTCTTAAGCTATAGCAATGCAAGAGATAGTTAGGACAAATCAAAACCCAAATAAGTGAAGGCGGCACTTCGTGCCGCCTTCACTTATTTGGGTTTTATGTCCTAAGCAAACCTTACATTGCTATATATCGAAATAAATGCGATCGCGTATTCAGTAGTTAGATATATAGCTATCAAGACATAAAACCCAAGAAGAGAAAGGCAGCGCTTCGCGCCGCCTTTCTCTTCTTGGGTTTTGATTTTGTCCTCACATCTAGCAAGCTTCTGCTTCTAATACACAGCGTAAGGTTGACAAACCTTTTTTGAGTTGACGTGAAATTGTCACAGCACTTACCCCCATCATCTTTGCCACATCCCTTTGAGGCATATCTTCGATAAATACAAACTCTACAATCTCTCTAGTGCGTTGCTCTAAAAGTGATAGCGCTTGATGTAAACGAAACTTCTCATCCTGTTGAGATTGCATATTGCTCTTAGGATCAGCAACAAGATCACCAATTGAAGCTGCATCTTCTTCTTCGGAACGGATGGGAGCATCAAGACTTAAAGGAGCACGATTTTGAAAGGCTAGTTTTGCTTCTTGCCATTCACTAAGGTTGATTCCTAGAGCATTAGCAACTTCTTGTGCAGAAGGTTCTCTTTGTAAGGTATTGCGTAACTTCTGCATCACACGTACTGATTGTTGTTGCAAGTCTAGCCAACGGCGAGGAATACGGACTGAAGAGCTCTTATCACGTAAATAATGTTGAATTTCGCCGCGAATGTAGCGAACGGCAAAGGAGCTAAAAGCATAACCGCGATTTAGTTCAAAGCGATCAACTGCGCCGATGAGACCTAACGCCCCCACTTGTAATAAATCGTCATATAGTTCTGAGTGACGATCTGCCCAAAAATGTACTTCTTTTTTGACTAGACCAATATTTAAGCGCACGATGCGATCGCGTAGGTATGCCGATGGTGCTTTGCGGTATTGCTTGAGTAATTCGAGGGTTGTAGCTTTGTCTGCCGCCGAAAACTCACGTACCTTATGAGTGGTGATGCTCGACTGATTAGGAATGTCGGATTCGATAGTGAGTGTTGCGGTAGTCATAGTTTTGCCCTGAACTAATCAAGCTTTTTAATTTAAGTCATGAATAACTTGTTTGTTTTCGATGTACTTAGATTAGTTGCTTAAAGGGCGATCGTCACCTTGCAGGCTGTTAGGGATTTTTGAATTTTCGCAATACCTAACACCTAACAGGTTGTTAGGTGCTATAAAAAAGCGGCGCATTGCGCCGCTTTTTTATACTTTTGGTAATTGGTACTGAGCAATAATTCGTTTGGCAAATTCGGGTACGTGGGCTTCTAGCTTTTTGGGATAGTTGCGGCGCACGTAGAGATAGTTACGGACAAAGTGGGAATCGATGGAGAAACGTCCATATTCCAAGCCTTTAGGCCCAATCTTATTTACGACAAAGCTAATGAGCCAAGCTAACCAAATTGGCAAAGTTACGGCTTGATCGTATGCCGAAATTCCTTGCTGCACTGCCGCGCGGCGATCGCCACCAGAGATCACAGGCTGAGTCTGCAATTGATCCTTGATTAACTCCAGCATCTCTTTGCCCGTCTCATTCCGTACTACGATCCATTGCCAGCCAAAGGTTGCGCCCATATAGCCCACGACAATATCCGCGAGGGCATTAGTGTAGTCAAAGCAGGTCATGCAGGATGGCGCAAATACATCCTTGAGTTCCTTGGTATTTAATCCAAAAAATGGCACTAACTCCGTCGAACCGTCGGAATGCTTGAAATGCACATTAAAGTCCTGCATGAATTCATAATGCACCACTGTTTCAGGTGATCGGCTGGTGGTATCGAGGAATTTCTGCAAACCTTCTCGCGTCACGTTATCCGTGCAGGGTGTCCCTAAGACATAGAGTTTTTCTAAGCCTAATTCCTTCTCGACAGTTCTTAGCGCTTGGATTTGGCAGCCCACACCGATCGCTAAAAGTCGCTTGATCCCTGACTGCTCAATCTGCTCTAAAACCGAGAGATTGGGCGAAAGTGTAGGTTTATTGACTCGCGCCGCCAAAATTTCTTCACGGGTACGGGCAATCACAGGCTGGGGCTTAAAGCGATCGCTAGCACTGGACTGCACACAGACCACACCTTCGACCAAGCCTTTTTCGAGCATCTCAATCGCCAAAGTAGACACAATACCTGTCCATTGCGCCCCTTCAATGGGTTCAGTTTTACGGGCGGCGATCATTTCTTGATGCACACCGAAATAAAGTTCTTTTTCATTATCGAGATCACGCGATCGCCCATGAGATTGCGTCTCTAGTTCATCAATATGCTGAGTGATAAACGCGCAAGCCTCTTTGACGTAATGAATGTAATAGGTATCACAGAGACCACATTCACTGCATAATTCTTTGGCGGGGCGACGCTGGACATCTGCGAGACCCTTTGCCTTGCGATGGGATGGGACAACCGACATTTTGCTATTTCTGACTATATGGATCTAACGTAGATCATATCAGTCAAGAGATTGGAGTCGCATCGTGACTCCAATCTCTTACTTGTAAACTTACTTAGAACTTACGCAATAAAATATCGATGGTTTGACTCTGCTCAGCCCGCGTTGGCTGAGCAGAGTCAAAACCATCGATACTTTGTGGGACATTTTTTCTTGGCATATCCCTACTTTAGTTTGGACTAATAGGCAGGTATGAGCGAAAAACAAAAAGACACGAGAAAATTGAGCAGGAGATTGCAATAGCAAAATCCAGCTCAAAATTGAAAAGAGAAGCAAAACCTAAATGGCAATTGGAGGGGTTGACACAGGAGCCTTTTCAGTTTTCTTTCTTTTTGAGGCGTGTTTTTTAACAGTCGGATAGCGAATACGAGGAGGAAGGCGATCGCCCTTGGAGCGGCCAGGGGATTTACCGCGTAGTTTAGGAGGGATAGCAGGAGTACCAATCGCGGCAATAATTACCGCAAAGGATTGAGCGACACGACCAGGAGCAAGGTTATCCTGAGGAGACTGCCAAGGTAAAGGAGAATCAACACAATCGAGGTGAGCGAACCAAAGTTGCCAAGTCATTAAAGGCATCAAAGCACTCCAACGCTCAGCCGCCTGAGTGGAGGTGATTTGGGGCAGAGTCCAATGTAGACGTTGCTTAGCAAAACGATACCAATGCTCTAGGGCAAAGCGACGCAAGTATTTTAACCATATGGTCTCCAAAGTAGGTCTAGTTTTACCCAACCAAGCCAGCCACATGGGCTGAAACTTACGGTTGCGTCCCAAGGGTTCCATCACCTCAACTCTAAAAATCTGCATTGGTCGTTCTGGAGAAGTACGGAAATGAAAGTCACGCCAATGAGTTACCCGTACCCGACCGATTTTTGGGTCTGTAATTTCAATGGTGGTGGTGGCAACAGACCAAGTTTCTGGGGCATTCAGTTTGAATTTATGCCCATGCTTACATGGTGCGCCACGACCACTATAGGCTGGTGGAACTCCCCAAACACAGCGATTAGATGCCAAACGCAGCAATAGATCTGCCTCAATCTTGGCTGTTGCTTTCACAAAACTTGCATTCCCGTATCCTCGGTCATAGACAGCTAGTGG
>VFQS010001212.1_pt1 | contig 24332 bp, 22 predicted proteins | sample 3512361 | NCBI WGS metagenome assembly VFQS01 (sample SAMN10412375, study PRJNA504923) | tailings metagenome | isolation source: Relicate 1 Philex TSF3 active mining | place: Philippines
GACATCGGCGTAATGCGCCTGCCAGCCGGTGGCGGTGCAGATCTGGCCGATGGTTGCGCCCTCGGGGCGTTGCAGCATCCGGATCACTTCAGCCTGCTTGCTGTTGTCGCGCGTGCGCGGCTTGGCCTGTGTCGGCGCTTGCGTCCACGTCGCTTCGGCGGCGGCAACAGCCTGCTCCAGTTCGGCATCGACTTCCGGCGTCGGCTGCGGGATCGTGGGGCGCTTCATGCCCAAGGCGTCGTAGCCCTCGGCGGCGACGCACCAGCCCTCGCCGTCAGGCGTGATCAGGGCGCGGTTGAACAGGCCGTCGAGCACCTTTTTGCGCGCGCCGCCTTTGATGTTGTCGGGGAACCAGTCGATCTTGCCGCCGCTGGTGTTGATGGCCTTGGCGAGGATGGCGTGCTGGGCTGGGGTGAGTTGGGTGGTGGTCATGGGCTGCTCCTTCGGGGGTGGTGGATGACGATGTGATGAACGCGCTGTTCGGGAGTGAAGCCAAGCGCTTTCCGCTTGGTTTCGTGGGTTTCCGATCAGTCCTTGGCGATCTCCGCTTCCGTGGGTTGCGGCAAGGAAATCCCGACCTCGATGCCCGCCTTGAAGGCCGCTTCCAGCGCGTCCCGGATGCACCACACCGCCGTGTCGTGGAAGTCCAGGCTGTCGGCGTGGCGGGTTTGCAGGGTGTCGATACCCAGATGCTTCTGGGCGATCAGGGTGAGGATGGTGTCGATCTGGCTCATGGCGTTTTCCTTTCGGGGTGTGGTTGGCGTGACGTGATGAACGCGCTGTTCCCGATGGAAGCCAAGCTCAATCCGCAGGAATGACGAACAGATGATTGAAGAAGGTGACGATGGGACTCTCGATTCGCGCCTACGCGCGCCACCGTGGCGTGTCGCACGTGGCCGTGAAGAAGGCCATCGACACCGGGCGGATCACCGCACTGCCTGACGGCACGATTGATCCGGATGCGGCGGACGCCCAGTGGGCACAAAACACATTGCAGCCGCGCCGCGCCGCTGCGCCGGATAAGGTCAGCACCACAAAGGCGCGACCCGCGTCCGCGACCGCGACCGCCGAAGCAACACCGCAGCGCGATGCCGCCGACACCAGCACAGCGCCGATGTCGGCGGGCGGTACCTCGCTCTTGCAGGCGCGCACGGTCAACGAGGTGCTCAAGGCCAAGCTCAACAACCTGGAGCTGGCGCACCGCAAAAAGGAACTGGTGGATCGGGCGCAGGCCGTGGCCCACGTTTTCAAGCTCGCGCGCATCGAGCGCGACGCGTGGTTGAACTGGCCCGCGCGCATCTCGGGGCAGATGGCCTCAGCGCTTGGCGTTGACGCGCACACGATGCACGTCACGCTGGAAGCCGCCGTGCGCGAGCACCTGATCGAACTGGGCGAACTGCGCCCGCGCGTGGATTGACGATGGACGATTACGAAGGCGCTGTTGAGATCGAACGCGCGTGGCGCGACGGCTTGACGCCTGATCCGCTACTCACCGTGTCGGAATGGTCGGATCGCCATCGGATGCTCTCCAGCAAGGCGTCCGCCGAACCCGGGCGCTGGCGCACCAGCCGCACGCCGTACCTGAAGGCGATCATGGATTACCTGTCGCCGACCTCGCCGGTCGAGCGCGTGGTGTTCATGAAGGCGGCGCAGCTCGGCGCGACCGAGATGGGCAGCAACTGGATCGGCTACGTCATCCACCACGCGCCGGGGCCGATGATGGCCGTGTGGCCGACGGTGGAGATGGCCAAACGCAACTCCAAGCAGCGGATCGACCCGCTGATCGAGGAGTCGGCGGCGCTGGCGGAATTGATCGCGCCCGCACGCAGTCGCGATTCGGGCAACACGATTCTGGCCAAGGAGTTCCGGGGCGGCGTGCTGGTGATGACCGGCGCGAACAGCGCGGTGGGCCTGCGCTCGATGCCGGTGCGCTACCTGTTCCTCGACGAAGTGGACGGCTATCCCCTGGACGTCGAGGGCGAAGGCGATGCGATCTCGCTGGCCGAGGCGCGCACGCGCACCTTCGCGCGCCGGAAGATCTTCATCGTGTCGACGCCGACGATCTCCGGGGCGAGCGCCATCGAACGCGAGTACGAGGCCAGCGATCAGCGTCGCTACTTCGTGCCGTGCCCGCACTGCAACCACCCGCAGTGGTTGCGCTTCGAGCAACTGCGCTGGGACAAGGGTGCGCCGGAATCCGCCGCCTACATCTGCGAATCCTGCGACACCGCGATTGCCGAGCATCACAAGACGTGGATGCTGGAGCACGGCGAATGGCGCGCGATGGCCGATGGCAAGACGGCGGGCTTTCACCTGTCGTCGCTGTACAGCCCGGTGGGCTGGCGCTCGTGGCGCGACATCGCCGCCGCGTGGGAAGCCGCCGTCAACAAGGAATCGGGATCGGCCGCCGCGATCAAGACCTTCAAGAACACCGAGCTGGGCGAAACCTGGGTCGAGGAAGGCGAAGCGCCCGACTGGCAACGGCTGGTCGAGCGCCGGGAGGAGTACCGCATCGGCAGCGTGCCGCAAGGCGGTCTGCTGCTGGTCGGCGGCGCGGACGTGCAGAAGGATCGCATTGAGGCCTCGGTCTGGGCCTTCGGGCGCGGCAAGGAATCGTGGCTGGTCGAGCACCGCGTGCTGATGGGCGACACCGCCCGCGACGCGGTGTGGAAAGCCCTGGCCGCGATGCTGGCCGAGCAGTGGACGCACGCCTCGGGCGCGGCGATGCCGCTTGCGCGCTTCGCGCTGGACACCGGCTTTGCCACGCAGGAAGCCTACGCCTTTGTGCGCGCCTGCCACGATGCGCGCGTGATGGCGGTCAAGGGTGTGCCGCGCGGCGCGGCCCTGATCGGCACGCCCACGGCCATCGACGTCTCGCAGGGCGGCAAGAAGCTGCGCCGGGGCATCAAGGTGTTCACGGTGGCGGGCGGCATCGCCAAGCTGGAGTTCTACAACAACCTGCGCAAGAGCGCGGACGTCGGCGAGGACGGCTTGACCCCGGCCTTTCCTGCCGGCTTCGTCCATCTGCCGAAGATCGACGCCGAGTTCATCCAGCAGCTCTGCGCGGAACAACTGATCACCCGCCGCGACCGCAACGGCTTCCCGGTGCGCGAGTGGCAAAAGATGCGCGAGCGCAACGAGGCATTGGACTGCTACGTCTACGCCCGCGCGGCCGCATCCAGCGCGGGACTGGATCGCTTCGAGGAACGCCACTGGCGCGAACTGGAGCGGCAACTGGGGGTAGCACCCCCACCGGATGAGCCACCGCCCATCCACGACATCGAATTGAACGAGGCCACCCAACGCGGTGGCCTCGCTGCTTCTGGCACCCGCAATTCCGGTCGGCGCGTCATCCGAAGCCGTTGGCTTCGCTGACGACCATTGCCTTCAAACCAAGGAGAACACATGAGTCTTGCCACCCGCATCGAAAGTCTGGTCATCCGCGTCGCGCAGGAGTTCAACGACGTCCGGGCCACCGCAGGCAATCTCGCCAGCCTGTCCACCACCGACAAGTCGAGTCTGGTCGCGGCGATCAACGAGCTGAGGGCGGCGGTGCTGTCCGCCACCGCCATCGACGACAGCCAAATCGCCACATCCAGCACCTACTCGTCGAACAAGATCGTGTCGCTGCTCGACGCGCTCAAGGCCGACATCCTCGGTGGCGCGGACGCCGCCTACGACACCCTGGTGGAAATCCAGCAGTTGCTGCAGAACGGCAGCACGGGTCTGGACGCGCTCCTGGCCGCCGTCAGTCTGCGGGTGCGCTTCGACGCGGCGCAGACCTTGACGGTTGCCGAGCAACTGCAGGCCCGCACCAACATCGGCGCGGTGGCTGCCGCCGATGTCGGGAACACCGACACCGACTTCGTCGTGATCTTCGACGGGGCGCTGGTCTGATGAGCCTCGCGTCCAGCATCGCCGCCCTGGCGGCGCGCATCGGCTTCGAGGTCAAGACCAAGATCGACGCCACACATCCCGGCCTCGCCCGGGTGTGGGTGAGCTTCGGCTACGTCAATGGCCAGGTCCTGATCGCCAGCGCGCGCAACGTGGCCAGCGTCGTGCGCACGGCGGCGGGCCGATACCGCGTGCATTTCGCCGTGGCGATGCCGGACGCGAACTACTGCTGGACGGCGCTCGCACGCAGCAGCGTCAACAGCGGCCAGCAACGCGTGGCCGTCGTGCGCGCCAGCTCCGACCTCAAGACGGCCCAGTACGTCGACATCTCCTGCGCGACGACAGCAACGTCGTTCGACGACTCCTCCGAAATCAATCTCGTGGTGTACCGCTGATGGCCTACACAGAAGTCCAACTCCAGGCCTTGGAGAGCGCGCTCGCCAAGGGCGAACGGCGCGTGACCTTTGCCGACAAGACGGTCGAGTACCGCTCGGTCGACGAACTGATGGCCGCGATCCGCGAGGTCAGGCGCGGACTGCTGCAGCAGGCGGCTGAAACCGGGCTGCTGCCCGGTGCGCCGCGCCAGATCCGGGTCACGACGTCGAAGGGGTTCTGATGGCCTGGTACTCCAAACTCCGTAGCCTCTTCGGTCAGCCTCCCGTCCACGAGGCAGCGGGGCGTGGCCGTCGCTCGCTGGCGTGGATGCCCGGCAACCCCGGCGCGGTCGCCGCGATGCTGGCGACCAGCAACGAACTGCGCGGCAAGAGCCGTGACCTCGTGCGCCGCAATGCGTGGGCGCAGGCCGGCATCGAAGCCTTCGTGGCCAACGCGGTCGGCACCGGCATCAAGCCGCAGAGCCTGTCGCCTGACGAGGCGTTCAAGGCCGAGGTGCAGGCGCTGTGGCGCGACTGGACGGCGGAAGCCGACGCCGCCGGTCAGACCGACTTCTACGGTCTGCAGGCGCTGGCCTGCCGCGCAATGCTCGAAGGCGGCGAATGTCTGATCCGCTTGCGGCCGCGACGCCCGGAGGACGGACTGGTCGTGCCGCTGCAGCTTCAGTTGCTGGAGCCCGAGCACCTGCCGATCAATCTGAACACCGACCTTCCTTCGGGCAACGTCGTGCGCTCCGGCATCGAGTTCGACAGCTTGGGGCGGCGCGTCGCCTACCACCTGTACCGCTCGCATCCCGAGGACGGGCGTCTTGCGCCGATGTCGGGCCAGGGCGGCATGGACACGGTGCGCATCCCGGCTGCGGAAATCATCCATCTGTTCCGCGTGCTGCGCCCGGGCCAGATTCGCGGCGAGCCGTGGTTGTCGCGTGCCCTGGTCAAGCTCAACGAGCTCGACCAGTACGACGACGCCGAACTGGTGCGCAAGAAAACCGCCGCGATGTTCGCGGGCTTCGTCACGCGCGCCAACCCGGAAGACAACCTGATGGGCGAAGGCGCAGCGGACGCCGAAGGGATTGCGCTCGCCGGGTTGGAGCCGGGAACGCTGCAGATTCTGGAGCCCGGCGAGGACATCAAGTTCTCCGATCCCGCCGACGTGGGTGGTTCGTACTCCGAGTTCCTGCGCACGCAGTTCCGCGCGGTTGCCGCCGCCATCGGCATCACCTACGAGCAACTGACCGGCGATCTGACCGGCGTGAACTACTCGTCCATCCGTGCCGGGATGCTGGAGTTCCGTCGTCGCTGCGAGATGGTGCAGCACGGCGTGCTCGTGCATCAGCTGTGCCGTCCAGTGTGGGCGGCCTGGATGAAGCAGGCCGTGCTCGCCGGGGCGCTCGACGCGCCGGGCTTCGCGCGTGGCGGGCCCGCCCGTCGTCGTCAGTACCTCGCGGTGAAGTGGATTCCGCAGGGCTGGCAGTGGGTCGATCCCGAAAAGGAATTCAAGGCGATGTTGCTGGCCATCCGCGCGGGCCTGATGAGCCGTTCGGAAGCCATCTCGGCATTCGGCTACGACGCCGAGGACGTCGACCGCGAGATCGCCACCGACAACCAGCGCGCCGACGACCTCGGCCTGATCTTCGATTCCGACGCTCGCTACACGTCCAAGGACGGCGGCAGCGCGGAACCCAACCGCAACGCCGTCACCACCGACGCATCCGGCAGCACTTCGACTGCCTGAAGGACTTCCCATGACCTTGCTGCCGCATCTGGCGGCGCGCCTCTTTGGCGTGCCGCTGGCCATCCATCGCCCAAAACTTGACGTTATCCTGGCCGTGCTCGGCCCCCGGGTCGGCCTTGCCGATCTTGCCGCCACCCCCGGCTTCACGCCGCCGACACGCGCCAACTCCGGATCGCCGCCCGGCGTGGCGGTCATCCCGATCCACGGCACGCTGGTGCGCCGCACCGTGGGACTAGAAGCCGAATCGGGGCTGACCAGCTACACGGGCCTCGCCGCGCAACTGGACACCGCCATCGGCAATCCGGCGGTGTCGGCCATCCTGCTCGACATCGATTCGCCCGGTGGCGAGTCGGGCGGCGTGTTCGATCTGGCCGACCGCATCCGCGCGGCCAGCCAGATCAAGCCGGTCTGGGCCGTGGCCAACGACATGGCGTTCTCTGCCGCCTACGCGCTGGCGTCCGCCGCCAGCCGGGTGTTCGTCTCGCGCACCGGCGGTGTCGGCTCGATTGGCGTGATCGCAATGCACGTCGACCAGTCCGAGAAGGACGCGCAGGACGGCGTTCACTACACCGCCGTGTTCGCGGGCGACCGCAAGAACGACCTCAACCCGCACGAGCCGATCTCCAGCGAGGCCCACGCCTTCCTGAAGGCCGAGGTCAATCGCATCTACGGCCTGTTCGTCGAAACGGTGGCACGTCACCGGGGCATCGAGGCCTCCGCCGTGCGCGACACCGAAGCCGGTCTGTTCTTCGGGCAGGCCGCCGTCGCCATGGGCCTCGCCGACGCCATCGGCACCTTCGACGACGCGCTGGCGCAACTGCTCGCATCCCTTTCCCCCAACCCGACTCCGGTGGCGGTGGCCACACGGGCGGGCTCTTTCTGCAACCACCCCAAGGAGTCATTGATGAATGATCGAACCGACCCCGCTGCTCTTGATCGGCCTGCTGCTGATCCTGCTGGCAGTCCTGCTCAACCGCCCGCCGCCGCCACGCTGAGCGTGGCCGACGCCATCGAGATCGCGCAGACCTGCCAGCTTGCCGGTCGCACCGACCTGATCGCGGGCTTTCTCGAAGCCAACACCGCACCCGCCACGGTGCGCAGCCGTCTGCTCTCGGCCAAGGCCGAGGCCAGTCCGGAAATCGTCAGCCGCATCGCGCCTGACGCCTCCCGTCCCGCACCCGCCAATCCGCTGGTCGACGCTGCGAGGAACCTCGCGGCGCAGTCGTCCGCACTGAAGAAGGAGATCTGAAATGCCGACCGTTTTCACCGAGGCCATGAACCTGGGCGACCTGCTCAAGTTCGAAGCGCCCAACCTGTACTCGCGCGACCGCGTCACCGTGGCCGCAGGCCAGAACCTGCCGCTGGGCACGGTGCTCGGCATCGTCACCGCCAGTGGCAAATACAAGCAGATCGACCCGTCCGCCGAGGACGGCACGCAGGTCGCCGCCGGTGTGCTGCTGCAGGGCTGCGACGCCACGCTGGCCGACCGTGACAACGGCCTCGTCGTCGCGCGTCACGCCATCGTTTCCGACCACGCACTGCAGTGGCCCGAAGCCATCACCGCCGCCGAGAAAGCCTCGGCCATTGCCCAGCTCAAGGCGCTGGGCGTCCTCGTCCGCCAAGGAGTCTGACCATGCAGAACATCTTCGAGAACCCGGCGTTTTCGATGTCGGCGCTGACCGCCGCCATCAACATCCTGCCCAACAACTACGACCGCTTGGCCCAGATGGGGCTGTTCGTCGACCGCCCGCAGCGCTTCCGCTCGATCATCGTCGAGCAGCAGAACGGCGTGCTGACCCTGCTGCCGACGATGCCCGTGGGCTCGCCCGGCACGGTCGGCGTGCGCGGCCAGCGCAACGTGCGCTCGTTCCACATCCCGCACATCCCGCACGATGACGTCGTGCTGCCCGAGGAGGTGCAAGGCATCCGCGCCTTCGGCTCGGAGACGGAACTGCAGACGGTGGCGGGCGTGATGGCGCAGCACCTGCAGACGATGCGCAACAAGCACGCGATCACCCTGGAGCACCTTCGCTTCGGTGCGCTCAAGGGGCTGATCCTCGATGCCGACGGCAGCGTGATCTACAACCTCTTCACCGAGTTCGGCATCACGCCGCAGACCTTCGCCTGGGACATCGCCGCGCACGACAGCGCTTTCGACGTCGGCAAGGCCTGCCGCGACCTGCTGCGCTACGTCGAGGACAACCTGCAGGGCGAGCGGATGACCGGCATCCACGTCCTGGTCGGCAAGGACTTCTTCGAAGCGCTCACGACGCACGACGACGTCATTGCGGCCTACGAGCGCTGGCAGGACGGTCAGGCGCTGCGCACCGATATGCGCTCCGGCTTCACCTTCTGCGGCATCACCTTCGAGGAGCATCGCGGTCGCGCGACCGCGCCGGGTGGCACCGTGCGCCGCTTCGTCGAGGAGGACGAAGGCCACGCCTTCCCGCTGGGCACGATGGACACCTTCGCCACCTACTACGCGCCCGCCGACTTCAACGAGACGGCCAACACGATGGCGCTGCCGCTCTACGCCAAACAGGAGCCGCGCAAGTTCGACCGGGGCACCGACCTGCACACGCAGGCCAACCCGCTGCCGCTGTGCCACCGCCCACAGTTGCTGGTGAAGCTGGAGATCGCGTGATGGGCCTCGTCGACCAGGTCTATGCCGCCGCCACCAACGCGGGCCTGCTGCGCGATTGCCATTGGCAGCCTGCCGATGGCTCGCCGATGCAGACGCACGCGGTCGGCTTCGCCGCGCCGGACGACACCGTGTTCGATGGGCTGGCCTCGACCACCGACCACCAGATGTCGTATCCGGCGTCGGTGTTTATGGGGCTGGCCCCGCGCGACACGGTGGAGATCGGCAGCGTGATCTATCAGGTGCGCGACATCCGGGCCGTGGGCGACGGCTCGGAGATGCGCGCCAAGCTCACAAGGCTCTGACCCGTGTCCAGCAACTCGATCCGCGAACAGATTCTGCTCGCGGTGATGGCGGCCGTCCGCACGCCGGTGGAATCGCTCGGGGCCACGCTGCACCGCTCGCCCACGGTGGCCATCAGCCGGGAGCAATGCCCGGCGCTGGTGGTGTTCCCCGAGTCCGAATCCATCACCGAGCGCGCCAACGACCGCGTCATGCGTGAACTGATCGTGCGCCTCGTCGCGCTGGCCCGCGCGGTGCCGCCCGCGATTCCGGAAACCGAAGCCGATCGGCTGCTGACCGCCGCCCACGCCGCGCTGCTGGCCGACCGGAATCTGGGTGGCTTGTGCCTTGGCATCCGCGAGCAGGAATGCGAATGGGACGTCGAGGACGCCGACGCGGTGGCCGCCGCTATTCCCGCGCGCTACGCGATCACCTACCGGACGCTCGACACCGATCTTTCAACCAACGGATGACTCCCATGACCTCACTCGTTTTGATCCGCCCACACACCCACGCGGGCAAGCCGCTGCAGCCGGGCGAACGGCTTGACGTGGAAAGCGGCACCGCCGACTGGCTCATCGCCAATGGCATCGCCCGCCACGACCGCCAGCCCGCACCCGTGTCGCAGCCAGAAGGCGACGGCACCCCCATCGAACCCAAAACCACCCAACGCAAGGAATCCAAATCATGAGCACCTATGCATCGTTCCAAGGCCGCGTATTCCTCGGCAAGCGCGATATCGACGGCCTGCCCATCGAAGTGCGCTCGCCCGGCAACGTCGCCGAGTTGAAGCTCTCGCTCAAGACCGACGTGCTGGAGCACTACGAAAGCCAGACGGGCCAACGCTCGCTGGATCACCGGATGGTCAAGCAGAAATCGGCCACCGTGAACCTCACCATCGAGGAGTTCACCAAGGAAAACCTCGCGCTTGCCCTCTACGGCAACCACGTCACCGGCAGCACCGGCACGGTGACCGCCGAACCCATCGGCGGTGCTGCGCCCGTGGTCGGCGACCGCTACTTCTTCGCCCACCCGAAGGTGTCGGCGCTGGTGGTGACCGACTCGGCGGGCACGCCCGCGACGCTGACCGCAGGCACGCACTACACCGCCGACACCGACTTCGGTGCCCTCCAGTTTCTGGATACCACCGGCTTCACCGCGCCGTTCAAGGCGGCCTACAGCTACGGCGTCGCCACCGAGATCGGCATCTTCACGCAGGCGCTGCCCGAGCGGTTCCTGCGCCTGGAAGGCGTCAACACCGCACAAGGCAACGCCAAGGTGCTGGTCGAGCTGTACCGCGTCGCCTTCGACCCCTTGAAGGAAATCTCTTTCATCTCGGACGAGTACAACAAGTTCGAGCTGGAAGGCTCGCTCCTGGCCGACACCACCAAACCCTATGACGCGGTGCTCGGCCAGTTCGGCCGCATCGTGCAACTGTGATGGGAACTGCCATGAGCGATCTGGAAACCCTCATCCCGCAAGCGGTGGAACTGGTCATCGACGGCGAGCCGCTGGCGATCAAGCCGCTCAAGGTCGGCCAGATGCCCGCCTTCCTGCGCGCCATCACGCCGGTGATGCAGCAGATCGGCGGCGATGGCATCGACTGGCTGGCGCTGTTCGGCGAGCGCGGCGACGACCTGCTGACGGCAGTGTCGATTGCCGTCGGCAAACCGCGCGCGTGGGTCGATGAGCTGGCCGCCGACGAGGCCATCCTGCTCGCGGCCAAGGTGATCGAGGTCAACGCCGATTTTTTTACCCAGACGGTGATGCCCCGGCTCGACGGGCTGATCGCACGGACGGGCGCGACGGCAGCAATGGCCACGGGTGGTTCGACACCGTCCAGCACCTGATCGCCCACGGCCACCGGTTGCCGGACATCCTCGACTACACCCTGGCGCAGGTGCGCGGCTTCACCGCCGCCACCGCGCGGGAGGACGCCGCACGCGATGCGCGGCTGCTCTCGCTGATCGCCATCGGCGCGCGCGGCGAGGCCCGTCACCTCGACCAGACCCTCGACAGGCTCCAAGACCATGCGCATCTCGGTTCGCATCGATAGCAAGGCCGCGCAGGCGCAACTGCGCCGCTGGGGCGGCGAGTTCCGCGACAAGGTCAAGCAGGCGGTCGCGCGCGGCATTGCCAGCGAGGCCGCCGAGCTGAAGCAGGACGTGCGCAGCCACGTCGCGGGCCAGATGGCGGTGGTCAAGAAGTCCTTCGTCAAGGGCTTCACCGCCAAGGTGCTCGACAAGGATCGGAGTCGGCTGCCCGCGCTCTACGTCGGCTCGCGCATTCCGTGGTCGGGCATCCACGAGCGCGGCGGCGTGATTGGGGGCCGGATGCTGATCCCGCTGCACGGGCGCGTGGGCCGCAAACGCTTCAAGGCGCAGATCGCCGAGCTGATGCGCGGCGGCAATGCCTATTTCATCAAGAACGCCAAGGGGAACATCGTGCTGATGGCCGAGAACATCAAGGAACACGACCGGCCACTGTCGGGCTTCAAGCGCCGCTACCGCAAGGCCGAGGGCGTCAAGCGCCTCAAGCGCGGCGCGGACGTGCCCATCGCCGTGCTGGTGCCCAAGGTCGTGCTCAAGAAGCGCCTGAACGTCGAACGCATCGTCGCCGCTCGCATCCCGCGCCTCTCCGCGCGCATCGAGAAGCAGTTGCGGCTGGTGGACTGAAATGGCGAACCGCATTTCCATCCTCGTCGCGCTCGAAGGGGCCGACGAGGGGCTCAAGCGCGCCATCACCTCGGCCGAGCGCAGCCTCGGCGGGTTCGGCTCCAGCGCCAAGAGCGCAGGCGACAAGGCCGCCGCCGGGATGGCCGAGGTCAAGGCCGGGATGAACGCCTTCGGCGATCAGGTCGCCAAGGCCAAGACGCAGTTGCTGGCCTTCCTCACCCTCAACTGGGCGGCGGGCAAGGTGCAGGAGATCGTCCAGATCGCCGACGCCTGGAACATGATGTCCGCGCGGCTCAAGCTCGCCACCGCAGGCCAGCGCGAATACACGGTCGCGCAGAAGGAGCTGTTCGCCATCGCGCAGCGCATCGGCGTGCCGATCCAGGAGACGGCCACGCTTTACGGCAAGCTGCAGCAGGCGGTGCGGATGCTGGGCGGCGAGCAGAAGGACGCGCTCTCGCTGACCGAGAGCATCTCGCAGGCGCTGCGCATCTCCGGCGCATCGGCCACCGAGGCGCAGTCGTCTCTGATGCAGTTCGGTCAGGCGCTGGCTTCGGGCGTGCTGCGCGGCGAGGAATTCAACTCCGTCGTCGAGAACAGCCCGCGTCTGGCCAAGGCGCTCGCCGATGGCCTGAACGTGCCCATCGGACGCCTGAGGAAGCTCGCCGAAGAAGGGCGGCTCACCGCCGACGTGGTGGTCAACGCACTGATGAGCCAGAAGGACAAGCTGGCCGCCGAGTACGCGCAACTGCCGGTGACCGTCAGTCAGGCCTTCACGCGCCTGTCGAACGCCTTCGGCCAGTGGATCAGCAAACTCGACGAATCGACCGGCTTCACCAAGAAGCTCGCCGAGGCGCTGACGTGGCTGTCGGAGAACCTGGACACGGTGATGAAGTGGCTGGGGCGCATCGCCGAAGTCGGCCTCGCGGTGCTGGTCTACCGCCTGATTCCGGCGCTGATCATCGCGTGGCAAACGGCGGGCGCGGCGGCAGTGACGGCGGCCAGCACCACGGCGGCGGCGTGGGCGACGGCGAACCTGTCGCTCTCCAACGCCATCGCCACGGTCGGCAAGCTGCGCGTGGCCTTCGCCGTCCTCGGCGCGGCCATCATCGGCTGGGAGATCGGCACGTGGCTGTCGGAGAAGTTCGAGATCGTCCGCAAGGCGGGCATCTTCATGGTCGAGGTGCTGATGAAGGGCATCGAGCACCTGCGCTTCCAGTGGGATGTGTTCGCCGCCATCTTCAGCTCCGACACCATCGCCGAAGCCACGAAGCGCCACGAGCAGCGGCTTGCGGAGATGAATCGCATCTTCGCCGAGATGTACGCCGACGCCACCGAAGGCGCGAACGCGGCCAAGGGCGCGATGAACACCGCCGCGACCGCCGCCGAGGAAATTGCCAAGCGGCTCGAAGCCGTGCGCCAGGGCACGCAGGAAGCGGTCGGGCGCGGCATCGAGGCCGTCCACGCCGCGCTGGAAAAGCTCAAGTCCCGGCTCGGCGAGGTCGAACAGGCAGTGGGCAAGGCCCAAGGCGTGGTCAACGACGCCACCGCCAAGATGGCCGAGGCCTACAAGGGGCTGACCTCCATCGTCGAGGCCAGCCTCGCGCAGCAGGTGCAGGCGGTGAAGAACCGCTACGAGCAGGAGAAGGCGGAACTGGAGCGCACCCAGCAGTCCGAAACCGCCAAGATCACCAAATCCACCCAGCTGCTCACCGATGCGCTGACCCAGCAGGCAGCCCTGCGCCGTCAGGCCACGACCGAGACGCTGGGCTTGATCGATCAGGAAACGCAGGCGCGCAAGGACGCCGCTGCCCGGCAAGGCCAGACCGAGGAAGAGCGCCGCGCCAACGTGCAGCGTGTCGAGAACGACATCCTCGCCACCAAGCGTCAGACCTTGACGCAGGCGCTCTCCGAGTACCGCCAGCACATCGACGCGCTCAACGCCGAAGCCAACCGGCATCTGGCCGAAGTGCAGCGCATCGAGGAAGCCAAGCGCCAGTTGTCGATGTCCACGGAGGAGCGCATCCGCGACATCCGCCGTCAGGGCATGACGGAGTACGAGGCCACCGAGGATCGCAAGCGCCAGATCACCGAGATGCAGGAGCAGGCGCGCCGGGCGCTGGCCAACGGCGAGTTGGAGCTTGCCCGCCAGCTCGCGCAGAAGGCGATGGACATGGCCGCGCAGGTGGCCACCAGCCAGACCAACGAGGCCAAGCGCGGCGAGGAAGCGCGCAAGCAGTCCGAGCAGGCGGTGTCGCAGGTCGCGCAGCTCGAAGCGCAGTCGCGCGAGGCCTACCGCAGGCAGGAATACCAGCAGGCCGCCGATCTGATGCGGCAGGCCGATCAGCTGCGCGCCGAACTGGCGCAGAAGTCCAAGGACGCCGATGCGCAGGCCGCGCAAGGCAAACAGGGCGTGCGCGACGCCATCGACCGCATCCGCCAGTCCGAGGAAATCCTCAACCAGACGCTGGACGCCGAAGCGAAGGCGCACCAGACGGCGGCACGCTCGGCGCTCACCGCACGCGATGAGATTCAGCGCACGCTGACCGAGACCACACGCCAGATCGACGACATCACCGCCAAGCTCAAGGACGGTCTGAAGGTCACGCTCGACGCCGACACCACGCGCTTCGACAAGGCCATCGCCGATCTGGACAAAGCCCTGGCGGAAAAGGAGTACCTGCTCCAGATCCAGGCCGATCTGCAGGAAGCGGAGAAGAAGCTCAAGGAATACGAGGCGCTGCTCAAGGACGGCAAGACGCTGCCGGTCGATGCCGACGTGTCCAAGGCGAAGGAAGCGCTGGACAAGCTCAAGGCCTACGCCGACCAAAACGCACAGTTCGAGCTGAAGGTGGCGACCGAGAAGGCGCAGGCGGCGATCACCAATGTCGAGGGAATGATCAAGGCGCTGGATCGCATCCAGACCGAATCTCAGCATCAGGTGGCCAGCAACGTCGGCGCGGTTCGCGGGGAGATCGACAGCCTCAACGGGCGCAACACCTCCAGCACCCACACCATCTACGTGACCAAGGTGGAAACCAATGCCACGGGCGGACTGGTCGGTGGCGCGGGTGGTGGTGTCCGTCGCTTTGCCGACGGCGGCGCGGTGGCTCCGGCCTTTCCCCGGATGAGCGGTGGCTCGGTGCCCGGCTCCGGCCACCACGACACCGTGCCGCGCACCTTGGATGCCGGCGCCTTCGTGATCCGCAAGGCAGCCGTGCAGAAGTACGGCAGCGGCGCACTCTCGCGGTTGGCCAGCGGGGTCGCACACTTTGCAGGCGGCGGCCCGGTGGCGATGTTCGGCGGCGGCAAGACGCGAGATGCCGACCCGAACGACAAGTCAAGCAGGCCCAAGAAGAACCGCGAAGCGTTCGAGGCGCTGAAGATGATCGATCTCGGCCTGCAGGGGATGAACGAATACACCAGTTGGCTGCAGTGGAACTACGGCGCATCGGTCAGTCTGGATATGCGCAGCAAGACGATGGACAACTACGGCAAGCAGGCCCAGCAGGATCGCCGCACGCTGGAAGAGTTCATGAGTCGCAAGACTCTCACCGGCAACGAGCGCCAGAACCTCGAACGCATCAAGCAGACGTGGCGCTCTGCGATGGCGCAGCCGCTGCTCTGGGGCAAAGACCTGGAGCGCGAGCTGATCGACTACATGGAGCAGAACCAGGGCGAGTTCTACCGGCGCGGCGGCTTGGCGAAGTCCGACACCGTCCCGGCGATGCTCACCCCCGGCGAGTTCGTCGTGAACCGGCAGGCCGTGTCTCGCTACGGCGCAGGCTTCTTCGAGGCCATCAACAATCTGAACGCTCCGGCGCAGGCACTGGCCGGACGCGCGCTGGCGGGCATTCAGGGCTTTGCCTCGGGCGGTCTGGTGCAGCCCGCCAGCCGCAGCCTGCCGCGCCCATCGCTGCCCGACAGCGCGCCCGCACTCACATCGATACGCACCGTGCGCGTGGAGCTGTCCTCGGGACAGCAGAAGGTCAACGCCACGGTCGATGCGCGCGACGAAGCGCGGCTGCTGCAACTGCTGGACGCCGCCCGCGCCCGCATGGCTTGACCGTGCGTTCCTGCTTCTCTTCCTGAAGGTTTCCCGATGCAACTGACGAACCTCGCAACCGGGGTGGCTTTGCCATTGCCCGACGACTTGCTGTGGAGCGACGAGCACGCGTGGTCGCCCGCCGTGGCGGCCACGTCCTACCTCATCACAGGTGCCTTGTTGATCCAGTCGGCCACCCGGCAGGCCGGTCGCCCGATCACCCTGGTGGGCGCGCCCGACATGGCGTGGGTGACGCGCGCCACCGTGGAGCAGTTGCGTGCGTGGGCCGCGATCCCGGTGGGCGGCACCACAGGCCGCTTCGAACTGAGCTTTACCGATGGCCGTGTCTTCACGGTCGTCTTCCGCCATCAGGAGGCCGCCATCGAGGCCGAACCCGTGCTGGGCATTCCAGCGCGATCCGGCTCCGACTTCTACCGCCTGACCCTTCGATTCCTGGAGATTTGAGATGCCGATTCAATCCGGCGACGTGAAACTGCTGAAGTCCGCCGTGATGGCGGACGTGCCCGAAGGCGGCGGCGCGCCCACGGGCCTCGTGATCCCCGACGGCGTCTCGAACGCGATCTTTCCGGACATCTCCGAGCTGGATCGTGCCGGAGGCCGTGTCAACCTGCGCAAGAGCTTCGTGCAGGTGGCCACCGACGACACCGACACCTACTTCGGGGCCAACGTCATCGTTGCCGAGCCGCCGCAGGACGCGCGCGTCAGCGTCACGCTGTTCTCCACCAAGAAGACCTTCGACACCCGCGAGCAGGCGCAGACCCGCATCGAGGCCTACCTCAACAAAGGGCCGGAGTGGGCGGGCTACCTGTTCGAGAACCACATCGCGGGCCAGCGCGTGGTGCAACTGTTCCAGCGTCCGAGCGACGCCGTGCCCAACGTCGGCCAGACCCTCGTCCTGATCGAGAACGAAGGCCTGCCCACGCAGAAGGAGCAGTACATCCGCGCTACCGCCGTCTCGGTGGTCGAACGCACCTTCACCTACAACACCGACCAGGACTACAAGGCGGCGGTCGTCACGGTGGCGATCAGCGACGCGCTGCGCTTCGATTTCACCGGATCGCCCGCGACGCGCACCTTCACGCGCGCCAACAATGCCACCCGCACGCGCGACACGGTGGTGGCCGATGCGGGCACCTACGTCGGCGTGGTGCCGCTGACGCAAGCGGCCAATGTGGGCGACTTCACCCTCAAGGGCGCGTCCATCTACACGCAGCTCGTGCCCAGTGCCCAGACCGAGACACCGATCTCGTTCGTGCCGCCGTATGCCGCAGCGGGCTTGCCGGTGCCGGGCGCGGCACCCGTGAGCTACACGGCCAGCCACGCCTGGAACACCACCCTCAAGTTCAATCTGCCGGGCGGCTGCCTGCCCGCATCGCTGTCCATCGTCACCGACGGCGTCACGATCTTCGACGACGCGGGCTTGCTCAAGACCGCCAGCGGCACGCTGGGCACCATCGACTACGCCAACGGCATCCTGAGCTTGAGCTCCGGCTCGATGTCCAACAGCAAGTCCATCACCTACACGCCCGCCGCCCAGTTGCAACGCGCGCCGCAAAGCTCGGAGATCGCGGTCACGCCGGAGTCGCGCAGCCAGTCCTACGTCGGCACCGTGAACCCGGTTCCGCAGCCCGGCACGCTCTCCATCAGCTACATGGCGCAGGGCCGCTGGTACGTGCTGTCGGACGGTGGCAACGGCTCGCTCAAGGGGCTGGACGCCAGCTACGGCGCGGGCACCTTCAACAAGAACACCGGGGCTTTCGTGGTGACGCTGGGCGCGCTGCCCGACGTGGGCTCGTCCCTGATCCTGACCTGGAACGTGCCGACGCAGGAAACGCAGCAGCCGACCTCCGCCCTGAAGGCGTCGCAGGCCTTGCTGCTCGCTCCGCCCGAAGGCAAGAGTGTGCAGCCGGGAACGCTCACCATCACCTGGCCGCACGAGAGCGGCACGGGCACGCGCACGGCATCCGCCACCACGTCTGGCGAGCTCAGTGGAGCCGCCACTGGCAATCTGAACGTCGCGCAGAACATCCTGAGCTTCGCACCCAACGTCCTGCCGCCGGTCGGCGCGCTACTGACGGTGGACTACGTCGCGGGCCCCAAGCAGGAAGACAGCTTCGCGCACCCCTCGCGCGACGGTCAGGGCAAGGTGCCGGTGACTGCGAGCTTGGGCTCCATCGAGCCGGGTTCGCTGGAGATCGAATGGAACACCTTGACTGACACCGCCGTGCTCGGGGTCTACACGCTGCAGCAGATTCAGGCGATGGGGCTGGGCCTGTGGAACGGCGTCGATCCCACGCAATACGCCCGCGACGATGCTGCGGGCAATGTGCTGCGCTCTGGCGTCGTCATCGGCAGCGTCAACTACGCCACCGGCGCGGTGCAGTTCCAGCCCGACGTCACGGTCAAGATTCCGAGCCCCGTCTATGGCGCGCAGCGCCTTGGCTGGGCCTCGGGCGTGGGTCAGATGTTCCGCCTCAACTACGGCGGCATCAGCTACGTGGACGCGCCGTCGCTGTACCCGAACGACGAGTCCGGCTACGTCAAGCTGCGCTACAACAGCGCGGGCTCGACCAGCAACCACAGCGAGACGTTCTCGTTCAGCCCTTCGTTTCGGCTGGTGCCGGGCGTGAACGCGCAGGTGGTGACCGGCACGGTGTTGCTGGCCATCGCAGGCAGCCAGCCATGGGGCGACAACGGTCAGGGCACGCTGCGTGAGTTCACCCCCAGCGGCTGGGTCACGCGCGGCAGCATCAACTACATCTCGGGCGCGGTGACGCTCAGTTCCTGGTCGGCGGGCGCGGCCAACAGCATCACGCGCGCCAGTTGCGTGACCACGGTCGGCGAGAACATCTCCAGCGAGTACGTGTTCCGCACCGGTGCCGCGCCGCTGCGCCCGGGATCGCTGTCCATCCAGTTCGCCCGTGCCGTGGGTGGCACGCAGACCGTGACGGCAGGCATCGACGGCGCGATCAGCGCGTCCGGCGTCAGCGGCGATGTCGATTACGACACCGGCCTCGTGCGGGTGCGCTTTGGCACCGTGGTCACGGCGGCGGGCAACGAGACGGAGCCGTGGTTCGACGCCGAGAACGTCCGCGCTGACGGCAAGATCTTCCGGCCCGAGCCGGTGGCGGCATCCAGCCTGCGCTACAGCGCCGTGGCCTACAGCTATCTACCCCTGGACGCGGCGCTGCTGGGCATCGACCCGGTGCGCCTGCCCAGCGACGGGCGGGTGCCGATCTTCCGGCCGGGCGGCTTTGCGGTGGTCGGCCACACCGGTCGCATCACGACGTCGGTCAGCAACGGCCAGACCATCGACTGCGCGCGGGTGCGCCTGTCGCGGGTGCGCGTGGTCGGTCAAGACGGCGTGGTCATCCACACCGGCTACGTCACCGATCTGGAAGCGGGCACGGTCACCTTCACCAACGTGGCGGGCTACAGCCAGCCGGTGACCATCGAGCACCGCATCGAGGACATGGCCGTGGTGCGCGACGTGCAGATCAACGGCGAGATCAGCTTCACGCGGCCTCTGACGCACGCCTATCCGCTGGCCAGTCCCGGCGATCCCACCTCCGGCAGTTTCGTCTCCAGTGCGCTGGTGGCCGGAGACCTGTTCGCCCGCGTGAACCTTGTGTTCGACCAGAGCACCTGGAACGGCGGTTGGTCGGATGAGCTGGTGGGCAGCGCCGCGACGGCCACCTTCAACCACACGCAGTACCCGATCACGGTCAGCAATCGCGGGGCGCTGACCGAGCGCTGGGTGGTGCGGATGACCAACAGCACCTCGTTCGAGGTCATCGGCGAGAACGTGGGCGTGATCGCCACCGGCAACACCAGCGCCGACTGCGCGCCCAACAACCCGGCCACCGGGGTGCCGTACTTCCGCCTGCCCGCGCTCGGCTGGGGCAACGGCTGGGCCACCGGCAACGTGCTGCGCTTCAACACCATCGGCAGCCAGTTCCCGGTCTGGGTGGTGCGCACCGTCCAGCAGGGCCCGGAATCCGTGCCCGACGACCACTTCACGTTGCTGATTCGCGGCGACGTCGACACCCCTTGACCATAAGGAATCAATGCAATGGCTGACCTCACCGTCAAATACTTCAACAGCGGCATGACCGGCGCGCCGCAGATCTCCAACAACTGGGGCGATCTGGTGACGATGCTCGACGCCTGCCTCGTCAACGGCTTCGCCTTGAAGGCCATCGACACGCTGACCTTCGCCGATGGCATCGCTACGGCCACCATTTCCAGCGGGCACGCCTATCGGCCATTCCAGGTGGTCGAGATCGCGGGAGCCGAGCAGCCCGAGTACAACGGATCGTTCCGCGTACTGACGACGACCACGACCGCCTTCACCTACGCGGTGACGGGAGCACCAGTGTCGCCCGCGACGACGACCACGAACCTGAGTGCCAAGGTGGCTCCGCTCGGCTGGGAGAAGCCGTTCGCGGGAACGAGCAAGGCCGCCTACCGCAGCAAGAACCCGCAGTCGCCGCAGAACATCCTGCTGATCGACAACAGCCTCAAGACGCCCAACTACACGACGGGCTGGGCCAAGTGGGCCAACGTCGGCATCGTCGAAGACCTGTCGGACATCGACACCATCGTTGGCGCGCAGGCCCCCTATGACCCGAACAACCCGACGCAGAACTGGAAGCAGGTCACTGCCAGCCAGTGGGGTTGGTACAAATGGTTCCACGCCCGAAGCAATCAGTACGAGAGCAACGGCGACAGCGGCGGAGGTGGCCGTAACTGGGTGCTGATCGGTGACGACCGCCTGTTCTTCCTGTTCTGCACCAATGCAGCGGGCTACGGCTGGTATGGCCGCAACTGCTACTGCTTCGGCGACCTCATCAGCTTCAAGCCGGGCGACAACTACGCCACGGTGCTGGCTGCCGACGACAACTACTCGGGCATGAGCAACTACTGGAGCTATCCCGGGCAGTTCAGCGGCTACGGTCTGGTCTCGTCCCTGGATTTCACGGGCAAGGTGCTGCTGCGCAATCACACGCAGCTCGGCAACCCCGTGCGGTTCGGGCTGACATCCCTGAACACGAATAACGGCCAGCAGATCTGCGGCCGGGGCCCGACACCGTTCCCGAATGGGGCGGACTACAGCTTGTGGCTGCTGCCGACCTACGTGCGGCAGGAGGACGGCCATATGCGTGGCCTGATGCCCGGGATGCTTTGGATGCCCCAAGACCGGCCCTACAGCGACCAGACCATCGTCGACAACGTGGTCGGGCAGGCGGGCAAGCGCTTCCTGCTGGTCAGGACGCAGTACAGCTCGGAAACCGAAGGCGCGCAGATCGCGTTCGACATCACCGGGCCGTGGAGGTGATCCATGAGCTACCCGTTGAGCGACACCTTCGCCACCGCCCCTTTGAGCGGCTACACCACGGTGCTGGGCAGCATGTCCGCCAGCCACAACAGCGCCCAGCAGGCCATCGACATCTCGGCCCCGAACGCCCAATCGATCCTGCGCTTCAACGAGATGGCGCACGGTGACTTCTGGTTCGAGGCCGATGTCGAGCTCCTGACCGACCCAAGCGCCCGCAAGCACATCGGTCTGTGGATGACCACGGGCAACGGTGCCGAGGGCTACCGGTTCGCCCATCTCGACGGTGGGTGGAGTGTTTCGCGCTGGAACAGCGGCTTCGGGGATGGTGCGGGCGTGACGGGCGGCGTCAACGATGGCGCGAAGCCCATTGCCGGTCTGGGCGACGTGGCCCCGACCTTCAACGTCGGCCAACGGATGATGCTGCGCTGCGAAGTGATCGTCGGTGCCTTCGATGCCAATGGCGTTCCGTGGGCGCGACTGATCCAGTTCAAGGCCGGTGGCGTGTTGATGTTCCAGATCGGGGACGCGGCCTACCGGGGCAAGCTGATTCCGGGCGTCTTTCTGTACGGGGCCACGGCCCGCGTTCACGCCATTGCGGGTGACACGCCTTCGGGTTTGCCTGCGTTTCCAGCGGCGGTGGGCGTGAACGCAGCCGACGATCTGCTGCCGCTGGCCGGTGGATCGACCTCGGTGCTGCCCGATCCCGCCGCCAACATCGGCGTCAACGCCGACTGCGACCTGATGCGCTTGAACAGTCCCAACTCGGAGTTGTGGAACCGAGGTGGTGGCTACGACTGGCACTTCCACCCGATTCCGAACGGTCGCAAGGACATCCACTTCAGCGGCCACGGATTCATCGCCGGAACGGTCAAGGAGAAGGGGCAGCCCGACCAGCCCCTGGTGCGGCGGGTGCAGCTCATCAGCGAGAACACCCGCGTCCTGGTGGCCGAAACCTGGAGCGACCCCACGGGCGCTTACCGGTTCGACCTGATCGATCTGTCTCAGCGCTACAGCGTGGTCAGCTACGACCACAAACAGATGTACCGCGCCGTGATCGCGGACAACCTACGCCCGGAGTTGATGCCGTGACCGTCGCCATCACTGTCGAACACAACGAGGCGCGGCTGGCGGGCACCTTGGCTTTCCTCGACGCGGGGGCCAGCCCGGCGCGACTGCGCATCTACGGTGGGACTCGGCCTGCCACGCCGTCCACGACGCCGACCAGTGCGATGCTGGTGGAGATCAGGCTGACCAAGCCTGCGGGCACGATTGCGGGTGGGCTGCTCACACTGACGCAGCAGGAGGATGGGCTGATCGCGGCGACTGACATCGCCACCTGGGCCCGGCTGGTCAACGGCAATGACGTGACTGCCTTGGATCTGGATTGCAGCGGCACGGACGGCAGTGGCGACGTGAAACTGGCCAGCACCAACCTGTATCTCGGTGGAGATGCACGGATGGTGTCGGCCATCTTGGGGTAAGCCGTGCCTGCCGCTCCCAACGAGGTGACCTTGGTCGCTACGTTGCCCTTGCCCGCCGCGACCGTGTTGGTCGGGCCGTCGCTGGTCGATCTGTTGTTCGATCAAGCGGCTGCCGCCGACGCCAACTTGGTGTTTGGGGCGAACTACATCGCCCCGCGCGACGATGTGACGGTGCGTGCCACGCTGCCGCTGCCGGTCGTCGTGATCAAGTTCATCCCTCCGGCCCGAGCCGAGTTGCTGGCAGAACTGCCGGGCCTGACAGTCAGCACGCTCATCCTGCGCCCGAGCGTGCCGCTCAATGTCGGCGTGGCCAGCCTGCCCGGTGTGGTGTTCACCGGCGAGGTGCGCTACGCCTCGCGCACGCAGCGCCCGACAGTCGGCCAAACGGCGCACGAGTGGCAGCAGGCCGTGCAGCACGAGGACGGTGCAGCGCAGCGCCAGCAGGACGCGACGGCCACACCCGCAGGCTGGGGCGCGGCGTGGCAGCGCGGGGCTGTGTCGGTTCACGGCATCGCGCACCGCCTGCCGCCAATCTTGGTGGCCGCGCCGCTGCTGCGGCGCACCGGCCAGCAGCAGGCGACGCGCTTGCACGGCGCAACCGGGTTCGCCCACGAGAACGCGACACCCATCGCGCAGATTCGGACGGGCGTGTTCCAGAACACCATCCGTTTGCGCGACGCCACGCGCTTCGCGCATCAGGACGGTGACCGCAGCAAGCGCGCCGGTCGGCTCGCGCTGTGGCAGAACGCCCGACCGCTGACGCAGCGCCAGGGCACGGACTTCCAGAGCGCAAGCCGCCGACCGGTGGGCTGGCGCGGGCGGTACCAGGAAGCGATGCGGCCACCGCCCGGCATCAGCGTGTGGGTCATCCCCGAGCCGCCCGAGCCGCCGCGCTGCTACACGCCCAGTGGCCACCTGCTGTTCGCCGCGCTGGCTCCCGCTGGTGCCCACCTGCTGTTCTTCTGCGAAAACCACATCGAGCCGCCCGATGGCGAGCCGGTGGTCGTTCCCATCCGGAGGGTCTACTTCGTGATCAACAACGTGACCCTGCACCGGCTGCCCGATGGCTTGCCTGTGCCGGTGTTCAATCTCTCGCTCTCGCTCGATGCCGCGTCCTGGACGTGGGGCTTCGAGGCACTGCTCCCCGCCGCCGCAGAAAGTCGGGTCGCGCCCGGCAGCAACGGCGGCCCGGTCGAACTGGTGGCCAGCGTCAACGGCACAGCCTTCCACGTGCTGGCCGAGAGCATCAGCCGCGAGCGGGTGTTTGGCGACGCCAGCATCCGCATCTCGGGCCGTGGGCGCAACGCCGTGCTGGCCGCCCCCTACGCGCCGGTGATGAACTTCCAGCAGCCGCAGGCGCGCACGGCGCGGCAGTTGATGGACGACGTTCTGACGCTCAACGGCATCCCGCTGGGCTGGAACATCGATTGGGGTCTGACGGACTGGAACGTCCCGGCCGGGGTGTTCACTCAGCAGGGCACCTGGATGGAAGCCCTGGTTGCGATTGCCAGCGCCGGCGGGGGCTACCTGATCCCGCACCCGTCCGACCAGAGCATCCGCGTGCGCCATCGCTATCCGGCCGCGCCGTGGGAATGGAGCACCGTCACGCCCGACTTCGTGCTGCCGGTGGATGCCGTGGCCCGCGAATCGCTGCGCTGGGTGGAGAAGCCCGGCTACAACCGCGTGTTCGTGTCCGGGGAGGACGTCGGTGTGCTGGGTCAGGTCACTCGCGCAGGCACGGCGGGCGATGTGCTGGCCCCGATGGTGGTCGATGCGCTGATCACGGAGGCCGCTGCGGCGCGCCAGCGTGGCATCGCCGTGCTGGCCGACA